>Ga0302177_10000720_pt1 | contig 24485 bp, 18 predicted proteins | sample I_Palsa_E1_2_FD_198780 | JGI IMG/M metagenome (GOLD analysis project Ga0302177, IMG submission 198780) | Peat permafrost microbial communities from Stordalen Mire near Abisko, Sweden - I_Palsa_E1_2 | ecosystem: Environmental > Terrestrial > Soil > Palsa > Peat permafrost | place: Sweden... | reverse complement strand
GGCGGTTGCCGAAGCCCGGCTGAAGGCCGCCAAGAGGGAAGTAGTTCCGGATCTTCAATTGCGGGCGGGCGAGCAGCAGAACCTGGAGGCACTGCCCGAGGCTCCCGGCAGGAAGACCGGCGCGCAAAGTTTTGCCAGCGTGGGCATTGAGCTGCCGCTGTGGAATCGCAACCAGGGCAACCGGCAGGCGGCCTCGGCGGAGCTTGAAGAGGCGCGGCAAGAGACCACGCGTTCGCAATTATCTTTACGGCGAGATGCCGAGGGGTTGCTCCAGAACTATCTTTCGGCAAAGCTGGAGACGGAGCGATACCGCACGGCCCTGCTGCCGCGGGCCCGTCGCGCGTATGAGCTTTACCTGGCGAAGTATCAGAATATGGCCCAGGCGTATCCTCAGGTCATCGTGTCGCAGCGCACGCTGTTTGAACTGGAGGTGCATTACATCGATGCCCTCGATCGCATGTGGCAAAATGCCATTGCGCTTGAAAATGACACGCTGCAGGGCGGACTCGAAAAACCAAGATGAAAGGAAAACACGAGTGGATCTGCAACTGTGGTTGATGCGTCACGGGGAGACGGAATGGAGCCTTTCCGGAGCCCATACCAGCAGGACCGACATCCCGCTGACTGCCCGGGGCAAGGAACGTGCGGAGAAGATTCGCGACTACCTGGCGCACCGTAAGTTTTCGCTGGTGCTGACCAGTCCGCTGCAGCGTGCCCGGGAGACCTGCCGGATCGCAGGCTACGGCGATGTGGCGCAGATCGACGACAACCTGCGTGAGTGGGATTACGGCATCTATGAAGGACGCACCACGGCCGATATTCGCAAAGAGCAGCCTGACTGGTCGATTTGGGACTCTCCGCCTCCCGAGGGTGAGCCCGTCGAGCACGTTGCTGCGCGGACCCAGCTGGTGATCGATCGAGCCAGCAAGGCCGGTGGTCAGGTTGCGTTGTTTGCCCATGCGCACGTGCTCAGGATCCTGACCGCAACGTGGCTGGGGCTGCCACCACGCGCAGGGCAGTTCTTCGCGCTTGGAACAGGCTCGGTGAGCACATTGGGCTATGAGCGGGAGACGCGGGTGATTTCAACCTGGAACCGGTCTTTTGAGGAGTGAGTGTGAGTTTCAATAGCATCCTGGTGGGCGACGACGGAACCCCGGAAGCGGAACAGGCCGTTGCTGTCGCGATTTCGTTGGGGGAGAAGCTGGGGGCGAAGGTGATCCTCTTAGGAGTGGTGCCGCCGCCCAGCGCAGAATCTCAGGCAGAGGGTTACGGGCTTACCAGTTCTTCGAATGCGCGTAAGAAGTTGCAAGAGCAACTGGAACGCACGGCGCAAACGGGCCGGCAAACCGGCATCGATGTGGCGGTCGAAATCGTGGAAGGAACAGTCGAGTCCTCGATCGAGGAGGTAGCTCAGCGAATCGGGGCGGACCTGATCGTTGTGGGACGCCGGCACATTAGTCGCATGCGCCACTGGCTGGAGGGCTCCACGTCAGAGAGCCTGGTGCGCAGATGCCCGGTGTCGGTGCTGGTGGTTCATGATGCTGAGAACACGAGCCGCGCCAGCAGAGCACCCAGCCATACTGCCAGCAGCCCCAGCAGCAAGCTGAGCGATACATAGAGGGCGGCGATCAGGAGTCCACCTAGCCGGAGATTGGCAAAGATCTCCCATTCGAAAGTAGAGAAGGTGCTATAGGCGCCCACGAAACCAATGGGGATGAGGAATCTCCATGCGGGGTTCATCGTGGTGTGCCGCTCCATCAAGGTGAGGGAAAAGCCGATGATCAAGCAGGCCGTGAGGTTGATCACGAAAGTGCCGTAGGGAAACCGGGTGCCCATCCGGTTGGCCACCATCGAACCGACTCCATAGCGGGCCAGCGAGCCCAGGGCTCCGCCGGTTGCGATCAGAAGGTATTTCTGCAATTTATTCTCCCCCCATTGCTTGCGGAGGGATGGCGTCGCCGGACATGACCCCGCGACGGTCCCCCGTCAGGAGTCATCATCTGTCGAGCCTGAGGCTGAACAGCAGTTGAAGCGGCTAGTGCCGCTCTGGGTGAACTCCTTCACCACAACGCTTATTCATTTCATAAGACGGCGGGGCGCTGATTGTCAATCCCAGGCCTTTAGAGGAGGAGAAAAACTGATGCGGACGAATGTCAAGTGGGTGGCCCAGGTCTCGCTTTTGAGACCTGGGTTTCTCCACGCAAATGGGTCCTAGCCGGAACACCCAGGTCTCAAAAGCGAGACCTGGGCCACCCACTTAAAGTCTGGAGACCTGCTGTTACCTTGCCAAGTCTTACCCCATGCCTGATCATTTGACATCGATGCGACTCGATGCCCATCAGCATTTCTGGCAATACAGCCCCACAGAGCATACCTGGATGACGGACAAGATGGGGGCGCTCAAGCATGATTTTCTCCCCGCAGATCTGGCGCCTTTGCTCAAGACCATTCACTTCGACGGCTGCGTCGCGGTGCAAGCGCGGCAGAGCCTTGCGGAAACCGAATGGTTGCTTGAGCTCGCCGAAAGCCACTCGTTCATCAAGGGCGTGGTCGGATGGGTAGACCTGCAGTCGGAAAAGCTGAGCGAACAGCTACAGAAATTTTCGAGGCGCCCGAAACTGGCCGGTGTACGCCACGTGGTGCACGACGAGCCCGACGACCACTTTATGCTGCGCCCGCAATTTCGTCGCGGTATCGCTCAGTTGCGGGAATTTGGTCTGACCTACGATTTGCTGTTGTTCCCAAAGCATCTTCCCGTTGCAGCGCTGCTGGTCGAGGAATTCCCGCAGCAACCATTTGTACTCGATCACATCGCCAAGCCTGGGATTGCCGAAGGAACGATTTCTCCCTGGCAAGAGGATTTATTCCGGCTCGCGAAGTTTCCCAACGTATTCTGCAAGCTCTCTGGAATGGTCACGGAAGCGCGATGGAAGCAGTGGCTGCCAGTGGACTTTGAACGTTATTTGGACGTAGTCGTCGAGGCATTTGGAGCCAGCCGCTTGATGATCGGTTCCGACTGGCCGGTCTGCTTAGTCTCCGGCGATTACGCGACCGTTATGAATATCGTGATCGACTATGTGAAGAAATTTCCGCCGCACTTACAAGCAGCAATCCTGGGTGAAAACTGCGCGGCCTTTTACGGGATAGGGGACTGACCATGAAAGCTGCCGTACTCCATGGTGCACGGGACATCCGCATTGAGTCCTATCGTCAGCCCGAGCTGCATCCGGGCATGGTGCTGTTGCGTAGCCGTCGTGTTGGTATTTGCGGCACAGATCTGCACTATTACGAGCACGGATACAACGCTACGTTTGTCCCCGATCGCCCGTTCATCCTTGGTCACGAACTCACCGGGGAGGTTGCCGCGGTTGCGACCGATGTCCAAATGGTGAAGCCAGGGCAGAGGGTCGCAGTCAATCCAGCGCGCTCATGCGGCTTTTGCGACTATTGCAAAGGGGGCCAGATCAACCTGTGCCGCAATACGATTATGCTGGGCAGCGCCAGCACCACTCCACCCACAGATGGCGCCCTTGCCGAGTTCCTGACCGTTCGCGCGGATCAGTGCCATCTGCTGCCGGACGATATGGACGATGGCGCCGGGGCGATGATGGAACCTCTCTCCGTCGCCCTGCATGCAGTGAAACGTGCCGGCACGGTATCCGGGAAGCGCGTGCTGGTGACGGGTGCAGGAACCATCGGCTTGTTGGTAGCCATGACCGCTCGCGCCTTTGGCGCCGTTCCGGTGGCGGTAAGCGACCTTGTTTCCGTACGTCGTGCGAAGGCGATTGAGCTGGGCGTGGATGTGGCGCTTGATCCTACGGCGCACGACCTGCGCGCCCAGGTGCGGGAGTTGACCGACCTTGGATTCGATATGGCCTTTGAGGCCTCGGGTGCTCCTGCTGCGTTGCGTGCGGCCTTCGACATGGTTCGGCCCGGAGGAACGATCGTGCAGATCGGGACCGTAGGCACAGCGGATATTCCTATCCCGGTCAACCAGCTCATGGTGAGGGAAATTAACTTCCGTGGATCGATGCGCTACGGCGACACGTTTGATGAGGCGATCCGGCTGGTGGCTGCTGGACGCATCAAAGTGCAACCGTTCATCAACCATGTCTTTGGCCTCGACGATTCGGTAAAAGCTTTGCAATTTGCGGCGGATCGATCCCTGGCGCTGAAAGTCCAGATTCAACCGTAAGCATGGCGATTTCTCCGATCGACGGCATCGTCATCGCTGTTTACCTGATTGGCATTACCGCCTTCGGTATCAAGGTCGGCTACCAGCGCAAGGCTACTTCGCAACAGTATTTCCTGGCCAACAAGTCGCTGGGATGGTTTACGGTCGGCGCGGCAGTGTTCACGTCGAACATCTCGACCATTCACCTGGTTGGCTACGCGGCCGGCGGCGCAAGAGACGGGTTGGTCATTGGCAACTTCGAGTGGATGGCTTGCTTCATCCTCATTCTGCTGGCGCTGATGTTTGCTCCGTTCTATATCAACTCCGGAGTGGCCACGCTGCCGGAGTTCATGGAGCGGCGATACTGTCCAGCGGCGCGCACTTTTTTGGCAGTGATCGGGATCCTGGGCGCGCTGCTCATTCACATCGGAATCAGCCTCTTTGCCGCGGCAAAAGTCTTCGAGACGCTGCTCGGCGTACCGATGTTTGCCACCATCATTGTTCTGTCGCTGTTTACCGTCACCTATGCAGCGCTGGGCGGACTGAAAGCAGTGGTGATGACGGAGAGTATCCAGGTGGTTCTGCTGCTGGGCGGCGCCACGCTCATCACCATCATGGGCCTGCGCGCCTTGCCTGGGGTCGGGGTACATGATCTGGGCGGCTTCCGGCAGGCGGTTGCTCCCGGGCAACTGCACATGTTGCAGCCGATCATCGATGCCCATGGTCATCTCAATGAGTTCTCCTGGTTGGCGGTTCTGCTGGGCTATCCCGTTCTCGGCATCTGGTATTGGTGCGCTGACCAGACCCACGTGCAGCGTGTCCTGGGGGCGCACACGTTGAAGGATGGGCAGAACGGCGCGCTGTTCGCAGGATTTCTCAAGCTATCACCGGTCTTTCTGATGGTGTTTCCTGGCGTCATCGGCTACGTGCTTTGGCAGAGAGGTGCGATCCACCTTGCGAACGTGGCCGGCCACCCGGATTACAACACCATGCTGCCGCTCTTGATCCAATACCTGATCCCGGTCGGTGTGCGGGGATTGATCGCCGCCAGCCTGGCCGCGGCGCTCATGAGCTGCATGGCGGCCGCGCTCAACAGTTGCGCAACCCTCATCTCGATCGACGTGGCCAAGCGGATGAACCCGGAGGCTACCGACGCGCAGGTTGTGCGGGTAGGACGGATTACCACGGGAGTGATCATGGTGCTGGCGATGTTGTGGTCAACGCAGGGCGATCAATTCGGCACCATCTTCGAGGCGGTCAACAAGATCCCGATGACCTTTGCTCCCGCGGTGACAACAGTGTTTGTGCTGGGTGTCTTATGGAAGCGCGGTACCCGGCAAGGCGCGATGGCTACCTTATATTTCGGCTCCCTCATCGGAGTCATCTATTTTTTGGTCGATTTGCCCAGCACCGGCAGATGGTTCCTGCCACCCTCGCGACTCACTGACTTTGGTGGATTTGTAACCGATCCGGTACAAGGCCTGGGCATTCCGTTCATGCTGGCCGGCCCTATCATTGCCGTGGTGTGCGTGGCGATTTATGTGGTGACCAGTCTGTTAACTCCAGCGATGGACGAGGCCGAGGTGGCTAAGGTTTGCTGGGATCACCCGCTTGCGTTTCTCAAAGGGCCTGTCATCGTCGTGAGTGATCCGCGTCTTATTTCATTGCTGCTGTTGGTGACGGTGGGAGTGTGTTATTACCTGCTAAGGTAAAGCGGCGTCATTCGGGGCGTTGCTGTCGATGAGCACGGCGGCCATCTATTCGCCGCGCGTGAGAGCCATGATGGCGTCCGTGCTCATATCAACGTCGCCGCTTCCCCGCAAACGTGCGACGAGGCGCGCGCCCCGCCCATCCTTCCTGCTCTTTTTCACGCGGACAAGGCGGACGGTCTTGCCGTCGAACTCGAAATTAACCTCGGTGTGAGGAAGAAGGCCTGCCTGCTCGCGGATTTCAACGGGGATGGTCACTTGGCCTTTTGAAGGTGATGCGCATCTGCTCTTACTCCTACATGTAACGGTAACAATCTCGGAACTCGGATGCAACGTTGGAATAGCGCTCTTTTGGCTTGATCCCCACCGTTCATATCTCAAAATCTGGATGTTGCAGCCTAAAAGCTCACCCGCGCAGTGATCTCAATATTGCGCGGCCCAGCGCCCTCTGCGGTCTGCAGCGCGGTGATAATCCCGAAGCCGGTAGGGCCGTCATCGACGTTCATGTCGGGCGTGTCATAGTTGCGGTGGTTGAGCACGTTCGCCGCTTCGGCGCCAAACTGGAACTTCGCTCCTTCCCACAGCGAGGTCGATTTAATCAGCGACAAAGACCAGCTCTCCGTGCCCGGACCTACCACATTGCCCACGCCGGCACTACCAAAGCCGCCGCTATTATTCGGTGGGTCCGCAAAGGCATTGACGTTGAGGAAGGTCGGGTCGCCGGCCGACGACGGAATGCCGCGTAGATAAACCGGGACCCCGGGAACCCGATCGGCTCGCGTGGATCCCGCGTTGCTGAGCAGGTTGGTCCCACCAGGATCAGTGCTGGTCTGGTACGGCGTCAGAAAAGCCCCGCTCTGCAGCACCACGACTCCTCCGAGTTGCCACCCGCCAACCAGCGTGTTCAGCGCGCTGCCACCGGAGAGGAAGGGCTTGCCCTTGCCAAACGGCAGCTCATACAAATAGGTAGCCAGGAAGCGGTTGCGGCGGTCGAAGATGACGTTGCCATAATCAAGACCGACGTTGAAGCGGTCTGAGGAGACGCTGCTGCCCTCGGTGGTGAGACTCGAGGGTGCAAAACCTCCGGCGTCGGAAAGGTCGCGCGTCCACACGTAACTGGCCTGGAATTGCAGGCCATTGACGAAACGCTTGGTCAAGGCCGCGCTCATGCTGTTGTAGTTGCTCTGCGAGCCGTTGACGATGCTCTCGATATATCCCCAGGTCTGAAAAGGAGCGTAAAGAGGGAAGGCGTTCGCCCATCCAATGGTATTAGCCGGCACCTGGTTGACGTCGACGAACGTCTCCAAATTTGATCCGTGACTGCCGATGTAGGAAAGCCGCATGCCGATGTCATGACCGAGATCCTGTTCCAGGGTGAGATTCCACTGCTGCACCGAAGGATCGGAGTAATGGATCGGGAAGGCGTACTGGAAGGATGCGCCGCCGGGAACGACTGTAGAAGAGAACGGACTGGGAAAAGCAATGGTCGGACTACCGCCGGGCACGTTTTGCGATTGATAGACGTAATTGACGAAGCTCGAGCTAACCGCCCAACCGGAAACCAGTGAGAAACCGAGAGGCTGTTCGATGAAGCGTCCCCATCCCCCGCGAAGCACTGCCTTGTCTGTGCCGTAAAGCCTCCAGGCAAAGCCCAGACGAGGACCAAAATCCTTCTTGTAGGTGTAGCGCAAGGCTGTCGGAATACCGGCCTGGGCTGCGGTCAGGATTGGCGACGGGGCGATCGAGGCAGCGAAGCTCGGCGAAGTATAGCCCAGCGCCGTCTGGTTTGGCACCACAACCGCTCCGGTGACTCCACCTACGTTGTAAGTGGGCAGGAAGGCTGCCGTATTGGAGTACTTGTCGGTGAGCGGCGGATGCAGTTCGTAACGCAGGCCTAGATTCAAAGTGAGCCGGGGAGTAATTTTCCAGTCGTCCTGGCCGAAGAAACCATAACCCCAGCCAACGCCATTCATCGCCGGGTAATTTACCTGGGTGGCAAGTGCAGTGTAGTCGGGATAGCCAAGCAGGAATGCCGTGTAGGGGTCTCCTATATAAACGGGGTTTCCATTTACATCGGAATATTCTGTCTGATTATTGAAATAATACTGGCCCGACCGGTAGTTACCGAAGACGTTATCGTCGTGGTCTGTCATGTGGCGAAAGTCCCCGCCAAATTTGAACGTATGTTTGCCTTTGCTCAAGGTGAGGTTGTCGAGGAACTGGACAATATTGCTGTGCTGCACCGAAGGATTGCCGCCTCCAGTCACCATAAAGCCGGTAATATTCACATCTGGCGCGGTGGCAACAGGGTTGGGCTGAAGCCCCTGAATACCAGCCTGCGCAAGATAGCCGGCACTGCTTCCCTGAAGCATGGAGTAGGTCTGGTGGATGCCATTAAAACCAGCCCGGAACTCATTGACCAGCGAGCCGGAAATTGCGTAGTTATGAGAGAAGGTGACACCCTGATCATCCTCCGGGTATCCAAAACCGCCGGTCAAGGGAGAACCTGCGTTGATGCAATAGCCGGGGCAATTAGGGTCCGGCGGATTGATGACAGACCTGGTTTTATAGGTACCGCGCACAAACATGGACTGCTTGGAGGTGAGGGTGTAATCGAGGCGTAGGTCAGCCTGATCGCTGGTGATAGGGGCGGGAAAGTTCACGCGGTAATTGTTTTGGTAGTCCGTCGATTGGCCCGAGTTCGGAGCTGGAAAGAAGTTCTTAATGAAGTTCGCCGACACCGGAGATATCGGCACGTTGGCTGGATTGATCGAGCTTCCGTCCGGATTGAAGATAGGCGTGCCTGCCAGATAATCAACCAGGTTCCCGTTGCGCATATCCTGAGATGGCACGTTGGTGATGAGCGGCACCTGCCGAGGCAGGCGCAAGCCCTCGTAGCTCATAAAGAAGAAGGCCTTGTCTTTCCCGCTATAAAGGTGCGGAATGCTGATGGGACCACCCAGGAACCCACCAAAGTCATTCATGATGATGGTCGGGGTGGAGTGGGTAAAGGGGTTGCCGGCGGTGAGCACGGTGTTCTGCAGGTTTTCGAAGATTCCGCCATGGAAACCATTGGTCCCGCTTTTGGAAGTAGTGGTGACGTCTGAAACGCCGCTGAACTCTGCGTTATTGTTGCTTCCACTGATACGTATTTCCGATATGGAGTTAAAAGACGGGAAAAGCTCGTTGATGGGGCCGCTGTTCTCCACAGAGACGCTGCTGATGCCATCAATGGTGTAGGACATGAGGGCGGGGGTGGTGCCATCGATCACCAGGTTATTGTCGTCATCGACCTGAACGCCAGGCTCAGTGCTGAGGGTATCGATAGGGCTGGTTGAGCCGGTCGAGCGGGAGTAGACCGCCACGGGAAGTTCAGTGAGTTCGCGGCCGGTCTTGGTTTCAGAGAGGTTGGAGACCTCCGTGGTGATCACGCCGGCCGAAGCGCCCTGGACCATTACCGTTTCCGTTGCCGAGCCGAGCTTGAGGGCGGCGTCGACGCGCTTGGTTTCGCGGGATTGGAGATCGAGGTCAGAGAAATCTGTTTTCTCAAATCCCGCCGCCGATACCGTGACCTGGTATTTTCCGGGATTTAGATTGACCAGGCTAAAGTCGCCGTGCTGGTCGGTGACCACCGTTCGTTCCGCGGCGGTGCCGCTATTGGTCAACATGACCGTAGCACCGGGAATGACGGCGCCAGAGCTATCCTTCACCGTGCCCACAATCGATCCAAAGGTTGATTGGGCAAGGGTTTTTAGTGGCAACAGGGAAACGATCAACAGCAGGCAAGAAAGTGCGTGCTTTAACAATTGCCTGAAAAATGGATTTTTCTGCGACATTGTGATGCCCCCCTGAACCGTATTTAGTCTTCAAGGAATAGCTAGCCTGGGGCCTCCCGGGCTTGACAGAGAGATAGGAGGCGAATTTCTCAGGATCAATCGAGGAACCTGAGCACGGCTAACGGCCCAACCACTGGCGATGGAAGTTCGGTACAGAGGGACTACGGGGTCCCGAACCAAGGCACGACGCTAATTTAACAAGCCTCGGATGCAAGATCAAGAAGATCTGTGGTCGGTTCAGATGACCCCGGGGGTGCGTCTGCCGATATTGGTCGCCTGCTCAAACGCGTAGCCCAACTGCAGTACGCCCCAGTCGTCGTGATGGCGGCCAACGATCTGCAAGCCAATCGGCAACCCATTCGAAGAGAATGCACAGGGAACGGACATCGTTGGATTACCGGCCGCAGAAATGTAGTAAGCGGACTTCATCCAGGCAAGATAGTTTTCCATGCGGACTCCCGCAATTTCTGTTGGATAGTGCGTATGTACGTCGAAAGGAAGCACCTGGTTTACGGGCAGAACGAAGAACTCGTATTCGCCTTTGAAATTGCACAAGCGTTGAAACAATTCTGTGCGCCGGGCCTCAATCCGAGCCAGGTAGGGCCCGGTCTGCTTGCGTCCCTCTTCGACGTGCCAGTGAATGTATTGGTTGAGTTGGTCGCCATGGGTAGCCAGCAGATCGCCAAAGGCCAGTTCGACGGACCAGTGCCGCCACGCCAGAAACGCTTCGTTGGCGTCGCTGAAATCGGGTTCCCCATCCACCACGATGCAGCCCAGTGATTCGAAAACTTTGCGTTGTGCCTGGACCGCGTTCTTCACTTCAGGGTCCCAGGGCAAACCCATGTCTCGGAACATAGCCACCCGAACCCCCTGGAAGCTTCTGCTCTCCAACGGCTGAGCAAACTGGGCACCTGTTTGTTCAATCGAAATGGGGGAGTGGTGGTCATACCCGGCGAGCACGCTCAGGAAGTACGCGCAGTCGGTGACATTACGAGTCACGGGGCCGCGAACGGATAGCGAGGACCAGCCCAGATTAATAGGCACGTTCGAAACGCGTCCCGGGGAAGGGCGGATGCCCACTACGTTGCAGAAGTTGGGAGGATTGCGAAGCGAGCCGCCCATATCGCTGCCGTCGGCCAGGGGAGCCATCCCGCATGCGACGGTGACCGCGCCGCCGCCGGTGCTTCCCCCGCAAGTCTTGCTTAAGTCGTAGGGATTGCGCGTAGGCCCGAAGACCGGATTGAAGGTCTGCGAACCAAACCCAAATTCGGGGACGTTTGTCTTACCCAGGACGATCGCTCCCGCTTCTTTTTCTCTTTGTACGACGCGGCAGTCAAAATCCGGCACATCGTTCTTGTGCAGCGGGGAACCATAGGTAGTGCGGATGCCATTGGTCTCGTGCAGATCTTTCACGGCGACGGGTAATCCATGCAGGGGGCCCAGCCATTTGCCGTGTGCGAGCGCCTCGTCTGCCGCGGCGGCCTGGGTCATCAACTGGTCTTCCGGAACCAGGGTCACGATGGCGTTCACCTTGCCATTGACCTGGCTAATCTGCTTCAGATGGGCCTGCATCACTTCGCGCGCGGACAGTTTCTTAGCCCGTAGGGCTGCGACCATGTCGACGGCGCGCATGGAGCAAATTTCGTTAGAGGCAGAAGACTTTGAAGCGGCCAATAAAGGTGAGGCCGCAACAGACATTGCAGTGGTTGTCCCCAGCTTGATAGCGTCCCGGCGTGTCATTGTCCTACTCATCGCTTTCCCTGTGCTGTTCGGTTCATGATAGCCGTCCCATGCGTATCAAATCCCAAGATTCTGGCAGTCGCTCGTAAGCGCGGGAGGTTAAGACCCTTCAGTGGAGGTGCTCGAACGTAGCCTGCAAAAAGTACCCAAAGAGCGCAAAAAGGGGCTGTACTCTCCCTGAAAATCGGTTGCCCAGGAGAGAACTGCAGATCCACTACGCTCCTCCCACCGATTTCCTGTCGAGGCCCGTGGCTTTGATGATCTGCATGCGTCTCTCTTTAAGGAGAGCCGCAAGCGTGGTCGTCGCCAGCAGCGCGAAGTAGGAAATCCGGGTCCGGAATTCTGCTCACTATTGCTCACACCTCAGGATCGCCAGGCTGGCCAGCGCACGTCGCCTGGATGAGCAATTGCGAACAGATTCCGCGCAGGATCTGTGTCAATATTGCGGGATGATGAAGAAGAAAAATAATTCCAGGGAGTCTGCAAGAACGACGATTGCCAGTATTCAAAGGGAGATGCAGAAGCCGCGACTGACGGAATCAGTCCGCAATAATGGGAGAGACGAAGTTGTGCCGGTCGCCGAACAGCCTCCTGCTCGGCCTGCGCGAGTGTGAGCTAAGATCATCGGCCCAGCGCGTGACAGCGCCGTAGAGAAGGCATCAGCGGGGCTTTGGTTGCTGGCCGCATCGTTCGGCCATTGATCAAACCGGTCCTGATTAATCCTGCGACCGGTCCCGGGAGGAGCGCCTACGAGGCTTGGCGGCGAAGATTCAGTCGTGCAAAATCACATTGAGCAGCGATTTATGAACCTGGATGCGGCCGTTATACTCAATAAAGCCAAGCTTGCGAAAGCGATTCATGAAGAAGCTGACGCGTGAGCGGGTCGTCCCAATCATCTCCGCCAAAGTTTCCTGCGTGATCTCTGGAATCAAAGATTCCGGTTCTCCCGGCTTTCCAAACTCCGCCAGCAACAAGAGAATTCTCGCCAATCGCTTTTCGCTGGAGTTAAAAAGCTGATCGACAAGATCGGCCTGGGTTCGCATGCTGCGGGCCAGCAGAAATTTCACAAATAGGTCGGAGAAGGACTGCTCCTCGTGCATCACGCGGGCCATCTCCTCTTTGTCTATCTTCAGTGCCCTACAGGCGGTAATGGCAGTGGCAGTCGCCAGGCGCAGCCCACCAATACTTGCCAGAGATTCTTCTCCAATGAAGTCGCCGACGGCGAAAAGAGTGATTGTGGCTTCTTTACCGTTTTCGGAAAAAACAGTTAGTTTTGCGCGACCGCTCTGAAGATAGAAGATAGAGTCAGCGGGACCTCCTTGCGAGAAGAAGGCCTGCTTTGGCTTCAATTGGATGATTTTTCGTCCCAGGCCAGCTTCGGCCAGAAATGCGGGAGCATCAAATGCAATTTGTTGAGACTTAGCCATCTCAATGATCCCTTCCAGAAGGCGGTCACGCCGGAGGGCAATTCAGACGAGCATGCGCCCGCCTCCGATCTGGAGTAAAAGGGGGAATTCTCTGTCCATTGTAGACCTGGCGGCGCATTCTGTATCCTACGGCCGGTTTCTCTCTCCCATGCCAGTAGGCATTACAGCCAGGCAGAAAAGGTTGGGAGTTCCCGGCTTGGCAGCGGTCAACGCAGGGGCTCGTGCTGGAGTTTCCCGTTAGGGGTGGTTCACTGCTGCAATAGTATGCTGTCACGACATTACGGAGCTGAATCGGGTGCGTGCCGGCGGTTTAGCCCGGCGGTCTCTGTCCCCGAATTGAATTCCTTATTGGGCAGCAGCATGTGCACCGATAGAGGCATGGCCGAGCACGTTCTCATGGATGCCATCGTCCTGGGACTGTGTCGCGGAGTTATAGACTGCGGGAATGGTGGCGTCTATGGGAATGATGTTGAGCCCATCGCCAGTCAGCTCCGCAACCATCGCCAGCCACGCTGCGTGGTAAAGGTCCGTCGTCGGCGCGTCCATATTCCCTGTCTGCTCTGCGGGTGCGTTGTAGATAGTCGACAACGAATAGACGACGGGGGTTTCAACTGCACCGACCGCCGCAGTATAGAACGCCAGGCACACATCGCCAGCCGGATCGACGCACGTATATACCACCTTGTGGTTTGCGTTAGAGCTCGGAACGCGTATCAGGTTTGCGAGGATTTTCTGGTTTATGGGGAGGCCGGAGACGCCAGGGAAAACCATAGCCTGAGAGAAGATCGTGATGCCGCTATCAGGATCTACAACTTTGACACCGTCAACGCTCAAAGTAAATGTAGCTGACGAGTTGTATTGCCGGGCCGCTGCAAAATAGATCGTGCTTCCCGTCACCGTGCATGTCATGGTTGCACCGGCGGTACTCGTATAGGAAGCGGCCGAGTTCGGGTTGCCGTCCACCCACGTTCCGGTCTTTACACATCCGGTCCCGGCAGCGCGGGTCTTGTCTGCTTCAGGGATTGCTAGCCATGCAGTCTGAGCTTCGATGCAGCCGCGCGCGTAGGCGATGTAAGCCTGCCCGTACTGTATCTGATCGTTGCGGAAGTGGCCATAAATGTTCTTGCTGGCGGCGTCGACCTTCACATCCCAAAGAGATTGGGAGGTTCCTGCGTAGGACAGGTCGGCGCAATTGCTTCCTCCGTATGCCTGATTATTCAGCGTCCAGCCGTTTATTACCGCCATGACAGCGGGCCACGCTGTTTCAGGATGGCAGGTGAGGACAGAGCATCCTTGCAGACCATAGCCCTGTGTCTGAGAATTGCCCCAGGCGTTCACGATCTGGGGTGGAACTGATGGCGCCCGGGTTGGCACGAAGCCAGAGCAGCCAATGAGAATCAAAGTAGAAAAAAACATCCCATACTTTAGATATTCGCCCCCCAGCTTGACAGCCTGGGGATAGATAGAATGTTTCCTATTCATGAGTAGCCCGCAGAGTAACATGAATTCTCTGGCAATCATTTGTTGAGGGGAGAGAGAGAACGTACCTCGGCGGCTAAGCCGGGTACGGCAGTGTCATTTGCGGCACAGTCGAAAACCGTATTTCTTACCCTGTCACAAAGGATCGGGTGCCCCATCCTTCGCGCTCTTTGCGAAGGGTGGGATGCCACTGCTCTTCACCCGAGGCCCTTCTCCGAAACTTCTGCTTATCCCACCCTTCGCAGAAAACGCGAAGAATGGGGCACCCGATCCTTTGTGGCAGGGCAGGAAATCTCGCCTGCTATTCGATCTGTCCCTGGTTTTCATCACCTTGGGTGAGCCGCAGGCTCATGGGGACACGGCTGAAAGGCCAGACTCATCCAAATTGCATCGGCCCTGCCCGCTGCTTTTGCGCATGCACCGCGCGGGTAGTAACGTACCAACAAAGCAGCAACGGAGAATGGCATGTCCGGCAACACTAGATTGCACCCCCTGTGCATTCAGGTTCATGCACGGGATAACGTGGCGATTGTCGCCAACGAAGGTGGTTTGCCGGCAGGGGCTCAATTAGACTCCGGGTTGACGCTTTTGGAGGCGGTCCCGGAGGCGCACAAGCTAGCCTTGTCTGATATAGCCCAGGGCGAGCCCATCGTTCGCTATGGAGTAGTGATCGGATACGCCAGCGCGCCGATCCCGCAGGGCAGCTGGGTGCACGAGGGAGGAATGACCCTGCCACCACCCCCTCCACTCGACGGACTACCCCTTGCGACCGCCGTACCGGCTCCGCTGCCGCCACTCGATGGATACACCTTCGACGGCTTTCTCAACCAGGACGGCTCCGTCGGTACGAAGAACATACTCGGCATCGCCACCACGGTGCAGTGTGTCTCCGCCACGGTGGAGTTTGCGGTCAAGCGCATCCGATCGGAGATCTTGCCCCGCTATCCTAACGTGGACGATGTTATTGCGATCACTCATCCTTACGGATGCGGGGTTGCGATGGGCGCTCCCGGTTCTGAAATCCCGATTCGCACCCTGCGCAATCTAAGTCTCAACCCAAACCTGGGCGGGGCTCCGATGGTAGTCAGCCTGGGCTGCGAAAAGCTGCAGCCCGCGCAGATGTTGCCTTCGTCCAGCCTTCCCATCTTGTCCAGCGTGCCTTACATCATCCGTTTGCAGGATGAGCAGCATCGCAGTTTTGGTGACATGATCACGGCCATCATGGAGATGGCAGAAAAGCGGCTGATCCAGCTGAATGCTCGAACCCGCATAACCCGGCCGGCGGCCGATCTGGTGGTTGGGTTGCAATGTGGTGGAAGCGATGCCTTCTCCGGAGTGACCGCGAATCCGGCGGTAGGCTATGCGGCGGATCTTCTGGTGAGCGCCGGCGCCACCGTCATGTTTTCCGAAGTAACTGAGATCCGCGACGCCATTCATCTACTAACGGCGCGTGCCGCCAACCAGCAGGTGGCGCGCGATCTGATTCGTGAAATGGCCTGGTACGACGCTTACCTCAAACACGGTGGCGCCGATCGAAGCGCGAACCCGACCCCCGGAAACAAGACCGGAGGCCTGACGAATATCCTTGAGAAGGCGATGGGCTCTGCGGCGAAAGCAGGCAGTTCAGCGCTGAACGGTGTATTTGGCCCTGGAGAACGCGTGACCACCAAGGGGCTCGTTTTTGCTGCCACACCGGCCAGCGACTTCGTCTGCGGAACTCTTCAGTTAGCGGCGGGGATGAACATGCATGTCTTCACCACCGGCCGTGGAACGCCCTACGGTCTTGCCATGGCTCCGGTGATCAAGGTGTCATCCCGCACCGCATTGGCGGACCGGTGGTCCGACCTGATCGACGTGGATGCCGGCCTCATTGCTACGGGTGAGACCACGATCAAGCAAGTCGGCGAACAGATCTTCCGCCTCATACTCGACGTAGCGAGCGGCCGCAAGCAAACCTGGGCCGACCACTGGGGATTGCACAATGAATTTGCATTGTTCAATCCTGCGCCCATCACGTAGAGAGCGCAGCGTAGTGGAGGGACCTGCGGTTTCTTTTTCCAAACCCCGCTACGCAATACCAAGCTTGCGCTGCAGTTGCTCGAGCGTGATTCCTTTGGTTTCCGGATAGACGAACAGCACCACAAAGAACTGCAGCGTCGTCATGGCCGCAAAAAAGGCGAACGGCAGTCCCCCCGAATACTTTGCAAGAACGGGAAACAGGAGGGAGATAATTGCGTTCATGACCCAGTGCGCCGACGAGCCCAGGCTTTGGCCCTTGGAGCGGACACGGGTGGGAAACACCTCCGCGATGTAAACCCAGATGACCGCGCCCTGTGAAATGGAGAAGAAGGCGATATATCCAACCAGCAGCCAAACCAGGGTTGTCGCGTGGGTCTGGGTGTAGAAGACCGCCGCTACACCACACAGGCAAATGGTCATTCCCACGCTGCCGATAAGAAGCAGCGTCTTTCGCCCCAGTTTGTCGATGAGCGACATACCCAGCAGGGTGGCTGCGAGGTTCATCAGGCCGATCAGCACCGTCTGCAGGGAACTCGACAGTTGGCTGAAGCCGGCCGAGGCGAAAATGTAATTCGAGTAATAGAGAATAGCGTTGATCCCGCAGAGCTGATTGAAAAGCCCGATGCTGACGGCAAGAAAAATGGGCAAGCGATACTCCCGCTTGAACAGCGGCTCAGCCGCCATGCCGCGCTCCAGATGAATGGAGTCCATAATTTCGCGCAGCTCTGCTTCTGAATCCGGCGACCCCATCATTTTCAAGATCTGTAAGGCCTCGTCTGTTTTGTTCTTGGTTACCAGCCAGCGTGAGCTACGGGGAATGCCATAAAGCATGATGAGAAACAGCAGCGAAGGAACTGCTGCAACCCCGAGCTGCCAACGCCACTGCTGCTGGCCAAGGTTGAGCAGAGAGATGAGGTAGTTGGAAAGGTAGGCGAGCAGGATGCCGACCACTACATTGATTTGAAACAGGCCGACCATTCTGCCGCGCCACTTGGCCGGCGCCAGTTCTGCGATGTAGACGGGTCCAAGCACAGACGAGCCACCGATTCCGATTCCTCCAATGAACCGGAAGACCATGAGGGCCGGCCAGTTCCAGGCCAGGGCACAGCCCAGCGCGGAAATGGTGTACAGGATAGCCATGATGCGCAGCGCCTCACGGCCGCCAATGCGCTGGCCGAGGATTCCGGCGGTCATGGCTCCAAGCACTGTACCTGCCAGTCCTATAAACACAGTCAGGCCGAGAGTGAAGGCGGTAAGGTGGTATACGACCGTCAGCTGCTGGGTGGTGCCCGCAATGACGGCTGTATCGAAGCCGAACAACAGGCCGCCAAGCGCCCCGACGATCGTACTTTTTAGTAGATATGAGGTCATTGCCATGCTTAACGGAGTCTCCTGGGATGAGACCCCCCGGGGCAGTTGCCGGTTATCTCACCAACCGGCGACAATTTAAACACAAGAGCAGGCGCTTGTCGCTCAATCTCTACTGGAAGTTTGCTTGGTAGGCGATTAATTCTAAACAGGCTTAAGCGATCAAGTGGCTTTTGCATTCAGGAACGGACGGCAGGCACAACCCGGCTCAAATGCCTCTTAGCCTTGGCGGCACGTTCTGGCCTGCCCGCCAGGTAGCCTTGCACAATCACCGAGCCTACCCCGATCAACGCCTCCAGTTGCTGGCTGGTCTCCACCCCCTCGGCAATGACACGGAAGCCCAATTGGTTGGCCAGGGAAACAATGGCCGCCACTGTTTCTAATCCGCCGGCACCGGTTACCAGGCGATCGATAAATGTCTTATCGATTTTGATCGCCGTCACCGGAAGCATATGCAACCGGCTCAAAGACGAATATCCGGTTCCAAAATCGTCGATGGAGATCTCGACCCCAAGTCTCCGCAGCCGGTTGAGTTGCTGAATTGAATCAGCGGCGCTGGCGATCAGGCAGCTTTCCGTAAGTTCCAATTCAAGCAGGCTTGGAGGAAAGCCTGTTTCCTCCACAATAGAGGTGATCTGGTCGACGAAATCCGGCTCTGCCAACTGTCGTGCGGAAAAATTTACGCCCATCCTGAACGGCGCATAGCCCTGCTCGCTCCATTCCACCCCTTGGCGGCAGGCCTCCCGAAGCACCCAGGCCCCGAGCGGTATGATGAGCCCGCTCTCTTCGGCAATCGCAATGAAATCACACGGGAACACCGTGTCTTGCCCAGGCGGCTTTAAGCGGACGAATGCTTCCATCCCCATCAACTCCCCATGCATGGCAAACTGCGGCTGGTATTCCAGGAAAAACCATTTTTTCTCGAGCGCCTCGCGCAGGCGTGCCTCCATCTTCAGAGCCGCAGCCGCTAGCGAACTGGCTGCCGGGTCGAATATCTCGAACCGGTTCCCGCCCATGGCATTCGCCCGGTACATGGCTTCATGCGCGTGCTTCTGCAGCGTCAGGGTGGCTTCCCCGTGTTCCGGGTAGAGACCAATGCCCACACTGAGACTTCCGACAAATTCGTTGCCATCGACCCAGGCCGGCCGGTGCAGAGACTGCACCATGCTGCTGGCGACCGCGACGCAGGCCGCTGTGCCCGAGATCCTCGGACTCATCAGGGCCAGTTCCGCTTCGCCGACACGCGCCAGCGTGTCTCCGTCATCCAGAAGACGCTGAAGCCGATTCACCGTCTCAATCAGAAAAGAGTCGGCGGCCTTGTGGCCGAATGCATCGGACACGTCCTTGAAGCGATCAAGATCGATCATGTAGACCGCGACTTTGCTGCGGTATCGCTTGGCTTGGGAGAGGGCCTGGTCAAGGCGGTCTGCGAAGACGGTCCGATTGGCTAAACCGGTAAGTAAATCGTGGGTAGCCTGGTGGGCCAATTGATCCAGCAGATTCCGGCTTGCGATCGCGATACTCGACAACCCGCAGGCCAACTCCAGAATTTCCTCGGCTCCCGGTGGGAGCTCCTGGCTGCCGCTGTGATAGGCCTGGAAACTTCCCAGCATGGCGCCCGAGCCGGCGACGATCGTTCGCGACCAACAAGGACGCAGGTTGCTTTCGGCAGCGGGCGGAGATCCTGGGCCATATGCATCGATAGTCACCGTGAGCCCGTGCTGAGACTCGCCCACGGCCGCGATCAGCGCGGCGAGGGATTGGGCCAGCGGAGCGCAGGCAGCGACCAGCTCCAATACCTCCCTATAATTCTGGTCCCATCGCTCGCGATTCTTACGTTCCGTGATATCCCGGAAAATAACCACCGCGCCGATCGGAACGCCGTCTTGTTGTAAGGGGGTACTGGTGTACTCTACCGGAAAGCTGGTCCCGTCTTTCCGCCAAAATACATCGTCTTCGATATGGTGGACTTCGCCGTCCCGCAAGGCCGCATAAACTGGACATGCTTCGCGCGGGTAGGGAGTTCCATCGGGTTTGGAGTGGTGAATCAGTGCGTGTTGCAATTTACCCAGCACCTCATCCAGCGGCCAACCCGTCATGCGGAGGGCGGCCGCATTGGCAAATGTCGTCAAGCCGTCGCGATCCAATCCGTAGATTCCCTCTCCGGCACATTCCAGAATCGCATTGTTTATTGTTGTGTCCATCTGCACGCAAAATCGGCAGAATGAGCCCCGATCTTTAGCGGTCTTAGCCCTTATGGGCGGAAGTTGCGAGCCATTCCGTGCATTGAGGAAGCAGCTCCAAAACACCCGCTTCTAATCTTCCGTAGAGGCTTGCGGAGAGCGCAATATTTGCCTCCCGCCCGCTTGCCTCGAGGTTAGAGGCGTTCCGTGAGACTTCCGGAAGGGATAAATAACTTAATTCGCCCTTAATATGATGAGCCAGCTGCTCGATGGCTTCTGCATTGCCGCTCGCGATTGCCTGGCGCAGGCTTTCCATATGCCTGGGCAGCTCCTGCAAAAGGAGGCCCAGAACATCTCGAAGAAGTTCCCGGTCACCGCCGAGGGATTCCAAAACGTTAGCCATATCCAAGGCAATCATCATGTCGTTCCAAACTTCTGCTAAAGCAAAACTGCGTTGGTGTTAAGATGTCGTTCTTTGCGACTTGTAAACGACGAGGAGCAGGGAACACTCCACAGACTTGTACAATTCTGCGACAGTCTGCTTTCTTGCACCGCAGTAAGGATCGTCCCTCTCGGGCAAAATGGATATGATCAAATCGTCGTAGCTCTGATCGCTGATATGTTTCTTTCTGGAACGAAGTAGTCCCGCAGGACCTGCCCTGAGCTTGTCGAAGGGGACGAAACAGCCTCCAGCCCGGCACGGCAGTGCGAGGTAGATTAAGGATATGAGACGAGTCCCGAAGGGACGAGACATTGCCTATCCTGGCTTGCGCGCGAATATGTACGCCCTCTGGGTCTGGTATTCCACTTCTGGAGGGTAAGGGCCGCGCTCGATGACGCCTTCAATTCTGAATCCGGCAGTCTCTAAGTGGCGTTTCGCCACAGACGCTGTTACGAAGAAGAAGTTCAATGACACGGACTGTCCCCACAATTCCTTTACCTCCACGACTTCATCCCCGGTGTGAAATGCGAGCAACAGCAGTCCGTTAGGTTGCAACACTCGCTCCATTTCGCGAAATACCTGAGGCCAGGACTCCGGAGGTAAATTGACTATGGCGTAGAAAGCAGTGATTCCGGCGAGACTGCTCTCTTCCAGATCAAGAGCCAGCATGTTTCCTTCTCTGAAGCGAATGTCCAGATTGCGATTTCGAGCTTGCTCCAGCATTTGCGGTGATAGATCTAACCCAAATACGGTGACGCCCGCGTCGCGCAAGTACCGGGCTACGTGGCCGGGTCCACACCCCATGTCACAAACCTGGCCACCCACCCCGGCGGCAAATCGATCCAGAAGGTCCCGGTCGAACGGCTTATTCTCAAGCTCGTGAAAGAGATGATTGGCGTACTCTTCCGCCAGCTGATCGTAGCTTTCACGTATCGACGGAATTGGGACATCATTCCTGTCGCGGCTTGTCATGGGTAAAGTAGCCTGGCCATTATTGCTTTGGTCCTCGTGAGATACGCCAAAGATGCCAGGCGTTTCAGCGATAGTAACCTTGCCTGGTGCGCACCTGCACCTTATGCAAATCGGCGCGCGCTTTAAGCGTCGAAGGGTTCAGTTGAAGATGAAGTTGGCAGAACGTTCCCTGAGGTTTAGGAGTCGATGGCCTGTATCCAAGGGTGTAGCGTAGTCGAATCTGGTCAACCAGCGCGGCCAGGCGGGCGGCAATTTCTTTCTTGCTGGTGTCGAGCACCGGTCCGCCGGTTATTTCTGCGTATTTGCGAATGTCTCCTGTGCGTCCTCCAAAAAGCATCGCGAAAGGGTTGGCATCCAGGACGATCATCGTCATGTCAGTGGCGGCGGTGCGATCAATGAGAGCGGAAACCACGACCCCCGAGTGGAGTAGCTCTGCCGTCGCCTCCTCTTTTGTATGCAGGCGAGCGGGTGCTCCTTTCCCAATTGTTTTCAAAGTCATCGAGTTCTCAAAGTTTGCCGTGCCATCGGTCAGCCAGATGGTTACCCGGCGGCTGCCCGGCATAGTCGATTGCATCGCTTGTTGCACTGCCTGATACATGCTCTCGTGAATGAACGTACCATCTTTGCTTTCCATGGCGGATGCCTTGGTGATGGCGTCCGCTGCGAGTGTGCGATCTGTGGTGAAATTCTGCAGCAGCTCGGTATGCGAGGAGAAGACCATGATAGCCACTTCGTCCTCCGGTTTTAGATGACCCAGAATCTCGCGCGCACCCTCAGCGAGAGGTTTGAGTGCGTCCCGGACCGTGTCCGTCAGATCGAACAGGAACACCACCGAAAGTGGCAGCCGGTCCTGGCTGAAGTAAGTGATTTTCTGCGGAACTCCATCCTCGAGTAAGCGAAAATCGCTGAGCTGCAAATCGCCGACGAGCGCATGGGTTTGCTTGTTCTCAACCTGGGCATCGAGAATGACGAACTGCGAGGAAACATGGATTGTCGATCCACTACCGGCCACCGAAGGGATAGAGTCTTGAGCGTAGCCGAAAGCATTCAGCAACAAGAAAACTGAACCGGCAATGGCATACAGGCAGAATTGGGCTGTACGGATCGAGGTCCAGGACTGCACCGGCCAATGCCTCCATCGCGAAAGCGTTCCGCGGAAAACGATGCTCACAATACGTTGGCTAAAAGGAAAAGTTCCCGGAAACGCTCGTTAATAACTCTGACTCCGCGTGAAAAGCCGAAGTTTTCCGATGCTTACCCACCCGATGGCGAGCAACCCGATGGCCGTGGCCCCGGCTGCAAGGGCTCCCAAAGTCATTGCCCGGGGCGCAAAGCCGGGCCTGGTCTGAGCACTCGTCATAAAGACCTCCGCCTCCCAGCCTACAGGAAACAGCTTTGGGTTAAGGTTTGGAGGGCCGAGCCTTCGCAGGCCAGGATGTACACTCCGGAATTGCGATAACCTGCTCTCCGGAGATTCGACTTTGCTGAAGCTCTTTCAATCCGCGCGCCCCTTCAAGCCTGCGGCGGCCTTACGCGACGGCTTTGCCGGAATCACGCTGGCGGCCATGAACATCCCCCAGGCCCTGGGATACACCAGGATCGCCGGCATGCCCGTGGTGACCGGCCTTTACTCATTGCTGTTGCCGGCCGTGGCCTTTGCCGCCTTCGGATCTTCCCGCTACCTGGTGGTTTCCGCAGACTCCGCCACCGCCGCGATCTTTGCTGCCAGCCTGTCTCCCATGGCGGCCCCCGCCAGTGCCCGTTATGTTGCCCTTGCGGGCGCGGTCGCACTGCTTACGGCTGCGTTTCTGCTCCTGGCGCGCTTGCTCAAACTGGGCTTCATCGCCGACTTTCTTTCCCAGACCGTGCTCACCGGCTTTCTTACTGGAGTCGGCTTTCAGGTCGGCATCGCCGTGCTTGGCGAGATGCTTGGGGTGCCCATCTCTTCGCGTCGAACGCTCGTGCAATTGAGTGAAGTGCTGAGCAGACTGCCGCACGCCCATCTACCGAGCGTGGCCGTGTCCGCCTTGACGGTGGTGACTCTTCTTCTGTTTCGCCGTTTTGCTCCCAGGGTGCCTGGCCCGCTAATGGTAGTGGCCGGAGCCATGGCGGCGAGCGCCATGTGGGATTTTAGCGGGCAAGGCATTGCAGTCATTGGACCGGTGGCCGGAGGTTTGCCTCATCTTGGCCTCCCGGACGTAGGCATGAAAGACCTGCCTCTGTTGCTTTCAACAGCCGCATCGTGTTGCATCATGATCATTACCCAGAGTGCGGCAACGGCCCGCATTTATGCCGAGCGCCACCAGCAGAGGCTGGACGCAAATGCGGATCTGGCCGGCCTTTCCGCAGCCAACGCCGTGGCTGGATTGAGCGGGGCTTTTGTAGTCAACGGCAGTCCCACACAGACAGCGATGGTCGAAAGTGCCGGTGCGCAGAGCCAGGTGGCGCAGTTGGCGACTGCAGTTGCCGTGGCCCTGGTCCTGCTGTTTCTCACCCGTCCGCTGCAATACTTGCCGCAGTGCGTGCTGGGCGCGCTGGTCTTTGTGATTGCCATTCGTTTGATCAAGCTGCGCACCATCCTCGAGCTTCGCCGGGAGAGCCCGGGAGATTTTGCCTTGTCCCTCACCACCGCCGCGGTTGTGGTCGCGGCAGGTGTGGAGCAGGGAATTTTGCTGGCCATGATCTTGTCGTTGTTGCGGGTTGTCAGCCATAGCTACCACCCGCACACGGGCGTCATGGTCCCGAACATCATCGGGACCTGGGATCTGATCCCCGTGTCGACCGTCTCGGTGACCAAGCCCGGGTTAGTGATCTATCGCTTCGGCGCGGAACTCTTTTATGCCAATGCCAACCGCTTCGCCGAAGAGGTGACTTGCCTGGTTGGGGGAACCCCTTCACCGGTTCGCTGGCTGATTGCCGACGCGGAGGCGATCACCCGCTTGGACTACTCTGCATCGCGTGTTTTGGCGGAACTGCTACGAAGCTTGAAGGACCGCGGCGTTCAATTCGGCCTTGCCCGTGCACCCTGGGGCCTGAAATCAGACCTGGCGCGTCACCACGTGACCGAGCTGATCGATCCGTCGATGAACTTCAGCCGGCTGCATGACGCAATGGATGCTTTTGAAAAGCTGCCTGG
>Ga0302177_10000715_pt1 | contig 24629 bp, 16 predicted proteins | sample I_Palsa_E1_2_FD_198780 | JGI IMG/M metagenome (GOLD analysis project Ga0302177, IMG submission 198780) | Peat permafrost microbial communities from Stordalen Mire near Abisko, Sweden - I_Palsa_E1_2 | ecosystem: Environmental > Terrestrial > Soil > Palsa > Peat permafrost | place: Sweden... | reverse complement strand
ATCACGCTGCTGGTCGCCTGGAACGTCATCGCGTTCTTCACGCGCCCGGGAGCCGAGACGATCGCGATCCCGTACAGCACGCTCTTGACGCAAGTCGGCGCCGGCAACGTTGCGAACGTCCAACTCAACGGCGATCAAATCAGCGGGACCTTCGCGAAGCCCTACGCTGCGCGGCCGGAACCCTCGGCGTCACCCATCCCCTACACGGCCTTTCACACGACGTACCCACAAACGATCGGCGACGCCGGGCTGATGCCGCTGCTCGAGGGTCACCACGTCACCGTCGACGTAGCGGCGACGGCTCCGGCCTGGCTCGGTGCCCTGCTGGCCTGGCTCCCCGCCCTCTTGCTGTTCGCGTTCTTCATCTTCATGGCGCAACGGGCCGGCTCGGGCGCCGCGTCCTCCGTCTTCAGCTTCGGCCGTGCGAAACCGCAGCGCTACACGTCCGACCAGCCGAAGGTCACCTTCGACGACGTTGCCAACGCCACCGAGGCCAAGGCCGAGCTCGAAGAGGAAGTCGACTTCCTCAAGAATCCGGCGAAGTATCACGCCTTGGGCGCGCACATCCCCAAGGGCGTGCTGCTGGTCGGGCCGCCGGGGACCGGCAAGACCTTGCTGGCCCGCGCGGTTGCCGGCGAAGCCGGCGTGCCCTTCTTCAGCCTCAATGCCTCGGAGTTCGTCGAGCTGTTCGTCGGCGTCGGTGCGAGCCGCGTGCGCGATCTCTTCGATCAGGCCAAGAAGGCCGCGCCCGCGATCATCTTCATCGACGAGATCGACGCGGTTGGGCGCCGCCGCGGAGCCGGCGTCGGCGCCGTCAACGACGAGCGCGAGCAGACTCTCAACCAGCTCTTGGGCGAGCTGGACGGGTTCGATCCGCGCATCAACATCATCGTGCTCGCGGCCACGAACCGGGCCGACGTCCTCGATCCCGCCTTGCTGCGGCCGGGGCGGTTCGATCGTCAGGTGACGGTCGACGTCCCGGACCGGGACGGGCGCGAAGGGGTCCTGCGCATTCACATGCGCGACCTGCGGCTCGCGAGCGACGTCGACGTGAAGGCGCTGGCCGGCATGACGATGGGCATGAGCGGCGCCGATCTCGCCAATCTGTGCAATGAAGCGGCGCTGGGTGCGGCGCGCCTCAACCATACCGCCGTGACGATGGCCGACTTCGAAGAGGCATTGGACAAAGTGCGTCTGGGGGCGGCTCACCCGCAACTCGTCGATCCGGAAGACCGGCGGGTCGTCGCGTATCACGAGTCCGGTCACACGGTCGTCGCGTGGCTCACGCCGGGCGCGGATCCGGTGCAAAAGGTGACGATCACCCCGCACGGAGAGGCGCTGGGCTTGACCGAACAGCTCCCGGAGCGAGAGCGACCCAATTTGAGCGAAGCGTACCTGAAGACGCGACTCGCGGTGATGCTGGGCGGCCGGACCGCCGAAGAGCTGGTCTTCGGTGAGCCGACGACGGGCGCCCAGAGCGATCTGGTCCAGGCGACGAGCCTGGCCCGCCAGATGGTCACCACCTGGGGAATGGGCAGTCTGGGATTGATCGCCTTCAAGTCCGACGAGTCGCAGCCGTTCTTAGGCTACGAACTCTCGCAGAACCGCGAGTACAGCGAAGCGACGGCGGCCCAGATCGATCGGGACATCGAGCGTCTGCTCGACGAGGCGCACGAGGTGGCGCGCACGTGCCTGAGCGGCGCGCGCCCCCAGCTCGATCAAGTCGTCCAGGCGCTGCTCCGAGACGAAACGGTGCGGGCGCCCGAGCTGACGCAGATCCTCGGACCCCAGCGCACTACCGCCGTTTCGGCTTGACGGCCTGCGCGAGGGCAGCACCCGGCCTGCGCGCCGTGTGACCTTCGACGCCGGCGTCGACCGCTGCCGCGGACTGGTGCGAGTTCTTCACCACGCTGACCTTGCTCGCGTACGGTCCACCGTCGACACTTGCCCGACCGCTCGCGACCAGCGCGGCCGCTGCCGCAGCCTCCAGCGGGCGCGAGAAGAGGAAGCCTTGGGCGAACTCGCACGAGAGCTGCCGCAGCGCCTCGAGCTCGCCGACGCTCTCCACTCCTTCGGCGATCACGACCAGGCTCAGCGTGTGCGCCAGCGAGACGATCGCGCGCACCATCTCCGACTGCTCGCGGCTGGCCAGCATCCCGGTGATGAAGGAGCGATCGATCTTCACCGCGCTGACCGGCAAGGTGCTCAAGTAGCTCAGCGACGAGTAGCCGGTGCCAAAATCATCGATGTGAATGTCAACCCGAAGGGCGCGCAGTTGGGCGAGCAGCGCGGCGACGGTATCCGACCGCTCCATCATCGTGCTCTCGGTGATCTCGATCTTTAGCGACGATGCCGGGACGTTCGATTCTTCGATGACGCGCTCGACCTTCGCACACAGATCGTCCAGCGTGAACTGATTGGCTGAGAAATTGACGCTCATCGTCAGGGGGACGGTTCGCGGCGTGCCGGCTTGCCACACGTGCAGCTGGGCGCAGGCGGTCTGGAGAACCCACTGATCGATCGAGACGATCAAACCGGTCCGCTCGGCGGTCGGCAGGAAGTCGACCGGGAGCAACGTTCCACGGAGTGGGTGCTTCCAGCGGACGAGGGCTTCGAAACCGGTGAGCCCCAGATCGTGCAGGCCGATGATGGGCTGATATTCGAGGAACAATTCGTGGCGTTCGAGCGCGTGCCGGAGATCGCTCGACATCGCGTGGCGCAAGACGGCGTTCTCGCGCATCCGGTCGTCGAAGATGACGGTTTTCGACCGGCCGCGAGCCTTCGCTTCGTACATCGCGATGTCGGAGTCGCGCAGGAGATCCTCGGATCGCTCGTAGCCGGCCGTGCCCAGCGTCACGCCGATGCTCGTCGTCGTGCGCGCCTCGTGTCCGTGGGCGTAGATCGGACTCTCGAGCGCACCGTGGATTCGTTCGGTCACTCCGAGCACCACCTTAGGCGAGGAGACGGGGCTCACCAGCACCGCGAACTCGTCGCCGCCGATGCGGGCGACGATGTCCTCGGGGCGTACCGCGGCCTGCAACCGCTGCCCGACCTGCGCGAGGACCTGGTCGGCGAGGACATGCCCGATCCCGTCGTTGATGCCCTTGAACTCATCGAGGTCGAGGAACAGGACTCCATAGCGCGAGCGCGGGTGGCGCTTCGTATACGCGATCGTGCGCTCCAAGTGCTCGATGAAGAGTGCCCGGTTCGGTAGACCGGTCAGCTCGTCGTAGAACGCTTTCTTGCGCATCGCCTTCTCGATCGCGCGCGACTCCGTCACGTCGTGGGCCGTCACCGCGAAGCCGGCTGCCACGTCGACCGAGCTCGATTTGAGCAGCGTGATGCGCCGCCGGGCGATGAAGCGGCTGCCATCAGCCTGCATCTGCCAGCGTTCGTTTTCGACTTGGCCTTGCTTGGCGGCTCGGCGCAGCTCGAGTTCGGGCAGGCCGCGAGCGATGTCGGCGGGCGTGAAGAGGGTCGCGAACGGTCGTCCGACGATGTCGGCGCTGCGGTAACCGAAGATGCGCTCGGCACCGGAGTTCCACAGCGTGATCAGCCCGCCGGATCCGATCGAGAACATCGCGTAGTGGTCGACGCTCTCGACCAGCAGACGGAATCGCTCCTCGCTTTCGCTCAGCGCGGTCGCGGCCTCGTAGCGCTCGGTGCCGTCGCGCACGATCTTCGTGAAACCGCGCTGGCGACCGTCCCCGTCGAGCAGCGGCTGCACCGTATTGGACGCCCAGAAGCGCGTGCCGTCCTTACGCAGGTGCCAGCAGTCGCGATCGACGCGCCCGGCTTCCTGTGCGGTACGCAGCTCGTACGCCGGAAACTCGGCGGCTCGGTCTTCGGCCGTGAAGATGATCGCGAAGTTCGTGCCGATGATCTCGTTGCGCGCGTACCCGAACAGATGCTCGGCACCCGAGTTCCAGGTCACGATGTCGCCGCGCGGCGTGGTCGTGAAGATGGCAAACTCGGTTAGGCTGTCGCAGACGAAACGCGACAGCGCCTCAGCCTCATCACGAGACGGCTCCACCACCCTCGGAACCGCACTTGCCTTCGCCCTCACGGTGTACTCCTGGCCCGCAATATAGCACGCCGGACGGACTCTTGTACGCTACCGTACCCATGACGAGCGCTTTCCTTTCCAAAAAAAGACAGAACGGGCCGCATCTCGCGATGCGGCCCGCTCTCTTGCTCGCTTCCAGAGCAACGTTACTTGAAGGTTACTTGATCGTGACCTTCGCGCCGGCTTCTTGCAGCTTCTTGGCGATGGCGTCGGCATCGTCTTTCGGGATGCCCTCTTTGACCGTCTTGGGCGCGCTCTCGACGAACGACTTGGCCTCGGTGAGGCCCAGCGAGGTGATCTCCCGGACGGCCTTGATGACCTTGATCTTCTCCGGGCCCGCCTCTTCGAGGACGACGTCGAATGCGGTCTGCGCTTCGGCCGGAGCGGCGGCGGCGGCGGCCGGAGCGGCGGCGGCGACCGGCGCCGCGGCGCTCACGCCGTACTTCGTCTCGAGTTGCTTGACGAGGTCCGCCAGCTCGAGCACGGTGAGCTTGTCGATCTGTTGAATGAGTTCGGCGACTGCCATGATACGTGGTGACTCCTGCGCTTACGACGCGGCGGATTGACCCGCGGCATCACGCTGCTCGCGGATCGCATTGAGGACGCGGACGAGGCCGCTCTGATTGCCACTGAGGACCCGGACGAGACCCGACAGCGGCGCGCTGAGCGACCCGACGAGTCTCGCGAGTAGCTCTTGCTTGGGGGGAAGGGCTGCCAGGATCCCAACCTGGGCTCGGTCGACGAGCTTGCCGTCGATGAACGCGCCCTTGACGTCGACCGGCTTGGTCGAGTCGGAGAACGCCTTGAGGGCCTTGGCCGGCCCGACGGGATCTTCGCCGGCGAAAACGACGCCGGTCGGGCCCGCGAGGATGTCGTCGAGCTGCGTGCCGAGGTCTCCCGCGGCTCGCTTGAAGAGCGTGTTCTTGACGACGCCGTAGGTGCTACCGTCCTTGCGCAGCTCCGTGCGGAGCTTGGTGATCTCTTCGACGGTCAGGCCCTGGTAGTTCGTGAAGAACAGGTTCTTCGCGCTCGCGATCTGCTCGCGGAGCTCGGCGATCGTCGCCTCTTTTTTCGCGGTCGGCATGTGCACTCCGAGAGGGAAAGAAAAACGCCTCCGCCGACGGGGCGAGGCGCACGGCCGACCGGCGCACACTGCGCCGCCGGGAGATCTCTCTCGATTCCGCGTCCTCGGCAGGCAGGCGTCCCCACTGGGGAGACGCCGATTATCGACCCGAGGGCCGACCTGCGGTCATGGGAGCCATCGACGGTTATACCACGCCCCCGGCGCCCCGTCAACGCGAGGACCGAGCGCTCGGTCAAGATGCTGAAAAACGCCTAGACAGCTCCGAAAAATTGTGGGAAGACTGTGGTGGGACGGCGGCGCGCGTCGACCGCGAGGAAGACGCCCACACCCGGCGTCGCCGTCCCACCTGTGCGGGCACGCGCCGCGCGCGGCAGGCACCGCTCCGCCGAGCGACGCAGAGGGCCCCGTGAGCGTCGAGCGAGCCGAAGCCGCGTTCTGGGCGGCCTTTTTGCGCAACCGCAACCTCGACGCCACCACGGTCGACGACGGCGCGGTCGCGCTGGCCGGCGGCTACGCCCTGTGTTCGACCGGCGGATTCTTGCAGTACGCGATCGGCGTCGGTTCGACGCGTCCGCTGCGTCCCGACGACCTCGAGATCGCCGAAGCGTTCTATGCCGCGCGCGGTCTGCCCAGCCGCCTCGAGCTGACCGGCGACGTCCTCGAACGCGACGGCCCGCTGCTCGCCGCTCGCGGTTACGCCGACGAAGGGACGGCGCTAGCGGTCCTGGAGGCGGACCTGCCGCTGGCCGACGAGACGACCGGTGCCGTCACGACCCGCATCGTGACCGGGCGGCGGGTCTGGGTCGCACTCGCGCTGCGCGCGTTCGCCGACGCGGTCGAGCCGGCCGACGCGGACCGGCTGCAGCGCAGCGTGCTCGCCAACGCGGCGGCGGCCAACGCGCTGTTCGTCGCCGCCGTCGGCGGCGTCGACGCTGGCGCGGCGGCGGTCGCGCTGGCCGACGATCTCGCGTTGCTCTACAGCGGTGCCGTCCTCCCGGAGTACCGCGGCGCCCGCGTTCACGGCGCGTTGCTCGCGGCGCGGGTTGCCTACGCGTGCTCGCGCGGCGCGACGCGCGCGACCTTCAAGACGCTGGTCGACAGCGCGGCGGAGCGTTCCGCCGCGCGGCGCGGCTTCACCCGCACCGCGCTACGCCGCCGCGTCGCTCGCCCGACTTAGGCGGTGGCGGCGCTGGCGCGGACTCGGGCGGGGTCGACCTTGACGCCGGGGCCCATCGTTGAGGTCAGCGTGATCGATTTGAGGTAGGTGCCCTTCGAAGCCGATGGCTTCGCGCGCACGATCGCGTCGAGCAGCGTCGCGAGGTTCTCGGCGAGTTGCTGCTCGTCGAACGAGGCCTTCCCGACGATCGTGTGCACGATCCCCGTCTTGTCCAAACGGTACTCGACCTTGCCGGCCTTGATGTCGCGCACGGCCGCGCCGGGGTTCGGCGAGACGGTGCCGGCCTTGGGGTTCGGCATCTTCTGCGCCAGGATGCGGCCCAGCTCGCGGCCGATCGAAGGCATCATGTCCGGCGTCGCAACCGCCACGTCGAAGTCGGTGAAGCCACCCTTGACGCGGTCGATCAGCTCCTGCTCGCCGACGATGTCGGCGCCGGCGGCCGTCGCGGCCTTCGCCGCGTCGCCGCGAGCGAACACGATGACGCGCACCGTGCGGCCCGTACCGTGCGGGAGGTTGACCGTCCCGCGCACGTTTTGGTCGGACTTCTTGGGGTCGACGCCGAGCCGGACGTGGATCTCGATCGTCTCGTTGAACTTTGCGTTGGCGTTGCGCTTGACGATCGCCGCCGCCTCGGCCGGGCCGTACAGCTGGGTCGCGTCGAACGCGGTGCTCAGGTTGCGAAAACGCTTGCCGTGCCGGCGCATCACTTCGTCTCCACGTTGACGCCCATCGAGCGGGCCGTACCGGCGACGATCTTCGCCGCGGCCTCGATGTCGTTCGCGTTGAGGTCGGGCATCTTGGCCTGCGCGATCTCGCGGACCTGTGCTTGCGTAAGCGTGCCGACTTTGTTCCGGTTGGGTTCTTTCGAGCCCGACTCCAGGTTGAGCGCGCGCTTGATCAGGAACGACGCCGGCGGCGTCTTCGTGATGAAGGTGAACGTGCGGTCGTCGAAGACGGTGATCTCGACCGGGATGATAAACCCGTCTTGAGCCTTCGTCCGCTCGTTGTACTGCTTGCAGAAGTCCATGATGTTGAGCGAGTAGGGGCCCAACGCGGGACCGACGGGCGGCGCAGGTGTCGCCTTCCCGGCGGGAAGAGCAAGTCCGATCTTCCCGACGACTCTTTTGGCCATGGTGTCCTTTCGAGGGGCGCGCGGCCGAGGCCCGAGCCCATCTCCCCCGCGGGTGAACGCGCCCGCCGCCGGGGTGGCACGGCCGGGCGCAACGCTTCACTCTATCACGCGCCGCCCACCCGGGACAACCGCCGCCACCCCCTCCGCGGCTGCGCTGGAGGGGCAAGCAACCGCGAACGTTGTGGGACAGGACTGGCAACCGTCCGCCCGAATCCAACCGGCCCGCCACCTGTCGGAGTTTTTTTACGATGCGAGCTCTGTTTGCCGTGCTGACCGTGGTCGGTCTGCTCGTGCTGGGAACCCCGCCGACGACCGCCCAGACGTCGAGCAATCCTTGTTATCTCGATAGCGCGACAGCGGATCAAACGATCACCTCGTGCACGCAGCTCATCCAGGGCGGCACGCTCAGCGGGCGCGATCTCGCCATCGTGTACTACAACCGCGGCATCGGCTACCAGCAAAAGAGCCAGAGCGATCTCGCGATCGCCGACTACAGCCAAGCGCTGAGCCTCGATCCGAACTATTCGGAAGCGTACAATAACCGCGGCAACGTCTATCAGGACAAGGGGCAGGACGACCTCGCGATCGCCGATTACAATCAAGCACTGAAAATCAACCCGAACTTTGCCAAGGCCTACAACAACCGCGGCCTGTCCTATCACAACAAGACTCAGGACGACCTGGCGATCGCCGATTACAATCAAGCGCTCCGCATCGATCCCAACTACAAAGATGCCTACAATAATCGCGGGAACGCCTATCAGGACAAAGGTCAGGACGACCTCGCGATCGCCGACTACAGTCAAGCGCTGAAGATCGACGCGAACTACAAATATCCGTACGCGAACCGCGGCGTCTCCTACCGCCATAAGGGCCAAGAAGACCTCGCGATCGCCGACGAGACGCAAGCGCTCCGCCTCGATCCGAATTACGTCTACGCTTACAACAGCCGCGGCGTCTCCTACGACGACAAGCTCCAGTACGATCTCGCGATCGCTGATTTCACCGCGGCGGTGCGTATCGACCCGAACTACAAGTATGCCTACGCGAACCGCGGCTTCGCCTATCGCAGCAGCGGCAAGGACGACCTGGCGATTGCCGACCTCAGCCAGGCGCTGCGCATCGACCCGAACTACACCTACGCCTACAACAACCGCGGCATCGCCTATAACGACAAAGGCCAGTACGATCTCGCGATCGCCGACTTCGTCCAAGCCCTGCGCGTCGATCCAAGCTACAAGTACGCCTACGCGAACCGTGGCTTCTCCTACCAGCATAAGGCTCAGTTCGATCTCGCGATCGCCGACTACACCCAGGCCTTGCACATCGATCCGAAATACACGTACGCGTACAACGGCCGCGGGAACACCTATCACGACGAGGGCAAGGACGCCCTCGCGATCGCCGACTATACCGAAGCGTTGCGGATCGATCCTACCTACAGCTACGCGTACTCGAATCGTGGCCTTGCTCTGCTCGGCCAGGGGAAGCTGGCAGGCGCCGCCGGGGATTTCTCGCACGCGCTGAGCCTCAATCGGACCTACGCGTACGATGTCCTCTGGCTGCACATCGCCCGCATACGGAGCGGCGTCCACGATGCCAAAGAGCTGACCGCGAACGCCGCGCCGCTCGACCATACGAAGTGGCCCGCGCCGGTCGTCTCATTCTACCAGGGCAAGATGACGCCCGCGCATCTGCTCGCGGTCGCCAAAACGGGCGACCAACGCTGCGAAGCGAACTTCTACATCGCCGAGTGGCAACTCGCGCAGCGGCATGTCGCACCTGCGCGCGCCGGCTTCAAGGTAGCAGTGAAGACCTGCCCGATCACGTTCGTCGAGTACGGCACTGCGAAGGCGGAACTCCGGCGGTTGTGACCGCCCGAGTTCTGCTGGTCGCCATACCCCTGGCCGTCGTCGGCCTGCTCCTCGTCGGTGCCCCGCCCGCTACGGCCCAGACGGCCGCCGATCTTTGCAATAGCAATGCCGCAACGGCAGATCAAACGATCGCGTCGTGCACCCAGCTCATCGCGTCCGGAGCGCTGAGCGGGGCCGACCTTGCCAACGCCTACTACGATCGCGGCATCGGTTATCAGCGCAAGGGTCAGGACGACCTTGCGATCGCCGACTATACGGAAGCGGTGCGCATCGATCCGAACAACGCCTTGGCCTACTATGGTCGCGGCCTCTCCTACCGGCACAAGGGCCAGGATGATCTGGCGATCGCCGACTATACGCAAGCGCTCCGGATCGCCCCGACCTCCGTCAATACTCTCTACAACCGCGGCCTATCCTACACGTACAAGACCCAGTACGATCTGGCCATCGCCGACTATTCGCAAGCACTGCAGCTCGATCCGAATTATACGAACGCCTACTTTGGCCGCGGCTACGCCTATCAGAACCAGGGTCGCTACGATCTTGCGATCGGCGATTATACCGAGGCGATCCGTATCGATCCGAATGATACCGACGTCTATAACAACCGGGGCAGAGTCTATCGGTACATGGGTCAGCCGGATCTGGCGATCGCCGACTACAGCCTCGCGCTGCGCATAGACCCGAACTCCACCGTAGCCTACACCGGCCGCGGCAACGTCTATCAGGACCAAGGTCAGACGGATCTGGCGATCGCCGACTATACTCAAGCGCTGCGCGTCAACCCGAACCTCACCATAGCCTATGCGGACCGTGGCGCCGCGTTGCTGAGCGTGGGGCGCTTTGCCGACGCCGGCCAAGATTTCGCGCAGGCGGTGAGCCTCGATCCCGCTGGGGCGTACGCCGTTCTCTGGCTGCACGTCACCCGCATGCGGGCCGGGGTCGACGATACCGCCGAGCTCGCCGGCAACGCCGCGCACCTCGATCCGGCGAGATGGCCCGGACCGGTCCTCGATTTCTACTCGGGGAAGACGAACGCTGCGCAGATGCTCGCGATTGCAGCGAAGAGCGATCAGCTCTGCGAGGCGCAGTTCTACCTCGCCGAATGGCAGCTCGCGCACCAGCAGGGAGATCTCGCGCGAACCGGGTTCCAGCAGGCGGCTCGGACCTGCCCGATGGGGTACCTCGAGCACGGCACGGCGCAAGCGGAACTGCGCCGGCTGACGACCTCGCCGCAGCCGGCGCATCCCTGAGACCTAGCGCGCGCCGTCACCCGGACCGGCGCGCGTCCCTAGTGGTGCAGGCGGTGGGCGATCGCTAGGCGATGCGCCAGCGGGCCACCGAAACCATGGCCGGTCGAGGCGCCGACGGTGCTGGCCGTCCGCCGCACGCCGGTCGTCTCGCGGTTTCCGTCGTAGAGCACGAGGCCTTCTGCGCCGGTCGAGGAGATCTGCGTGAGGTTCGACGTTCCGGCCGCAATCGCGAACGTACCGGCGACGCCGGTCATTCCGAAGCTGGCGAAACTCGAGATGAAGGCCGTCCCGTCGGACGCCACGGCGATCGGGTAGCCGTCGAACGCGCCGGTGATGTGCCGGAGCACGCTCGCCCCGCCTGATGCGTAGACCGTCACGTCGTGCAACGAGTCACCCTGTGACGCGTAGTTGTTGGCTGACTGGTAGCCGGAGTTGTTGTTGACGACGTAGACCTTTCCACTCGCGTCGACGTCGACGCCCTGCGGGCCCGGCCCGTTGCCGTCGGCCGTCGTCGCGACGAACGTCTCCGTGCCGTTGGGCGAGTAGATGTAGAGACCGGCCAACGGGTCCGGTTGGACGAACGTGTACTCCGTCACGTAGAGGGTTCCATCGGGACCGATTGCGGCATAGTTGGGCGAGAACGCGCCTTGTTGTGAGGGCGGGACGACCGTTTCCGCGATCGTGCGCGTCACGGTCGACGAGCCGGGCGCGTAGATGTCGTACTGGAACGTGCCGTCATCGTTGGTATGTGGCGCGTAGATCGTGCCGTCGTGTGCCAGGACGCCGAAGAGGACGCCGGTGAACGGTTCGTTGATCGTCATGCTCGGTGCGCCGCTCGCCCCGGGGTTCCACACGTCGAACGTCTCATCGGGGTATCCGTTCGCCAGTGGTTGGCCTCCGTTGGCCGGGCCGAACGCCGCCATGGCGCCCGTGCCGGCGGTGACGACGAACGCGCCGTAGGGGTTCGACGGCGTGTACGACTTGGCGACGGTGGAGCTGCCCGCGTCGTAGAGCGCGATCGTGGGCGGCAGCGGTGCGGCCGATGACCCAGGCGCCGGCGTCGGCGCGTAGGTCAACGCATAGACGTTGCCGGTATCGTCGAGGCCGAGGTCGTTGGCCGCGATCGGCAGGGTCGTCGCAACCGCGCCCGCGGCGTTGACGACTTGGATGCTCGTGGCGCCGGCGATATAGGCGACCGTTTGGGCCGCCGGCGGCGGGGTCGACGTCGAACCCGCGAGCGAGAAGATCGCGAAGCCGTAGAGCGATCCACCTTGGAGCGTGACCGACTTCGTGGTGCCACTGAAGGTCAGGCTGAGCCCGTCGGTGGTCGTGACCGGTCCGGCGATCGTTTGCCAAGCCGGCGTCGCCTGGGTGCTGTCGTAGAAGCCGAGATAATACTGCGTCCCCGACGCGAGCACACCGGCCGGAAACGCCTGCGCGACCGAGATCGTACCGGCTACCGTGATCGGAGCGCTCGGCACGAGAGAATCGAAGAAGATCGCGGTGTAGCCGCTCGTCGCGGCAGGCACGCGTACGGTTGCCGCCGCTCGGCCGTGTGAAAGCACTGGAAGCGATGCCGGCAGCGTCGCGCTGCTGGTGATGGCGACCGTCGTCCCGGCCGGAGCGCTGGCGATCGGCACGGTGAGGTTCGAGGTGTAACCGCTGGGCGCGGGGATCGGGGCGGAGATGGCGGCGGCTCCGCCGCTACCGCTCCCGATCGACAGTGGCACGCTCGTCGCGATTGCGGCGGGTGCAGGTGTCGCTGAGGGAACGACCTTGGGTGGGGTCGCCGACATCGTCGTGGGAGAACAGGCGGCGATCGCCGCTACGGCGATGAACGAGCCAAGTTGGAAATTAAAACGCATGAAGCCACATCATAGATGGAAGGCTCGTTGCGACACGGCTCAGCTTCCCCTGTTCACCTCTCGCGTTTCACGCTCGAGTGTTCCAAAGAAATACATTTCGGCAACACGAGCAATCGCTCGCGTCGTTACGTGCGTAGCGTGAGGATCAGCCGCACGCCGAGCGGTTCGACGTGCAGCGCATCGGTCGGCAGCGGTCCGAAGATTGGGTTGTCGGCTGCATCATCGCCGATAAGCCCCCGATACGGCACGCCGGCGCCGAACACCGTGAACCGCCCGGCGCCGGCGTTCAAGATGTTTTGCGCTGCCAGCGAGAGATCGACGTTACGGTCGAGATGGCGACCCACGATCGCGTTGAGGATCGTGAAGGGCGGTAGGTTGAGCTCGTTGTTGTTCCCGCGGAAGACGGCGACGGTTGCAGCATGCCAGCCTGCGTTCGTCCAATCGGCCTCGAACGATCCCTGCTGCTGCGGGATGCCGAGAAACTGTGCATCGTCGACTAGGCTGCCACCGGAGGTCGGGTTGGAGAACTGCGCGTTGAGGTCCTTTGGATAGGCGATGTTGACGCCGTACATCGCGGTTAGGAACAGGTGCTGCCGCGGAAGGCGCTGCACGAACCGCGCCTCGAGGCCTTGGTAAACGGCGTTCCCGACATTGCTGTTGTACGAGACGCAGGCGGGGATCGGGTTGGCGTACGAGTTGCTCGTGCATGTTCCGTTCGCGACCGCGGCCAGCGGATAGAAAATCTCGATGGGGTCGCGAAGGTTCGTCTGATAGAGCGACAGGTCGACTGTCGATTGGCGAGACAGCTCGTGCGAAGCACCCAGCTCGTACTCGGTCGCGTGCTCGGGGTGTTCGCTCGGGCTCCCCTGCCCGACAAACACGTTGTTTCCGTCGAGGCCCAATTGATCGTAGGGAAGCTGATAGCGCTCGAGCAGCAGCGGCGCACGGAAGCCCGTCCCAATCGAAAAACGGACCGAGGTGGACGGATCGGCTGTATAGATCGCCCCGAGCCGTCCGTCGAGATTCGCACCGAAACTCGTATAGTTCGACTGGAATACCCCGCCGTCTAAGCGCAGCTTGGCCGCTGGCTGAAACCCGCCCCGCACGAATAGCACGTCGATGGTTTGGCCCAGCGAGGGCACGGCCTGTGAGGGCGTGAGCGGTGTCGTCGTCTGCGTGGGTGCCGCGACGAAGCCGAGCGACTCGTAGCGCGTGTACCCGCCGACGGCGAACTGCGCCGTGTCGAACGTCCGCTGCCAGGTCAAGCCGCCGTTGTAGCGTTTGTCCTCGTGGTCGACGTCGTAGGGCGACGAGGCCCCGCCGTTGATGGTGACGTCGTTGTCACTGACCGAGAGATCCGTCGTGAGCTCGCCCGCGCCTAGTGGTGCTCGGCCGCGAATTTGAAACGCCCGGATCGTCTGGGCGAACATCTGCTCTCCCGGCCCGATGAACTGCCCGTACTCCGGCGTTGCGATATCAGCCGCGTTCTGATCGATGCCGTTCAACGCGCTGCTCTGATCGCGCTCGTCTCCCAACAGGAAGACGCGCGCCGTGAGGTCGGCGTTCTGCGAGAACGACCAGAGCAGCGTTCCCAGACCCAAGTGGGACGCGACCGCCGATCCGAGCGGCGTCGCGCACGGCGCGCACGCCGGATTGGTCGAGGAGTAGAGCGGGACCGTCTCGTTGACGTAGCCCGCTTCGGTTTGGTTATCGAGCGCCGCCGCGTAGCCGAGCCGGCCGACGGTTCCGGTCGCGTTCAGCCACGTCTCGTTCTGGCCGAACGAGCCGGTCGAGAACGAGAGGCCGAGGTGCGGGTCCTTGGTGGGACGCAGCGAGACGAAGTTGATCGCCCCGCCGAAGGTGTTGCTGCCGTTGGAGTCTTCGGGACCGAGACCTTCGGTCAGGTCGATGGCCGAGAACGCTGCCGTCGGGAACCGCGAGAGATCGAGGTCGCCGGTGTTGCCGTCGTTGAGCAACTGCCCGTCCAGGGCGACCAGCGATTCGGACGGGTCGGGGCCGCGCAACGAGACGACCGCGATCGCGCTCGCCGCACCGCCGTCCGGCCGCGTGAAGGTCGCACTGGGGATGATTTGGAGCCCATCGATGACCCGGTCGTCTCCGGCCTGGTCCAACTCGGCCCGCGTGAGGGCGATGGCGGGAATCGTGCCCTGAATCGGGGCCAGCCGGCCATCGACGGTCACGACGCCGATTTGCCGCAGCTTGGGTGAGTCGAGCGGCTCGAGCGCGATCTCCACTTTGGTATCGCCCTCCACGTCGGCCGCGACGGTGACCGATGCGAAGCCCTTGGCCGAAGCCACGATCCGATATGTTCCGGGCGACACGGTCAGCGCAAAGCCGCCCGACGCGTCGGTCAGCGTCGTCAGCGTCGAGCCGCCGCGCAGTTCCGTGCGGGCACCCGCGATCGGGGCCCCCGAGATCGCGTGAACGTTTCCACTGACGATACAGCAGACGGCAAGGACGAAAGAAAACATTTTCGCTCCGCTACATAACCCGAACTGATCGGTCGATGGCTCCCTTCCTTGGCGGACCGGCAAAAGTCACCCTGCCTGCCGGTTCCCAATCCGGATGCGCGCAATGTCTTACTTCGCGTGCGGTCGGTACGCGAAGTTCACCGTGTACGGTCCGATGGTGGTCGCCGCTTCAGGATGTCCGCTGGGCCGGACCGTCAGTGTGATCGTCGCGTGCGGGTCGTGCGCCAACGCCGCGATCACGCTCGGCGATGCGTCGACGATCGAGCGGAAACTCCGCTCTCGGCTGCCGCGAAGGCTCCTGTTCCCGACGATGAACACCGTGGCGAGCTTGGCCGGGTTCGCCAGACCTTCGGCGCGCGCGCTGACGATCACGGTGGCGCCGGCCAGCGGAACGGGGAGATCGCGGACCACCACCACCGATGGACCCGACTCGGCGACGGATCCCGGTGCCGCAGACTCGATCGACACCGACGTTGCAGCACTCACGACCGTGGTCGTGAGGAGCGTGAAACCGATGGCGACGAGAATACGGCGCGAGAATCGGTGCAACAGGTCACCTCACGGATAGCGTGATCCCTTGGAGTTTGGCCGGGGCAACCGTCAGGCCGGCGGAGAACCCAGTCGAGCGCCTGATCGTGAACGACGCGCCCGGCTGGGCCAACAGCTTCGCCGTCGACGCGGGGACGGTGAAGCGGACGTTCGCCGCGTGCGTCTCCGTCATCGCGTGCTTCCCATGAGGAACAACGAAAAACGTCCCGACGACGTGCGACCCGGTCGCGTCCTTCACCGAGACCGTAAAGGCACCGGCCCCCGTATATTCGACGCGACTCAGCGACACCGTGACCGTGTTTGCCGCCGCGATCGCTTGAAGATTCCGTGCCTCCGGCTTCTGCAGAACGCGATTCTGCCCGACCAGGAGCGGGAAGTGGAGGTGGAATGGGGCCGGTGGGCTCACCACCGTGTCGTATCGGTAACCGATCTTCGTGGTGGGGATCATTTGCGAGGCGGTTATCGTGCGCCACGAGTTCCCGTCATGGAACGTAAACGGTGGAATCGAGCTCAGGCCGGGCGGATCGACGTTCCCATTGTAGTTTTCCCAGCTGTACCACAGTCGATCGACGTTCGAATGGTGCGCGAAGAAGATCGGATCGCCGGCAGCGAGCTCGAGATTCCCCATGTCGCCGTTCAAGCCCCCAACGGACATGTGAACGAAGCCGTGCGGATTGTTTTCGACGTCACCAGCGGTGGTCGGATCGCCTCCGAAGTCGGTGAAGTCCAAGGCGATCTCTGGTGGAACCCCGGTAATGAGGTTATAAAAGCCGACGCCGGGAACGTTGCGCTGAACGGACTGTCCCGGCTGCAGCGCGCGCGTCGTGTCGTTGAGCGGACCTTGATAGTATTGGTTCGGCAGATTCTGACGACTGGGGTTCTCCCAGTCCCAGTATGGGAGCCGCAGCGTCGTGTCGTTGACGAGCAGCCCGAGGATGTGCTCGTGGAAATGCAAGAAGGCGCGGTGCCAGACGAAGAACGTCCAGCGCCCGTGAATGTCGTTCGGCGGCGGCTGTCCCATGCATTGCTGGCAAAACCAGGCGTGCACGTTCTGCTGCGCTGCAAGGCTGCGTGGATCTGAGGCGGGCAGGGCACGCATCGCCGCGTAGGCCTTGGTGAGACGCGTCCAGTTGTAGCTCGGATTGTAGGCTGAGATCCGATTGATCAGCTTCTGATAGCCCGGGGCGGACCACGGGGTCGTCTTCGTGCCCGCCGGCCAGGGCTGCGTGCAAGTGGGGGTGAGCTGAGCAGCAGCCACCAGCGGGGCACCGCCCAGCGACGCGGCAGCAGCGGACGCGCCAAGCGCGATGAACGTACGCCTACTCTTCATCGAGGTCCATCTCTCCCGGGCGAGCGCACGTCGCGGTGCAGACCGTCGACGCCGCCGCAGCAGCTGGAACACACCCGCCGTCTACGCTCGGGAGCCCGCCCTAAGGGACGGTTCAAGCGTCCCGGGCGCGGCCCCTCCAGCCTCGCGTCCGGCCCACCAGGAGTACCAGCAACCCCTCGCTAACCAACCAACACAACCGACTCGCGAAAGGGTGTGGCCAGATGAGACAACGGGGTTCGGTCGCAGTCGCCCTGTGCGTGGCCTTGGCCGCGTATTCGAGCAGTCCGTCTGCAGCGCAGACGCGGCCGACGACGCATCGCTTGGCACAGCTCTCGACGATCTCCGCGCGATCTCGGACCTGGGCGATCGCCGGGAAGTGGACGTATCGCAGCTACCTCGATCGACCCGATGTGATCGTCAACGATGACGCGCAATCGGCCGCTAAGGCCCTGTCGTTGATCTTCGGTGAAGGCATCATGACGTTGACCACGCCTACGCCGACGACGATCTCCGGAACGTTCGACATGGGTGGCGGATACGTGCTGGACTTGACCGGTACCATCACGGTGAGCCCGGCTGGGCAGACCAGGATCGTCATGTTCGGACCCGGCCGGCCCGGTACGCCGACGGCCGGCTGGCAGTACGATTACGAGGGCGTTTTGACCACCCGTTGGCCGCGAGGCGTCGATCAAATACCGGCCATCGTCGGCAGCGTTTTTCGAGCGAAGCCGCATGGTACCGCAAAGGCCGGCGTCGTCGCGTCGTTCATCGCCGTCAAACAACCCTAAGATCATGGGTACGCAGCACATGCGGGACCTCCGGCGCGTAAGTGGTCGTAAGCATCTCGTAATCTTGACCGCGCATCCTTAGCGTCGGATCGCCTCGAAGCGATCTGAAGGTCACTCACGAAGCGAGAGGCGCGACGCCTGGTCGCCCGCTTAAGGGTTTGATCTGCGCATGTCGGCGTCTCGCCGCTGCCCCGTGCTTTCGAGGAAAGAGAGTCATTTCATCATGGCTTCGACCACTCAGTCGAACGGAGGCACCGCCACCATGGCGCCTCCCAAACCGTCGGCCAATCCCGTCCCCGCCACAATCGCGCCGGACACCCTCGTTTCGGGACTCCACGGCGCGATCGGTTGCGATTTCGTCCCCGCCTCCAACCGGCTCGCGTTCGTCGAGTACGATGCGGGGAACGTCTCCGTGCTCAACTTGATCCTCTCGGCCTCGATTGTGGCGCAGGCCACGACGACGCTGAAGGGGACGTTCATCCTCGATCTCGACACCGGCGTCCAAAGCGGTGCGACCGCTCCGGGCGACATCTGGTGGGATCAGCAAACGGCCGTCGCGCGCCAGATGGCGCCCGTCGGCGGAGCGACGATCGTGAACCTCGGTGCCGTCGACTACGGCGCGCTCACGGCCGCCGGACTCCAGACGCTCACCTACGGCACCACGCCGATCCCCGGCAACGACAACTCCAGCAACAAGCTGACCAACGGTGACGTCTTCGCCGTGCACACCAACAAGGGCAACTACGCGAAAATCCAGGTTCTCTCGTACGGCTACGACATCGAGATCCAATGGGTCACCTACGCGCTCGCTCCGGCCTATCAGGTCCTGGGGACCGGCTATACGAACCCGGAGAGCATCGTCGTGAAGAGCGACGGCGTGCACGCGTTCGTTTCCGAGGGCAGCGGTGACATCGTCTCCATCAGCCTGCAATCGGCCGCGCGCTCCGCGGCAACCGTCGTGACGAGCGGCCTCAACGCGCCACAGCAGATCGTGCTGAACGCCGCCGAGAGCGTGCTCTACGCGGTGGAGTTCGCTTCGCCGGGCCGGCTGCTCGCGATCGACGTGACGGCGAACGCCGTCCGCACGATCACCTCCAGCCTCGATCAGGCCGTCGGGGTCGCGCTCTCGGCGGACGAGACCAGCGCCTATGTGAGCGAACAGTCCTCGGCGGGAGGCCGGGTGCGCGAGGTCAACCTGCAGACCGGCGCGATCACGGACGTCGCGACCGGCTTCACGGCGCCGTTCATGCTGGCGTTCCTCGATGCGGCGGACGAACATCTCGCGGTCGTCGAGCGCGATCCGGCCAATCGGATCGCCATCATCGACCTTTCGGCCGGCAACACCGTCACGCGGCCGACCGTCTCGCTGGCGTTTCGCCCTTCGGCGCTGGCACCACTGGCCGGCGGCGACGTGCTGGTCACCTGCAACGCTGAAATCGACGAGATCGCCCTCGGCTTGAGCGCCGTGACGGGCCCGCTGCTCAAGGGCATCGGCTTCGTTCCGTTCGACCGCATCTCGACGACGACGGGTCTCGCGACCACCAGCGTCGATCCGACCTACTTCTACCAGGTGACGAACGCGCCGTTCGGCGGTACGCTGCCGATCATGCTCGACCACGCGCAAGCGTGGGCCGACGGGGCGCAATACTACAGCGTGCTGGTCGACGGCGCCGCCCGCAACGACTCATGGACCGACTACTTTTGGGACACCACGACGAGCGCGTACGTGCTCCAGACGATCACCGCGACGACGGTCGCGGGGCACCTCGTGTACCCGGTGCGCAACCCGGCGGTCCTCGAGCTGTGGTACAACCCGGACCTCGGCTCGCAAGTCGACACGACCAGCTACCCCGACAAGACGCACACCCTCCAAATCCAATTCTACAGCGCTACCGGTAGCCTCGTCGCCTCGAGCACGCTGCTCACGCTGCTGTTGGAGAACTCACCCTGCAGCGCGTCGGTAGCGCTCCCGAACATCAACGGGGTCTACGCCGGTGCGCAGTGCGGCGTGTTGGATTACACCGTAACCTCAAACCTCGTCGCGCTGGCGTTCACGGCCTCGCAGCCGCACAACTTCGCGACGTACTCGTTCGACTTCGAGCGCGGCGTCAACTCGTTGACCCCGCCCTCCCAGAGCGGCCCGGTTACGGGGGCGACGATCTCGCTCTCGCCGACCGTGGCCACACTCATCGGCCCGTGCACGATCGCGGGCTTCGCAGAGTACCTCTACGTCGCGGCGAGCGCGATCAACGGCGAAGGACGGCAGTCGCAGTACGACGCGTCCGCATCGCTCGCGTTCGTTCTCGCCGGTCCGTAAGACCTCACCCGCGGCTCGTCCGCGCCGGCGTCGCCGACTCGGCGGCGCCGGCGCGGACGGCCCTCACGTCTTGAGGTTGCCCCGAAGCACCAAATGTGGTGAGGGCTTCGGTAGGGCGTCGTCCAGCGTCGGCTCCGCGGCAAGGTCATCGCCGAGCGCCGCCGCGCGGGCGGTGAGCGCGCTGATCGTCGCTCGCGCGTTCGGGTCGATCGGGTACGTCCAGACCGGTGTCCCCGTACTTGCCTCGATGAGGGCGGCGTACGGGACATCGGGCGGCTGGGGCTCGCGAGCGCCGACCGCGAAGCGCGACAAGTACGCCTTCAACGCGCCCATCGTTGACCGGCAGCGCAGCCAGCGCTGATTTTCCCAGCCGGGTGCCGGAGGCTTCACCGGACTCAGCTGGCTCGGCGCCTCGAACCGGCTCGCGATGAGAGCTCCCGCCGCAGCGCCGCGGTTCTTGAGCCGTTCGAGGACGGCGGGCGGCATATCGAGGTTCAGCCCACCCTCATCGGAATCCAGGAACACGGTCACGATGCGATCGCGGTAGCCCGGTAGGACGCTCTGTGTGTTATCGGTCCAGTTCTGCGCCGCACTGAAGATCGCCGAAAGAAAGCCGGGCACGTCCGCAAAGCGCGTAAACACGGGCAAACGGCCATCGCTGTTGCGCGCGATCATGTAGACGTTCTTCGTCTCGTCGTCGCTGCGCTTGCGACCGGCGGGAAATCCGGAAAGCGTGATACCGAACGTCGGCCAGCGCGGCAACGGCGAGTCGAAGAGCGTAATCGGGAAGTTGCTCGAGATGCCGCCGTCGGCGAACCAGCAACGCTCGAGCGTGTAGACCCCATCGGGCGGCGCCGGGGTCAGCGAATAGTCCGCTGCCCACAGCGGCACCGCGCTGAGGAGGATCGGGAAGGCGAGGCTCATGCGCGTCGCGACGATCACGGGGAGGTCGCCCATGTTCGGTAGCGCGAGCCTGGGTGCATATCGTGCGAAACGCTCGGCCTCTTTTGCGTCCGCCGGCGGCCTGGATCGCGCGATCATCCAATCCACGACGTAGCCCGGGAAGTACGCCCGCAGCTCGTTGGGGTCGAAGAAGAACACGCGGGTCGCGATCGGAAAATCATACGGACGTCCCCAGGTCACGTTGGTGGTAATCATCTCGAGGTTGACGTCCGGTTCGGTGGGTTGTTGGACGAGCCCGGGCGCCGTGACGTCACGCTTCGCGTCCCAAAGCATCCCAAACGTGAGCGGCACCGTATCACCCGGGATGCCGGCGGTCAGCTCCAGCTCTTTTGCCAGCCACGTGCAAAGCGCGCCGCCGTTGGCCGGGTCCGCTTGATCGATACCGGTGACCATCCCGAAGCCGTTGGCGCGAAGGCGTGCGAGGAAGTCTCTCCCAAGCGCGATCACGGTGGCGAGCGTCATGCCGGCTACGATTGTCGCCGACGCCAGCAGCAGCGCCAACAGCCATAGCCACCAGGCGGTGCTCTCAGACGTCCGGATCACGGCGATCAGGAATGCGGCGCCGGGAATCGCACCGATGATGGAAGCCGCCGGAAACGCCCACACCAGGCCGCACCATTTCGCGAGCCAGGCCGGCTGAAACCGCGGTCGCCCAAAGAGCGCCACCACGGTCTTGAAGAGTGACGTCGTGCGAGTGCTCGGAACGAACAGCTTGAACAGCCGGCTGTCCTGCATCAGCCAGTCGGGGATCGCTGCGACCCGTTCGAAGCCGGCGTTCGAGCCGTCGACACATCGACGCCGCTCAGCCGCGGCCGTCAATCCCGCGGCGATTGCGCCCGCCGACGCGCCGCCCACATTCTTGAAGGCGAAGCTCTTCGCGATCTCCACCACGGCAGCGGGATACACGATCCCGCTGGTGATCCCGCCCTTCATCACAATGTCGCAGAAACGTGCCATCGTCCACTCCCGATTCCGAAACTCGCCTTGTTCACGACGATCACCTCACCGCCCGGCACGTGCGCATGCGCGGCGTCGGCCGCGGCGGCGCGGCGCGCCAGCACGGTGCGCGCGTTGAGCGAACCTTTGTCGGTGATCTCGCCCGCATCGAGCGCCGGCGGATCCGCCAGCAGCACCAATCGCGCGACGCAGGTCGCGCTGCCCGTCGATTCGGCGGCCAGGCCCTCGAGCAGCGCTGCGACGTGCGCCCGCAGGGCTGGGCTGGCGAGCAGCTCGGGCAACGCAGCGTCGGCCGCCACGTCGACCGCCAGCGCACGCGCCCGGCCGACGTCGGGGAAGGCGAGCGCCGCGATCTCGTCGCGGTCGGGCCCCGAGAGGACCGCGTCGGCGAGCAACCCGCCGAAGCGCGCGAGCAGCTGCGTACGCAGCGGGCCGGCGCTCACCCACGTCCCCGTCGCGAGTTTGAAATCTTCGGCGATCCGCCCATCGAAAAAGAATCCCTCTTCCGGTCGCGACTCGTCGACGAACCGCAGCGCATCGCCGATGCGGTAGAATCCCTCGTCGTCGAACGCCTCGCGCGTACGGTCGGGATCGCGGAAATAGCCCGGAGTGATGTTCGGGCCGCGCAGCCGCAGTTCGAGCTTCCCGTCGTTGGGGACGAGCTTCGCCTCGACGCCCGGGATCGGGATCCCGACGTAGCCCGGGCCGGGCGCGAACCACGGCGCAGCCAACGCAGCCGGCGCCGTCTCCGTCGAGCCCAAGCTGGTCGTCATCACGACGCGCTCGCCGGTCGTCGCCACGGCCAGTTCCTGCAGCGCCTCCCAGAGATGCGGCGAGAGCCCGGCTCCGGAGTAGAACAGAATGCGCAGCTGCGAGAAGAACCGAGCGGCGAGCGCGGGCTCGCGGCGCAACGCGTCGACCAACAGCTCGTACCCCTTGGGGACGTCGAAGTAGATGGTCGGCGTCACCTCGCGCAACGCGCGCACCGTCTCGCCGAACAGCGCCGCCGTCGGCTTGCCGGGATTGACGTAGAGCGTGCCGCCGTTGGCGAGCACGATGCCGACGTTGTGATTCCCGCCGAAGGTGTGGTTCCAGGACAGCCAGTCGAGGATCACCGGCGGCTCATCGACGACAAACGCCAAGAATCCCTGAATCATGCGCTGGTTCGCGCACAGCATCCGGTGCGTATTGATCACGCCCTTGGGCGCGCCGGTCGAACCCGAGGTGAACAGGATCTTCGCGATCGTGTCCGGGCCGACGGCGGCATGCGCGCGCTCGAGTGCCGGGCCGGGGTCGGCCGCCAGCAGCGTGTCGAACGGGGTGGTCGTCCGGGCCGGGTGCGGCGCTGTGGAGGTGACCAGCTCGGCGTCGCCCGGCACGGCGGCGGCGATCGCCGCGGCGTAGCGCGCGCCGTCCGCGGCATACACGAGCCCCGGCGTCACGACCCCGAGCACGTCGCGCAGTTTGCGATGGTCGTTCGAGATCAGCGAGTAGGCCGTCGAGATCGGTGCGTACGGAATCCCGGCGTACAGCGCCCCCAGCCCGAGCAGCGCGTGATCGACGGCGTTTTCCGAGAGGATCGCGACGCCCCGCTCGGCCGAGAGCCCGCGCGCGACGAGCGCCGCGCCGATCGCCCGTGCCGCCCCGAGCGCCTGCGCGTACGAGACGCGGCGCCAGTCCTCGCCCGCCCGCTCGGCGAGGAGGGTGCGCTCCGGCGCTTCATCGGCCCAGCGCTCGAGATGGTCGGTGAGGCGCGCCGCGTAGGCGCCGAGCGGCTCGCGGTTACGCACCACGCGCGTCCCGTCGGGCCGCCGCTCGACCTCGACCGCCCGCGCGCCGAGCCGCACCGGACGTACCGCCGCATTCGCCATGGTGGACAGTATCGACCAACGCCGGTCGCGCGCCTGTGCGCCCGCGCGGGAACCCTCGCCTGCACCGAGCAAGTGCACGCACCATGGCTGATCTCCCGTCGGTCCTCTTCATCGGTGCCGGCAACATGGGGCGCCCGATGGCCATGCGGCTGCTCGAGGCGGGCTACCCGCTCGCCGTCGCCGACACGAGCGACGCCGCGCTGGCGCCGTTCCGCGAGCGCGGCATCGCCTGCGCCACCGGCGGCGGCCGGCTGCCGGGCGACCTCGTGATCACGATGCTCCCGACCGACGCACACGTCCGCGAGGCACTCCTCGGCGCCGGCGGCGCGCTCGAGCGCAGCCGGCAGGTGGCGATCGATATGTCCAGCGCGCGTCCGGCCGGGACGTTGGCAACCGCGGCGCAACTCGCCGAGCGCGGCATCGCGATGCTCGACGCTCCGGTCAGCGGCGGCGTTCCGCGCGCCAAGACCGGCGAGCTGATCACCATGGTCGGTGGCCCGGCCGACGTCGTCGCCCGCTACACGCCCGTCCTGGACGCGATGTGCAAAACGGTGCAGCGGGTCGGCGAGATCGGCGCTGGGCACACGATGAAGGCGCTCAACAACTTCCTCTCCTCGGTCGCCCTGTGGGCGTCGGCCGAGGCGCTGTTGGTCGGTGCTCGGGCGGGGCTCGATCCGAAGACGATGGTCGAAGTCTGGTCGAAAGGCACGGCGAGTTCGCACGCAGTGCAGGTCAAACTGCCGCTGGCGATGTTGCCGCGCACCTTCGACTACGGCTTCACCATCGGGCTGCTGGCCAAAGACCTCCACATCGCCGGCGAGATCGCGCGCGGCTTCGACCTCCCGATGCCGATGCTGGCCAGCGCCGAGAACCAGTGGGAACTCGCCAAGCACGAGTTGGGGGCGCAGGCC
>Ga0302177_10000705_pt1 | contig 24846 bp, 21 predicted proteins | sample I_Palsa_E1_2_FD_198780 | JGI IMG/M metagenome (GOLD analysis project Ga0302177, IMG submission 198780) | Peat permafrost microbial communities from Stordalen Mire near Abisko, Sweden - I_Palsa_E1_2 | ecosystem: Environmental > Terrestrial > Soil > Palsa > Peat permafrost | place: Sweden... | reverse complement strand
ACCCCGCAGAACAATCCTGCGGCGCAGGCCGCAGCGGACAAAGGCGACAAGGACAACAACAACAACAACAAAGACGATGGGTTGGTGATTGAGCCGACGGAATTGCCGACGACGTATCCGCAGGGTCCATATCTGGTGCGCTTTCAGCCGCGGGGCAACTACGTTCCGGTATTGCACTGGCGGGTGGAGAGCGGCACGTTGCCTCCGGGCATCAAGCTTGAAGAGGACGGAGTGTTGCGCGGCGCGGCCGAGCGCGCGGGAGAGTTTAACTTTGCCTTGTCGGTGAAGGATGGCGGCCAACCACAGCAGGCCGTACGGCGCGGCTTTGTCATCAAAGTGGTGGAAGCGATCACGGTGGCGTGGAAGGTTCCGCCTCACGTGACTGGAAACCGCATCGATGGCAGCGTGGAAGTGTCGAACACGACGGTGGACGACATCGATCTGACGTTCGATGTAAAGGCCGTGGCGGAGAACGGGCGGGCCACCGAGATTGGGTATCAGCGCTTTCCGCTGAAGAGAGGCACCCTCGAAATGGCGGTGCCCTTTGGCGAGACGTTGCCGCATGGCGCGTATGTCGTGTATGTCAACGTGAACGGCGAGGTGGCCAAGAGAAATGCCATCTACCACGAGCGGATGCAGACCCCGGGGCCTCTGCAGGTGGTGGTTGGCCCCTAGGACAGTCCTCGCTTTTCTGCCTTACGGCCCGGAGATTGCCCGCCGGTACGGTGGTTATGTTGACTTGAGTTTGGCATTTCTGGAACACTTAGCGGTACGTTGTGTCGAAATTGGTTTTATAATTCTTCCTCCTCCTCGGGCTTATGGAACTGTTGCTGAATCTATTGTGGGTGCTGCTGGTACTGCCGGGCTACTGGCTGTGGCGGCGGAACGCGGTTGCAAAGATTGAGCGGAGGTTCAGTGCCTGGCAGTGTTTGCTGGCCCTGGGATGTCTGCTGGTTCTCCTGTTTCCCGTGATCTCGGCGACTGACGATCTGCACGCCATGCGGACCGAGATGGAAGAACCGGGACAGTGCAAGCGAACGGTGCGACAGGCCGCGACGGAAAAGAATTCCGCTTGGGTAAACCGGTTGCAATCCCCTCCGGCCGCGGTGGCAAGCGCAATGTGGCTGCCTGCTCCGGAAGCGGAGCGGCACGAAACTTTTGTTGTCGGTTCGGCACCGCAGGCTGCGCCGTGTATTTCCCGTGGCGGCCGGGCTCCTCCTCTTTTCCTCCTCGGGTAGTTCTCCGAATCTGTTTGCCGAATCATGTTCGCCGAATTGCTGATGGGGCAGGAAGAAATCCGCAGCGGGCATGCTTCATCTTTAGGAAATCCTTACGGCGGGAACCGGATACTCCTAAGAAACGTGCCTTTGCTGGCGGCGAATCGCGCCGTCAAGACCTCGCAAGCTGCGTCTCCACAGGAAGTCCAGGGGAGCTTGGACGGAGTATTTGATGCAAAAAACATTTTGGTGGCTCTTACTTCTGGTGCCGACGGCCGCGGGCCTGGCTGCGGCGCAGGCCGCACCCCAGACGCCGCAGTCCCCGACTCAACCCTGGACATGGGAGCAGGTGAAAGAGCGTCTGGAACTGAACAATCCAACGCTGCTGGCTGGAAAACTGAATATCGGAGAACTGCAGGCGGAGGAGATTACGGCGCATTTTCGGCCGAATCCGAACCTCGGGTTGCTGGCGGACCAGATCGATCCCTTTCCCGGCGGGCCGGCGCACGGGCCGTTTGCCTATTGGCTGCCTTCGGCCACAGTGAGTTACCTGCACGAGCGGGCGCACAAGCGGGAATTGCGGACGGAAGGCGCGAAGCAGGCCACCGCGATCGGCGTTTCGCAACAGCAGGACCTGGAGAGAAATCTTCTGTTCAATTTGCGTGGAGCGTTCGTGCAGACTCTGCAAGCCAAGGCCGTGCTGCAGGTGGCGAACGACAACCTAAAGTACTACGACCACGTGCTGAAAATCAGCCGCGATCGCTATCAGGCCGGAGATATCGCGCAGATCGATCTGGACCGGCTGGAACTGCAGCGCGTGCAGTACGAGTCGGACCTGCAATCGGCGGACGTGAGTTTGCGGACGGCGAAGATTCAATTGCTCACGCTGCTGAACGACCGCACGCCGGTTGAGCAGTTCGACATAGTGGGTGTGTTCGACTTCAGCGACCAGATCGAAGCTCGGGATGCTTACCGTCAGATTGCGCTGGATACGCGGCCGGACTTGAAAGCCGCCGTGCAGACGGTGGAGATGGCGAAGACCGACTACAAGCTGGCGGAGGCAAACGGATCCACGGATCCGACCTTCAGCCTCGATGTGGGCAGGAATCCGCCGATTGATGCCTACATCGGCGTGGGAGTGAATTTCCCGTTGCGAATTTTTGACCGTAACCAGGGCGAGAAGCTGCGCACCAGGATCGACATAACGCGCAATGAGCGCCTCAAGGATGCGGCGCAGGCGCAGGTGTTCAGCGACGTGGATTCGGCTTACGCCACGCTGAACAGCAATGTGATTCTGCTGCGGCCTTACAAACAGAAGTATCTGGCGCAGGCGGTGCGGGTGCGCGACACGATTTTATTTTCTTACCAGCACGGCGGCGCTTCCCTGCTCGATTTCTTGAACGCGGAAAGCGAATACCGCACCGTGGAGTTGAACTACGTGAACCTGGTGGGATCGTACTTGACCGCGGCGGCGCAGTTGAATCTGGCCGTGGGGCGCGAGGTTATCCAATGAAGAACCGATGCTTCGAATCTCTTGCCGGGGCCGCACTGTGTCTGTTTCTGGCTTTTTTCCTTTCCGGTTGCAGCGGCGGCAAGGCCGACCCCAAGGCCGAGGCGCCGCCTCCGGCAACCGTCGAGCCTGATCTGGACGCAAACAATTTTAAAGTGGACCACCCGGAACAATTTCCGCTGGTGGCGGCGATTGAGCATAAGGCGGCGCCGGCCCTCAACGTTACCGGCGTCGTGCAGCCCGATATCAACCGCGCCGTGCCGGTAATTTCGCTGGCTGCGGGGCGAGTCGTCGAAGTGAAAGCCCGTCTCGGCGATGTCGTCACGAAAGGCCAGTTGCTCCTGAGAGTGCGGAGCAACGACGTCTCCGGAGCTTACCAGACGTATTTGAGAGCCGAGAACGAGGAACGATTGGCGCGTATCCAGCTCGAACGGGCTCAGACTCTTTACGACAAGGGCGCTGTCGCCAAGAGCGCTCTCGAACAAGCCGAAGGCGCCGAACAAGATACCAGGGTCGATCTAAATGCGGCAACCGAACAGTTGCGCACGCTCGGCGTCGACAAAGACCATCCTTCCGGCATCGTCGACATCACCGCTCCCATCTCGGGTGTCATTACCGACCAGCAAGTTACGAACTCTTCAGGCGTACAGGGCTTGGGTTCGCCCAACCCCTTCACCATCTCCGATCTTTCTTATGTCTGGATCGTCTGCGACGTTTACGAGAACGATCTCGACGCGGTACGCGTCGGCGAGTACGCCGATATCCATCTCAGCGCTTACCCCAGCAAAGCCTTGAAAGGCCGGGTCGATAATATTCTTCCGGTTCTCGATCCCACTCTCCATACCGCGAAAGTTCGGCTCGAAGTCCCGAATCCAGGAATGCTGCGCGTCGGCATGTTCGCTACCGCCACGTTCTACGGTAAGCAAGCGGAGATGCGCGCCGCCGTTCCCGCCGCCGCCATTCTCCACTTGCACGACCGCGAGTGGGTGTATACGCCGGTGAGCGCTGGACATTTCAAGCGGCTGGAAGTGGTCACGGGAAACATGCTTCCCGGCAATCTGCAAGAAGTCGTTTCCGGTATCAAACCTGGAGATCAAGTCGTCTCGAACGCTTTGGTATTGCAAAACACGTTGGAGCAATAAATGGGAGCAATAAATGATTCGCCGGGTCGTTGACTTTGCTCTTAACAACCGCCTGCTCGTCCTTGGTCTGGCGTTGATCCTTTTCGCCGGCGGGATTGTTTCGTTCGAGCGGCTGCCCATCGAGGCCTATCCCGACGTGGCCGACAACTACGTCGAGGTCATTACACAATGGCCAGGGATTTCGGCGGAACAGATCGAACAGCAGATCACGATTCCTCTCGAAGTCGTAATGAACGGCATTCCGCACGTCGTCCATCTGCGTTCCTTCTCGCTCTTCGGACTCTCCGATCTCAAGCTCATCTTCGACGACGATTCCGACAACGACTGGAATCGCGAGCGCGTTCTCGAGCGCCTGAGCCAGGTCACTCTGCCGCCCGGCGTGAATCCGCAAATGGGCACGGACTGGAGCCCGGTCGGCCAAATTTATTTCTTCACGCTGCACAGCACCAATCCCGCCTATGACCCCATGGAGTTGAAATCCCTCGAAGACTGGGTCGTCGAGAAAAATTTCAAGTCGGTCCCGGATATTGTCGACGTCTCCAGCTTCGGCGGCCCTACGCGCGAATACCAGGTTCGCGTCGACCCAAACAAACTTGTCGCCTACAGCCTGAGCCTGGCGCAGGTCGAGCAACAACTCACCAACAACAACACCAACGCTGGCGGCAGCTTCATACAAGAAGGCCTGCAGCAGATCAACGTGCGCTCTGTCGGACTGGTCGACCGCGCCCAGGACATCGAGCGAACGGTTATCCTCACCAAGAATGGCACGCCCATCCGCGTAAAAGATATTGCCGTGGTTTCGCAAGGCCCAAAGATTCGCCTCGGCCAGTTTGCCAGAGCCATTCACCGCGAGAACGGAACCATCGTCGATAACGACGATGTCGTGTCAGGCATCGTGCTGCTGCGGAAAGGCGCAACCGCCGAGACTGCGCTCGAGGGCATCCATCAAAAAGTGGAAGAGCTCAATAACCACATTCTCCCTCCGGGAGTTAAAATCGTCCCTTTCCTCGATCGCAGTAACCTGGTTCACTTCACCTCCCACACGGTCCTTCACAACCTCACCGAGGGCATGATCCTGGTATCGCTCATTCTGCTTTTGTTTCTGGGGAATGTTCGAGGCGCCCTCATCGTCGCCATTACCATTCCATTTGCCCTCCTGTTCGCCTCCATTTGTCTGGACCTGAGGCACATTCCCGCCAACCTGTTGTCCCTCGGCGCGTTGGACTTCGGCGTGGTCGTGGAAGGCGCAATCGTGCTGATCGAAAACATTGTTCGCCATTTAAGCCACTCCGACGGGACCAGGTCCTCCAACGAAACCATCAGTTTTGCCTCGCATGAAGTGCAGCGCCCGGTGTTCTATGCCATCGTCATCACCATTACCGCGTTCTTGCCGATTTTCACGCTGCAGCGCGTCGAAGGCAGGCTTTTCCACCCCATGGCTTGGACCGTTGCCTTCGCGCTATTGGGAGCGTTGCTCTTCTCCATCGTGGTCGCGCCCGTGCTGGCAAGTTTCGCGTTCGCGAAGGGCGCCCGCGAATGGCAGAACCCGGTCATGACCTATGTGATTGCACGATATCGCGACGCCCTCCGCTGGGCGATTCGCCATCGCGCAATCACGGTCGGTGTGTGCCTGCTACTTGCGGGCGTGGGAAATTATCTGGCTTTCAGCGGGATCATCGGTTCCGAATTTCTGCCTCACCTCGATGAAGGTGCGCTGTGGGTGCGCGGTACGCTTGCCCCCAGCACCGGGCCGGACGAGGGTATCCGGATCGCGAACCAGGCGCGAATCGTACTTTGCTCTTTTCCGGAAGTGCCGCAATGCACCAGCCAGGTGGGGCGTCCGGATGACGGAACGGATAACACCGGTTTCTTTAACACCGAGTTCTTCGTTGATCTCAAGCCGAAAGAAAAGTGGCGGCCCGTTTTTCACCAGAACAAAGAAGAATTGATCGCCGCCATGGGGCGCGAACTCGATAAAATCCCCGGCGTCCTATGGGGCTTTTCCCAGCCCATCGAAGACAACATGGAAGAGGCCGTGAGCGGAGTGAAAGGCGCTCTGGCCACCAAGATTTACGGCGACGATTTGAAGGTTCTCGAGGAAAAAGGCGATGAGATCGTCAAGGTCATGTCCCAGATCAAGGGCGTCGAGGATCTTGGAGTTTTTCGCGTGCTCGGCCAGCCCAATCTGAACGTGACCGTGGATCGCGACGCGGCGGCCCGTTATCAGATCAACGTCGCCGACGTGCAGGATGCCGTTCAGACCGCGGTGGGCGGGAACGCTCTCACCCAGGTCCTCAAGGGTGAGGCGCGATACGATCTCGTATTGCGCTATCTCCCAAAATACCGGGACACGAAAGAAGCGATCGAGAATATTCGTCTGTTGTCGCCTTCTGGGCAACGCGTGTCGCTCGCGCAACTCTGCAAGATTAGCGAGACCGATGGCGCTTCGGAAGTCTATCGCGAGGGCAATCGGCGTTATGTGGCCATCAAGTATAGCGTCCGCGGCCGCGACCTTGGCAGCACGGTCGAAGAAGCCATCAAGAAGGTCGACGAACAGGTCAAGTTGCCCACCGGATACACCCTCGATTGGGAGGGAGAATACGAGAGCCAGAAGCGAGCCAATGCCCGGCTGCTCATCGTTCTGCCCATCACCATCCTCATCATCTTCATCATCCTTTACACCATGTTTAAATCCTTCAAATGGGCGCTGCTGATTATGGCGAACATTGCCATCGCACCCATTGGCGGCCTGCTGGCCCTCTGGTTCACCGGCACCAATTTCAGCGTTTCCTCCGGCGTCGGCTTCCTGGCCCTGTTTGGCGTCTCCGTCCAAACCGGCGTCATCATGCTGGAATACATCAATCAGCTCCGCACGCGGCGCTACACCATCGAAGATGCCGCGGTGGAAGGTGCCGTACTGAGGCTGCGCCCGATTATGATGACCATGCTGGTAGCGACTCTAGGCTTGCTTCCAGCCGCGCTCTCGCACGCCATAGGTTCCGACTCTCAGCGCCCATTCGCGATCGTTATCGTCGGAGGCCTCATCGCAGCTCTCATCATGAGCGTGTTCCTGTTGCCAACGATCTACGTGTGGGTGGCCGGCGAACGCGATGTGCTGCCCATGGCCGAAGAAGGTTTCGAGGCGGGTGAGCACGTGGATTAGGCGCGGGCGTAATGTGGAAGTAACGTGGAAGAGCGGCGCTTCAGCCCCCGTGGCCCGCACTTATTGTCGAGTGAGTTTGGCCGCACAATTTCCCTTGACTTCGATTCCGAAAAGGGCGATCCTATCCCTATCAGCATTTGGTCTTTGACGACTGAATAGCAGCGAGATATAACTCCCATGAATTCAATATTTTGCGAGCCGGTCGCTGATTCTAAGGCAGTTAGCTCAAGCGGGAACGGTTGGATGTCGGCTAAGTCCTTTGATTGTAATATTTTGAGGGCAAGTTCTTTGTTTCCAATATTTTAGCCAGATCAAAGGCGGACCCGAGAGACGCAACTCGTTGATTCCAGATATTTTAGCAACGGCTTATCCAATTTATTTTTCTTGGACTGATCGGCGGGAGCGGGGGGTATAAACTGGAAATCGGACCGAAAGCTGCGTCAAGAAAATTAAAGAGTTCCGAGGTGGTGTTGGGTCCATTCGTCTCGGCCAGTAGCTCGCGTTCGACCCTTGCTTGACCTGCTATCGCAGCTTCCCTTGCGGGGTGCCGCGTGCGATCTTCGCTCGGGCTCCGGGCTCACCGCCAACCGGATAAACCTACCCAACGCCTCGGAACTCTGTCTTGCCTTCGACTGGGTTTCCCGTTCGTCTCGACCAGCGCTTTGCTATAGACCCTTGCTTGCCTTCTCTCTTCACTTTGCAATGAAGAGGGTGACTCAGCTTGAGCCCCGGACGCCGCACCAACCGGAAAAACTTAAGAAACTGTCAAAGAACGATCTTGTTCTACTCCTTCTATCTTTTTCGTCAATCAAAAACCTGCATCTGCAAGATGCCTATTTTCAATCGAGTGCAGCCGGTCCACAGGCGGGTGACCGGATTTTGTGCAGCCGGAGAAGTTAACTTCGCGCAGATACCAAGCGGGGCGCACGTTTTCGCGGTGCTGGACAAGAATGGCGCCGGGATTACGGACTTCCGCGGCCCTTCGCGGCTGTGAAAATCCGGCGAATGCCGCACTGGGCAAGGGATCTCGAAAGTCCCGCAGTTTGGGCATGAGATGCGCGCCGTGAAACCGGGCGTGTCTTCCATGAATGTTAACCATTTGGGCTTAATCGCTTGACAACGCAGGTAACTCTGCTAAAGTGCGAGAAAAGCTGCAACACCCGAAAATGATTTGCAGGTGCCCACGTTATGAAGAATGTTTATGAGGTTTTGAGGCAGAAGGAGATCGAGCTGACCCGGCTGGAGAAAGAAGTGGAAGCGCTGCGGCTGGTGGCTCCCTTGCTCTCCGAAGAAAAGGAAATGAACTCCGACATGCTGAAACCGGCACTGGCCACGGCGGTGAACGGACCGCAGCAGCCCCTCCGCATCCCGTCGCCCCCGGTCGCGGTCACGGCGCAGCCGGTGCGCGCAACCGGTTGGGACGATACCGCCAAGCGCTGGCCGTAAGGCGCAGCGCGCGGACGGGCCCGCATGCTGGTTCGCGCCTTCGTGTTTGTTAGCGCGCTCCCTGTCAGCTTGGGACAACGTTCTGGGCTGGCGTGTTTGGCAGGCGGGCGCAAACTCACTTTCCTACAATTTGCCTGAGCGCGTCCAACAGGCGATCCACTTCTTCCACGGTGTTGTAGTGAACAAGTCCGATGCGGAGGAAGCCACCGGACTTTTCCACGTCCAGTCTCTCGGTCAGGTTCAAAGCGTAGTAGTTTCCATCCCAGGTGAAGAAGCCGAGCTCGCCGAGTTTGGCGGCGAGTTGGAGCGGCGTTTGCTCCGCGGTTTGATTGACCACCCGCAGGGCGAGCGTAGGACACCGCTCCTCGAAGCGCGCAGGATCGGTGATGCCGTAGATCTTCACGCCGGGAATCCGCGACAGGCCGGAGATCAGGCGCTCCATCAATTCATGTTCATAGACGTGGATGGTCTCGAAAGCAGCGACAATCGTGGCGCGGCGTGTGGCCGATTCGGGACGCGCGCGGCGGCCGAGATCAGCGATGTAATCAACACACGCGGTGATGCCGGCGATGCACTCATGGTTGAGCGTGCCCCACTCCCAGCGGTTGGGAACGGCGTCAGTAAGCGGACGCACTTTGTAAGGGCGCAGCCGCTGCAAGTGTTCACGCTTGCCGAAGAGCACACCCATGTGCGGGCCGAAGAATTTGTAGGTGGAGCAGACGAGAAAGTCGCAATCGAGATCGGCGACATCGATGAGCCCGTGCGGGCCGTAGTGGACGGCATCGACGTAGGCGTGGGCGCCGGCAGCGTGCGCGAGGCGGACGATTTCTTTGACGGGATTGATCGTGCCGACTGCGTTCGACGCGTAGCCGACCGCAACCAGCTTCGTTCTCTCGTTGATCTTCGAGGCCAGATCGGCTAGGTCGAGCGTGCAGTCTTCTTCGTGAATTTCAGCCCAGCGGATGGTCACGCCTTTCTCTTCGAGCGCGAGCCAGGGCGAGACGTTGGCGTCGTGATCGAGGCGCGTGACCAGGATCTCGTCGCCGGGGCCGAGGTCGCGGCCAATCGCGCGTGACATGGCGTAGGTCAGCGTGGTCATGTTGAGGCCGAAGATGATTTCGTCGGCGGCGCAGTTGAGGAAGTCGGCCATGGCGGCGCGGGCTGCCGCGAGCATGGCGTTGGTCCGGCGGCTGGTCGCGTAGGAGCCGTCGGTGTTGGCGTTGTCACGGCTCAGGTAGTTGGAGATGGCGTCGATGACGCGCTGCGGAACTTGCGTTCCGCCGGGGCCGTCGAGGAAGGCGGCGGGGTGTCCGTTGACGGTTTGGGCTAGGGAGGGGAATTGTGAGCGGACGTAGGAGAGGTCGAGGGCGGTGGAGGTTTCAACTGTTGGCATCTTGATATTCTCTGCGGTTACTGGGGCAAATGCACGGGCCAGAGCTTCTCGATCTGAGAATACACGTCGAGCATTATGAACTTGTCCCGCCCAATCGCGTCTTTGAAGGGCGCGGGAAAGCTCGCGACATCCGCGTAGCTTGGGATAATTACGAACTGCACCTGAGACAGAGCGAATGAAAAGTCCCCCGGGACCCTCCACTCACGCTCGTGGGTGTAATCGACGGTCTTGCCTTTCAGATTTGTCTTCTTGTAGTCCGCTGGGGCGTATTCGGGTGAAAAGGGTGTCACGAAGGAATAGATGTCGGGGTGAAAGCCCTGCCACGTCGGATGACTTTGCGATTTGAATTCCTTCTGCTTCTCAAAAAGATCTGCTCGCATATATATCGCTGGGCCTCCGCCGGATTCGAAAAGCTGTGCTTTCCTGAACCCGATTCCGAAGCCCGAGTATTGCTTTGCATGAGCCAGCAGTGAACCCCACGGGCACTCGGTGAAAGCGACCGCTCGCTTATCCGTCCAGGGCATCGGCGTCGCCAGTATCTTCTTGCCGTCGAGAATCTTCTCTAACCTGCTCTTGGCCGAGCCCTTTCCGGTCGCCTTAATGGACGGATCGTCCGGGTGCTTTTTCGCACCGCACGGCTCGGCGTCCTAGTGAAGTGGGCGACGTATTCGGAAAAGTCGGGGCGGGGCATAATCGTTTACTAGCTTACAGCACGTACAAAGTCCGCCAGCATCCCGTACGCCGTCGCGTACAGGCCTGGATTTTCTTCGGTGACGGCGAGGCCGGGGAAGATGTCGGTTTCAAAATAGACATAGGATGACGTGCCGGCGATTTGCCCCATGGGGTCGGTGAGCGGGACTTGTTCGGGGCGAACGCTGGCTGTGACTCCGGTCTCGTTTTTCTTCGCGCGGCAGATCAGTTTGTAGGGTCGATCTTCTTTTCTAGCGGCGCGCACGGCTTCCCCGCTCAGGTTGCGAATTCCATCGCGTTCGATTTCTTCCAACCGCACTGGAATATCCATCAGAACCGTAATCAGCGCGGCGGTTTTGACAGCGGCGTCCCAGCCGTCGATGTCGTCAGTGGCATCGGTTTCGGCGATGCCGAGCGCCTGCGCCTTCTTCAATGACTCGTCAAAGCTGAGGCCGTTCTCCATTTCGCTCAGGATCACGTTCGTCGTGGAGTTTAGGATCCCGTGAAATCCCTGCAGATGAATCACAGGCAGCTGATCAAACAAAGAAAAAATAGGGACGCCATCCATCACGGTGGATTCGAACAGGAAGCGCTTGCCTTGCGCGGCGGCCAAGTCGCGGAGTTCGCGGTAGGCGTGGACGATGGGTCCTTTGTTGGCGGTGATGGCGTGGGCTCCGTGCTCAAGGGCGGCGCGGATGTGATCGACCGCGGGCTGGCCGGATTCCACGTTGAGGGAGGTAGCTTCGAAGAGGACATCGGCGCGGGCCGCGGCCAGCCAGTCGCGAACGTTTGCCGGCTTCTGATCGGATTCCCGGTCTCTATCGGACAAAGCTTGCCCCTTCGGCAGGCTCAGGGCAAGCTCTGAGCTTGTCGAAGGGAGTGTCCGATCCACACCAGCGCCAGCCACATAGGCTGCGGAATCCAAGCCGTTCGGGTCGGCGATCCATCCCAGGCGCCGCGAGGCGACACCGGTGATGCGCCACGAGATCCCGTGACGCTCGCGTAGCTGTTGCTCACGGTCGAGCAGCAATTGCACGAGCGTACGGTTCACATTGCCGAAACCGAGGAAACAAAGGTTGTAGGTGCGAATTGGTTTCCTCGTCTAGCCCATCACCGTGGTGTGCTCGGGTTTTATTTTGTAAAGCACGCGCACTTCGCCGGGCTGGCCGTAGGGGTACTTATCTACGCCAAGATATTTCTTGGCCATCTTGTCGATGTGGGCGCTGGCGCCCTCTTCCGTGATCTCAACGACGCTGCCGCGGATTTCGAGATAGCGGTATGGGTTTTCCGGATCGATGAGAGCCAGAGAGACCCGCGGATCGCGGCGCACGTTGCGGTCCTTCTGGCGCCCTTTGGCGGAGTTGAAGATGACGTGGTCGCCATCGAAGTCGCACCAGACGGGTGTGACCTGCGGGCGGCCATCGGGCATGACCGTGCCCAGGCTGGCAAACGCTCGCTTCTGGAACAGATCGCGATATTTCTCGGGGATAACGGCGGACATTTAAAACCTCCTTGCGGCGGTGCGATGGAATGGACAGGACATTATAGATCGGTGAGGGAGAGATTGGCCGGACGGGTCGGATTTGCCGCCCGGCGGCAATCCAAAGTATTCTTGCAGACCACGGATTGCAACGCCAAGGAGGAGCAGAGCCATGCGGCTGAAGCCGCTGTTGACATTTTTTGGGTTTTGCGGCGCGACTAAAGGTCGCACTCTTTCAAGACTGAGCCGCGGATCGAAGTGTTTCGAAGATTGTGCAGGCCGGGGGCTGGCTGTGCTGCTGGCGCTGATGCTTGCGTTGTCGGCGCTGGCCGGCGCGCAGGCCGCGAAATATCCCCAGACCATCGTCTTCATGACCGACTTCGGCGTGGTCGACGATTCGGTCGCCATCTGCCGCGGCGTGATGTATTCGATCATGCCGGATGTGCGCATCGTCGACCTCTCGCATCAGGTGACGCCGTTTTCCATTCTCGATGGCGCACGCTTTCTCTATGGCGCTACGCCTTACTATCCCGCAGGAACTGTTTTTGTCGTCGTCATTGATCCGACCGTGGGCAGCACGCGCAAAGCGATCGTGGCCAGATCGAAGCGCGGGCAGTATTTTGTGCTGCCCGATAACGGACTGCTCACACTGGTGGAGCAGCGCGACGGCATCGACGGCGTGCATGAAATCACAAATACGGATTGGATGATTGGCACCAAGCTCTCGTCGACGTTCCACGGGCGCGACATCTTTTCTCCCGTGGGAGCGCACGTGGCGCATGGCGAGGATTGGACCAAGGTCGGTCCGGAGATGGCGGTCTCGTCGCTGGTGCGCTTGGAATTGAAAGCGGCGCGGCTCGACGATCACGGGGTCACGGCGGAAGTGATCGCAACCGACGGTCCATTTGGCAATCTGGTGACGAATCTCGACGCCGAGGATTTTCTGAACCTCGGCTACCAGCGCGGGCAGGGAGTTCCGGTAAAGGTTGGCGGAAAAGAGATGAAGATCAAGTTCGTGAGGACTTTCAGCGATGTGCCGCCGGGACAGCCGCTCTTATATATCGACTCGCGCGGGCATCTTGCGCTGGCGGTGAATCAGGGGAGTTTTTCCGCAGCGTATGGTGTAACGCCGCCGGTGGCGTTGTTTATTCCACGATCTGGAAAGTAGGGATATGCGCCGTTGGTCGCCCGCACTTAGCCAGCTAGGTCGTGTGCGATGCGCGGCAGGACTGCGCGCAGCAGGGATTCGAAACTGGTCTTGACACGTTCGCCGGTTTCCATCACTTCCTGGTGCGAGAGTGGCTGGTCGAGGATCCCGGCCGCCATGTTGGTGACGCACGAGATGGCAAGAACTTTGATTCCCATGTGCCGCGCGGCAATCACTTCAAAGGCCGTCGACATCCCGACCAGGTCGGCGCCGATGACTCGCAGATAATTAATCTCGGCAGGCGTCTCGTAACTGGGCCCGAGCAACGCGGCGTAAACGCCTTCATGCAGGCTCATCTCGAGTTTGACGGCCTCTTCCCGCGCAATCCTCCGATACTCCTGAAAGTAGGCGTGGGTCATGTCGGGAAAACGCACGCCGAAGCGGTCGTCATTCGCACCCACGAGCGGATTGCTCCCCTGTAAGTTGATGTGATCGCGGATCAGCACCAGCGCGCCCTGCTGGTAATTCAGATTGATGCCGCCTGCGGCATTGGTCAGTACCACCGCGCGAATGCCCATGCGCCCGAACACGCGCATGGGGAATGCTACTTGTTGCGCTGAATATCCTTCATAGAGATGCACCCGGCCTTGCATCACGGCCACTGGGATAGCGCCCGCCTTGCCGATCACCATCTGTCCGGCGTGGCCGATGGCGGTTGAACGAGGGAAGGCAGGGATCTCGGCATAGGGTATTCGCACCGCCTCGCTCAACGAATCGGCAAAGCCGCCGAGGCCAGAGCCCAACACCAAGCCGATCCCTGGCCGTACCGAGGTCCGTTGCAACATGGACTGCGCAGCCGTTTCCGCGAGCATGAATTGATCGTCCATAGAGTTTACAAGTCGTCATCCACCAGAAACCGCCCGTGACCGTTGCGCTCCAGCCAATCATATAAGAACGTTTGATAGAGATAAGACGCGACGATTTCTTCCCCCAGCTCGTGGGTTTCCGTGCAAACAAAGGGCAGGCGCAGCCCCGCAAGCACCGCGATGAGAGACTGGGTAATCTGGTTTGGGTTGACCCGGCCGTAGGGATAAACGCTTTTGATCTGGCTGAGTGGAGCGGTGATCACCAGCAGGCCATGAGGAAGCTCGCTCATGCGGCGCAGGCGCTTGATGAAAGCTGCGCGATGTTCGGTGAAGGAGTTCACCAGGTCGGCGAGGTCTTTGCGCTCGACTACGCAGGAATCTTCGATGCCAGCCACGCTGTAATCGCCGAGCGCCAGGGCGCGGGTTTCGATGCCGGAGAACCATCCTTTGAACCGCTGGAACGAAAGCGGAACCTGTTCGCGCGTGTCGACCACCACGACCGGCAGCGGCGTGCGCAGTTGAGTCCCGCCGCGCTCGGCCAGCACGGGCACGATAGGATGAGCCACCGGTGCGGCGCGCATCTGCCATTCCAGGGGCGAGGCAATCAGGGTTCGCGGTTTGCGGGGCATTCGTCTCCATATGGTAGCGCCGGCACTTTGCCGGCTGTCGCGAGCGGCATCTTGGCCTCGGCAGCGGAGGCGGGATGGCTGCCTGCCCGGAGTTTGCCGAAGAGGCAGCCTCCCGCACGGCGGCTACGTTTCGCAATTACGGCTCTAGTACTTTTTCTCGAACTTCGCGAATTCGCCTTCCAGCTTCCACTGCATTCGCGCGCGTTCGCCGGCCGCGAGAAATTGTTCGCACCCCGCCGAAGGAGTTTCCGCGCCCGGCGCGTCGCCCGCACACGCCGAAGCCATGCGAAACACCAGCTTCGTATCCGTCCAAAGGCTCCGGCCCGGCAGAAAGCTGTGCTCCAGGCTTTGCCGCGCCATGCGTTTCAAATCTACGTAAGACAAATGGTAACTCTCAACCGCGCGCAAATATTCATGGGTCATGTCCGATCGCGACACGCCCTCGTCGTCGGTCGCCAGCGCGACCGGAACTCCATACTTCATATAAACCGGCAGTGGATGATCGTCGCCGTTGACGCCCAGAATCATGTCATTCGAGGTCAGCGCGATTTCGACCAGCACATTGCGCTCCGCCATTTCGTGCAGCAAGCCGATCGGATCTTTTTCGTCCATCACACTAACGCCGTGGCCGATGCGCTCGGCGTGTCCGCGTTCGATCGATGCTCGAACGTGAAACGCTAAATCCTCGGGCGGCACAAGCCCCATGGCGAGTTCGCCGGCGTGCAGCGCGATGTGCACCTTGGGATAGACGCTGTGAAGGTAATCGATCATCGCCATGTGCTCGTTGAAGTCATGGAGGGGCACGTACCAATCTTCCGGCATCACCAGATTCAGCCCGACAAATCGCGGATCGGACGACGCCAGTTCGAAGCCCAGCAGAATCTGCGCGAACACGATTTGATGCGGCAACCCCCGCAGCACCTGATACAGATAGCGCACGGTCACTGTGCACCCAGGCTGCGCATCCGGAGTTCCGCACTTGAGAATTTCCCGGGCGCGGGCATCGGCGGCGGCGAGTCGCTTGCCGGTCTCAGCGGCTACCTCCTTCATGCCTGCACTCATCAGCGCTTCGCGCATCTTTGCGAAATCCTGAACCCAATCGACTTTTGCCGCCAGCTGCGCTGCCGTGCCCCCGTCGGCGGTGTGCATGAACTCGACATATTGCAGATGATCCATGCCCGCACGATTCGTAGTCGTGGCGATTGCCTCGGCGACGTGAGTGTGCGAGGCCAGTCCGAACTTGTCGAACGTGGCGAAAAAGTGATCGTGGCCCGATTCGTCACCCGGCCTCCAGTTACGCATCGACCAGGCGTCAATCATCTGGTTGTAGAGTACGTGATCGCCGTAGCTGCACCGGGCCGCGGGTTTGGCTGTGTAGTTTTCGCAGGAGTCGCAGGGTGGAGCGACCAGGCGCGAAGATGTCCGGTCCACGCACAACTGGGCGTCAACCGCGAAGTCCACCAGATCTTCGGCGTAGATGGCGCCATCCAGATGATTGTGCAGATCTCCACCTTTGGGCAGGTCGCGCAGAAACGCCAGCAGCAATGGCGGCTGCTTGCGAATGGATTCCAGGTATCGCGCCGTATGCTGCTCAGCGTTCTGGGCCACAGCCAAACCGCTCAGCAGCAAAAGCAATAGACAACAAGACACGACCACATGCTTGGTTGGTGGCACGATCAACCCTCCCGGGATGAGACCTGCGAGGTCAGGAAAGAAATTGTAATCTCTTGCGCAGGCGAATCATTGAAAAGAAGTAGTCGCAAAGATAAAAGAAGGGTTATGTCTGAAATCTTCAGCGCAACCAGGCGATGGCGCCGAGGACAAGAGCAACGACGAGCAACGCTCCAAGGATGTACTTGTTGGCCGCGAACCACGATTCAGATTGCAGCGCCGAACTCAAGAACGGAACGGAGTTGTCGGAGACGGGTGCCCCGGCCGGCACACTTGAGGCTGCCGCATCAGAAGAAGAGGCGATCGCATGGGCTTCGCTTCCTTCGCCGACCGCCACGATTGCAGCCGAGGCCGAAACCTCAATCGCCGCCGTGATGGCATCGGCTGGAGCGGGACTATGCGGTGCGGCGCGAACCACTTGCGGCTCCGAACTGGCTTCTTCTCGCCACCCTTCAGGCGGTTCCCGGCGAACGCCCGCTGCCGGCTGCGGAAGCACCTGGCCGCGCCATTGTTTCTCTTCGCATTCCACGCAAAAAATCCGCTCCTGCGATACCGGGAAACCACAGGCCTGGCACTTCTGCAGCTTCCTCAACACCGGCGGCACGGGCGTCAACGCCGCAGCATTATCAGGCTGGCTGCTGCCTTCGCTTCGGAGAGCCAGCGACCAAAAAAGCGGTTTCTTTGGCGCCGCCCCCGGCTTTACATCTTCCTGAGGCTCAGGAAGGCTCTGTTCACGCGTCTGGGCGGGCACAATATCCCCCACAAAGGTAGCGGAAATGACTTGCGCGGCCCGCTCCAGGATCGCGTCTGGTGGCTTACTGTGCGCGTCTGCTTCCCTGGCTGCCGGCATCGTCTGTGCCGCCACAGCATGCTTCACCGCAGTCGCCACCATTTCGCTCAGCCGCTGCAACGCGGAAAGGTCGCGCTCCTCGAAGGCGCGCGGCTTGCCGGAAAGAAGCTCGAAAACGCCCAGCACATGCTCCTCGCTCGCAATGGGCATCACCACCACCGAAGCGATGCCCAACTCACGGCAGACTTCGCGGTTCACGCGCGGGTCGCGCTCGGCGTCGTCACAACGGAGGGCCTGGCGGGTGCGCACGCATTCTCCCGAGAGCCCATATTCCATGGAGAGCAGCGCGCCCAACTCGGGCGCGGCGGAGCCGATGCTGGCCCGGCACAGCATGTCGTTGTGTTGGCCGCGCCGCAGGGCAATCGCGACCGCGCTGGCTCCGGTAATGTACTGGGCGCGGTCGGCGAGCAGTTGCAGGGCGGCATCAAGATCGCGGTGAGCCATTGCGCTCAGTGAGCGCCCGCCGTCCTCACCGGGAAAGCGCGGCGCTTTCTCCGTGGACCGTCTCACCAGCGTGTTAGCCGCGGCGATTTTCTCGGAAACGCTCGCGGTTTCGGATCGGTTTGCGCTTGTGCCCGGCATGTCTCGCTCCACCGCAGGCGACGCACGACTCTGGTCGAGAATTGAGTAATGATCCATGGCGCGTGGTCCCGGCCTCAAATTCGCGGCGCCAGCCGGGGGCGCAATCCGGACGACCGCGAACTCACTTCAATTTTCAGGATGCGGTTACTTGGAGTCTCGCTCGGAGCGGGCGCAGTGTCAAGAAATTCGCCACGCGAAGGTTCAAGGCCGAAAGTGCGCTGGAAGAGAGGCGCCCAATGATTAGACGCCGAGCGTTGACTGCTGATTGCTGCCCGGCCGCTCGCGCACGGCCGCGTTGGCCAGACGGTTTGCCTCGGCATTGTTCTCGCGCGGGACGTGGGAAATGGAGAATTTCAGGGCGCGAGCCAGCTTGCGGCAGGTCCAGTGCAGAGAATAGAGACGCGGGCTGCGGCAGATGTATTCGCCGCGCATCTGCCGGACCACGACTTGCGAGTCGGAATAGACATGCAGCGTCTGCGCCTTCAAAGACAGGGCGCACTGCAAGGCTTCCATCAGCGCCACGTATTCGGCGACGTTGTTATCCTGGTGGCCGATCCACTTCGCGATCCGGATGGGGCCGCTTTCGCAGCCATCGATCACCACCCCAATGCCGGATGGCCCTGGATTGCCCAGAGAGCCTCCGTCCACGTAGGCCACGAGTTCTGACATCACTTCTGTCCCACTACTAGCAAGATGCCCCCAGAAGGTTTCCGCGTCAAGATGATTATTCGAATCCGTACAAGTTTTTCCGCGCTTCGGGCCTTGTGCAAGCTTCTGTGCAAAATCCGGAAGAATTGAAGACGCTGATCGCTAAATGAAGGTCCTGCAACACGTTGAGATTTTGGTTATACACAGGCCAGTTCTCCCGGATTGCACCAATAGTTTGCGTTGACTTTTGTTGACGCTCTGTTAAGGTTACTCTCGTCGACGGTTGAAAGGGTTGGCGAAATAAAACTTGCCGGCCCGAAGTAGACTGGGTGATCAGCTTGGCGAGGCAACTTGCCGGGTGGCCAGACCTGAAAAAACCGACGGCTCTGCGAGGAGCAGTTGGGGTTTGGGACTGCGAAAGCAGTGATCGCATCAAGGGGCTGTGACGGTACATGCGTCCACGCTGTTGGCTCCCTCGCAGGAGGCGGCGGCTAGAGCATAACCAATGTCACGGCCCTTTAAATTTTTCCCTCCCGCCTTATTGCTTCTTCCCGAATCTACTTTCACCAAAATCCCACACACCCGGCTTAACCAAGTATCAGCGCCACCGTGAGCGCGGCAAGAGCGAGTTTGACCAGCCACCCCAACGCATTAGGGACGTTGCAATCCCGGGGGGCCAGCTTCATCCACAGTGAATTCACGATTGTCAGTGGCATGAATAGCCAGTCCGTCATCGACGCAACGAAACCACTGGCCAATGCCGCCGACGCGATGCGGCCCCAGGGCATACCGGTGGGCGCACTTTAGCAGATTAGTGCTCGATGAACACTCCCAACCAGCGGGGCTCTTTACGCGGCTGCCGCGCCGGCGATCATTTCATCCACGTAGCACCAGATCCAGTCTTCTCCGGGCTCGATCGAGCGCATTACCGGATGCGAACTGTGCGTAAAATGTTTGGTCGCGTGCCTGTTTTTCGACGAATCGCAGCAACCCACGTGTCCGCACAACATGCACATCCGCAGGTGAACCCAAGTGTCGCCGATCTTCACGCAGTCTTCGCAGACGCGCTTGTCGGTGTTCGTGATTTTGATTTGATCCAGATGCTTGCATTTCTTCGACATTTTCGACTCTCCAACGATCTTTCGATCAAACTCTTTCCAATTCCTTGCGGTCCCAGCGGGAGAGATTGGCTCCCGCCTCGTATGTGCTCTGCAGGAAGCTGAGCAGCGCCTGCCGGGGTGAGGCAGCGCGGCGCACATCATCGTACATCAGCAGAAACTCTCGCAGCTGCGGATGATAAAAGGCGGCTGCCGGCTGGACCGCTTGCTCGCCAAAGCCAGGCGGCTCAGGCGCGGCGTAAGCATAGAACGCAGGACCTTTGATTTCGCCGCCGCCCGGCCAGAATCCCGCGCTGATCACTTCATGCGAATAGGCCTCGCGCGTAATGCGGTCGGCGCCCACGCGCTCGGGAGCGCGTCTGCCGGAAAAGCGCGTCACCGCCAGGTCGAAGCTTCCCCAGAAAAAATGTACCGGACTGTTCTTCCCAATGAAGCCTGCACGAAACTCCTGGAAGAGGTTTTCGCACAACACCGAGATCTGCCAGAAGCGATGGGCATACTCGGGGTCGTAAGAAGCGTGCTGCGTATCGCGATCGAAAGATATGGGGTTTGGCACCTCAACCGGCATGGTCCAGATTTTCACTTCGATGCCGAGCGACCGCAAGGCAGCCATGAATTCCGCATAGAAATCAGCCACCGTTTGCGGCCTGAGCGGCAGGCTTTTGGACGAACCCCAACTCGTCTGGAGAATCACTTTGTGTTCCGTGAAGTCGAACTGAACTTCGAAAACATGATCCTCATACGGAATCGCGGAAGTGGTGAGGCCGCGGGCATTGACGTACAACGGGACTTCCCACCAGTGGTTCAGCCGCGGGCTGAGCGCAAGCCGCACCTTGCCCACGATCTGCGTCCACATGTGGAGCGTGGCATACGTATCCTGCCAGGCCTCCAGCGGCAACTCGGGCCAGGAGTGGGGGTTCAAGGTGTGACGGTGCGCGGCCATATCAAAACCTCGCCTTGAGATCAGGAAATGGTAACACCTTAGCCTTCTGATTTTGAGTTGCGCAACGCTCGGGTGTTGGGTGGTGCGGGGCTCGGCTTTTAGGGGCGCAGAGTTGCTGGGCAGTCCGCTTGGGCTTCATCGGGGGAAGTGCGGCGCGACTTCCTAAGTATCCGCTGATTCTAAACGCCTTGTGTCACGGTAGTCTCGTAAGTCATTTAAAAACAATATTTTACATGCAAGCTATTGATTCTAATACATTATTTGCCTGCCGGACGGGTCGATCTGGGCGCTAATAAAAGGAGGCAGATCAAACTCGTAAAATATCTGGAATCAATAACTTGGCGCTCCTCGATCTGTCAGGGATCTGGCTAAAATATTGAATCCAAAGGAGTTGCTTGCAAAATATTGCGGATAAAGGACTTAGCGGATCGCGCAGCTTGCAAGTCGTTTGGAATCAGCGACCGGGCTTTGGCTTGCCTGCTAAAATATTGAGCCGTAAGGACTTCGGGGTAAAATATTGAGCGGCAAGGATTTAGGTTAGCTGGCTGATATTTTGTTTTCAAATAACTTATGCTGAAAGGATAGGATCGGATATCGTGCGGGAGAAGTCAAGGGAAATCGTGCGAGGGACCCCAAATAAAATGGCGAGCCTCCCGTCCCGCGTTCAACAGCGACGCTGGTTCGGGCAATGATTTGCAGGTTGAGCTGAACATATCCCTGGACGAAGTAAAGAAGCTTGAACTGGTCGATCCGTTATCGGATGTAATACCTGACGATTTTTGTAGGCTGGCTGACGAGAGTTCGATGGCGTTCAAGAGGACGCGGAACCTCGGCCCGTATGATGTCATAAACTTGGACCTCTGCGATGGTTTTGGAAGCCACGCCCCAGGAATAATGGACGATACAAATTACAACGCGGTTGCGCAGTTGCTTGCTCTTCAGGTTCACAACAAGCACCCCTGGCTCCTACTCCTTACCACTCGAGCCGGGCAATGCCACGTGCATGCAGAATCCTTGGATAGGCTCGTCCCAAAATATGCGCAAAATCTTGTCGACTGCAAGGAATTTCTTGGTGCCTCGACCGAAGCATTCTCAATCGCTGACAGCGCTTTGATGGAGGAAGCGCTCAAGAATCCCACTGGGTTCTTGGGCGTGTTCTTGACGAGCCTGTGCAAGTGGCTGGCGATTCTCGCGATGTCCACTAACCCGCAGTCAGAAACCGAGGTTAAGAGCGTAATCGGATATCGGGTAGACCGCGATTGCTCCTGTGAGGATTTAATCTCAATCGCGTTCTGCTTTGAGCCAAGACTGGCGAGGGTGAGCGACCCGCTCGGTCTGGTCAGCCAGCCGACACAAAGCATCGACGAATGTAAAATCGCAACCCAGGCGCTCAGGCGCGTGGCAAAACTTGTGAATGCTGACCACATTCTTGAACGAGATCAAGCCGTGAGAAAGGAAATGACGGATTCGACGGCTCTTCTGCTGGAAATAGCGCGTTATGAGAAAGATGAATATTACAAGTGGGTTAAGGAAACAGAGGGTTGGGAGTTTTCATGAAGGCCCGAAGGTTTTCGGCGACTCCCGTGCCCGCGCGAATTTGACATTCCCAGATTTCCAAAACCGCCCAGCCATCCTTGACCAATCCTCGAATGACCGCCCGGTCACGTGTCCGGTTCCGCCTGATTTTCGAATTCCAGTACGATTGGTTCGATTTGGGATGTGATGCGAGCTTGCACGTATGGCCATGCCAAAAGCAGCCTTGCACCATAACGATCTTACCGTGTCTAGGAAGTACAATGTCTGGCCGTCCTTGCAGGTCTTTGACGTGCAGGCGAAAGCGATAGCCAAGCCGATGCAGAATGGACCGCACGACCAGTTCGGGCTTTGTGTCTGTGCTCCGAATCCGGGACATCAGGATCGACCGACGCTGTTTCGAAAAGATATCCATAATCCATCGGTTTCTTCAGATGGGTTTGCCGCGGAAGAAGTAGACGAGTTCGATGATCAGGATGATGACGACCATTAGTTCGAGGACGAAGGCGCGGCTTTGGTTGAATTCGTCGACCATGAAGCGGTAGAGCTCTTCGGCGGTTTGCAGTTTTTGCTGGACGAGGTCTTTGTAGTCGGGCACGCCAACTTTGGAGGCGGCGAGTTTGTAGAGGCGGGCGGAAAACATGTCGCTGAGGAACTTGATGGCGTTGTCAGCGCGCTCGGTGAGTTCGCTGACGTCGAGCAGGACGGTATGGAGTTTCGAGGCGGCGCGAGCGGTGCGCCAGCGCGACCAGAGGCCGCGGCCTCCGCGATCGAGGAAGTCGTAGACGACTTCGAGCTGCTTGGTGAGCAGATCGTCGTAGTGGCGGAACTCGAGGAGCTGCGAGTTGGCGTACTGCAGGAGCTGAATGGCGGTTTCGGCGCCGGAAGGGCTGTCGTAGATGAAGGCGGCGTTCCAGCCGATCACGGCGAGGTCGTGAGGATAGTAGGAGATGCGAGACTGCAAGATTTCCTGGCGTTCGCCGTCGGAAAGCGGCTGGGTTTCGCCGCGAACGACTTGGGAGACGTAGTCGCCTTGAGTGGTGAGCAGATCGAGAGCGGAAGGTGAGCCGGCGATTTCGCGCAGGTGGAAGATGAAATAGTCTTCCTGCAACCACTCGGTGGTGTACGGCTTGACCAGCGCGGGAGCGGCGCGCTCGAGTTTCTGCTTGACGATGCGGGTGGCGAGGCTTTCGAAGTTGGTGTCCCAAACCCAGCGGCTGGAAAGTTGCACGAGTTTGTCCCAGTCGCCGGAGAAGGGCAGCTCGAAGATCACGCTGACCACGCCGTAGTCGAAATACTTGATCTCGCCTTGCAACTGCTCGCCGCTTTCAAGAGTGACAGGTTCGAGGGCCTCCTCGACTGGAGGACGCTGGAAGCGGACGTATCCGGGAGCCATGTGTTTGAAGCTGGCGTCGACGGTGCGGGCGCCGAGGATGTGGCGGAGTTCGTCGAGGCGAATTTCTTCGCAAACGTCGAACTGGATCAGCACCAGCACGGAGCCGCAGAGGGGCGCGTCGGGTGACTTGGCGGCAACCAGAGTTGTCAGGGCCTCGGCGGGGACTTTGCCGACGGCGGGCGCGGTGATGGTGGTTTCACGGTCCATGATTCGTAACCCATGATTCGTAACCGCGGCTTCAGAGCCCGGGACGCCAAGCTCCAGAGGCGAGAGCTCTATTGTCCCAGAAGGCGGACGATCTGGCGAGGGGCGGGGGTTAGCGTTGAGCTATAAATTGAGGTTAAACGCTGTGGAATCAGCGATTTCGGGACATGTTCCAGAGTAATGCTCCGCCCGCTGCGAGGGCCGCCAATCCCAAAACAGTGCGTTTCATAGACTGTGTTACTTGGACCTCGCGCTGGCGGGCGCGGGCGGACTCGGGATAGGGGCGGGAGTCGCTGGAGCTGTCGCCGTGCAGGGCCATTTGTAGGACTTCGGCCAAGTGGAGAGCGTGGCGGGGCGAGCCCTGGGCGATTTGCTCGCGGCAACTGAAGCCGTCGGCAATGATCAGCCAGTCGGGCGGAGCTTGGCGCACGGCGGGAAGCAGTTCGAGTTCGCCGATGGCGATGGAGACGTCGTATTTATCGCGTTCGAAACCGAAGGAGCCGGCCATGCCGCAGCATCCGGGGGCGGGACTTTGGAAGTCGATGCCGAGGCGGCGCAGGACGGACTCTTCGGCGGTCATCTTCATGAGGGATTTGTGATGGCAGTGGCCGTGGAGGATGGCTTTGCGATTGAGCCGGGGAATCGGGAGATTTTTGGCGCGGGTTTCGAGGAATTCGCTGAGCAGGAAGGTTTGGCGCGACAAGGCTTGGGCGCGTTCGTCGTGGGGAAACAGATTGAGGAGTTCATCGCGAAAGACGGCGACGCAGCTGGGTTCGAGGCCGACGATGGGAATACCGGCTTCAATTTCAGGCGAGAGTTCGTCGAGGATCTGGAGCAGAAGCGACTGGGCGCGGTCGAGCATGCCGTGATCGTAGAGCGGGCGTCCGCAGCAGAGGTTGGCACGCGGGACGACGACTCGGAAGCCTGCGGCTTCGAGGACTTCGACGGCGGCTTTGGCGGTGCCGGGCAGGAAATGGTTATTGAAGGTGTCAGGCCAGAGGAGGACGGGTGGAGCAGCCCCTGAAGGGGCGGTCGATTGCGAAGAGCCTGCGGTATCGCTAAAGCGATACCCTGATACGAACCTTCTTGCCCGTGTTCGATGGAACCAGGTTTTGAAAGTCTCCGGGGCGAAGGCCGGAATATCGCGTTCTGCGGGGATTCCGGCGACTAGCTTTGAAATGTCGCGCAGAAATGGAAGTTGCGTTGTGAGATTGGCGA
>Ga0302177_10000703_pt1 | contig 24874 bp, 20 predicted proteins | sample I_Palsa_E1_2_FD_198780 | JGI IMG/M metagenome (GOLD analysis project Ga0302177, IMG submission 198780) | Peat permafrost microbial communities from Stordalen Mire near Abisko, Sweden - I_Palsa_E1_2 | ecosystem: Environmental > Terrestrial > Soil > Palsa > Peat permafrost | place: Sweden... | reverse complement strand
TCGGTGCCGCGGGGAGTGTCGATAGCGCGCAGCTTTCCGCGCAATTCCGCGCGGCATTGACCCAACGCATGGTGAGCGCGCGCAACGACGGCGACGTCGATAGGGCGATGTCGGGTGCGGTCAAAACGTTCGACGCTATCTATGAGACGCCTTATCTGTCGCACTCGCCAATGGAGCCGATGAACGCGACGGTGAATTTGCAGCCCGACCGGCTCGATGTCTGGGTCGGAACGCAGGACGCGGAGGCAGCATTGGGTGCGGCCGCACGCGTCTCCGGCTTGAAGCCGGAGCAAGTGCATATCCATAACGCGTTCCTCGGGGGAGGCTTTGGCCGTCGCGATGCAAATGACGAGATCGCGCAAGCCATCGCCATCGCAAAGGTCGTCAAGCGACCCGTGAAGCTGATCTGGACGCGGGAAGAAGACACCCGCCAGGACAGGTTCCGTCCGCATGCGGTGGTCGGCTTTAAGGCTGCGACCGACGCCGATGGAATGCCGATCGCATGGTCGATGCGTGTCGTTACCTCGTCGATCTTCAAGTCGGTCGGTATTCCGTTTCCGGCCGATCGGGCCGAGCCGCCCGCCGTCGACTGTTTGGCGAACAACAGCTATGACGTGCCAAACACACGCGTGGAACTGCTCATCAAAGATACCCACTTGCCGGTATGGTTCTATCGGGCCCCCGGCGGTAACCAGCATGTCTTTGCCATCGAAGGCTTCTTGGACGAGATTGCGTCGGCGAGCGGTATCGACCCCTATCTGATGCGGCGCAAGCTTCTCAAAGGCAAGACGGACTGGCTCAAGGTGTTGGATACCGCCGCCGAGAAAGGTGATTGGGGCAAGCCGCTGCCATCGGGGAGCGGGCGCGGCATCGCTATATGCAGTTTTACGGACAGTCTGTGCGCGCAGGTGGCGGAAGTTACGGTGAAGCCGGACGGTCATCTGAAGGTCAATCGGGTCACCGTCGCGCTGGATACCCGTCACATGGTCAACCCTCAGACCGTCGCCGAGCAGGCTGAGGGCTCCGTGATCTTCGGCTTGTCGGCCGCGCTGTACGGAAAGATCACGATCAAGGATGGCGCCGCGGTGCAGGGCAATTTCGACACTTATCGCATGGTGCGGCTTGCGGATGCGCCAAGGATCGACGTCCATCTGGTGCCGAGCGGTGGAGACATCTGGGGCGGCGCGGGCGAGCCTGGCGTCCCGCCAGTCGCCGCCGCGGTGGCAAATGCGATCTTCGCCGCAACCGGCAAGCGCATCCGCACGCTGCCGATTATCGATACCGATTTGAGTGCATCGGCATAGCCCGCCAGCGGACAAAAGCGTGGAGCGGCACCCCACTCGGCGGTTGAAATACGTGGCGATCGTTTCAAGGATGGGTTTTTGTGCGCTGATTTTACTGTGCGCAGGCGGGACATCACGCGCCGCCGACCCCGACAGTCCTCCACTCAGTGACGGCGAATACCTGGCTCGGGCCGCCGACTGCGTCGCCTGCCATTCGATCCCCGGCGGCAAGGCGTTCGCCGGCGGCCTCAAAATGGGAACGCCGCTCGGTGCGACTTACTCGACCAACATCACGCCTGATTCCGAGACGGGTATCGGTTCATACGCTCTTGCCGATTTTGATCGCGCCGTGCGGCAGGGAATTGCCAAAGGTGGCCGCCACCTCTATCCGGCGATGCCTTATCCGTCCTACTCCAAACTTTCCGACGCGGACGTAGCGGCGCTCTACCGCTTTTTCATGAAGCAGGTGCAGCCCGTCCATCAGGCAAATTTGAAGGGTGAGATTCCGACAGTACTTAGCTTCCGCTGGCCGCTCGCGATCTGGAATTACTTTTTCGCCCCAAGTGGCAGCTATGTCGTCAAGCCCGGCCATGACGCCGCGTGGAATCGCGGCGCCTATCTGGTCCAGGGCCCCGGGCATTGCGGCGCCTGCCATACCCCGCGCGGCATCGCAATCCAGGAAAAGTCGCTCGACGACAGCAGCCCGAACTATCTCGCCGGGGCGGAGCTCGACGCTTGGTATGCTCCGAGCCTGCGTGGCGACATGCGGACCGGTCTCGGTACTTGGGCGAAAGAGGACATCGCCGAGTTTCTCAAGCAGGGCCACAACCGCATCGGCACCGCCTTTGGATCGATGACCGAGGCCGTCAACAACTCCACGTCATACTTGTCCGACAGCGATATCAACGCCATCGCAACTTATTTGAAATCGTTACCGGCCACATCTGCGCAACAGGCGGTCGCCTATAATAATGCGACGACGGCGGCACTGCGCGACAGGCCTACAACGCAGCCCGGCGGTGCCGTCTACGCCGGCGCTTGTGCGAGCTGTCATGGGTTCGACGCCAAAGGCTTCACGCCGTATATGCCGGCCCTCGTTGGCAACCCGGTCGTGCTTGATCACGATCCGTCTTCGCTCATCAATTTGATGCTGAACGGCTCGATCCCACTCGTCGCCGAGGGTACGCCTGACGCCTATCGGATGCCGCAATTCCGGCAGCAGCTGTCAGACCAGGACGTCGCCGACGTCATCACCTTCATCCGCAATGGCTGGGGCAATCGGGCGACGGCAGTCACTGCTGCGCAAGTTGCCAAACTACGCAAGACGACCGATCCAACCAGTGATCGGGTCATCATCCTGAAAATGCGCTAGCGGCTATTGCTGGCACCAGCGCAGACAGCGAGCCCATCCCGGCCAAATTAAGGCGCCCCTCCTCCTCTGCGCTGGTCGCGCTGACTCTCGCCGGGGTCGAGAGCTCGGGTTCGTGCGCTGTTGATCCCTCGTTTGCAGCCACTTGCGCAATAACCGAGGTGTAAGGTCTCATGACTCCGGTGACAGACTGGCAGTCGTCTTAGCCAGCAGCCGCTCGTATAGGGTCTGCCCATCGAGGGCTCCGTGGGGTCGATGGTAATTATAGTAGTCCTCCCACTCGCGAAGCTTGTCGTTGAACAGATGGATATCGTCGGCGATGCCGTCTTTGTCCAGGAGCTTGGTCCCGCAAGCTGCAACATTTGATCTTGCCAGAATCCCTCGCCCGTTTAATCGCCGGCCTGAGCTTCTTGACCCGAGCCGTGCTGGACAAAATCGGTCCCCTCTATTTCTGTGCCCTACGCCCGGAGCGGCGTCTCGACCAACGGTGTTTTTGAGCGGGATGCTCCGGGTGACTCAGTGGTGACTCAAAAGATGCGCAATTGTGGCGCGCCCGGAGAGATTTGAGCTCCCGACCCCTGGCTCGTAGCCTGACCCGCGCGCGCGTCCAATAGTTGAGCGGGCTCGAAATTCACAGCATCAAAACGTCCAGAATAAATGCGCGCTGGGCATGGATAACAGATTGTTTTTCTTGATTGAGCGAGGAGCTACCCGGGAGTGTGCGCTGTATCCGTTCGGCATCGTTCCGTGCGCGCTAAAATAGGCGCACACCGGCACAACGGTGGCTGCAACGCCTTGAAAAATCTCAAGCCCTCAACCCAACGGCTGGCCGACAATTCCCCGGGGTCAACAGCGCCGAAATGAGCTCTACGTCACAAAGATTAAGAGCTAGGCAGCCGCCCGACTCGAACTTGGAGTCCAGCGGCGCCGACTCGCCAACGCAACTCGTTCGGCAGATCCTCAGACGCCGCGGGCCGGTTACCCATTCTGTAAACGGTGACGAAGGTATGGCCGCCACCGTATCGGTCATGCTTCGAGTACAACCTCCACCGAGCGCGCTATTAATGGTCGGCACGGCACTGTATGAACGACTGCACTTCGCCCTGCACGCTGCAGGTTTCGACGTCACCGCCGAATCCACTCAGGATCAAGCTGCAAAATCCATGGGCGCCCGGCACTACGCTCTTGCGGTAACCGATCGTCTCGAATTGCTCGACAGCTTACGCACCCTTGGAACAGCCCGCCTGCTACAGATCATCCAAATCATTGGTGGTTCTGAGGGCGAAGCAGAAACGGCGCTGCGCGCCGGCGCAGATGAATGCGTCGACGGAAACGCTTCTGAGGTGCTCCTTCAGGCACGATTTTCGTCAGCGCGGCGAATGGCCGATTTGGAATCTGCACTTCGCGCCACATTTATTGTCGGGCGCCGTCTGGCCACAACCGACGAGTTAACCGGTGTCGCCAACCGAAGGTTTTTTGCGAGGCACTATCCTTGGGAGATCTCCCGGGCGGCGCGATACGGACATGCCGTTGCGGTTGCGATGTGTGATTTAGACTATTTCAAGCGTGTCAACGACGAGCACGGCCACGCCGCAGGAGACAGCGTCCTGCGAGAGTGTGCAAGACGCATGCAGCAATGCTTACGCCGCGGAACCGATTGGGTAGCTCGGCTCGGCGGCGACGAATTCGCGATCGTGCTGCCGGAGACAGACATTGAACAGGCGCTGTCCGCCTGCCGCAACCTACGCGAGGCAATCTGCCTGACACCGTTCGGCAGCGAAGGCGCGCGCATGAATCTCACAGCAAGCTTCGGACTGGCTGGCATAGATAGCGTGCCTAGCAAGTCCGAGGGGCTCGCAAAGCGCCTCCTCAGCGCCGCAGATCAGGCACTGTATCGACGCAAGGCGGCCGCCCGAGGTGGCATCACTACCACGAAATTGGAGTCAGCCCCGCCCTTCGAAACGAACACGCTGACCTGATCGACAATGAATGCAGTAAAGACTGAAATGGAGTCAGCGGCGAACGAGCGCACCCGCCTCGTCGCGCTCAAATCGTATGACATCCTCGATACACCCAGCGAAGAGGTCTTCGACGAATTCGCGCGGCTTGCCGCCTCCATTGTCGGAACGCCCATCGCCCTGATCAGCCTGGTTGATGGAAATCGGCAATGGTTTAAGGCAAAGGTCGGTTTGGCCCTCAGTGAAACCCCGCGCGATGTGGCTTTTTGCGCGCATGCAATCGGCAGTGCCGATATCTTCGTGATTCCGGATGCCCTGAAGGATGAGCGCTTTGTCCACAACCCTCTGGTAACCGATGGACCGAAGCTCCGCTTTTACGCCGGCGCGCTGCAAATTCTGAGTCGCCATGTGATGGCGCAGCTTGACCTGCGGCGGCAACTCACCGACTTTACGCGTGGGGACGTATCACGCCAAAAAGCAATCACGGCCCTGCGCCGAGCCGTCGATGCGAACCAATTCGTGCTGCATTATCAGCCAAAAGTGGACATGCGTACCGGCTACATTGTGGGCCTCGAGGCTCTTATCCGTTGGAACCAGCCCGAACAGGGGCTCATCCTTCCGGCGAGCTTTATTCCACTACTGGAGGAATCCGGGTTGATTCTTGAGGTTGGTACTTGGGTACTGCATCAAGCGATGACCGATTATCGCGACTGGATAGAAAAAGGGCTCAACGTGCCCTCCATTGCCGTCAACGTCTCACCTCACCAGCTACTCCATCCCGACTTCATCGCCGAACTGGAGGATGCCTTGAGTCCTCAAAGCGAGCGCCGAGCTCCCCTTGATATCGAGATCACCGAAGGGGTCCTGCTGGAGAAAACGGAAGAGGTCATTGATAAGCTGCATTGGATCCGGAGTATGGGCGTACAAGTGGCCATCGATGACTTCGGCACTGGCTATTCCTCCCTGCGCTACCTCGCGCACTTGCCGATCGACACGCTGAAGATCGATCGCTCCTTCGTTACGGCCATGACGGAAGACGCGGATGACATGGCAATCGTCTCTAGCATCATCGCCCTAGCGCACGGACTTGATCTCAACGTCGTGGCCGAGGGCGTTGATACCGAGGAGCAGCGCAAGCTGCTGCGGCTGTTGCGATGCGACCAGATGCAGGGATTTCTCTGCGGCGCGGCAGTCGCGAAAGATGAGTTGGAAGAGATCTTAAAGGCGCAGAGCGACATAGCCACACAGCGGTCCCTGCAGCGACTGGACCCCGTCAAGAACGAATTTGACGAGCGGCGCCTTGTCCGACGCGAGCTCAAGACCTCAAAATGACTTCAGCGGAATAATCGGCTGAGCGATTCGCAATCACTGGAGCCCGAACGGCATCGACGTGCCAGAGTGGAGGTGTCTAGAAAGTGGCGAAAATCATTCCGCAGGTTGCAGGGGTGCTCAATCTTGAGCCAGCCGAAGCAGAACTTGTTTGGCCGAAAGACCGTTCGGCGGTGCATTCGATACGCATCTGGGGCTGCGCATTATCTGGCCGCCACTGGCATCGATCTGACCAGCATCATGCACCCTGGCGGTTGGAATGACCCTCTATATAGAGTCTCGGACCCCTTCTACCGCGATATCCATTTAACAAGGACGCAATCGCGACAACGGCAATGATCAATTCGATCGGACCAATGCCCCAGCCTGCGCCCATACCCCAATACAAACCTCCGCCACCGCCAAACAGCAGTAACAGACATGATGGTCGCGGCAATCGCAACCCTTCGAAGTCGCGCGGCGGCACTCCAAAACTCTCGGACTTGGGCATTCCCAAGGACCGCACCTCTCGTGCGATGCAGCTTGCCGAAGTTCGCTCCGGCGCGACGCAATGTGGCTGGCGGCGAAGTGGGACGTTGTACACCGCCGATACAACGGTGCTAAAACCGGCTCACCATGAGTCAATGTTGGCCAATAGTGAGCCGTGAGTGGGCGAGTCATGGGAGGTGACTCGTGGTCGCTTTTACTACAATGAAAGCTCAGCGTTATGTGCGATTGGCACATAGTGGGAATGGCGGGTCGCCGCCGATGCTCCGTTAAGGGGCTTGTAGGCGATTTGCTAAGCGTCAACCGTCAGCGATTGTTGTTTGTTTTCCCATTTCAGGTCTAACGGGTTGCTCAAATCAACGACGATTTGATCTGAGCTCGGTAGCGCACAGACGATTCCCAACGACGCGGCTAGTGTTTGCAGATTCGGCCAATTCTGGGCTACGAAAGTTGGCGCGTTGCTGGTCGCAGCAATGCTTGGAGATCACGATGAATGCACCACACCTACCGGCCGTGCGCTACCGAATTACGAAGCCGCTTGATCGGCCGCCAGAGGCATTGCGCCAAAACAGTGTACCGATTGCTCACCGAGCCACGCTTACGCTGGGCCCGAATATGGCAGCTCATAACCTCGCCCATCGAGTCGTCAACAAAGATTCAGTCGCCCCTCGGGGTGCCCCGATCCTCGCGGAGGCTGGCATAAGAGGGCCCACTGCCGCAGTGAATCATCGGGATGAGCTGCTGCGGTGTGCCACGGGCACAATTGTCGGCGCGGTACCTTCGGTTTAAGTCACTAGTGTCGATATCGAAATGAGGGGTTCCACTTCTTCTGTTCGATCCGACTTCGACGCGTTTCTATTCGCGCCGATCAGTGAGGGCAATAACGATAATGGGATGCAACTCAGCATCCTCTCAGCGCTGGCAAGACAGACTGCTCGCTTAGCGCGCGTGCCGCGTGAGGCTGGTACAGATCGCCGGTCTCGCACAGCACTGTCCGGCGTCAGGACGGCGGATCTCGGTAACCGGGGGACACTATGATCGACGAAGTGATGCAGCCGAATGTCAGCGACCGCCTCGAGCCGCAGAAAGCGCAGCGGGAAAATGCAGGGCGAGCGAACCAGCAAGTGCAACAGAGCCAGGCTAGTCCGATGGCTCAGTCGGATCGGAGCGCGGCGCCGGGCCAGGGCCGAAGGCCACTCTTCCGCAGATGAAGAGTGACGGTTCTGAGGCTAAACCTGGTCTGTCGACTCGAGGCTATTTGTAAGATACGGATTCAGGTAGTTCTAAATTTGCCGCTCCTGCTTTGGTCGAACAGCTGTTGTACGATGCACATCTTCGTACCGTGGCGTCTCGACCATTCGTGACAAGAGATCACGTACTCGTGACTTACTGATTAAATAAGCGCGCACATCTTTGGCTCACTGGATCTTCGGTGAAGGCGAACACCGGTTCAAACGTACGGGCACAATTGACAGAGCGCTCGGCCTGGAAGGCGCTTATGGAGCGTTGACCGACTTCGAGGAGGCCGCGCGCGATCTGAACCCCGATGCGCCGGTGTTCTCGCTCGGCACTGGAATCCGAATGGGTCCGTATCCGGTCGCGCCGGTTAACCCCACCTTGGCGGATTGGGGTCCCGGTTTGGGGCTCAATCTCATCGCTCATCGTATAGTCCCGATAGTCGATGCCAAGTTGGGGATACTCTGCACTTCTGCCGGGACGGAGTTCAGTGCCGCTACTCCGATATGCGTCTCAGCGTGCAGTCACTGCGGCGCCAGCAGGGTCAAGCGCATGGCTCAAGTGTCCCGTGTTCCGGCGAGTGGACACAATAGAATCTGCGCACCGGTACACTGAGGCTCGCCGGCGCCTGTTCGGCAGATCGGTGCGCGCGCAAGTCGAGGCGACGGGCTGCAGGAGATCATCATCATAACGAGAGCATTCAGTTGCGACTTCGCCGCTCGGGCATTGAGCCTGCCGCATTTCTGGGAGCATACCGTCGGCAGCGGCCACGCGCCGCTGGCGTTGCGCGCACGCCCCGGCCACCGCGGTACGCTGCCTTATTGCTTGTCGAGGACCAGCGTATCGTCGTACGTTTTGCCGTCGGCGTGGGTGCCCTTGTTTCTGACCGTGAGCATCTTGCCGTCTGCCGACACGACGCGGTGCACACTGCCGACCACTTTGCCGCCCATCTTGAGCGTGAAGTCGCTGGTGTGGGCGTCGATTGCCTTGCCGGCGCCGCTGTCGGCGTCGGGATTACCGGTTATCGGATGGTCCTTGCCGTCGTACGCGAGGGTCACATGCATGGACATTTCTTTGCCGTCGGCGCCGACCAACTTCTGATCGAGGGTCGTGCCGTTGGCGCTCTCTGTATACATGCGCGTCCCGCTCTTCGGCGCGGTGCCACTGAACTTCGATTTTGCGACGTTGAGCTTCCATGTGCCGTCGACGGCATCTACCGCAAATGCGGTGGTGCCGAAGAACAGCGTGCTGAGCAGAGCGATCGCCACAATTCTTACCATAGCCCGTCTCCCGTGAATGTTTTGTTCTTGCTTAGTGGCCAGCCCACCCCCGGTTGGACCGGACGCGGATTGCAGAATATGCGCGCCCAGCCTCGCGGCTGCAAGCGCTGGATCGCCTGCGCTGCGAGCACGAGAGCGGCAGTGATCGCGGCGCCGCAGCATGCGCGTGAATCGGATCAACGCGCGCCGTTCCACTGGCCGACGGTGGAATAGCTCAGTTAAACGCCTGGCGTCACTGTGTTCGGCGTAACTGGAAGCCGCCATTCAGGAACGACCGATGTGGCTCAAGCCTCGACACTCATCCGGCACGATGGCGATGCCTGGAAACCTCTGGGGCGACGCGCTCGCCAAGCAGAGCCGCATAAAAGAGGCCCTCACCAAGCACAAGGAGGCCCTGAAATACGCCCGCACTGGAAGCGGCTGCAGGAAGCGCGCGAGACGGTGGCGAAATAGAAAAGCTGATTGAATACAGTTCAATTAGAGACGCTGAGTCATTTGCAAACACCTCCCGCATCCGCGACCATGCCCGAAAACGAAGGGAGCGACGAGACTCATCACCCGGCGACTGTGCCGTGCCCATTCAGGATCTGCCGCTCGAGTTCCGCTTGATTGCGGAGCAGGTTGACGATCTCAGTCACGTTATCCATGTTCACCTCTTCGCTTTGCGTTTCGCCTGACGAGACAGCGCCGGCCTTTTCGGCGCCGCTCTGCCTTTCCCGCTCGCCTTAGTTTTCCGCGTGCCGCGGCACGCGGCTTGCGTTCCGCCGGGGCCCGATTTTTCGCGACCGCGCGCGTAATGACTGTCGTCAACTGCCGGCGGTAGTCCTCGATCTGGGTCTCTAGGTCCGCAATCCGCGCCTCGCGAACTTTCAGCACCGCTCGATCGCTTTCCAGCATCCGCAATATCGAGAGCAGGTGATCCCGCGAGTCGGCCAACGCTCGCTCACGCTCGCGCGCTGCGGTCTCATAGGCGCGTTCTCGCATCTCGAACGACTGCGCCCGCACGTCGTTCTCGATCCGGATCTGCTCCAGGCGCTCGCGCTCCGCGTTGTCGTCGTGCTTCGCGCTATGCGCCGCGAGCGCTAGGGCGCACTGCCAAATCGCTTTCACGGCTTCGACAATTTCTGACGGCAACCGGGTTAGGGCGGCCGGGTCCCCTTGGGCGCAAATTCCGAGATCGCGCCAGAACCTCATTAAATAAGTGGCAATCGTGGCCGGGGAGCCGCGGCCGAGGGCCTCGCGGATGGCTTCGACGGAAGGGCGGCGCTCGGTAGCGAGGATGTCAAGCGCGGCGCGTTCGACCTCGGCATACGAGACGGCCACGCCTCGATGCTGCTCTAGGCGATGCTTCGTCTCACCGGCGCTCAGGCCGATCGGCCGCCGCCAGACCCTTTTGGTTCAGCGCCCCGACAGAGCCTTTTGGACGTCGGCGCTCTGAAGCATCGAGCTTACGGTATTGACGATGGCGTCGGAGAGGACCTCGTAATAGTCCTCGAGGTTGTAGGAGCGACCGAATCTCGTGGGATCGCCGGAGGCAAGTCCACTCCAGAGCGTCCTACCGTCGCGACCCACTACCGTCAAATGCACAGCGATCGCCGATTTGTAGGTCGTCGTCTCCCTGACAAAAAATTGCCTGACCTCACCTTTAATTGTTACCGTGCCATTGCTGTCGACCGTCTTGAGACCAGCGTGATCGAATAACTCGCGCATGTGGCTGCTCACGAACGCACCGACATCGTCGGTGGTGGTGACGGGCCTTGGCTTATCGTCCTCGAGATTCTCGCCGATCGCATCCTTGTTGTCGCGAACGTCCTGGAAAGTTTCGAACTGAATGGGCGTCTGCGACATCTGCATCGCACCCAACCGGGGCTCCGATGTTGGCTTCCATCGCAGTGGGACATGTTCGAGGAGTTGGGTCTGCGCGTGGGCGCACAGCGTTACGGCGAACAACATGGCAAAGAGTCTAGCGCGCATGAGGGATCTACCTTTCGTGGCCGCATCAAGCGTTCGCCAGATGATATGCCACCGTACCTTGCGAATACCAACTGATACCGTGTCCGCGAGGCGCGCTTCTAGCGCCAGTCGTGATAATGATAGAAATGGCCCCCTGCTCCTCCTCTGAACCCGCGGAGCGCACAATCACTCAACAAGCTACTGAGATCACGAGTGCAACAGCCCATTTGCGCATCACTGGCCTCCGATGGCATCGTGGGCAATTCGCTTTCATGGGAGGCGCATCCACACCCGGCCGCGCCGGACCGGTGCTGCACTTAGTCTTGCGCTATATGCAGGCGCTGATCGCTCAAATGTCGCAGGCTGCAATGTATTACCATCACCATTCGCTTGACCAGCGGCTGTGCCGTTTGGCTACTACTGAGCCTCGAGCGTCCGCAGTCCAATCAGCTGTTGATCACACAGGAGCTCATCGCCAATATGCTCGGCGTGGGTCGTGAAGGTGTCACGGAGGCGAAACACGTGTTGGAAAGACGCTTAGCCGTGGCCGCCAAGAAAGGTCTTCGGACAACACGTAGATCGTGATCGCAGCCAAACACAAAAAAAGACCAGCCCAGAAAAGCGGCGAATGGTGAATGCGCCTCCAGCGGCGCCTGCGAACTGCAGGCTTTGCTTGTTCATCCATGATGTCCGGCTTTATCTTTAAGCTCGAGATTCAAAGATTGTCGCAGCACGTCGAATTGGTGCTTGGTTGATTCGTCCAATCTCTCCATCTGCTTATTGTATTGACCAAATATCGTGTCTCGATTGACTTCAGCCGCCGCGCGGACCGCTGTTTCGAGGTTGGCGCAAGCCTCGCAGGCGATGGCCAGTGACGCTGGAAACCGTGAAAACTCGACCTTGGCCGGTGCGTTACCAAGCGATTGTAACGGAAAGGCCGTCAGCATCCGTGCGCTTGTGGGTAGCGCTCGGCTGGCGGACACTCTTGTGACGCGACCAATCTGACTCGATACAGATTCACTGCTGTACATTTGGCTCGCACTCCCAGCGATTGAGTCTGTGCGGCAAGTTCGTGCCAAAGACCGCGAGCTGAATCAAATAGCGCGTTTGTCGTGCATTGTGCCGTCGCGTGTTTGGCGGGACACGCCTTGCGGCGAGGAGGCAATGGCGTGAAATTCTGGATTCTCAAGCTTCACCTCATTCGCCCAATAGCCGGCACGACCATGGTGCTGGTGAAGACCGATTTCCTGCTCTCGACTCGGCGGCACTGATGAGTCGTAGGCCGGAGCCTGTTTTACGGCCTGCCGAGTGACATTGACCGAGACCGTGCGGTCGGGCCAGCTAACCTCCTCGATCCATTGTGGTGCGATGAGCACCTGGTGTCCGAGCCACCAGTTGCCTGCCTCCACCACGATGTATCTAACAGCCCAAGTTTCCTCATCGACAAGGAGGCCACTCACGTGACCGATGTCCCCATCAGTGGCTCGGATGTGATACTTCATCACTGCGTTACCACTGCGCAGATGAGGATCACCCTCCTCGCGCCCTTCCGTCTCGGCTTCCGCCCGACCTCGGGCCGCTTGCCCCACCAGGAATTCTGCTCCGGAACCCGCGTATCCGACGCCCGTTAGCATTGCGCCAGGGTAAGTGCTGTTGCCCCAGAAGTCGGCACCGCCCCAATACGAGGGATAGCCGTAGTACCGCAGGTACCGTATCTCGTGCTGTCGCGATACCGGCTCGTCCGTGTCGATATCGGGGCTGCTCTTCACTTGATCCTTTGTGATCGACACGGGAAGTACCCTTGCCGCCCAGTCCGGTTTGCCAATCGCGATCGGGGAGATCAGTACCCTTCGACTCGCCAGCCAGCTGCCGGTCTCAACGATAAGGTAGCGCACCACCCACTTCTCGTCATCAAAATAGACATCCTTCACCTCACCGATCATTCCGTCGGTCGCCTCAATGGTATAGCCCTCCAGATCCTTCGTGCTGCATAACATCGTTGTGGCCATCAGGTTGCAACCGCTGGTGCGACCGCGGGTTTGGGTAGCTCTGTCACCTTGAGCGCACCGTTTGGCTTGAGCGCTTCATTGGCCGCCAGCGCCAGGGCCAGCGTGTTCCCGTACGGATTCATGCTGTCCACCATCGCGCTGGGCATCAGGATCGTCGCGCCCCGCTCCTTGGTGGTCTCATAGATAATGTTCATCGCTCGCAACTGCAGCGCTTCGGGATGCCCCGCGTAGGTATTGGCCGCATCGACAAACTGGCCCGCAATTGCCGCTTCGGCGGATCCAAGAATTACCCTCGCCTGCTTTTCGCGTTCCGCCTGGGCCTGGCGCGACATCGCATCCTGCAGGGCCACGGGGATCGCGACGTCGCGGATTTCCACCGAACTCACTGAGATACCCCAGGGAGCGGTTTTCGCACCGATTTCAATCTTGAGTTGCTCGTCAGCATCCTTGCGATCCGATAGCAGGCAGGCCAGCATCGAGGAGCCGATCATCTCGCGCAGCGAGGTCTGTGCGACCCGATCGATCGCCTGGCGGTAATCAGTGATCGCCAATGCGGCTTTTTCGGCATCGTGGACATGCCAGAAAATAATCGCATCGACGTTGACCGGGACCGTATCCTTGGTCAGCGCCTGCTCAGCGTTGAACGCCGTGGTCTGAATGCGTCCGTCGATGACCGCAATGACTGTGTCGAGTACTGGAATAATGGCGAACAGACCCGCGCCCCTGACGCTTTGCAGCTTTCCCATCCTCAAGATCACGAACTTCTGCCAAACGTTGGCCATCTTCAGCGACATTCCGACCACCACCGCGACTACGAAGAACGCGGCCCCGAGATACGGATTGACCATGTACCCGGCGCCTACGGCGGCGACCAGGAAGACAAATACTAAGAATGCGGTGATGGGATTCATTTCCGTTAGTCCATGCAAGTGATGACGACCTGTAACGGTGACGGTGCGCGTCGATGGGATTGATGTCGGTACGCTGGCGCACCGACGTGATATACGCATCAGTCAAAGATATCGGAACGATCGGCGCGCATAGCCGCTCAGGAACCAACTATGGTCCACGCATTAGCGGTTCGCGCAAGACTGATGCAAGCATGCTCCCGGTGCAGTCGCTGTAATCATCCTCGAACTCTTCGCGGCGGCCTGCGCGAGGACCGACGGCAGACAGTATTGGGTTGTTCGTGTGCCAGGACTATAGGTAGATTCCCGGTAATCCAGCACTCCGAGCGACGATAGTTTGTCGCGCAGCACGAACAGCCGCCCAGGCCGCCGATTCAGATCGAGAAGTTTGGGCCTAGACGTCGGCTGCTCGCAGGACTAGCCGCCCCCGAAGCAACCTATTGCCGGTAGGTTTTGATGCTATCAGCGACCGAGTCGGCCACGTGCTCCTTGGTGATCACGCCGATTACGTCGCTCCCGCGCGGTATCCCGTGTCCGCGCACGACCACTGCCATCATCGCCTTGCGTCGCCACATGCGGCGGATGACCTCGAAGGCGCTGTCCTCCTCGCCCACCACGGTGAAGTTATCGCTAGCAACATCCGCCAAGCTGAGGCCCGTATGGGCGCCCTCCAGTCCCCGACGAAGCCCGGTGTTGACGCGGATCACGCCGTAGAGGTGGCCCTTGTCGATCACCACGACGTGACGCAGTCGCCCGGCGTGCTCGGGCTGGCGCACATACTCGTCAAAGCTCGCTTGCGCCGGCAGCACCTGAATGTCCCTGTCCATCACTTCGCGTGCCGTGCGGACTAGGAACATGTTGGCGTGGCGCGCCTTCGGGACCGCGCGTCCTCGGCGCACGAGTTTGAGCGTATAGATGGTCTCGCGAGAGAAGATCCGGCGTGCACCGATGCTCATGGCGACCGCCACGATCATCGGCATCACGATGCTGTAGTTGAGGGTCATCTCGAAAATCATCGTGACGGCGGTCATCACTGCCCCGGTGCCACCGCCCACCATCGCGCCCATGCCAACCATGGCAAAGGCGGGCACACTCAGTGGAATGGGCAGACCGATGGCATTCAACAGCGCCGCAAAAGCCCCGCCCACTGTGGCACCCATGAACAATGAGGGCGAGAAGATCCCGCCGGATGAGCCCGATCCCAGGCTGAGCGAAGTGGCCAGCGCCTTGCAGACGCTCAATAAACCGAGCAGCCAGAAGCCTGAGAGTTGCCCGACCAGCACCGCCTGCACGGTCGCGTAGCCGACACCATCGACGTAGTACTGGCCCAGCGTGCGCCACAGCAGGTACATGAGCAGGCCAACCATCAGCATGCCCAAGATGTGTCGCAGATAGGTAGACTTGATGCGATCGAACAGATCCTCAGACCAGTGCAGCCCTCGAATAAAGCCCGCCGCTGCGACACCCGTGAGGGCACCCATCACAGCGAACAAGGCCAGCACTGCCAGCGCGCTAGAATCGACCGCCATGACTCGTAGCGCTGGCACGTGGAAAGCCGGCGTATCGCCAAAGAACCAGCGACCCACGAACGTGGCCGAGCCGGTCGCGATGGCCACGGGCAGGAATGTGTCAACGCTTACCTCGGGCAACATTAACTCGATGGCGAACATCACCCCGCCGATCGGCGTATTGAAGGTGGAGGCAATTCCCGCGCCAGCTCCAGCCGCCACGAGCGCGATGCGCTGGGCCGCAGGCATGCGTATGGTCTGTCCCAACGTGGAGCCAAGCGCCGAGCCGATCTGGATGATCGGCCCCTCTCGTCCCACGGATGAGCCCGTGCCAATCGCAATGGCCGAGGCCAGGGATTTGACCAATGCGACCACCGGCCGGATTACACCGCCCTTGTAGTAGATCGCATCCATTACCTCTGGGACGCCGTGACCCTTGGCCTCCGGCGCAAACTGAGTCACCAGGAAGGTCACACCGATGGCGCCGAGCACGGGCACCAAGATCACCAGCACTCCCCATGGTGCGGGGGCGGTGAACACGTTGGCGTCGTAATGGACCACTGCGTGACCGGTAAAGGCCAGGTTGTGAATCAAGCCGATCAGGTCTCGAAAGAGCACGGCACCCAGGCCGGTCACGACACCCAGGACTAGCGCCAGCAGCGAGAGCTGCGTAAGCGACAACGGGGGGCGCTCCTCGGCCTCCATCAAGTCCGCCAGCGTAGGATTCGTGAACGACGGGATGCCGTCATCGCATCGAGTTTAGTTCAAATGCGGCACAACGGGCTGAACAGTCGAAGCACTTGTCGCCGCCTCCGGCGGATTCGGCACGGTCACCGCCGGCTGTGGTGGCTGCGTCGGGGCCGCGGCCCCTTGCTCTGCCGCAATCTGCGCCGCGGAAGAACTCGGGTTTGAATTATCTGAGGGTGAGGCGGTGCCCGCGGCGGCCGCCACGGGCTGATCGACGGGCGCTGCCGCGGCGAGCCTGGCGGCTGCGCGCGCGGCCTCTTCGGGAGAAGGCGGCAGTGACACCACGGTCATCGCTATGGGGTTAACCACCGAGGGATCGTCTCGCAGCTTAACGTAGAGCTGTCCATTGGTGGGTTGCGGCACTGGCAACGCGTAGCCCGGAAATCCATCCGGAACCTGCACCGGATGAGTGAAGTGCGGATCGCCGGAGATCGAATCAACTAGAAACAAGCCCGATCCGCTCAGTTTGCACGCTAACTCCGGAGTCGCGGGACAGGTCAGATCGGTGAGCACCGGTAGGCGCACCAGCGTCGCCAGAGGTTGCCAATCGCCGCTGACACCGTTGAGATTGACTCGAAACTGCAGCGGCCCAAACGCTGACATCGCAAGCGGATGGGCCGCATCGAGCGTAGCGACTGCTATGCGGGAACTCGCCAGCGTGAGCGCGCCATTGGTAAAACTGAGTACAGTCGACGCGGATCCATCGGCCGTAGCGACCTCGATCGTCTCATCATGCTGAAACACCGAAGGTGACTGTGCACGCAAAGAGAAGGCCAGCGTCGCACCCTGCGGCAGTTCGTCCGGATCGATAATTTGAATATGACTGCTGATGATTGAAGATGAAATCTGCACACTCTTAGCGATCAGTGTCGCGCGCGGACGCGGCGGCCCCACGTGCACGGTGAGACTCAACACGCGGCCGTCGCTGAGCGTCACTTTGGCTTTGAGCACTTCAGCGGGCTTCAAGGCCGCCGCGCCCTGGGTCTGCTTGGCGATCATGGGCAACTCGTCATTGCCCTGATGACTCAATAGGGCTCCGGGCACGAACTCGATTCCCTTCAAGAGCAAGCTGGCGACAGCATCCAAACCGCTACCCTTCAGCGTGCCCTGCACGTCTCCGGCATAGATGGTGAAATCATCCAGGTGTCCCGGCTCGGCAAATGCCTGCAGCTGCACCGGCTGAGGTTGATCGCCGCCGTATTGCCTCACCAAGAGCGTCAGTGAGCCGGGCTGCGTCGCTTGCAGCGGCAACTTGAGCTCCACCTCATCTGGCTTCACTGCCTTCCATTCGGCCTTTAGCTCTTTACCGGCTGGATCCTTGAGCATGACGTCGTCCAGGCAGCTGACACTCTCGGCTTTAAGATGGATGGTGTCCTGCCGCCCGACGATCAGCGCCTCCTGGTCTCCATCCGTCAGCTGCCAGGACTGGGGACGGGAATTCACCAGTTGAAAACTTGGTCCCTCGTACGCGTCAAAGCCCCAGTAACCGTGCAGCGATCCCTGTACGCTGTCACCCAAGTTGGCGCTACCCAGCGCGGCCGTGTCCACCACCAACCCACCCTGCTGTGCATCAGCGTGCACCGGCAGATCGACGCTGCGGTTATTTCCCCCTGCAAGCCTGAGCACTATGTCATGCGCGTAAGCGGTGGAAAACACCAGCGGTGCGCCTTCCACCGGCAGCACCAAAGCGCTCTTTCTGAGGCAATAAAAATCCCTCGGATTCACCGCATGCAGCGGCGGTAGCTGTGCCTGCTTGACGGCAGGTAGCGTCGCGACGATGACCGACTTGGGGTTGTGAAAGGAAGGCGGTATGTTCAATGTCAGCGCAAATTGTTCGCCCATCAGCGAAGCGAGGGCCGGTATGTATTGATACTGGGCGGTGTGCAGCGAGGCCAGGATGCGCCCGATATCAAACACGGAGGCGATGTAGGGACTGTAATAGCCGTAGCTGAGCTGCGGCGTGAAACTCGCCTCCATGGCCAGATCGCTCGCCGGCCCGGAGGTGAGCGCCTCGACAATCGACGTGCTATGCCCGTCGTCCAGGATTAGGGATTCTCCGCCTCGCATCAGACACGGTGCTTGCAGTTCCGGTATGCGATCCAGGCATTTGTCGTTGACCTTGATGGCCAGACTGCGTGCCAACAAGGGAGTGGCTTCCTCAAGCTGCACCGGATCAGCATCATTCAGCGCGCGAATCGCCGACAGATAGGCCTGCAGGCGTGAGCGGTCGAGCGTGGCCTGATTCAGATCCTGCGACGCGCGCACAAAGGCCCCGGGACGTCCACGCACCGTATCGACCAATGTGCTGAAATCACCTCCGGTTCTGGGCGCCAAAAATAGCAGCAGCTGCTGTGCACCCTGCGGCACCGTGATCGTCAGTCCTGTTTGTGCGCACTGGCGAGTCCAGGTCTCGCATCGAAAGAACCAGTTCTTCGGCGGCGGATTGGTCGAGCCGCTCAGGAACGCCGCCACCATCTGGTACTGCGCGGACTGCGTCGCCGGAAACTCCGCCTTGATCGACAGTCGATCTCCGGATGCTAGATTGGGGACCTCAGATATCGGCAGCGTGATAGCACCACGAGTGACCTTGACGTCTAGGCTCGGGCCCGCCAGATCAAAAGGCGCAGGATCCGCGCGCACCGCCATGGCAGCCGGCATCAGCAGCAGCACCGCCAAGAAATTGACAACGGCTCGCATCATTGTGAGTTCCAGCTCGCGCCGGCACACACGCCGTGTGTCGGAGCTCCGGTCAGCTCATCTTCAGCGCTGATGCGGCGGCCTCTGCTTTGGTCTTCGCGTCCTTGGCGGCCGCAACCGCTGCTGCGACATTCCCCTCCTTGGATGCGGCTTGCGCCTGCTCCCACAACACGGTGGCATCTTGTAACCCGGATTTAGCGGCGCCCAGGTTGATGTCTTTCGGCAACCGCCTCTTCTTCGATTGCGCCTCAACACGCGTCTTCACCGATGTCAGCAACTGCGGCACGCTTGCCAAGAGCTGCGTCCACTCAGCCGCGAGTGCCTTTGCAATTTCGTCCTTCTTGGCTGCCGCGGCGGCGGGCAGGCCTTTGGCCTCAGTCAGTACGGCGGGCGCCTCCGCCAGCACAGTTGCGTAGTCCTTCTTGTCGTAAGCGGCATTCATATCGGCCAGCTTGTGCTGAACATCGCTGAGCTGCTCGGGGATGTATTTCGCCGCATCTTCCGATGTCGCCGCGACGGCGCCGTTAATATCATCGATTGCCTGGCGCGCCGGCTGCATCTGACTGGAACAGGCAGCGAACAGCAGTGCCGCCACACCGAACACCAGGTAGCGGGCGATGCTTAGCGTGGATTTCATGGGACTGATGCTCCTGATTGACTTAATGATATATACGCTACACTATGTCTCGAAATGATAGCAAGTACGTGCTAGGCCTAAGGCTGCGCCCTAGCCGAGAACTGCGACCCCGGTCGCTAAATCCGTTGCGCAGCACGGATCGCGGCGATCGGGTAGCAGGCGCGGCGCCATGAAGTCGGGCAGGCATTCCCAGCCACCAGCGCGAGCTACGAGTGCGCCGACGCCCGAGGAGCCCTCATTGCCACGATTTGGTCGGCCGCGCGACGAGCGCATCGACTCCGAGGTCGTGTCCGCGGTGCTAGACGCTCTGAAAAGACGCGGCTATCGCTCGGTGACGATCGACGGTATCGCGCGGCAGGTGGGCCGCGCTCGCAGCAGCCTGTATCGGCGATGGCCCAGCAAGCGTCACCTCGTGGCCTACGCGGTGGTGAGTGAAATGGGTGACAACCCAGCAGCCAACACGGGCCATATTCGAGGCGATCTGGAGGCGGCTGTCGGCACGCTGCTTCGCGCCTTCGTCGGACCGTTGGGTCAGGCGCTCGCCGGTCTTGCCTCGGACATGGCGCAGGATCCCGCGCTGGCATCGATCATTCGACAGGAGGTTCTGGCTCCGCGTCGAAAATCCATGCGCGAAGCGCTCGAACGGGCTCAGATCCGAGGCGAAATACGCCGTGACTGCGATGTGGAACTGGTGCTTGATATGCTCACCGGCCCATTCTATTTCCGAACACTCTTCGGGCACGTACCGATTACTCGCGAGACCGCGCGCCTGGTCGTGGAATATGTACTTCGGGTCGTGCAGCCTGACCCGGCAATGACGCAATGACGTTCTTCCCAGCAGCTCCAACCAGACGTTTCTCGTGCCTGTCATCGGCGATTTGCCAGTGCGCTTGCTACCACATGCGCGCGGCGAAGGCTGCACTGGATTTTTACTTCGACGATTCTTGTCATCGATGCTGGCAATAGACAAAGGCCAGTAGGCGTCGGGGAATTAATCGGCGCTCTTCACTCTAATGTCGCTGTGGACATTCGTAACGTGATCGCTGACTCGCGCAATGGACACGGCCTTGTCTGCCGCCGTCTGAGTGCGCGCGGTACCGGACAGCCACACGACGCCGTTTTTGTCGGTCTCGACATGAATTCGCTCCAGGCTGGTTATATGCTCCGCGGCCAGCTTGGTCTTGATGTCGGTTGTGATGGCCGAATCCTTCACATAGGCCACTGCCTGCGAGGTGTCGGAAGTCGAATCGTCGGCCGCCAGGGCCACAGCCGATCCGATTAACGTGCTGCAAACCACGCAAGTCATTGCAAATTTGGTTTTCATGATTATGTTTCCATATTGATGACCGAGGATAACCTTGCTCCGCAAACTATTCCTGGTCCGTTCGTTGACGTACACATAGCGTCTGCGGCGACGATCTGTCCAATAGCCGGCTCGCTTGACAGAAACAGTGTGCTCCAGGCAGCTGACGTTCTGGATCCATGCTGCGACGGGTGGAAGAGGGTTGCGATCATTCGCACCCCTGGCACCGACCGCATTTCGTACGGTGGCGCACGGACACCGCTCACCGCGACGCTTATGTTTGCAGCAGTCAAGCACCGGAGCGGAATCTTAAGCGGCCATCCAGATCCAAATTCCGGCCGGAGGGCCCTCGGGTTCGTGCAAAGAGAAGGAAACTGTGCTTTGCCTGCCAACTTCACTGGCGACCTGAGGGGCCCATCGAGAGCGTTGCCGCATTTTTGGGAGCACACCGTCGGCAGCGGTCATGCCACTCTGGGCCTACGCGCGGACTGGCAGCTGCAATTGCAACGCGTGCACAATGAACTCGGCATGCAGCATGTGCGGTTTCACGGCCTATTGTCGGACGATACGGGGACTTTGGTCTGCGAGAATGACCAGTTCCTCTACTCTTATTTCAACGCCGATCAGATTTTCGATTTCTTGCTTTCGATCGGCATGAGGCCCTTCGTCGAACTGAGCTTTATGCCCTCGGCCCTTTCCTCCGGTAGCCAAACCGTTTTTCATTATCGTGCCAATGTGACCGCGCCAAAGGAATACGCGCAATGGTCAGTGTTGATCAGACGATTGGTGAACCATTGGTGCGAGCGTTATGGCCGAGACGAGGTGCGACAGTGGTTCTTCGAGGTATGGAATGAGCCGAACCTGACGGCATTTGGTAGCGGCAAGCAGAGTGATTATTTCGAACTCTACCGCTACACGGTGCAGGCCATCAAGGGTGTGGACAGCGCACTGAGAGTGGGCGGGCCCGCAACGGCCGCTAATGCTTGGATTGACGATTTTATCGCTTTTTGCCGTGGCAATGGTCTGGCCGCCGATTTCATCACCACGCACCATTATCCGACGGACGCATTGGGACTGCCCGGCGATGACACCGAAGCCCAGCTATCCGCGAGCAAGCGCAGCGTATTGCGAGAAGAGGCGCGCGAGGTACGCAAGCAGGCGGGGGATCTGCCAGTTTACTACACCGAATGGTCCACCTCTTCAAATCCGCGTGATCCGATGCACGATGACCCCTATGCTGCCGCGTTTATCGTCAAAACGGTACTCGAAGCCCATGGTCTGGTCCAAGGATATAGCTATTGGACTTTCTCCGACATCTTTGAGGAAAATTACTTTCCTTCCGTGCCTTTTCATGGTGGGTTCGGGTTGCTAAATATTCACGGCATCGCGAAGCCTTCTTATCGAGCCTTCGAATTGCTGCATGGACTTGGCACCGAACTGATGAAGGTCGTGGGTGCACATGCGACCGTCGATGCGTGGCTGGTTCGCGGCGGTGGCGTGGCGACGGTTCTGCTGACGAACTTCGCACTGCCGCGCCATCCCATCACAACGGAGTCCGTGCGCTTGAGTTTGCGCGGCGCGAAACCCGTCTCCCAAGCGACGATCCAGCGTATCGATTCGGAGCACGCCAATGCCAAGCCTCATTGGGAACAGATGGGTAAGCCCGAATATTTGTCAGCGGCGATGGTGGCTGAACTGAACGCGGTCTCGCGTCTGCGTAAGGACGCTCAGCCTATCACCTTTGACGACGGCATATTGCGCGTGGAGCTGACAATGCCACCGCAATCGGTTGCTGCCATTGCACTCGTCTATTAGAACCGACCGCGCGGCGCTCGTCGCATTGTCGGATGACGCGTTGCTCGACCGGCTGCAACGAGGCGCCTTCGCATACATTACCGAGTATGCCAATGCGCAAAACGGTCTCATCGCCGATACATCACGCTCAGGCTCGCCCTGTAGCATCGCGGTAGTCGGGTTTGCACTGTCGTGCTATCCCGTGGCCGTCGAAAGAGGCTGGATGTCGCGCACCGTCGCCGCGGCGCAAACATTAAAAACGTTACATTTCTTCTGGAATAGTCCGCAGAGCGAGCGGCCTGACGCCACCGGTTTCAAGGGATTTTACTATCACTTCTTGGACATGAAGAACGGGCGACGCGTGTGGCAATGCGAGTTGTCGCTGGTTGATACGACTTTGTTGGTAGCGGGAATGCTCACGGCCGGCTGTTATTTTGATGGCGATGGAGCAGAGGCGGAAATTCGCGCGCTCAGCGCCGCACTTTACCGGCGCGTCGATTGGCAGTGGGCCCAGAATGGGCGGGAAACGGTTTCTCAAGGCTGGAAGCCGGAGTGCGGTTTTCTTCATTATGGATGGGAAGGCTATAACGAGGCGACGATCGTTTATATTTTAGGAATCGGCTCGCCGACGCATCCCCTTTCTCTTACCAGCTTCGCCGGCTGGACTTCCACGTATCAGTGGGAGAATTTGCTCGGGCAAGACGTCTTGTATTCCGGTCCGCTATTCACTCATCTATTTTCCCATGCTTGGATCGACTATCGCGGCATTCCGGATCAATTCATGCGCGAAGCGCACAGCGACTATTTCGAGAACAGCAAGAACGCCATCGCGGTGCATCGGGAATATGGCGCGCGCAATCCGCGCGGCTACGAAGGCTATGGCCGGAACTTGTGGGGCATTACGGCCGGCGATGGCCCGGGCAATCGTGAAATGCGAGAGAGCAGCCGGGATCGTCGCTTTTTCGGCTACATGTCGCGCGGCGTGCCGTATGGGCCGGATGATGGAACGATTGCTCCGTGGGCGATGCTGGCCACGCTGCCCTTTGGCTCCGAGTCCGCGCTTCGCGGAACGCGTCATCTACTACAGGCCTATCCGCAGGTCTGCACTAACGATCGGTTTTCCAGCGGATTCAATCCGACATTGGCAGCGCGTGGCGATGGCTGGCTGTCTGAGGGATGGTATGGACTGGATCAGGGATTGCTGGTGATGATGATCGAGAATTATCGCAGCGGGCTGATCTGGAAGATAACGCGCGAGTGCGCTGTCATCCGCGCCGGACTGAAGGGCGCAGGTTTTGAGGGCGGCTGGCTGTCACAATGTCACTAAACCTTACACCGCCCGAATCGGACCAGGTGCGCCAAGACGAATATCTTCGCCGAGTTCGGCCGCCCGCGTGGAAGAATCCCGTACCCAAGAGCGTGTACGATTTGGTTATCCTGGGTGCTGGCCCGGCGGGCTTGGCAGCGGCCGAGTCGGCCGCACGACACGGCCGTAGTGTGGCGCTCGTTGAACGACACCGACTCGGCGGCAATTCGCTGAACGCCGGTTCCGTTCCCTCCAAGGCGCTCATTGCTACTGCACGCGTTTTCGCATCAATTCGCGACGGCGAGGATTTCGGTGCCGCATCATCCAGCAACCCGCCGACGGATTTTGCCGCTGTGATGGCGCGCATGCGCCGCATCCGCACGCGCATCGCCGAATATCATTCTGTCGATCGACTCTGCGCTCGAGGTATCGACGTTTTTTTCTGTGACGGACGCTTCATCAGCGCCAACACGCTGCTCGCAGGAGACACGCCCCTATCTTTCACAAAGGCGATCATCGCGACCGGTGCACGCCCGCGGCCTGCCAATATTCCCGGTCTCGAGCAGATCGGGTATCTCACCAGTGAATCGATTTTCGACCTCGCCGAATTACCCAAGCGTTTGGGCGTCATCGGAGGCGGTCCGCTCGGTTGCGAACTGGCCCAAGCCTTCTGCCGTTTAGGTTCACAGGTAACGATCGTGCAGAACGAACCAAAATTTCTGCCCCGCGAGGAAAGAGACGCAGCTGAGCTGTTGTCGATGTCGTTGTCGCGAGACGGTGTGGAAACACGTTTGAATACGACGATCGTCGGCGCCCACAAGATGAACGGGGTGAAATTGATCGATGCGATCAATGAGGATCTCAAGTATTCCATCCCGGTCGACGAGATTGTACTCACCACCGGACGCGTGCCGAATGTGGAGGAGTTGGGCCTGCAGGTCGCGGGCGTCGCTTGCGAACCGACGCAAGACATCAAAGTCGACGATTTTCTGCGCACGACGAATGCGGATATCTACGCGGCCGGCGATGTGTGCAAGGCGCTCAAATTCACCAATATCGCGGAAGCCTCGG
>Ga0302177_10000700_pt1 | contig 24901 bp, 24 predicted proteins | sample I_Palsa_E1_2_FD_198780 | JGI IMG/M metagenome (GOLD analysis project Ga0302177, IMG submission 198780) | Peat permafrost microbial communities from Stordalen Mire near Abisko, Sweden - I_Palsa_E1_2 | ecosystem: Environmental > Terrestrial > Soil > Palsa > Peat permafrost | place: Sweden... | reverse complement strand
CTCATGCGCCAGATCATGCCGATTGCAGCGGGCTTGGGGGGCGGATTGGCTCTGAGCAGCTTCAGTGTCGTTAGCCGGGCCATGGTGTGGAGTACCGGTCGTGGCCGTAGTCTGATTCGGCGAGGAGCGGTCCACACAGCTGCAGGGGCTTTGGACAAGGTAAATCAGGTTGGTTCATCGAGAAATTCGGAAACACGGGCCACCGTGCCGTCGTGGCGCGAGGACTGATTCGCCGAGATGCCGAGTACGCGGTCACTAGGTATTGGGAGGGGAAAAGCATGAGGTGGGTACTTGTGACGAGTATTGCGCTGCTGCAGGTGGCATGTGCCTCGCAGGACGTTCGTTGTGGGGGGCGTCTGCGGCCGATCAATTCTGAGACAATTTCCGGAGCTCTCGCGTCGCCGGCGATTGAGCGCGCGGTGCCATGAGCACTGCCGACGCGGCTGAGCGCGGCGATCTGGGGGGCTACTTCGAGGAGGCGGCCAGTTGGGATACTGATCGGGTCGCTGTATTGAAGCGTACGGCGCGGCTGGCCTGGCGCGTGGCCGCGGCCGGTTGGATATGCGCGGTCTCGTGTGGGTTCGCACTGGTATTGCTGATGCCTTTGAAGCGCGTCGATCCTTTTGTGATCCGTGTCGATAGCAGCACCGGGGTCGTCGATGTGGCGCCCGTATACGCCGGAGGCGAAGCCATGGATGAAGCCGTGAGCCGCTACTTCTTGACCCACTATGTCACGGTGTGTGAGCGATTTAATTATTCCACGGCTGAGAGCGACTATGAGGAGTGTGGCGCATTTCACACGGCGCAGCGTAACCAGGCTTGGTACGCACTGTGGAATCCCAGTAACCCTAAATCCCCGTTAAATGTTCATCGCGACGGCAGTCTTATTCGGTCGCAGGTGCAATCCGTCAGCTTCTTTAAGCGCGCCAGCGGGGTTTCGGATCTGGCTCAGGTTCGCTACCTCAAAAGCGAACAGCAGGGGCCCGACGCAGCGCCGCGCATCACGCAGTGGATAGCCACAATTCAATTTGCCTACGCCGCGCCGCCCCGGGACCCGAGCGTGCGTCGCTGGAATCCGCTTGGTTTCAAAATCGTAGAGTTCGGCTCTGAGCCGGAAGTTCTCGGTGACTCTGAGAATGCATTGCAGATCGGTGTCAAGAGAGTCGTGCCATGAATTCGAGCACCAGTTTCCGGGAGCCCCCGATGTGGCACGCAATCCAGTCGGGCATTTTGTGGATTTGCTTGTTAATTGGCGCGCCGGCAGTCGCGCAGAGTCCCTCCCGGCAGAGGCAAATCGACGAGCGCGTACGTAGCGTTGTGTACAACGTTGATGAGATATATCGACTGCACGGATTTGTGGGTTATCAAATCGATCTGGAATTCGAAACTGGCGAAACCTTTGTTGGCCTTGGAGCCGGCGATGTCGAAGCGGTCGGCTTCGCCGCTCAGGATAATCACTTGTTCGTCAAACCTAAGGCATCCAGGGTTCGAACTAATCTGACAGTTCTGACAACGCGCCGAGTCTACCAGTTTGATTACGCGGTTACGCCGGCAGGCGCAGCAGACAACGATCGATCCGAAATGGTCTATGCGCTCCGGTTCGTCTATCCAGTACCGGCGTCCGTCCGAAAAGCGACGGCTGATAACACTGTCGATAACGTACTGGATCATCCGAATGGGACGCCACCCATCAATCGAGATTACTGGTATTGCGGTAACGTTGCGCTGAAGCCAGTCGCTGCATTCGACGATGGGGTACATACCCATTTGCGCTTCGATCCGCGTGCCGAGCTGCCCGCGGTATTTGTGCGCAACGATGATGGCAGCGAATCACTCCTCAACTTCAATATGCAGGATGGCGAGCTGGTGATTCATCGCATCGCGCGCCGATATATTATCCGTCGCGGCAGGCTCACAGGCTGCATCGTCAACAACGGCTTTGATGGTGGCGGATATACATTGCAGTCCGGCACTGTGACGACAGAAGTCGAGCGTGCTACACGCGGTCGCGCGCCATGAAACCGTTGCGTAGATGGTTGAGTTCTGCGGAAAGTGTCGATGCCGCTGGCGTGCAAGGCGAGCGTGGGTCGCCGGTAGTCAGTCAGGCGCCGTCGGTACAGTCCCTAGTCAGCAACGGTCTGGCCATGGGCTTGATGCTGATTGTCGGCGCGATATTGCTGGCTTGGTATTACCTGCACGTGGCCGGGCGTCAAACCCAGGTGCGCCGCAGCGTTCAGTCAGCGACGAGGACTCGCACTGAGTCAGAAATGGCGTTGCCGGCGCTTGGACGGATTGCAGCCCCTCAGCTCGTTGCAGCATCCAGCGTCGCCGCGCTTGGGAACCGACCCTCCGACGAAGGCACGCGGCCGGCGCTAAGTAACACGCTGCCACTACCTTCAGCGCCATACGCAGTCAACGATGCAACGACCCCGAAGTCCGTAGCCCCCGTGCCACGCTCTGGTCTCGCGCGGCGTCTGTCGGGTGCAGCATTCGTGCGCGAAGAGTCGCAAGTTGCTGCGGGCGTGGGGCCGCCAGATGTGGGTGCCACAGGTGACGAACGTGCGACAGGAGCGGCCACAATTGCGGTGGCCGCTCCTACGGCTTCTGTTGCGGTCTTAGCGCCATCGGCTGCTCGCAGCTCGGCGAGCGATGGCGGGCTCGCGACTCTGCTTCATGGCGATATCGGTGGCGCAGTCGTGGCCCGCACTTTACCGGGTCAGCGACTGCTGCTGCCTAAGGGAGCTTTTATTGATTGCACGCTAGAAACTGCGATCGACTCGACACTGCCGGGCATGACCACCTGCGTCACGGCCACTGATACGTTTGGGATCGACGGTAAGGTCGTGTTGCTCGAGCGCGGCACAAAGCTGGTCGGCGAGACAAGAGGTCAAGTTCAGCAAGGATCGGCGCGCGTGTTCGTGTTGTGGACTGAGGCGCGCACGCCGACCGGGGTGATTGTACCGCTCGATTCGCCGGGTGCGGATCAGCTAGGACGCTCGGGACTGCCCGGGTCGGTCGAGCGGCATTTCTGGGAAAGGTTTGGCGCGGCGCTGGTGATCTCGACGATCGACGGCGCGGTTCAGGCAGGTGTTCAAGCGTCAAGTCGCGGCAGCGGAACGATAATCTACAACCCTTCAGCAACCCAGGACGTCATGACCGAGTCGCTGAAGAGCACAGTGAATATTCCACCGACGGTGATTAAACGTAACGGTGATCGTATCCAGGTTTTGGTGGCGCGTGACATCGATTTCACCAGTGTATATGAGCTGCGCCGTGTCACCATCCAACCATAGCATCGCCTCGGTCGCGGCAGATCAAGCCCCGCCAACTACTCGAGCCAATGGGCAATCTGACACGTCGGCCCTGGGCCTGACCTTGCGCATTTTGGATCGCTTTCTGTGCGACCCAAATGTTACAGAATTGTGTGTGAACAGGCCCGGTGAGATATTTGTCGAGACAAGGGAAGGGTGGCGCCGGGAATCGAATCCCGAAATCACGTTCGACTGGTGCCTGCGTTTTGCCAGATTGAGCGCCAACTTTACCGGCCAACGTATCGATGCATGCTCGCCGCTGCTGTCGGGAGCACTGCCGGCGGGTGAGCGAGTGCAGATCGTGCTACCTCCTGCCACTACGGCCAGGACCGTGGCGATCACGATTCGCCGTCCGTCTGCCGAGCAGTGGTCAATCGAGGAACTAGCACAAGCCGGCATATTCAAACGGGCTCGACGGTCCGGGCAAGTCAACGATGATACAAAAGCCAAGCTGCTCGAACTGCTTGCCGAGAGGCAGTATGAGGCCTTTATGCGTCTTGCCGTCACCGGGCGCAAGAACATCCTCGTCTCCGGTCCGACAGGTTCCGGTAAGACCACGTGGACCAAGGCATTGATCCGGGAAATTCCCGCGAATGAACGTCTTATAACCATCGAAGATGCGCGCGAATTGGTGCTCGATCGGCATCCGAATCACGTGCGTTTGTTTTACTCAAAGGACGATCAGGGGCTCTCTCGAGTGACGCCCAAACAGCTGCTCGAATCCTGTCTGCGAATGAAACCGGACCGAATCTTGCTCGCTGAGCTGCGCGGCGAAGAGGCGTTCGATTTTCTGCGCAATGTAAACTCGGGGCATCCTGGGTCGATCACCAGCGTGCACGCGTCGAGCGCCGAGTTGGCGTTCGAACAACTGATTCTGTTGGTAAAGCAAAGCCCAGCGGGCCGCGAGATGGCGCGACGTGAAATTCGCAGTCTTCTTTACCTTTTGATTGACGTCGTTATCCAGTTTTCGTGCTGCCGCCACGAGCGCTTCATCGATGAAATCTGGTACGAACCCGAACTCAAGCATCGTCGTCTGGAAGCGCTCGAGTGAATTGCGCTCGTGCAGACCATGTTCACTATTAGTGCACTGATGCATGGATGGCCTGGGCTTGCTCTGGCATATACAGCCATCCAGGTACCGATGCTGGCGGGCATGGTTCGGGCGCGCGCGGAGCTCAAGCATGTGCTGCTATCGCCAATGGTAGCGGTGCCCTTGACAGCTATAGCCGGTCTGGGTCTTTCCATCCTGAGTCCCGCTTTGCATGGCATCGGTTTGGGAATCACCGCAAGCGCGGTCGCGCAAGTGACTCTCGGCAGCGCGCTTAGCGTCAGCCTAGGCTATGCCACGGGACGTTTGATTTCGGCTCCAAGGGGATGCCAATGGACATATCAGCGCGGTGCTCGCGTCGTAGATGACGAGCAGATCACGTCCTGCGGCTACTCAGCAGCGCCGGGGTTTGCAGCGAGCGGACCCTCCGATCAGTTGACCTTAGCTGGCCTCGCGGTGCCAAAGCTCGATGAAAGCAAGCATTTTAAACTGATAGGCACAACCGGTACAGGCAAGAGCACAGCCATCGGAGAGTTGCTTGCCGCAGCTCTGCGACGAGGCGATCACGCGATCATTGCAGATCCGGACGGTGGTTATTTACGCCGCTTTTATGATGCTTCGCGGGGCGACGTCATACTGAATCCGTTTGATCAGCGCTCCGTAAAGTGGGATCTATTCGCCGAGATCCAACAACCCTACGACGTCGAACAAATCGCGCGCTCATTGCTGCCTGACGTCGATTCCACGGAGAGTAGCTGGCGAGGCTATGCTCGCACATTTCTGACGGCTGTGACCCGACAGGCGCACGCCGCTGGTGTAAGCGATATCGGCGAGTTATACCGATTGCTCGTGATTGCAAGCACGGCGGAATTGCGTGTCCTCACGGAAGGCACGCCAGCGCAACCATTTCTTGAGGAACACAACGGCCGCATGTTCGATTCCATCCGATCGGTAACCAGCTCTGCGGTCGGTTCTCTGGAGCACATCGCGCGACAAAATGGGCAGCCGTTCTCAGTACGAGAATGGGTCAGACGAGGGCGTGCTGGCGAGCGCGGGCTACTTTTTATTCCTTATAGCGCCGGGCAGATCGCAGCGCTCCGTTCAACAGTCTCTGCGTGGATGCGCATAGCTATTTTCGAGGCGATGGAAGGTCCTGAGCAGGACCAGCGCCTCTGGTTCGTCGTGGATGAGCTTGACGCCCTGGGACAAATCGACGGCCTAAAGGATGCGCTGGCGAGAGTGCGCAAGTTTGGTGGTCGCTGCGTTCTTGGGTTTCAGTCGGTCGCGCAGGTGGCGAGCACGTACGGTGCTGGTGACGCCCATACAATCGTCGAGAACTGCGGCAGTACTTTGATACTGCGTTGCTCCTCCAGCGAGGGGGGTGGTACGGCGCGATTTGCATCCACTTTGATCGGACAACGCGAGATAGCGCGTAGGACGCTTTCGCGTAGTCGACGGTACGGTGAAATGCTGGGTTCATCCACTTCCAGTGAGCATTTCAGCATTGAACCGGCCGTAATGGATTCGGAGATCGAGCAGTTGCCGGATCTATCGGGCTACCTGAAATTTGCCTCCCAGGACCGATGGCGGCGAGTCACACTGCAGGCGCTACGTCACGACGCAAAGGCTCAAGCTCGGCCGCCAGTTCCAGCTTACGTTCCGATGCGTACCGCTGCGCAAGTAGCTCCAGACGCTCCGTGTGCTGCTTCGGCCGGTACAGGAAATTACAACTCGACCGAATCCCCGCAGGCAGCTCTCGGAGTGCGGCGGCAATCCGACAGTATGCGACGGGCATTTACCGCGTCGCGCACTGCGGTCGTCCAATCGAAGTCGAAAATCGCAGCTCAGGACTCGCCGGAACAGACGCTATGAGTACTCCAGCACCCCTTGGCGAGGAGACGATAAAACTCGGGCTACTGATGGAGACCGCACAGACGCAGCAGCGACTGATCGCGTCGAGTTTGAAACAGCTCAAGACACACACTCAGGAGCTCGACGGCATAGCGCGTGAGCAAATCCGCCGGACGCTTGCCGAGGAATTTGGTGCTCTGATCGAGGAAGCAGCCCGCGCGGCGCAGCTCTTGCGTGCACTCAAACAGACCGCGAGCTGGCAATTTGCGTCATGGACCGTACTCGCGACACTGCTCGTCGGTGCGATTTCGATGCTCTGCGTTTGGTGCCTAGTGCCGTCCACCGCACAGATTAGCGCTTTGCGTACCAGACAGCAGCAGCTTACTGCTGCAATTGACGCACTGGAGCAGCGTGGAGGGCGGATTGATCTTAGGCGCTGCGGTACGAGCGACCGTTGGTGCGTTCGCGTGGATCGGCAGGCGCCAACCTACGGAGAGCAATCGGACTACTACGTGGTCAAGGGTTACTGAAAATGCTGACCCCGTCGCCACTACCGTCAGGTTTAGGGGCAGTAATGTTGATCGCCATTTTGCTAGTGCCAATGGCTGTCAGACGACGATCGAGAGCGACAGGACGCGAGGTACACCGGCGCGGTGCCGTGGTTGTGGATTCTAGAGTACGGCACTGGCTCAGTGTCCTGCGTGCGCCGAAGACGCACTACGGATATGTAAGTCTTGGCGGTGTCCGGCTCACGCCAGTAGAGGAGTGCAAACATTTCAAACTGATTGGCACCACTGGCACCGGTAAATCGACGGCGATCCGGGAGTTGCTCATCGGTGCACTGCGGCGTGGCGATCGAGCAATCATCAGCGACCCGGATGCCGGCTATCTCGCGCAACTGTACCGTCGATATCGTGGCGATATTGTTCTCAACCCGTTTGAACCTGAGTCGATGAAGTGGGATCCATTTGCCGAGGTCAGTAATGCTTACGATATTGATCAACTCGCAAGCGCGCTCATTCCTTTCAGCGATGATCCCGGAACCAGAGAATGGCGCGGCTATGCGCGAACGTTCTTCACGGCCGTATTCAAGCGCTGTGGGCGCCGCCGAAACCGCGATCTCAATGAGCTCTGGCGATTGCTAACCATTGCCTCGAACGATGAGCTGCGACCGCTTCTGGTGGGTACACCGGCACAGCCTTTTCTTGAGCCGGACAATGCTCGCATGTTTGGCTCGATACGCTCCGTTCTGAGCTCAGCGATCGCCGCGCTCGAATATGTCAGAGCACAACGAGCTGCGCCTTTTTCAGTACGCGCATGGGTAAGAGGCGGTCGCGGCGTCCTATTCATCCCGTATCGGGCAGGGCAGATTGCAGCGCTCCGATCGGTCATAGCCGCGTGGATGCGCTTAGCTATTGTCGAGGCTATGAGCCAGCCGGAGGAACGTGATCAGCGACTGTGGTTCATCGTTGACGAACTAGACGCTCTCGGCGCGATCGACGGTCTGAAGGATGCATTGGCGCGGCTGCGAAAATTCGGCGGACGATGCGTCCTCGGCTTTCAGTCCGTTGCACAGGTCTCCAGTACATATGGCGCCGGTGACGCTCAAACTATCGTCGAAAACTGCGGCAATACGCTGATACTGCGCTGTTCTGGCGGCGAGAACGGCGGCACTTCACATTTCGCCTCGCGGCTCATCGGCGAACGCGAAGTACGTCGTCGCCAGATCACGTATGGAAGAGACCGTGACAATGGCATGGGACTCAAAGGGACGCGCCGATCAACTCAAAGCAGCGACCACTATGCAACCGAAGTGGCGTTGATGCCTTCACAGCTCGAGCAGCTAGCTGACTTGACCGGATACCTCAAGCTCGCCTCAAGCGTTTCCTGGCGGCGTGTTCAGATCAGGCGCTGATCCGATGGCCATCTATTATCTGCATACCAAGTCAATCTCACGCGCGGCGGGGCGCAGCGCCACCGCGGCGGCTGCATATCGTGCCGGCGAGCGCATCCGCGATGAGCGCACCGGCGTATTGCACAACCACTCACGCCGGCAGGACGTCAATCACGCTGAAATTCTCTTACCGAGCCGATTCTCGGCATCCGAAGCTCATTGGGCGCGTGATAGATCGGTGCTCTGGAACGCTGCCGAAGCAGCTGAACATCGTCGCGACTCGCGGGTCGCGCGGGAGATCCAAGTCTCGCTTCCAGTGGAACTGTCCCCGACTCAGCGCCTGGAATTGGCACGTGCATTCGCCCAAGAGCTGGCCGATCGTCATAACGTAGCGATCGATCTAACAATACATGGGCCACGGCCCGATGGCGATGTGCGTAATCACCATGCGCATCTGCTCGCGACCAGTCGTGAAGTCCATGAAACGGGATTCGGAGCTAAGGCTGGTCTCGATCTGTCATACAGCGAGCAAATCAAGCGTGGCTTGTGCCAGGGCCGCGTGGAGCTCATCGCCATTCGCGAACGTTGGGCGACGCTGACCAACGAGGCATTTCGGACAGCAGGCATTGATGAGCACGTTGACCACCGTAGTCTAAGGGCGATGGGTGTAAACCGAGAGCCGATACCTCACATTCCCTATTTCGCCTATAAACTCGAGCGTCGTGGTATGCGCAGCGACGTTGCCCGGCATATTCGCGAGAATTACCGCTCACGCGTTGCGGCGCGCGCAGCACTGAGCCAATCCACTGAGTCGGTCGGCGCTGGAATATCACGGCCTGCAAGCAGCCCGGTCGATATCGAAGAAATGCGACGGCGCTCGCGCACCGCGTGGTTAAAGTTACGCGGGCAAGCGTTACAGGGGAACGCGGAGCATTCTGCAGCGACGTCGCAGGATCGAACTAGCAATCAAACTCCGGCGCAGCCAATTTCGGCCCAGGATCTTGCAACTGATTCTGATCCGGAATTTGGCTTATAAAAACGGTAAGAGCAATGGGCCCGTGCGCTGCCGAAAGACCTCGCAAGCTCAGGCGACTTGACGCTGGTAGCAGTCTGGACCACCCCTTCCTGTCCGCTACGGATAGCTGTGCTTACGTGGCTGAATTCGTTTCTGGCAGAAGTTATCGCGCAGGTGGCCTCAATCAGCTCATCTTGAACTTCAAATGCACGCCTTCAGCGGCTCGAGCGAACCCACAACGTGAGCACTACAAACGGCACGCGATTGCAACGCTCGCGCACCGGTTACGTCTTGCCGTTAGTCGCACTGAGGCTGAGCAATCCACCTGGGTTCCTATCCCGCCATCGAGAAGTCTGGACGATCCGGATTTCGACGATCGTCTGTCGCGAACACTCAGCCTCGCCTTTGATTCGTACGATGTCGACGTGCGCGGGTTGTTGTATCAGGTGCGAAATACGCCATCGGATCATGCGGCCGACGTGCGTCTAAGTGCCGATATGCTCTATGAGCTTCTGCATATCGATGTTGCGGCTCTGGGCGCGCGGCCAATCCGGGAGCGTATCGCCTTGTTCGATGATGTTTTGACTACTGGCAAGCACTTCAAGTGCTGCGAGCGCCGCCTTCGGCAATCGCTACCCTGCGTGCCCATCGCAGGCGTATTTCTGTTGCGCAGGGTGCTGGCGCGAAGCCGCTGCGGACCGGACCGAGCGTGAAGGTCTCCGAGTTCGTCAATGTCATGGGATTCAATAATTTAGAATCCATGCACAAATTCGCCTCTGAATTCTTTAAGATGGCCAGCAATCCTCAAATACGGCACCGCTGAGGCCTGATGAGTTTCCCTGCCGGTGCTTTGGTTCGTCCCTGCTACTATGATCATGCGTGATAAAAACAAAAATGCCGAAGGCGCTGCCAAAGAAGATGCTCGCGCCAAATCCGCGATGCAATCAGCCATCGACGCTGCGCTATCTGAATTATCGACTGAGTTTCACAATTTCGTCGCCGATGTGGAGGATCTGTTGAAAGCAAGCTCGCTGCTGTCTGAGGAAGATCTGGCTGGCATCAAGGCCAAGCTCGAAGAGCGCGTGGCCGCGGCGCGCGAATCGATAGGGCAGGTGGGCGACACGATCTCTGAGAAATCCAGCAGCACGATCAAGCGCATCGATGACTTCGTGCGTGATCGGCCGTGGCAGGCCGCTGGCATCGGTATCGCGGCGGGCCTGCTGATCGGTCTGCTGCTGATCGGCGTCTCGAGATCGCGGCGCCGCGATTAAGAGTGAGAGCGTGGGCTAGCCGATAGCCGTTAATACCGCGTTGCCCGCATCCTCAGTCGAGGCCGCTCGATGCGTCGGCGCGACGATGTCGGGCGTGCGCACGCCATCGTCGATCGCGCGGTGCACGGCCAGCTCTATCGCGCGCGCCTCCTGCTCGAGCTTGAAGGAATGTCGCAGCAGCAGCGCGGCGCTCAGGATCGCGCCGTAGGGATTCGCTACTCCCTGACCGGCAATATCGGGCGCAGTGCCGTGGATGGGCTCGTAGACCCCGCGCGTGCCTTCACCCAGTGAGGCGGAAGGCAGCATGCCCAGCGAGCCGCACAGCATCGAGGCCTCATCCGTGAGGATGTCGCCGAACATGTTTTCGGTCACGGCGACGTCGATGTCGCGCGGGCGGCGGATCAGATGCATCGCGGCGGAATCCACCAGCATGTGCTCGAGCGCGATGTCGGGGAATTCCTGGCGCACGACGCGCTCGCAGACTTCGCGCCACAGGCGCGAGGTCTCCAGCACATTGGACTTGTCGATCGAGAGCAGGCGGCGGCGGCGGGTCTGCGCAATCCGGGCCGCGACACGCACGATGCGCTCGATCTCAGCGACGCTGTAGGTGCACAGGTCAGTCGCCTGGTTGGCATCGCGAGTCTTGGGGCCAAAATAGATGCCGCCGGTGAGCTCGCGCACGAATATCAGGTCCACGCCTTCTACAATCTCTGGCTTCAGGCTCGAAGCGTTGCGCAAAGCCGGATGCACCGCGACCGGCCGCAGATTCGCGTACACGCCCAGCTGCTTGCGCAGCCGCAGCAGTCCGGTCTCGGGACGGATCTTGGTCTGCGGTGTGGACCATTTGGGGCCACCGATCGCCCCAAGCAGCACCGCGTCGGCCTTGAGCGCGGTCTCGAGCGTCGAGTCCGGTAGGGGATCGCCGAACTGATCGATCGCTATGCCGCCAAAGGGTGCCTCCTGGAGGGTCCACTCATGACGATAGCGCGCCGCGATCGCCCGCAGCACGCGCAGAGCCTCGGCGATGACCTCCGGCCCGATGCCATCGCCCGCGAGCACTGCAATATGGGCCTTCAAGTTCTTATCCGGCGCTCGAAAGCCTGAATCTTCGCCTGCTGCGCCAGCAGGAACCCGAGCTCATCCACGCCCTGACTCAGGCAGTAGCGTGCAAAGGCATCAATTGGGAAGCTCACCGTCAGTCCAGTGGGCAGCTGCAGCGTGGCGCTGGCCAGATCAATCGTCACCTCGGCGCCCGGATGCTCGAGCAGCCACTGGCCAATAGGCTGATCCACTACGATCGGCAGCAGGCCGTTCTTGAGCGAATTGCTCGTGAAGATATCGGCGATCGCGGTGCTGATCACGGCGCGAAAGCCGTAATCCAGCAGCGCCCAGGGCGCATGCTCGCGCGAGGAGCCGCAGCCGAAGTTGCGATCGGCAACCAGGATCGAGCAACCGGCAGCCTCCGCTCGATTGAGTGGAAAGCTCTCATTGAGCGAGCCATCGGCATTGGAGCGCCAGTCGGCGAACAGATACTGCCCGAGGCCTTCACGACTCGTTGTGCGCAGGAAGCGCGCCGGGATGATCTGATCGGTATCGATGTTCGTGTAGGGCAGCACGGCCGTACGCGAGCGAATCTGTTGTATCAGTTCCACGGGTGCGGTCAGCCGTTGACGATCTCGCGCGGATCGGTCACGCGACCGCGCACCGCGCTGGCCGCGGCAGTCAGCGGACTGGCGAGCAAAGTGCGCGCGCCCTGACCCTGACGGCCCTCGAAGTTGCGATTGCTCGTGCTGATCGAATATTCCCCCTTGCCGACTATATCCCCGTTCATCCCCAGACACATCGAGCAGCCCGATTCGCGCCACTCGGCGCCGGCCTCGATGAACACCCGATCGAGGCCTTCCGCCTCAGCGGCCTTTTTGACCTGCTGGGAGCCCGGCACGATGAGCGCGCGCACGCCCTGGGCAATCTTGCGGCCTCGCAGCAGCTTTGCCGCGCTGCGCAGGTCCGAGAGCCGCCCGTTGGTGCAGCTGCCGATGAACACGACATTGACGGGCTGATTGCCGATCGGCTCGCCGGCGCGCAGACCCATGTAGGCAAGCGCCTTGTCGAACACCGGATCGTTCTTGGGATCGGGAATCGAGCCTGATACGGCCACGACCATGCCCGGATTGGTGCCATAGGTGACCATTGGCTCGATCGTCGCGCCCTCGAGCGTGATTTCCTTATCAAAGCGCGCGACCGGATCGCTCGGCAGTGCCCGCCAGCGCTCGAGCGCGCGTTCCCAGGCCGCTCCCGTCGGTGCACGCGGGCGGCCTGATAAATATCGATATGTCGTCTCATCCGGCGCGATCATCCCGGCGCGCGCGCCGGCCTCGATCGACATGTTGCACACGGTCATGCGCTCTTCCATCGACAGGGCGCGAATCACTTCGCCGCGATATTCGATCACGTGCCCCGTGCCGCCGCCGACGCCGATGCGACCGATGATCCAGAGGATCAGATCCTTCGCCGTGACGCAGGAGCCAAGCGCACCCTCGATGTTGATCGCAAAGGTCGCAGGCTTGCGCTGCAAGACACATTGAGTTGCGAATACATGTCCGACCTCAGTCGAGCCGATGCCGAAAGCGAGGGCGCCGAAGGCGCCATGCGTGCTCGTATGACTGTCGCCGCAGACCACGGTGTTGCCGGGCTGCGTGAGCCCGAGCTCGGGCCCGACGATATGCACGATGCCGCGCTGATCGCTCCTGAGGCCAAACAACTCAATGCCAAATTCGGCGCAGTTGCGCTCGAGCTGCTCGATCTGGCGCGCTGCCGATTCGATCGTGATGGGCGCACCGCCGAAGATCTGCTCGGTGCGCGTCGGACTGGAATGATCGATCGTAGCGAGCGTGAGCTCCGGGCGGTGCACCGGCAGGCCGCGCTCGCGCAGTACCGAGAAGGCCTGCGGGGAGGTGACCTCGTGGATCAGGTGCGTGTCGATGTAGAGCACGGCGGGCGTCTGTGCGCTCTCGGGCGCGACTTCGTGCGACTCCCAGACTTTCTGGAACATCGTCTTCATGCTCGCGCCTGCCCGCCGCCGCCGCCGGCTATGCGTGTGAGCCAGCCGCGGCCGCGGCGACGCCTCGGCCGTGCGACTGCGCATCGATGTAGTCGAGCCAGGAGCGCGTGTCGGGCGTGGCACCGGAGAACAGGCCGAAGAAGGCGCGCTGCAAGCGCTCGGTGATCGGACCGCGCCGGCCCGTGCCAACCGGGATGCGATCCACCGAGCGAATCGGCGTGATCTCAGCGGCGGTGCCGGTGAAGAACACCTCATCGGCCAGATACAGCAGCTCGCGCGGTACGGAGCTCTCGCGCACTTCGATGCCCAGATCATGTGCGAGCTTCATCACCGCGTCGCGCGTGAGACCACCGAGCACTGAATGTGCAAGCCCGGGCGTCAGCAGGGCACCGTCCTTGACGATAAAGATGTTCTCCCCGGCCCCTTCGCTCACGGTGCCATCGGGGGCGAGCCCGATGCCCTCGGCGAATCCGAGCCGCTTGGCCTCCTGACTGATGAGCTGGCTCGAGAGGTAGTTACCGCCAGCCTTGGCCAGCGCCGGCAGGGTGTTCGGGGCGACGCGCTGCCAGGAGGACACGCACACATCGACTCCCAATTCCTCGCTCTCGTGGCCCAGGTACTTGCCCCATTCCCAGGTCGCGATCGCCACGTCGACCGGAGGGTCGATCTTCGGCGCCACGCCGATCTCGCCGTAGCCACGCAAAGCGATCGGGCGGATGTAGGCGCCATGGGTCAGGTCATTGACCGCGACGATCTGGCGGCAGGCATCATTGATCTGATCCTGCGAGTAGGGTATCTGGATGCGGTAGATCTTCGCCGAATCGAACAGCCGGCGCGTGTGATCGCGCAGCCGGAAGATCGCCGTACCGCGCGGGGTCTCGTAGGCGCGTATGCCTTCGAACACCGAGGAGCCGTAGTGCAGCGCATGCGCGAGCACATGCACCGTGGCCTTCTCCCAGGCCACGAGCTTGCCGTTGAACCAGATGAAAGGTGTTGCTGGGATGGGCATCGTGGGACTCCTAGACGGCGCTCTTGGCAACGCGCGCACTCTCGTCGTGATGCGTGCTGTGCACGCGCATCGCGTTGCGGGCTGACAGATCGATACGATTGATGACCTCGAGCAGTGCGCGGCAGGCTGCCTCGATGATGTTGGTGCTGATGCTCGAGCCGCGGTAGCTGCGACCGCCGCTCTCAACGTGCAGGATGACTTCGCCCTGGGCATCCTCACCGATCGTCACGGCATGCACTTCGAACTTACGCACCGTCACGGCCACAGCGGTGGCCTGTACGATCGCCTTGTAGGCCGCATCGACCGGGCCGTCGCCCGAGCCTTCGCGCTCGAGCGTGCGCCCATCGGTATGGCTCAGGCGCACCGTGGCGCGCGCCTGCTGGCCGCTATGCGCCTCGATGTCGAGGTGCTCGAGCTTCCACGGACCCGGGGCGCGCCCTTCGGCGCGTAATACCAGAGCCTCGATGTCGCCGTCGAACAGTTCCTTTTTGCGGTCGGCCAGCGCCTTGAATTCCTCGAACACGCGATTGAGATCGTTCTCATCGAGCTCAAAGCCGAGCTCGCGTACGCGCTCGCGAAACGCGTGCCGGCCGCTGTGCTTGCCAAGCACGAGACTGCTGCGCGGCAATCCCACGTCCTCGGGCCGCATGATCTCGTAGGTCGTGCGGTTCTTGAGCATGCCGTGCTGATGAATGCCCGCCTCGTGCGCGAACGCGTTCTCACCGACCACGGCCTTGTTGCGTGGAATCGTGACCCCCGTGATGCTCGCGACCAGGCGGCTGGTCGGGTAGAGCCGCGAGGTCTGCACGCCGGTCTTGAGATTGAAGAAAGCCGAGCGTGTCGCCAGCGCCATCACGACTTCCTCGAGCGAGCAGTTGCCGGCGCGCTCGCCGATGCCATTGATGGTGCATTCGATCTGGCGCGCGCCGGCAACCACGGCCGTGAGGCTGTTGGCGACCGCCATGCCCAGATCGTCGTGGCAATGCACCGAGAGCGTGATCTTGTCGATACCGCGCACCTGCTTGCGCAGGTAGCGAAACAGTTCGCCGAATTCATCGGGTACCGTGTAGCCCACGGTGTCCGGGATGTTGATGGTCGTGGCGCCGGCCTCGATCGCAGCCTCAACCACCTGGGCGAGGAAATCCAGCTCGGTGCGCGAGGCATCCTCAGGCGAGAACTCGACGTCATCGCAGTATTCGCGCGCGATTTTCACCGCTTCCACCGCGCGGCGCAGGATTTCACCCTGCGCCATATTGAGCTTGTACTGCCGATGAATCGCACTGGTAGCCAGGAACACGTGCAGCCGATGGCGGGGCGCGGCTTTCAGTGCTTGCGCGGCCAGCTCGATGTCCTCGCGCATGCAGCGGGCAAGCCCGGCGATGATCGGACCCTGCACCTCGCGGGCCACGGCGTTGACGGACTCCCAATCCCCGCGCGAGGCGGCCGGAAAGCCCGCTTCAATGACGTCCACGCCGAGCTCGGCGAGCGCGCGTGCGACGCGCAGCTTCTCCGGCTGCGTCATGCTGCAACCGGGCGACTGCTCGCCATCGCGCAATGTGGTATCGAATATGAGAACTCGTTCAGGTGTCGGTGTCATGGCACTCTCCGTTCAGCGGGCGCTCCTGAGCCAGGGCATGCGCTCGCGCAGCTTTGCGCCCACATGTTCGATCGGATGACGCAGATCCTGCTTGAGCAGCCGGCGGAAATTCTTCGATCCGCCCTCGCTCTCGGCGATCCATTGGCGCGCAAATTTGCCGGTCTGGATCTCCTTGAGGATCTTGCGCATCTCTTTCTTGGTGCGATCATTGACCACACGCGGTCCACGCGTGAGATCGCCGTATTTGGCCGTGTCGCTGACGAACTGATGCATCTTCGCCAGGCCGCCTTCGTGCATCAGATCGACGATGAGCTTGAGCTCATGCAGGCACTCGTAGTAGGCGACCTCGGGCTGGTAGCCGGCTTCGACCAGAGTTTCATAACCCTTGACCACCAGCTCGGTTGCACCCCCGCACAGTACCGCCTGCTCGCCGAACAGGTCGGTCTCGGTCTCCTCGGCAAAGGTCGTATCCAGTACGCCGCCGCGCGTGCCGCCGATGCCATCGGCGTAAGCCAGCGCGCGCGCATGCGCGGTACCCGTGGCATTCTGGGCCACAGCTATCAGGCACGGTACACCGCGACCTTGCTGGTACTGGCGGCGCACCAGATCGCCGGGACCCTTGGGTGCGATCAGCACGACATCCAGGTCCTTGCGCGCCTTGATCTGCTTGAAATGCACATTGAACCCGTGCGCGAATAACAGCGTCGCACCCGATTTGAGGGCCGATTTAACGGTCTGGTACAACCCGGGCTGCGCCATATCGGGCACCAGCATCGCGATCAGGTCTGCGCCCTTGACCGCCTCGATCGGCTCGGCGACCTCGAGTCCATCGCGCTTGGCTTTCTTCCAGCTCGCGCCATTCTTGCGCACACCGACGACGACGTTGAAGCCGCTATCCTTCAGGTTCAACGCGTGAGCGCGGCCCTGGCTGCCGTAGCCGAGTACGGCGATGCGCGCCTTACGGAGCGCCTTCTTGTCGACGTCCTTCCTGTTATATAAATGCATCGTTCTTGCGCTCCGTTGAGTCAACAAAAAACCCCGCATCGGCGGCCGGTGCGGGGTTTCGGTGTGTATCGGTTTCCTGGTATCAGAAACGCCGGCAGCACCCGCCCCGACCGCTCGTTACGAGCAGCAGATCCAGCGATAGTACGAGCGAACCGGTGGCCTGCATGGTGGGTCTCATGTGCCTGATGCGTCTGGCGGATAACAGCACAACGATCAAGTACTTGTCAATTCAATGCGCCCATCAGGGGCGGCGCCATCCGCTTACAGTTGCTGTCGGCCCCGGCGCCGTGCACGCACATGTTCTGTCATATCGGCTCCGCGTTAAAATTCGCCATCCCTCCATAGATGCTCGCCGATTCGCTAAGCTCTAGCGATGCAGTCCTTTTTAACAGGGCCCGAAGACGGCGCGGTGCCCATTTGGCTCGCGACCGAGAGCGCCTGCGCCGGGCTGCTGCAGTCCCTGCCACTGCAACAAGCCGTCTGGGCGCAAGCTCAAGGCTTCACAGCCGAACGTCATCGCCTGCAACTGCTACCCGATGGCGCCGGGGCCATAGCCGGTGTGCTGCTCGGCCTGGGGCCCGTGACCGGTGTGCAGGAATGCTCGCTCTGGGAGGCTGCATTCCTGGCCGAGCGACTGCCCGCGGCAACCTATCGTCTTGCCAACCCGTTGTCCGCTCCTATGGCCACGCAGTTTGCGCTCGGCTGGCTCCTCGGCAGTTATCGCCTCACTCACTACCGTGGCACGACGCCCAAGGCCGCGGCCGCGCCGGGATTGGTGGCGCCCGCCGGGGCTGATCTGCGCTACGCGCAGGTCACGGCGCAGGCCATGGGCTGGGCGCGTGATCTGATCAATGCTCCGGCGAATCAACTCGGCCCTGAGGAGCTCACCCGCGACGCGCTCGACTTGGTCGCGCAGCACTCCGGCGAGGGTCTGGTTTACAGCGGCGAGACGCTGGCGCGCGAGTACCCGTTGATCGCGGCGGTGGGCGCGGCGAGCGCGCGCTCGCCACGACTGATCGATTGTCGCTGGCGTCGTCCCAACAGCCCACGCGTCACGCTCGTGGGCAAAGGCGTGTGCTTCGACAGCGGGGGCCTGGATATCAAGCCTGCAACGGCCATGCTGCTCATGAAGAAGGATATGGGCGGCGCTGCCTGCGCGCTCGCGCTCGCGCGCATGCTGCTTGAGCTCGGTGCCCCGATTGAGCTGCGCGTGCTCATTCCAGCTGTTGACAACGCCGTCGGCTCACGCGCTTATCGGCCCGGAGATGTCTGGCGTTCGCGCAAAGGCCTCACAGTCGAGATCGGTAACACCGATGCCGAAGGCCGGCTCGTGCTGGCCGATACGCTGTGCGACGCGGATGCTGAGCAGCCCGATCTGCTCATCGATCTGGCCACATTGACCGGTGCCGCGCGCACGGCATTGGGACCGGATCTGCCCGCAGTGTTTGGGAGCGAGGAGGCCCTCGCGCGCCAGTTGGCCGAGATCGGTCGCGCAGAGACTGACCCGGTCTGGCCCATGCCCCTGTGGATGGGCTACGACGATGAGATCAGCAGCCGCATTGCCGATCTAAACAATGTGTCGGCCTCCCCGTTCGCCGGGGCGATCATCGCGGCGCTGTTCCTGCGGCGCTTCGTGACGGCTACACCGCACTGGCTGCATGTGGATCTGTATGCCTGGAATCCCAAGGATCGACCCGGTCGCCCGCAGGGCGCCGAGGCGCAATGTGTACGGGCGCTGTATCGGCTGATCCGAGAGCGCCTCGGATGAGCTCATCGCCAGCGGCCTGCCTGAACCGATTATGCTGTGCTGGCCAGAGCGCATCTGGACGCCCTAACAAAAAAGAAGGCCGCCACCATGTCGAAAGATAAGCCGCGCACGAAGCAGAGCAAGAGCAGCAAGCCGGTTGCCACGACCCGGCACTACTCGAGCCTGGTCGTGGATGGACTCAAGCAGACGCCAGCGCGCGCAATGTTGCGCGCGGTGGGATTCACGGATGAGGATTTTGCCAAGCCTCAGATTGGCATTGCCTCGACCTGGTCCAATCTCACGCCCTGCAACATGCACATCGCGGAGCTCGCGCGCGCGGCGGCGAGCGGGGCGGATGCGGCCGGCGGCAAGAGCGTGCTGTTTAATACCATCACGGTTTCGGATGGCATCTCCATGGGATCGCCTGGCATGCGCTATTCCCTGGTGTCGCGCGAAGTCATCGCCGATTCGATTGAGACCGTCGCGGGCGCGGAAGGCTTCGATGGGCTGGTGACCGTGGGCGGTTGCGATAAAAACATGCCGGGTTGCGCCATGGCTATCGCGCGCCTGAATCGCCCCGCCGTATTCGTCTATGGCGGCACGATCCGTCCGGGCGCGAAGCACCGCGACATCATCTCGGTATTCGAGGCGGTCGGGGCGGCTGCCGCCGGCAAGATTAACGCTGCGGAGTTGCTCGACGTCGAGCGCACGGCCATTCCCGGACCGGGCAGCTGCGGGGGCATGTATACCGCCAACACGATGGCCTCGGCGATCGAGGCGCTCGGGTTGAGTCTGCCCGGCAGCTCGGCACAGGAGGCCGTGGGCACCGATAAGCTTGAGGATTGCCGCCAGGCTGGCGCCGCCGTTGTTGCGTTGTTGCGCCAGGGCGTGCGTCCAAGCGACATCCTGACGCGTAGAGCTTTCGAGAATGCGATGACAGTCGTAATAGCGCTCGGCGGCTCAACCAATGCGGTACTGCATCTACTGGCGATCGCGCAGGCTGCACGCGTGCGCCTGCGACTCGATGACTTCACACGCATCGGTCGGCGTGTGCCCGTGCTCGCGGACCTGCGGCCGAGCGGCCGTTACCTGATGTCCGAGCTCATCGCGGTGGGCGGGATCCAACCTTTGATGAAGCGCTTGCTCGAGCACGGCCTGCTGCATGGGGATTGCCTGACAGTCACGGGGAAAACGATGGCTGCCAACCTCGCGGGCGTGGCTGACTACCCGGAATCGCAGAAGATCATCCAGCCATTTTCAAACCCCGTGAAGAAAGACAGTCATCTCGTTGTTCTCTATGGAAATGTCGCTCCGGAAGGTGCGGTGGCCAAGATCAGTGGCAAGGAAGGCGAGTCCTTTACCGGCCGCGTGCGCGCCTTCGACGGCGAGGAGGCGGCCACGAAGGCGATACTGGGCGACAAGGTACGAGCCGGTGATGTCGTCGTGATTCGTTACGAGGGGCCCAAAGGCGGCCCGGGAATGCGCGAGATGCTCAGTCCTACAGGCGCCATTGTCGGGCGCGGTCTGGCCGGCCAGGTCGCATTGATTACGGATGGGCGCTTTTCGGGGGGCAGTCACGGTTTCGTGGTTGGACATATTGCGCCCGAGGCGGCGCTGGGCGGCCCGCTCGCATTGCTCCGCGATGGTGATTTACTGACGATTGATGCACGACGACGGCGCATTGATGCGGATCTGTCGGCCGCTGAACTCAAGCGGCGTCAACGCCAGTGGCGCCCGCGTCGCGCTTACGCCACGCACGGAGTACTGGCGAAATATGCCCGTGTCGTCGGCAGCGCCTCCGAGGGCGCCGTGACGGATCGGGAGCCGGACTGAGCGGTGGCTGGATCAGCAGACTCAAGTGCAAAGTGCTAGCGCAGCGCATGATTCATGCCATCAACCGAGATTGACAATGTCAAAAGGTTGTAACGCTTGCAGCGAGCAGTTACAGTCGCTTCACTGGTGCTGATCCGGAAAGTGCAGACTGTACTCGCGACGGCGAAGTGGCCCTCCGATCGAACGGCGCTCAGGTATCGTGTGGCGGCGAGTTGGCTTCGGCCTAAATGTTGCATTGAGGATGGATCGGGGAACGAAACAATATGGGGAACGAGCGAGCTACAAGCAGGTGCGCGCTGATGAGGACTCGCCCGCTGCCAAAGATTTGAGAACAGACATATGAATGCTTACTACCCGCAACAAGAAACCAACCTGTTCACGAAACGCGGGATCATATTTCTCGCGATCATCGTGATCCACGTGCTGGTCATTTATGCCTTTGCCAGCGGTCTGGCAAAAAGCGGCAAGCGCTATCTGCAGACGATCCTGCAAACCAACATCATCAATCAGGAAAAGGTGAAGGAACTGCCGCCGCCGCCGCCGCCGGTTGATCTGAAAGAGAGGCCGCCGATACAGGTCGTCGCCCCTGAAGTCAGCATCACCATACCGGTGGAAACCGCGCCGATAACGGTCGCGAAGCCGCCGCCGCCGCCGCCACCCGCGGTGGTTCGCCCGCCGCCGCCGGGCACGCCCGTGCAAGTGACGTTCCGGCCCGATATTTCCAACTATTATCCGGAAGCAGCGCGCCGCGAGGGTCAGGAAGGACGCGCAATCGTAAAAATCTGCGTGAATATGCAGGGCAAGATCGACAGCGCCGAAGTCGCTACCAGCTCGGGATTTCCGGCGCTGGACGAGGCGGCTATCAAGGTGGCCAAGGCTTATCGGTTCAAGCCCGCTACCTCCGAAGGTAAGCCGGTCGCTGCCTGTCCGACGCTGCCGGTCAAGTTCGAGCTCCATATGACCGGTTGATTGAGCCGCGCGCCAGTTGATCGCTATTATTTAGACTCACGCAATCGGGACTCAGATGACTTTTGGTCCGCCCGGATCACCGGGCGGGAATGATGTAAAAGAGGAAACTAAACTAAATGGACGCAGCAACCACTACCGTCGCCGCCGCCGCCGCTGCCACGGCGACGACCACCGGCAACCCCTATGGACTGATACCGCTTTGGGTGAATGGCAACATCGTGAGCCGAGGCACGCTGGTCGTGCTCATGCTGATGTCATTGGGATCCTGGTTCATTATCTTGACCAAGCTCTGGGATCAGCGCGTGTTGCGGCGCTCGGGCAAAATCGTCGAGAAGCAGTTCTGGACTGCCCCCTCGCTCAAGGACGGCGTCGAGCGTCTGAGCAAGCGCGATGACTACCGCTACATTGCGGAGAGCGGGCTGCGGGCGGCTTCGCATCACGAAGGCCGGCTCACCGATCGCATCGATCTGCACGAGTGGATCACGATGGCGCTGCAGCGGGCCGTCGACGGTGTCAACGGCAAAGTCGGCGGTGGTCTGTCATTCCTGGCCTCGGTAGGCTCGGTGGCGCCATTCGTCGGCCTGTTTGGTACGGTCATGGGAATTCTGAACGCACTGATCGATATCGGCATCGCCGGCCAGGCGAGCATCGATCGTGTAGCCGGCCCGGTCGGCGAAGCGCTGATCATGACGGCGATCGGCTTGTTCGTCGCTGTGCCCGCGGTGCTCGGCTATAACTGGCTGCTGCGCCGAAATAAGGTCATCCAGGACAACGTACGCAACTTCGCGGCCGATCTGCATGCCTATCTGGTCAGCGGCGCACGCGTAGGCAACACCTGATCGGAGAGCAGTCCCCATGGCAATGAATATCGGCTCATCCGACAGCAGCGACGAACGCGGCACCATGTCGGAGATCAACACGACGCCGCTCGTGGACGTCATGTTGGTGTTGCTGATCATCTTCCTGATCACTATTCCCGTCATCACGAAGGAAGTGGTCAAGAACATACCCAAGGCGAACAACATCCCGACGCAGACTAAGCCCGAAGACATCGTGATTTCGGTGACCGCCGATGGGGATGTCTTTTGGGGTCCGTACAAGGTTCCAGACATGCACCGGCTGGTCACGGAGGTCGAGCGCGAGGCTGTCAAGGTGCCGCAGCCGGAGATTCACATCCGGGCCGATTCGAACACCGAATACAAGAATGTCGGCAAGGTTATCGCGGCGATCAACCGCGGTGGGGTGGTGAAGGTTGGATTCATTACTGAGCCGGATCACGGCGTGCGCGGCACGCGCTAAGCGGGGATTACAGCTATGGCAATGAGTGTCGGAGGCGGCAGCGAAGGCGCGCCGATGTGCGATATCAACACGACGCCGCTGATCGACGTCATGTTGGTGCTGTTGGTCACGCTGATCGTGACGCTGCCGATCATGACGCACGCGGTCAAGCTCGACATGCCGCCGCCAAATCTGAATCAACCGCCGCCGGAAACCCCGCCGGTGATCATCAATCTTGACATCTACTATGACGGGGCAATCTCCTGGAATGGCGAGCCGGTCACTTCGATGAATGAACTCGAGCAGGAGTTCAAGGATGCCGCGGCCCAGGACCCGCAGCCGGAGCTGCATCTGGCGCCGGATAGCCATGTCAAATATGACGTTGTCGCCAAGGTGCTGGCCGCAGCGCAGCACAACAACATGGCGAAGATCGGGTTCGTCAACACCAGTCAGTTCGTCGAGGAATAATCAAAGCCTATGAGTAATCGCTCGAGGATCCCGGCCCCATTGGTGCGCATGCTGTCTGTGGCGATGATCGGCCTGCTGGGAGTCAGCAGCACCGTACTGGCGGCCGATGCAGCTGCGCCCACGGTCAGCAAAGGTGTGGCCAAGCCGCTCAAGGCGGCCCAGGACGCGCTGGCGGCGAAGAATTACGACGAAGCCATCGCTCATATCAAGGAAGCGCAGGCGGTGTCCGGTGAGAAGAGCGCTTACGATCAATATGCGATGAATGGCCTGCTGCTGCAGGCCTATAACGGCAAGCACGATACGGCGAGCGTGGTGCCGGTGCTGCAGCTGCTCGTACAGTCGCAGTATACGAACGCCGATCAGCGCAGATCGTTTTATAAGTTCATCGCTGGCTATGAATTCCAGGAGAAGGACTATAGCAAGGCGCTCGAGGCCGCCAATGACGCGGTCAAGAACGGCGCCACCGACGTGGACACGCAAAATCTGATCGCCAAGTCCGAATACCTGTCGGGCAAGTACAAGGACGCCGCGACCACGATGCAGGAGATCGTCAGTAAGCTGGAACATCCCGATGAGGATTCCTTAAAGCTGCTGTGGCAGTTCGACCTCAAGGCCGATGACAAGGCCGGCGCCTCCAGAGCCGTTGAGAAGCTCGTGGCCTACTACCCGAAGCCGGAATACTGGGCCAATGCGCTGGCGTCGCTCGCGAACGCGGATACCAAAGATGCGCATCTGGAGCTCAACATCTATCGATTGATGAACGATGTGGGTGTGCTCAACCGGCCCACGGACTATGCCGACATGGCCGAGATCGCGCTGGACGCGGGCTATCCTGGCGAGACGGTCAACGTGTTGCAAAAGGCCTTTGGGGCGAACGTGTTCACCGATCAGCGCGACAAGGAGCGCTACCAGCACCTGCTCGAAGGGGCTAAGCAACGGGCCACAAACGACCAGGCGTCGCTGGCGGAGAATGAGAAGAAAGCCCAGGCCGAGGCCAACGGCGACGGGCTCGTGCAGGTCGGTGCGGCCTACCTGAGTTACGGACAAAATGAGAAGGCGGTCGCGGCGGTGAACCAGGGTATCGCCAAGGGCAACCTCAAATATCCGGATGAGGCCAACCTGCTGATCGGAATCGCGCAACTACGGGCGCACGATAACCCCGCAGCGCAGAAAGCGTTCGAGAAGGTTGCCGCTTCGAGCAATCAGAACTACGCGCGCCTCGGGAAATTGTGGGCGTTGCACGCCGGCGCGCACAGCGCCTGAAGGCGGCAGACTGATGTCCATCAAGGTTGGTGACCGTGTGCCGGCCGGTCAGTTCAAAGTCATGTCCGACAATGGACCTCGTGACCTCAGCACGGCCGAATTGTTCGGTGGCAAGCGCGTGGTGCTGTTCTCCGTGCCCGGCGCCTTTACGCCGACCTGCCATGCGAAGCACCTGCCGGGCTACCTGAGTCTCGGGGCGCAGCTTCGCGCCAAGGGTGTCGATACGATTGCCTGCATGGCCGTCAACGACGTGTTTGTCATGAGTGCGTGGGGCAAGGCCA
>Ga0302177_10000695_pt1 | contig 24973 bp, 28 predicted proteins | sample I_Palsa_E1_2_FD_198780 | JGI IMG/M metagenome (GOLD analysis project Ga0302177, IMG submission 198780) | Peat permafrost microbial communities from Stordalen Mire near Abisko, Sweden - I_Palsa_E1_2 | ecosystem: Environmental > Terrestrial > Soil > Palsa > Peat permafrost | place: Sweden... | reverse complement strand
CGGCTGCCAGGGCAGGAAGCCGTTCCGGATGTTAGTCACGCTACCCTTTCGGCCCTATCAGGAACACGGACGTTAGGGGCCATCGATCAGGACCAAAGACACTTTCAGCCCCCCGCGACCGGGCGCAGCGTGCTGAAGATCAGGACCAACATCGAGGACGTGATGGGGATCAGCCTCCAGCCGATCATGTTCCTGGTGCTGTTCACCTACGTCTTCGGCGGCGCCATCGCGCACGGCAACACGCATACCAATCTGCAAGTACGAACTCCCGATCTTCGTCGTCTTCGCCCCGCTGGCGGTGCGCGCGTACCGGCCTTCAGGTCGGTATCGACGATCCGGCGAAATTCATCTACCCGGGCGGTGCCTTTGCGCTCAGCAACGTGCTATCCGCCACGACCGCTACTTTCTCTTCCCAGGGCCTCATGCGTGCGGCGCGGAGCATGCTCAGGCTTCAGCTGCGGTACAAGCGGGCGGTCCGGATCCTGCCGCTCAGAGAGGCTTGCCGTCACGGGCTGGGTGAACCCGGAGCGGCCGGCACCGGTCCAGGTGCATGTCGGCGGATCGAACGAGTGGCACGAGCTGGCCGAATGGCCGCCGCAGGACCATCGCCAGGCCTGGTATCTGAACGGCGACGGCAACTGCGCCCCGAGGCTCCCCCCGGCCCCGAGTCATCGTCGCTGCGCTATGACCCCGCGGACCCCACTCCCTCGGTGGGCGGCCAGTTGCTGTCCCCGGAAGCCGGACCGCACCAGGCGGCCAGCCCGGACGCGCCGCGACGCGGCAGGCACGACACGCCCGGCGTTAAGAGCCAGCAAGGTGAGCAGAACGTGCAGTTGACGACCACCGACAGGCGCGACACGCCCAGCCTCATCCTGTACCTGAAGCGGGGCAAGTAGCCCGATACGCAGCGCGTTCGGCAGCTGCCCTCTCCGGTCTCCGTAGGCCGGCCCGAATTTCCCCCTTGGACCATTCAACGCGCCGGCTCACCCTACGCTTCCTAGCAAGTTCTAATATCAACCGTCGGCAGAAGAGAGGCGAGGGGTGAGGGCAGGCCAGGACCAGGCTCGCCGCGAGAGGTGGCGGCCGCTTCGCGCGCGCATTGCCGCGGCTACGGTAGCTGTCCTGACCCTGGCGGGCTGCGGGACGGCCGGCTCGGGCGCGGCCGTGCCGCCGAGCACGATGCCGATCAGCAGTGCGGCGTTCATCCAGGGCGCTCTCCCTCAGCAGTACACCTGTCACGGCGCCAAGGTAAATCCCCCGCTCACCTGGTCAGGCGCCCCGCCGGGCACCAAGAGCGTCGCGCTCGTCGTCGACGACTCATCCGCGCCGATCACGCCCTATATCTACTGGCTTGTGTTCGACATCAACCCAGACACGACAGACATCCAGGAAGGCTCGCTGCCCACGGGCGCGCGGCAGGCGCTGAACAGCAAGGGCAGTGCGGATTACGACGCCCCGTGCCCGAGCGGCCACCCGCACTCCTACCGATTTACCATTTATGCGCTAGGCCGCGTCCTTGAGCTGCCCAACCACGCCCCCTTGCTGTCGGTGTGGTCCGCGATCGCAGCCGCCACAATCGGACGCGGGCGAATTGTCGTAACCGGACATCCGTGATCAAGGTTACACATGGCGTGATCAGACCTAAATCAAACTTTTTCAATCGTGTGACACGCTCACCGCTGGTGAGTAACAATCGATGATCAAGCGGGATTTATGGCGCTCGCGACAACGAGGGAAGGCTCGCGTCATTGGCCGCGTATGCCTAGCTAGCGCCCCTACCGGGCCCGGCACTGGATGGAGACCATGATTCTGGTCGCGGGACTCGCCGTTGCCGGCCTTGTCGGCATCGCGGCAGCCTTTTATTTCAGCATCCGTGCAGGCGGTAGCGGCTATAAGCGCAACTCTCGTGTTCGGGCCGCCGGATCCGGCCGGGCCAGCGGAACTATGAAGGCGCACCGGAGTCCGAATTCGGGCCGGAGCGCATTCAAGGATCCGGGCGATGCCGGGGATCCCGGGCTCGTCGGCGGCCCGCCCCCGGCGGCGGCAGCGCGAAGGACACGGGCTGAGGCACAGCAGGCACGGCAGGCACAGCGCGAGGTTGCCACCATGGCCATGCCTGCGTACGGCGCGGGAAGCACGCCCGAGATAAGCCTGGACGATACGCCGGGTGAGGCGCGGCCGGACCCCGGACCCGATGACTCCGCGAGGCCGCTCGGCGGCTTCGGGCCCGCTGCCCCGAGGCCGGGCAGCCGATCCACGACGCGCCTAGCCCGTGCGGGCGGCGCAGGCGCTGACGGGGATGCGGCTAAGGTCGACGAGGACACAGCGGCCAGACCGCGCCGGCGCATGGGCTGGCGCAAGGGGGCCGACATGGACGAGGAAATGTGGCCCACGGAATCCTTCGGCGGCGTTAGCGACGACCAGTTCTGGGATGACCTCGCGTCCGACAAGCCCCTGGCGAGGACCGCGCGTCCCGCCCAGCAGGGCTCAGCGAACCGGTCACTGGCTACTGATCCGTCGGCACAGCCGCCGCGCCCTGGCCCCAAGTCGGGTGGTGCCTGGGGCAACGCACGGCGAACGGGAAAGTCGGCGTATCCAGAATCGCCGCCAGGCGCCGCTGACCGCACCGCGATTCAGCCTGTCCAAGCGGCCCCCCAGCCAGGCCCGGCTTCACCGGTCTCACCGGCTTCAGGGGCGACTCAGCCAGTCCCGACTCAGCCAGTCCCGATGGCCCCAGGTCAGGGGGCTTCAGGTCAGGGGGGCTCAGGTCAGCGGAACCAGTATCCCCGGACCAGCAGCCAGCCGATGCGTACGGGCGCTGCGCCCAGCGAGACGAGCGGGCGGCGCCATATCGACGCTGGCATCAGCGCCAACGATGATCCACTGACCAGCTCGGCCTTCTCGCTGCGTTCTAGCGGACCGGTCGACGGGCGTTCCAACCAGGCTCCTAGCGGGCCGCACGACATCAGCCGAGAGCACTACCCAGCCGGCGGAAACCGAGCCGCCGAAGACCGGGCACGGCCGGATAGGTCCCGGCCCAGCGGGGGCTGGTACCGCTCGTCCGATACCGCCGCCATCGAGACCTTCGGGAGGCCTGCCGATGCCCAGCGCGGCACCGCTGCCTACCCATATCCCGGTCAGCCCCTGAGCGCGCCCGTGGTGGAAGCCCCCGGGACACCGCCGAATGGCGTCCCGTACGGATACGGCAACGCGAGCAACGTGCCCGCTCCGGCCGATCAGCCCCGGCGGCCGAACGCGACCGGGCGGCCGAACGTGACCGGGCGGCCGAACGTGACCGGGCGGCCGAACGTGACCGGGGAGCATATCCGGCGTGGCCGGAGCGGGTATCAGGCTCCGCGGCAAGGCCAAGGCGAGGGTCACCCTAGTGGTGGTCACCGTAGACCCCGCGATCCCCGGGACGACTACCAACGGTTAGCGAGCAAGCGTTTACCTCCTCTAGCACACTAGGTTCATGCCCGAAGGAGACGTGGTCTGGCAGACGGCTCGCCGCCTGCATCGGGCGCTCGCGGGGCGGACGCTGACCCGCAGCGACTTCCGTGTCCCGCGACTGGCTACCGCTGACCTGACCGGCGACGTGGTCACCGAGACCGTATCCCGCGGTAAGCACCTGCTCACCCGGACCGGGAACGGGCTGACCGTCCACACCCACCTGCGCATGGACGGCACCTGGCGGGTGGTGCCCGCAGCCGAGCGGATACGGGACGATCACCGAATCAGGCTGGTACTCGCCAACGAGGACTGGCAGGCCATCGGGTACCAGCTCGGCGTGGTCGAACTGATCCGCACCAGCGAAGAGTCGCAGGTCACCGGCCACCTGGGCCCGGATCTGCTGGGTAGCGACTGGGACAGCGACGAGGCCGTGCGGCGACTGAGCGCCGAGCCTGAACGCCCGATCAGCGAGGCGCTGCTCGACCAGCGGAATCTGGCCGGGATCGGGAATGTCTACAGGGCCGAGGTGCTGTTCCTGCGCGGCGTCAATCCGTGGCAACCCACCGGCGCGGTACCGGATCTCGGCGCCCTGGTTAACCTGGCCCGGCGACTGCTCGAGGCTAACAAGGAGCGCCACGGCCACATAACGACAGGGAACTGGCAGCGAGGCCAGGAGCACTGGGTGTACGGGCGGCGCGGCCAGGCGTGCCGTCGCTGCGGCACGCCCATCCGCTCCGCCGGACAGCAGGATCGGATCACCTTCTGGTGCCCGTCCTGCCAGCCCGGCTGACCCGTCTGGCGAACTACATCAGTATTTTCAACCCCAGAACGGACACGGGCTCACCGGCCACCCGAGCAGGCTCGCGTACCCTGCGCCGATGCCGGGCCCGGTACCGCGGCTACCGATTCCTCGTTCGCGGTGCAGTTCGTCGACGCGGCGCGGCACGCTATGGGGGGCGCCTGACGCAGGAGCACCGCTGTCCGTTCGGACAGCGGTGCCTCCTGCGCCGCTCGGATTACGCGACGGTGACGTTGGAAGCGCTCAGGGCCGCGTACCAGGCGGTGTCGTCTTGGGGGGTGGTGCCGTAGCCCGGGCCGGGCTGGAGCAGGTTCGCCACCGTGATGAAGTCCTTCAGCATCAGCTTGTAGGCGGCCTGGTTGACGGTCGGCAGCAGGGCGCGGGTGGCCAGGATCGTGTTGGCCTCGGTCCGGACGATGCGGGCGTCGGCCTCGAAGACCAGGTGGTTGGCGACGGTGGGCGAGTGGCTTTCTGCTTCCAGCGCCGCGGCCAGGGTGTCCACGTCGTCGTTGAACGTCACCTGGGCCTGCCCGCCGGCCGATTCCAGCCACACCATGGCCGGGTCGGCGGCGGGCCGGGCGGCGAGCGGACGCGAGGTGGCCGGGTGCGAGGCCGCCGGGTGCGAGGCCGCCGGGTGCGAGCTAGCCGTGGAGGAGGCAACCGCATGTGCGGCGGGGTGCATGACGGCCGCGGCACCGTGGTGAGTAACTCCGCAACCGGAAACAATGGCGACTGTGGCGATTGTGGCGGCCACTCGACTTAGCCTCATGACTAGTCCCTCTCATTAGCTGCTATTTGCTTCCTGCTGCTTATGAGTTGAGTGTCGTTCGCGGGCGTAGCGGCCCGGTTAGCCCTTCAGTTGCACAACGGTTGCACGATCCGGGGAATGCATAGGCGAGGCGGGCCAGGGCGGTCTGCGGGAGTGGCTTGGAATCGACCCGGCCGGACTCCGGGACGCCGGATAAGCCGTAGGGTTCCTGGTTTATGAAACGGTGATGTTCGACGCGCTCTGAGCCGCATACCAGGCGGTGTCATCTTGCGCGGTCGTCCCGTAACCCGGGCCCGGCTGAAGCAGGTTTGCCACAACGATGAAGTCTTTCAGCATCCGCTCGTAGCGTGCCCGGTTGACTTTCGGCAGGAGGGCAGGGGTACGCAGGATCTTCCAGGCTTCTGCCCGCACGACGCGGGCATCGGCCTCGAAGACCAGGTGATTGGCCACGGTAGGCGAGTGATCTTCTATTTCAAGAGCCCAGGCCAGCGAATCGACGTCATCGTTGAACGTCATCTGAGCCTGCCCGCCGGCCGATTCCAGCCACACCAGAGACGGGTCGGTGGCGGTAGACCGAATGGCAGCAACCAACTGCGAGGTGGCTGGGTGTGAGCTGGTCATGTTCTTGGCGGGGGGTGCGACGGCAGCCGCACCGTGGGCAGCTACTCCGCAACCGGAAAGAATGGCAACTACGACGATGGTGGCGGCCGCGCGATTTAGCCTCATGACTCGTCCCTCTCATTAGCTGCTATTTACTTCCTGCTGCTTATGAGTTGAGTGTCATTCGCGGGCGTAGCGGCGCAGTTAGCCAGTCAGTTGCACGCCGGTTGCACTGTTCGGGTAATAGTGGCGCATGGCCGGGCCAGAGGAACATATGCGGACAAGACCGGGCACGCGTTACGGTCCGGCACCATCCGTAGACGGGCTGGAATCCATCGGCTAGTATCATCACTCAGAGTAGTTTTCTAGGTACTTAGAGTTGAAATAATGCACAGCGGATGACCATGGGGGCCGTCAGCGTGACACCGAGCGACATCATGCAGGGGGAAATGTGGCAACGGGGTGGCTTGCGCTCTCGAGACGGCTGGTCCGCCGTGCGGCGGGAGGACGCTGTTGACCGCCGTGGTGGTGGCTGGCCTGGGATATGTGGGCCTGCCGCTGGCGATGCGGGCGGTGGCGGCCGGGCACGACGTGACCGGCTATGACACCGATCTGGTCCGGGTCAAGCGGCTGGAAGCCGGGGAATCGTATGTGGAGGACGTGCCCGCCAGCGAGCTTACGGCCGCGCTGCAGTCCGGGCGGTTCCAGCCATCGGCCAGCGCGGACGCCTGCGCCGGCTTCGACGTCGCCGTGATCACGGTCCCCACGCCGCTGCGAGAGGGCCAGCCCGACCTGGCCTACGTCGAGGCGGCCAGCCGTACCCTTTCCCGTTACCTGCGGCCGGGCGCGACGGTCATCGTGGAATCCACGTCCTACCCCGGAACCACCCAGGAGCAGGTACTCGCGTGGCTGGAAGACGGATCCGGGCTCGTCGCGGGCACCGACTTCCGCCTTGGCTACAGCCCGGAACGAATCGACCCGGGGAATCGTACCTGGACCCTGGCCACGACGCCGAAGATCGTATCGGGCATCGACGACGACTCACTGGCCGCGATAGAGAACTTCTACCAGGGCATCGTGGACAAGACCGTGGCGGTGTCCTCGCCGCGCGAGGCGGAGCTGGCCAAGCTCATCGAGAACACCTTCCGGCACGTCAACATCGCGCTGATGAACGAGCTGGCGATGTTCGGCCGCGAGCTCGGCGTCAACGTATGGGAGGCGATCGACGCCGCGGCCAGCAAGCCGTTCGGGTATATGCGGTTCAGTCCCGGGCCTGGGGTGGGTGGTCACTGCCTGCCTATCGATCCGTCGTACCTGTCCTGGCGGGTGGAGCGGACGCTCGGCCAGAGGTTCCGGTTCGTGGAGCTGGCCAACGACATCAACAGCCACATGCCGGACTACGTTGTCCGCCGGCTGCTGCTCGCACTGAACCAGCGCGGGCGGCCAGTGAACGGGTCCCGGATCTTGCTGCTCGGGCTCGCCTACAAGAAGAACACCGGCGACGCCCGGGAATCACCCGCCATCCGGGTTGCCGAGCTGCTCCTCGGCATGGGAGCGGAAGTCCGGGCCGCCGACCCACTGGTGACCGAGACTGCCGTCATCGACCCAGCGGTGGCCCGCGTCGACGCCACGCCCGAGGAGATTGCCGCCGCCGACATCGTGGTGCTGCTCACCGAGCACGACGTCTTCTCGGCCACCGACATCAGCCAGCATGCGCGGCACGTACTCGACTGCCGGCGGGTCCTGTCCGGCCCGAACGTCGAGACACTGTGAGACCAGGACCGTGCGAGTCATCTGCGTAGCGGGGGCCCGGCCCAATTACATGAAGGTCAAGCCGGTAATGGATGCGCTCGAAGAGCGGGGGGCGCAGGTCATCCTGGTCCACACCGGGCAGCACTACGATCCCGCGATGAGCGACGTATTCTTCGCCGACCTCTGCATCCGGCGCCCGGACTACTTCCTCGGTGCGGGCTCGGGCACCCATGCCGTGCAGACCTGCCGGGTGATGACGGCCTTCGAGCCACTCGCCGCCGAGCTGGCCCCCGATGTGGTGGTCGTGGTCGGTGACGTGAACTCCACGCTGGCCTGCGCGCTGGTCACCGCGAAACTGGGGGCGCCGCTGGCGCACGTGGAAGCAGGACTGCGCAGCCGCGACCGGTCGATGCCCGAAGAGATCAACCGGCTCGTGACCGACCGGGTGAGCGACTACCTATTCGCCCCATCCGCCGACGCAGTGGCCAACCTGCGGGCCGAGGGATACGGCCAGGAGCAGATCCACCTCGTCGGGAACGTCATGGTGGACACCCTGCTGGCGAACGCAAGCCGTGCCGCCGCCGGCGGCACGCTGGCCAGACTCGGCTTGCGGCCAGGACAGTACGGCCTGGTGACGGTGCACCGCCCGGCCAACGTGGACGACCCGGCCGTGCTCGGCGCGCTACTGCCGGCGCTGGCCGAAATCTCACGTAGCTGCCCGCTGGTGCTGCCCGCCCATCCCCGGGCGGCCGGGCGACTGCACTCTGCCGGGCTTCCCGCCGGAGTGCGGATCATTCCGCCGGCCGGGTATCTCGACTTCATCGCGCTTGAGGCGTCAGCGCGGCTGGTCCTGACCGACTCCGGCGGGGTGCAGGAGGAAACCACCGTGCTCGGGGTCCCCTGCCTGACGCTCAGGGACAGCACAGAGCGGCCGATCACCTTGACCGAAGGCACGAACCAGCTGGTGGGGCGGGACCCGGACCGCATCGTCAAGGCGGCACTCGAGGTACTGGCCGCACCACGGCCCCAGGCAGGCATGCCGACCCTATGGGACGGCCAAGCCGGTCGGCGGATAGCGGCGGCGTTGGTCAACGGAAACAACGCCAGGAGCCAGTGAGTTGCATTTTTACCTAAGAGAAGGGGGAATCAGCTAGTGCCACGTGCTCTGATTACAGGAATAACTGGGCAAGACGGACTCTACCTGGGAGAATTTCTCGCGGCGAAGGGGTACGAAGTATTCGGGATGGTCCGGGGACAGTCCAATCCGAAAATTCCGACGGTCGAGGAGCATATTCCGTCCATTCAGTTGCTCGAAGGGGACTTGCGTGACCTCTCCAGCCTGATCGGAGTGCTCGAGACGGCACAGCCGGACGAGATATATAATCTAGGCGGCATCAGTTTCGTCGGGCTCTCTTTTAAACAGCCCGAGCTTACCGGTGACATTACAGGGATGGGCGTCCTGCGCATGCTCGAGGCCATTCGCATTAACCGGCAGGGATCGATGGACGGCGTCCGGTTCTACCAGGCGTCGAGTTCAGAAATGTTCGGCACAGCGCACGAGTCGCCGAAAGGAGAGTCTACGCAGTTTCATCCGCGCTCGCCGTATGGTGTAGCGAAAGTATTCGGCCATTACGCAACGCAGAATTACCGTGAATGCTACGATGCCTGGGCATGCTCTGGCATTCTCTTCAACCACGAGTCACCTCGCAGAGGATTTGAGTTCCTCACGCGTAAGGTGACCCGCGCTGTCGCGCGGATCGCGCTAGGACGCCAGAAGGTTCTGGCCGTGGGCAACATGGATGTATCCAGGGACTGGGGGTTCGCCGGTGATTACGTTGAGGCGATGTGGCTCATGCTTCAGCAGGAAGAGCCCGATGACTATGTCATCGCGACCGGAAAGAGCCATTCTGTCCGTGACCTTCTCCAGGTTGCCTTTCACCATGTCGGAATAGATGACTGGCAGTCCTACGTCGTGCAGGACGAGCGTTTCTTCCGGCCTGCCGATGTCGCTGTTCTGGTTGGCGACGCTACCAAGGCCCGCACCAAGCTCGGCTGGCGTCCGACAGTCGATTTCCAGCAGCTGATCGAGATGATGGTAGCTGCCGACTTGGAAAACGAGAAGCGGAATCTCGGTCCGGCAGAAGACTACAATAAGTCTAGCCCCGGTGTGGCAGCACGCCGCCCTCCACAGCCCGGTCTCGCGACTATGGTGAGCAGATCATTAAACGTTGATGTTTGACGCCTGTCGGTCTAGGGCTAGTGCCAGAATGCATCGGGGGACATTCAGATGAGGCTGTCCGTGATCGGTTGCGGTCACTTGGGTGCGGTCCACGCTGCAGCATGGCGATATCGGTCAGGCCCGCGAGGTGCTTGGGTTGGAGCCGACCGTTCAGCTGGAAGAGGGGCTTTAGCGGACCGTCGACTACTTTCGCCGCGCGCTGGCCAGCTAAAAACCCCCCTCGACGGAGTCGTCCCAAAAGACAGCGTAACCACACCAAGAAGATCGCCGGTAAGCCATATGGGGGAACCGCACATACGGATTGAAAGGGGGACGGGGGAACCGGAATGCATAGCGGTACCGGCGCCCCTTACTACCAATGACACAGCGGCAGAAAGACTATTACGCTGAAACGGCCTCAGCCTACGATTCGATGCATGTGCAGCCAGGGGGCGCGCATTTCATCGCGTTGGAGTACGTGGCGGCGCTGCTCCACGTTGTACGGGCAAAGAGCGCCCTAGACATCGGATCTGGGACTGGCCGCGCCATCAGGTTCCTAAGGCACCAGTGTCCCGACCTGCGGATTGAGGGCGTCGAACCTGTCGGCGAGCTCCGCGAGCAAGCTCAAGGGCCAGGGACCGTCCTACACGACGCCAGCGGCGAAGCTCTCCCATTCCCCGACGACAGTTTCGATGTAGTCATGTCGTACGGTCTGTTGCACCACGTTCCCGCTACAGCGCCAGTCATAACCGAGATGACGCGCGTCGCACGACTTGGAGTCATGATCAGCGACGCCAACCGTTTCGGGCAAGGATCCGCCGCAGCCGGATTGCTGAAATTGGCAGTTCATCGCGCCGGTCTATGGCCCACATTCGAACGCTTTCGGACCAGGGGCCGCGGATACATGGAGTCCGATGGGGATGGCATCTTCTACTCCTACAGCATCTTCGACTCGATGCCCCAACTGCAGGCCTGGGCTGACAGGGTATTCGTTATCCCGACGATGCCGCAGAAGAGACTCCGCCTCATGCAAATCGCCGCACCTCAAGGTTTGCTCGTTGCATTCCGCGAACCATCCGGTCCCGGTTGGGCCGGACACTAACCAGCTAGTGGCTGGTCCACCATGTCCTTTATACCAACGTGTTTGACTCGGCCAGGCCTATTCCTCGGGAGAAGTCCTTTGAGTTAATCAACTGAGCGAATTGAACTGCTCGCCTGTGGGGAACCAAGAATACATTCTGACAAATTCGCTCCTCTCCTACGATGGCTTCCAGATTCTTAGCCAGTACCCATCCATTTTTCTCGGAGCGCCACCAACACAACAGGTTGGAGACCTCATCTGCCACCTCAGCAGGCTCAATGGCGGCCTCGGCCAGAAATCGCTTGTCGAACTCCAGCATCCAGATCGGCTCGTGCGCCTTACGGATGCGGCGGGCACCACGGAGTACGTCTAGTTCGCCCCCCTCGACGTCGCACTTCACGAAGTCGAGCGGCTGATCTGGGGGCCAGATATCGTCCGCAGGCAGGCCTTCAACGACAATTTGCGTTCCCACGTCCCTCACTGCCGAACTGAGGCCACTGCCCCGCGCACAGTAAAAGCTTACTCTCCCTGGACGGTCAGTAGCAGCTACGTTGAGAACGCGAACGCCAGGCAACCCACACAGGGAGCGTTCAAGGCAAGTAGCCACCTCAGGGTGTGCCTCCAAGGCAATCTTCGTGGCCTGCGGGTCCATGAGGTTCGTGGCGAACTTCGTATACCAGCCGTAATTAGCCCCTATGTCAAGCATCCCCCGAACCGAGGGCAAGAAAGCACATACGATCTTTGTTTCCTCCATGTCGGACAATGGACGACCAAACATCAAGAACTGCCTAGCGCTCGTATCGCTTGTTCGCATTACTAGGGGCCCGGCGTCAGTATCGATCCAGATGACTCTACCGCCGAGTAGCCGAGGAGGAATAAAGCCAATCAAACGACCGCCTCTCTGCGAGCCAGTTGCCCGAAATGGCGCCAGGATGGCATCCAGCAGTACCGAGGCCGTACCAACCGAAAGTTTTTTGCTCATAGACATTAAGACTAGTCGATCACCCATCCCCTTTAGCGATCAGCAACACGGGTTTGCGGTCTGTTCTGCCATTGGCCGCCGAAACGCCCATGGCCATGAGTGCATACTCAGTCCCGATTCCGCGAGTAAAATCGTGACATGACCTGGTAGATGCCGATAGGTGCCGTCCTATCCAGAATGGTGTCAGACCCGATTCCATGAGTAGGCCGGTGACACGACCGTCTAGATGCCGATAGGTGCCGCTCTGGCCTGGGATGATGATTGCTGCCAAAGCGATTATCGGCCCAGTGGAGAGGATACCTATCTGGTTACTGTAGCAGGATAGGTGCTGGTGGCCGGCGGCGTCAGCAGGTGCGGGCCGGCGCGCCGGATCGGTCGCTGAAGGCGAATGCGGGCCTGGCCGCGGTCACCGAGGTGTGCGGCCGGCTCGGCGTGATCGAAGCGTTGGATGCGGCTGTCGACCCATCAAGCAGCGGGATCGCGGGTTTAGCGCTGGGGAGCTGCTGGCCGGGATCGCGGCGGCGCAGTTGGTCGGGGAGGATTTCCTGACCAGGCTGGACCGTCAGCGCGCCGACGTGGCGGGCCAGCTGCTCACGCCGGTGCCGGGGCTGGCGTCCACCACCGCGGGCGGGCTGGCCCGGCGGATCACCCGGCGCAGTGGCAGACGGTGGAGTCCGGTCTGGTGGTGGTCACCGGCCGGATGCTGTCGCTGGTGCCCATGGAGCGGGCGGCAGCGCTGGCCGAGGGGCCGGTCACGATCGACCTGGCTACCACCGATGTGGAGGTCTACGGCCGCAAGAAACGCGGCGTGGCGTACAACCATCAGGGCCAGCGGGCGGGCCGGCCGCACGTGGCCACCTGGGCGGAGACGGAGACCGTGCTGGCTGCTGACCTCGGCGACGGCACCGATGACCCGCGCGCGACCGCACCGGATCTGCTGCGCCGCGCGATGGCCGCCCTGCCGCGGCGGGCGCAGGCTTCGGAGCGGGTGGCGATGCGCGCCGACGCCGGCTACTTCGCCGGGTAGCTGGCCCGCGCCGCCCACGACGAGCACATCAGCTTCGCGATCGGCGCCAAGCGGATCGCGCCGCTGTGGCGGCTGCTGGACGGCCTGGCGGAAGACGACTGACACGACGCGATCGAGATGGATAATGCCAGGTCACGGTCGCCGGGTACTGCCCGGACTGGTGGCCCGCGGACACCCGGCTGCTGGTCCGCCGGGTCCTGCTGGACCCGGCCCAGTCTCTGCCGGCCGCGGTCCCGGCGCCGCCGGACCCTGCACCCCGGCCAGCGGGCCCTGCCGAACCCGAGCTGGCCAGCGCCGGGGCGATCTACGCCAACTCGTTCATCGTGACGGACCTGGACGTGACTGCTCCGGACCAGGCGGTTGCGGCGGAGCACTCGCACCGGCACCGCACCACGGTGGAGAACATCTTCCGCGACAGCAAGCCCGGCGCCGCCCTGCGGCACCTGCCATATGGACACCCCAGGTGAACATGGCCTGGATGTGGGGAGCTCTGCTCGCCGCGACCATGGCCGCCTGGCTGCACCAGCTCACCGCCATCACCGCAGGGCAGGACATCCTGGCCGGGCACAGCGTGCGCGGCGGTAAAGCCATGATCGCCACCCTGCGATGGCGGCTGATCGCCGTCCCCGGCCGGCTGATCCGCCACGCCCGCCACCTGACCCTGCGCCTCCCGCCCGGCCACAGCCTGCTTCCCGAAATCCTGGCCCGGCTGCGGGACCTGCCCGCCCCCACCTGACCTGCGCCTCCTAAGCCCCGGCTCCCCGTCCTCGCCCACGGCCCGCCACCCCGACCCGCAGAAAGGCCCCCAGACCGCGAACCCGGCGTCGGCTCCCGAGCCGCCAGCATGCCCGCTACCAGGAATCCTGGCACACCAAGATCATTTACAGAGGCAGGGATCAGCTCATCGCGCTATTCGCGGAATCGGGTCAGAGCTCCGGCGTATTCCGGACTTATTTCGTTTTATTCAGTATGCGTGGCAGCGCCTGGAAGCGCTGCTGATAGCTCACGCCTATGAAATGGCTTAAGGACTGAGAACGGATATGTTTACCAATGTATCCAATTCTCTTCTTCTTGGCAGCACCGTCCTTGTCGGCACGATGGTGTCGGCCCGGTAGCATGGAGATGCCTCGCAGCATCATTGATTTCATAGCTGCCGGGCTCGGGACCATCAGTTGGTGGAGCGGCAGGTGGGTGGAGCGACTGATGGCAGATGCTGCAAATACCGCAATGGTTGTGTAACCGAGCAGGGATGCCACAGCAGCTCCCATGATGCCGAAGAAGTGCAGCAGCACCGGCAGCGTTGCGAGGGTAACCACGGCTGCGACAGATTCGGCTACCAGGACGGTCGTCGGGCGGCCGAGACCGCGTAGCCCCTCTTCTGCGATGCCAGCCCAGGCCAGGATCGCTCCGGCTGGAACCAACACAAGCGCCGATGGGATGGAGGGAGCGTAGCGGGCGCCAAAGACCAACGGGAGGGCGACCGGCGCCAGCAGGATAAACGGTATGGACGTCACCGCCGCGACGGCCGTTCCACCCTGAAGGGCAGTGGCGAGCAGCTGTCCGCGGCGACGCATGTCCGGTTCCGAGGATACTTGCGGGAACAGGACAGATCCGATGGCCGAGAGCAACGGGGCAACCGCGCCGCTCCAGGCCACCGCGACAACGTAGAAGCCCAGCGACCGGGCTGGCAGGAACGCAATGATCAGCAGTTGGTCGAATCGCAGATTGATGGTCTGCGGAAGTGACGTCACCGCGGAGGGAAGGCCGAAGCGAAGCAGCCTCCCGACCAACCGTCGCTCAGGCCGCGACCGGCCCTGTAGTCTCCGCTTGACCACGATAACGATGGGCAAGGCACAGCAGAGCATCGCTCCGAGATACCACCGGGAAAGAGGGATCGGGTGAGCGTCCTTAAAGAACCAGCTAGCGCAGAGAATGCCCAGCCATGCTAGGCCGGGGGCGACGCGAAAGACGTTCCATGCAACAAATGAATGCGCTGCGCGCAGGGAGCCAATCGGAATCCCGAACACAGCGAAGAGTACTCCTACGAGCAGAAAGACACGCGCCGCTGATATCACGTCGGGCCCCTGGGCGGATAGCAAGAACGGCAGTGCAAACCACGCTGTGGCGCCGACCAGCAAAGATGACAGGAGCCCGATCAGCATAGCGGTTGCAGTGAACTGCTTGCCCCTCTCGGGCTCACGCGCGATGAAATAGACCAGCGCTGAGTCGAGCCCCAGCATGGCGAGTGTTCCCAGTAGCAGCGGCCATGTTTGGATGGCAGCCAATTCCCCTTCGCCGGAAGGACCCAGCAGGCGGGGGGCAATTACTCCGGTCGCCACGGCGAGTACCGCCAAGCCGGAGTTGGTCGCCACCGTGCTCCTCAGCGCCTGATTGGCGCTGTTTGGCGCTGGCAGTTTGGAGTGCCGTTCCTCGTGAACAGAAGGCTCCGTTCCGGAGTTTCGTGCGATGGCTCGCATTTCCCTCATGCCCGGCCCGGACCCGATGCGTGCGCGAACTGGCAGGGCGGGCCGCCTCGGTCGAGGGTCACAGTAGCCTCCGGACGGTGATCTGCGTAGCGAGCCGGATACGCGGCGCGAACGGTCCGGAGGTCCCCCTGGCGGATCCAGGACACCCCTGCTGCGCGGGCAAGTACCGCCTGCTCCGGACAGATATCGATGCCTCCGCGTCAAAGCCGTCCGCCTGAGGCAACCGGACGAGGCCGCCGCGCCCGCAGCCCAGATCTACGACGGGTCCGACCGAGGCTGGCGGCAGCGGGGAACAGATGTTACGTCGGTAGACAAGAGCAGCCGCTTTGGCTCCGTCGCGGCCGGTGTGCTGTGAGGCGTACACCTCGTCAAGACGGCTCTGGAGGTCGGCCAGGCTAACTGTGATCACTTTTAGATGTTACTTGACTACTTAACGTCATGAAGGTCGTTACTCGGTGCACAAGCTCACCGGCAGTCGCAAGGCCGATGCCCCGGGGAGGGCGACCTGTCGCCACACTGGGGCCAGCAGGCCAGCGCCGAGTTCACGTAACCGACACGACCACCAGGTGGGGAACCAGCTCGGTAGACCAATCTCTCACCGGCAAGACCTACAACGACGACTATCTCAAGATCACGACAGCGGGTTCCTATCCAACAGCGCCGACGGGTACGGCGGCGGCACTACACCCACGGCACGCGGCGGGCGACCATATCACGATCACCACTGACGACGCCGGATTCAACGGCGGCAGCATCTATGACGCAGCGGTGGCGCGGACCCGGCCACGCTGAGCGAGTCAACGGTGTTCGGGAACCAGTGCGACAACGCGCTCCCACCGACTCGGTCACGGACTGCTTCGTCTAGCTGGCGCATCGCGACAAGACCGGGCCGAGGACCGCGGGTTGCCCGGTGCGGGGCGCAGGCTCTGGACTTTGGTTGCCGGCCCGAGCCCTTCGTTGCCAGTCCGGTCGCCATTACTGTGACTTAAAGTAGGGTTCTATATACACTGTGTTATACGAGGTCGGAGGTACGGTGCCAGTCAGGGACATGAGCCGCCCGCAGCCCGGGGCCCGGCGGCTCTCGCTGCTGCGGCAGCGGGCCGCGTTCGGCGGCTCGGCGCGGTACTGGGAGCGCAACTACGCCAGGGGCCGGACGAGCTGGGCGGGCTCGTATGGCGCGCTGGCACATGGCAAGGCCGCCTTCCTCAACGAGTTCGTGCGCACCCGCGAGATCGGGTCGGTCATCGAGTTCGGCCGCGACGACCGGAACCAGCTGTCGCTGGCCTACTACCCGGCCTATATCGACCTAGACGTCTCCCGCACCGCCATCAAGCGGTGCCAGCACCGGTCCGCCGCCGACCCTCGCCGGTGGCCCTCATGACTGGCCGGCCTCCGGTTCTTCTACTGCTCATGCGTGCGGAATCACCGGTTTACTATAGCGTCGAGCGGCTTTTCGAGACTCTCGCACCGCGCCTAGCCGAGAACTTCGAGGTCCGGACGGTGCGGATGCCCTGCCAGAGCCGCGGAATCCTACGGTGCGCGCGCAACCTCATCTTCACGGCGCGCCAGCGAGCGGACGTCATTCACGTGACTGGAGACATTCATTACTGTGCCATCGCCATCCGGCGGGCGAAATGCGTCCTTACCGTACTCGATCTCTGCTCGCTTGATCGCTTTAAAGGTGCCAGGAAACTTATATTCTCGACATTCTGGTACTCGCTTCCGCTCCGTTGGGCACCACATGTGACCGTTATATCTGAAGAAACAAAGAAACAGCTTGAACGTCACTTCCCAGCGGCCGCGGATAAGATCGAGGTCATTTCGGCCTGCGTGGACGGAGAGTTCGGAAAAAATTACAGGACGGCCCGGGCAGGTGCCGACGAACTCCAGGTACTGCAGGTCGGGACGGGCTGGAACAAGAACCTTGAACGGGTGGCTGCGGCAGCATCAGGACTGCCCGTGCGGTTGCGGATCATCGGGCCGCTCAGAGAGCGCCAGCGCTCGCTGCTGCGCTCGCTGGACCTTAGCTGGACGTCGGTTCAGCAGCTGTCCGGAGAGGAAATTATCATGGAATACCGGGAAAGCGATCTGCTCGTATTCGCCTCGACATACGAAGGGTTCGGCCTGCCGATCGTAGAGGCGCAGGCTATCGGGCTGCCGGTGATCACCTCTAAAATGGCCCCGATGACTGAGGTCGCCGGGGACGCGGCGCTGTTTGTAGATCCGTACGAGGAAAAGGAAATACGCGCGGCCCTGGAACAGCTTTTGCGCTCACCTGACCTGGCCCGGCGATTGAGCGAGCAGGGCCGGCGGAACGCCGAGCGCTTCGACGCGCAGATCGTCGCCGACCGCTACACAGATGTCTATACGCGTATTTGCGGCAAGCTGTTGCCACAGGGGCAGCCGGGATGACTTCGGCAGCCGATCCGCACGGTGTCTCCAGCACGCGGGGGCGTGGTCAAGAGCCAATGCCGCTTAGCTCAAGTTGACGTAATAATCAAATCACTTAATGTCGTCTGATAGGGGCGGGGAAATCCTGGTGAGCGCTGATCGCAGACCCGCCTCCGCCCCACTACGGCCAAGCATCACCATCTTCACCCGGTCTTACCCTCCCGCGTATCTGAGAGGCGGTCCCGCCCGCAGCCTTTTCGCACTAGTCGAAACCCTGGACGACGATTTCGAGTTCTCGGTCATCACCTCCGCTCTCGACGACCCTGCCGCAGGGCCGATGGATTCGGTCGAACCGAACCGGTGGAGTGCATATGGTAACGCGAAAACCTGGTATGAGCTCAGGGGCCGCATGCCGACCAGGAGGATAGTCGCTCTGCTAAGGGAAATCAGGCCACAACTTGTATATCTCAACAGCCTGTTCGACTATCGGTTCGCTGTCCTCCCCCTGCTTATTGCCCGGATAATATCAAGGAAAATCCCTGTTATACTGGCTCCGCGTGGTGAATTGTCGGTTGGCGCTCTCGCGCTAAGCCGTAGAAAAAAGTATTTCTTCATCGTATTGTTTCGTTTGTTCGGGTTGCATAGGGCTGTTTCATGGCACGCTTCTACGAGTCAGGAGAGATCAGATATCGAGCGCGTGTTCGGTGGAGACCTGAGAATTTATATCGCAATAGACTTGCGAATCGGTATCTCTAGCGAATGCGCGGCTCTCGACCACCTTCCTCCTCGCGATTCATACAGTTGCTCACTCGTATTCTTCGCCAGGATCGTGCCAAAAAAGAACATCGCGACAGCCATCAGGGCGATGGCGCTGGTGGAAGGTAATATACGCCTCTCGGTAGCTGGCCCCATCGAAGATGAGAAGTACTGGGCACAGTGCCTCGAACTCATCAATGACCTTGATGACCCGGAAATGATTAGGTACGTCGGAGCGATCCCGCCAGACGAAGTCGTAAGCTTTCTCGGCGGCTTCGATCTATTCGTTTTCCCCACGCATGGTGAGAATTTCGGACATACCGTGCTCGAGTCGCTCGCCGCAGGAACCCCTGTAATCGTGGGACGTGACGCTCCGTGGCGCCAAATCGAGACGGCAGGCGCAGGATGGATGTGCGACCCCACTAGTCCGGAGGAAATCGCAGCGTTGATCCAGCGCTTCATGGCCCTCGACGCACAGTCACGCGGGCGCATGCGGACAGCCGCGCGCGGCGTCGCTGCCGGGATTTTGACCGACCCGAGAGGCGCCGGTGCGAACCGGGCGATGTTCAGGGCCCTCATCTGCGGCGGGCCGAGCACCTAGCGCCTAATATAAATTACGGAGAGTATCTTACTCCTGTCTATATGTCACAACCGCGGAACGGGAGAGTCCCTGATGGTGGGCCGAGCGACGCATATCGAGACCATGCTCGCCACGATGCGCGCCATCATCCGGGTAACGGATAAGGACGATTGTGGCGGTTAGCCGCTGGGTGGGGCATTCCGGCCGGGCTAGGCGGCTTCTGGGCATCTCAGCCCGGAGCCGCGCGCCGAGGAACATCCCACTCCGTGTGTCCGTCTTTCCCCGTGGGCGCGCCGCCGATCCCCGTCAGTCTCCCGTGGCACCGGTCCGGTGTGCCGAAGGCTCACCGCCTGGCACCACAGCCATCCGGCCACCGTCGACGGCGATGAGCCGGTCAACCCACCACTCGGTGTTCCTCCTCGTCACCCTTATGACTTTCACCGAATCACTCGTCGCACGCTTCTTCTCATTGCTATCCGTCCTACGTCACAAAGGTGAGCGAGTTGGCTGAAACACTGAGAGTCACAATCCTCAGCGCCTATCCATTTCATATGGTCGACCAGGCGCGCCAATTGCACCGGGCTGGAGTTCTGGAACAGATGATCACCGCCGTGCCGCGTAGCCGCGTGGGATTGCCCAGGGAACTGGTGAGCACCCGGCTGCGGTGGAGTTCACTGCGGTGGAGCGCGCGGAAGGCGATGTCATGGGCCGATCCACTGCTGAGCCATGCGGTAGTCCGTGACTTCGATCGGTGGGCTGCTTCCCACCTCGGCAAGCCGTCGGTCGTAAATGGGCTGTCAGGATTCGCGACACAGACGCTCGCCCTAGCCTCAGCCAGGGGCATACCGGTCTTCTGCGATCGCGGGTCGTGGCACATCCTGGAGCAACGGCGCGTCCTCGACGCCGAGTCAGACAGGATCGGAGCGACGCGCCCGCGCTTCGATCCCTTCATGGTTGAGCGCGAACTGCGTGAATATCAGCTTGCGGACCGCATCCTAGTCCCCTCGGAGGCAGCCAGGGAGTCGTTCCTGCGTCAAGGTATCAATTCGGGGAAGCTCATAAAACTTCCGTACGGGGTCGACATCTCTGCATTCTCCCCGCCTGCCCAGCCTCCTCCGCCAGGTCGTATCATATCGGTGGGTGCAGTCGGTTTGCGTAAGGGCCAATATCACTTGCTGGAAGCCTTCCGCATGCTGCGCACGCGGCAGGCCAACCTGACTCTGGTCGGGCCTATCACACCCGGCTGGGACAAGCGACTCAAACTCGGCCAGCCCGGAATCCGCGCCACCGGCCCGCTCACCCGGGACAGGGTAATCGAGGAGCTCCACCAGGCATCGGTCTTCATTCTCTCTTCCGTCGAAGAAGGCCTTGCCTTGGTAATAGCACAGGCCATGGCATGCGGCCTTCCAGTTATCGCTACGCGAGCCACCGGGGCCGAAGAGCTCATCACGGACGGCCTAGAGGGAATCGTGATACCTGATCCGCCGCAGCCCGAGATTATCGCCCAGGCCATGGACGCTCTTCTGTCAGATGTGAACCGCGCCAGAGCGATGGGAGCAGCGGCGCGCCGCAAGGTCGAGTCCTTCGGGGGCTGGGACCGCTACGGCCGCCAGGCGGTGGCCGCCTTCCGGGAAGGACACAGCGGATGACTCGATCTCGGCTGGGAATCGTGGTCACTCACCCGATCCATTATCAGGTGCCGCTCTACCGGTACCTGGCCGCCCAGACATCGGTCGAGCCAGTCGTGCTCTTTCTGTCCGAGCACGGCCTCACGGAGTCGTTTGACCGAGAATTCGGGCGCTTGCTGAAGTTCGACATCGAGTTCACCGGAGGCTACGAGTACAAGATGGTGCGCAACCTCAGCATCAAGCCGCACGTGAGCACACCTTGGGGTGTGTTCAATCCGGCACTACCAAGAGTCATCAGGCGTTCACGGCTTGATGTAATCATGGTGCACGGCTACAGCAACCTCTCCCACTGGCTGGCCTACGCCACCGCTGCGTGCTGTGGTATCCCCTACATGCTGCGAGGGGACTCGCAGCCCGATAGAGAGCCAGCGCCTACTTGTAAGCGAGCCGCCAAGCGAGCCCTGATCAGACCCCTGGTCGGGCACGCTGGCGCATGCCTGGCTATCGGCACACTGAACCGGGACTTTTACGTCTCCTACGGGGCACAGACAGACCGGATATTTTCTGCGCCCTACTCAGTTGACACGGAGCACTTCATCAGCGCGGGCGAACTCGGACGTGCCCGCAGGACCGTCCTGCTGGAATCCCTCGGCCTCGCGTCGGAACTCCCGCTGGTTCTGTTCGCGGCCAAACTCCAGCCCTGGAAAGCTCCGCACGATCTCGTGACGGCGATGGACAAGTTGGACAAGCCCGCGAACCTGGTGGTCATCGGCGACGGGCCGCTCCGGGCGGATATGGAACGGCTGGCGGCTAGCCGTCCCTGGATGCGCACCCTAGGATTCGTGAACCAGAAGGCTATCGGAGAATGGTACGGGGCTGCCGATTTGTTCGTCCTCCCCTCGCGTCGCGAACGGTGGGGCTTGGCAGTTAACGAGGCTATGGCGGCCGGGGCCGTGCCCATTGTCTCGGATGCCGTTGGATGTGGCCCCGATCTGGTGGCTGACATTGGCTGGATCTATCCCGCTGGTGACGTCTCTGCGCTCGCGCGGGCCATGGCGCAGGCGTGCGAGCCGGAGGCTCTGACTGAACGCCGTCCTCTCGCACGCCAGCAATCAGTCAGGTACGGAATCGCCGAAACGGCGCGCGGTATTGAGAGCGCAGTCAAAATGGTCCTGGGCCAATGACGCGGCCGACCAGGGTCGCGATCATCGGTGAACCGGCCGAAGCCGGGCTACGCGATTCACTCGTCGATGCCTTCCGGGGCTCCGGATGCTCAGTTGCTGTGCTCCCCCTCGGTCCCTGGCAGCCTGGCTGGCTGAAGTCGGCCGCCCACCACCAGCCACTCCTCGGAGCAGGCTTCCGCCGCACCCTTCGCATTCAGGTCGACGCGCTGGTCGAACAGGGACCGTACGACCTCGTCCTAGTCGTCAAGGGTACCTTCCTCAACACACATTCAATCGACTACCTCCGCTCCCGTCTAGCCGCTCCCGTGGTGTGCTGGAACCCGGACAGCCCTTTCGACGACGCCATCTCCAACTGTGGCGCGGGGATTCCCCGCGCCATCGCGGCGTACGACGCTTACATCACGTGGGCGTATGACATCGCAGAGCGCATCCAGCCCGTGGCTGCCCATGTCCTCGTCGCCCCATTTGCCTGGGACCCGGCAGTTATCCAGCCAACTCCCGGGCGCGGCGAGGCCGCGGAACGTATCGTGTTCATCGGCACAGCCACCCGGCAGCGCAGTGCCTTCTTGCAACGCCTGGCACACCTGCGTCCGATCGTATTCGGAGCCGGGTGGCCGCGCCTCGACGGGCTGGATATCCGCCCGCCAGCTAGGGGGATCGAATTCGCCCGAATAGCCGGCGAGGCTAAGTGGAACCTGAACCTCCTCCGCCCGCAGAATGCGCACTCACATAACATGCGTAGCTTCGAACTGGTAGGTGCCGGGGGCACCCAGGTCGCACCCGCTACGGCTGACCACGAACGATTCCTCGGCCGAGATGGCCGAACGGTGCTCTTCCGGAGCGAAACAGAACTGGAAGCCATCCTACGGTCGGATCCATATGACCTTCCGCCAAGACCGCCAGCAATTCTCGATGGTCACACGTATTTGACCCGCGCACGCACCGTGCTTGCCGGGCTCAGCCTCTCCCATAGCTAGGTCGAGGCACCGATTCCTCTCCTGTCAAACACCAGCGGCTCGCCGTCCAGCGGCTCGCTGCCGACAGGCAGCATTAGCCAACCATGCCAGATTCCGTGTGCAGCCCACTTTGCATGGGTCGGCCGCCGTCTCCCCAGCACGTCCGCTGCGGCGATCCGGGGTAGGAGAGCTGAAAGATAGATGGTCCGCATCGCTCGAATCATCCTACTATGATGTCTGCGGGCAAACCAGATCGCATTGCGTGTGGCATAGTAGGACGATATCGCGTTTTCCCTGGTCGACTCTCCCGAATGGTAGGCTATGGCTGAGGGAACGACGACGACGCGCCATCCAGATTTCTTCGCTCGTAGTGAGATATCCACATCCTCAAAAGTCAGGAAGAAGCTTCCATCCCACCCCACATCCCGGACAACCTCGGCCCGGCAGAAGATAACTGCCCCAGTGGCCCAGTCATTATCGATCAGTCCCAGGCTCGCCATGGAGATCCCGGAAGCCGCGCACTTTGATGGCACTTGAATCGGCATTCTGACGAAACGGCTGTACGTTCGCATGCAGTACGTATATTTCCAGTTAACCATCGGATCCTTCGTGCCCGGGTGATAAAGATATGGCGCCACGATGCCTACGTCATCACGCTCGAAGGCCGAGACGCAGGCCTCCACGGCATCTTTGTCTATCGAAACGTGCGGGTTGAAGAACACGTAAACGTCGGCCACGCACGCCGCCGCGCCCAGTTGGCACCCGCCGCCGAAGCCCAGGTTCCTATCCGGTACGAGCCAGGTACAGCGGACATCGGCCAGCTCTGCCGGGCGCGGGGACATATCGTTAGCGACCACGACGATCTCGGAGAACACGCCAAGACTCGCGTGGCCGAGAACCGCCTTCACAGACCTCCCGATGTCCCCGTAATGCACGAGGACCGCGGCGGCAACCTTGGTTCCCAGGAGAACAGGCACCGCCGACCTAGCCCTTGACCGCCGACATGCAGATCGTGTGGGGCGGATACGTTCTGCGCCATCCGGCCGGCGCGGGAACCGCGCGGAGGGGTAGTGTCACCGCCCAAGCCGGACCGTAACCGAAATATCGGGTGAAACGGCGCAGCAGGCCGGTTGCCCGCTGGCTGTACCAGGCAGAGCAAAATCCTATCTCGGTGATTTCCAGGCCTGCCTGGGCGGCCAGGAGCCTGAGCCGGTCAGCGGTATAGCCCTTACGCACATGCCCGCCGTCTTCGACCCTTGAGAAGGGGCCGGCATCACCAGCGTCTATGGGTATGTACGCTTCATTTGGCGTGGTCAGGATCAGATGGCCGCCCGGGCGAAGGATATTTGCCAGAGATACCATGAGGCCCGCATCGTCCAGTACATGTTCAATTGTCTCGAGACATGTCACTATTTCGAATTTTTCTTTCAGGTCGCGCCGGCCAGATAGGGTGCGCACGTCCTGTACTTCGAAGCGCGCACGACTGCCGAACCTGGCTGCCCGGTTCTTCGCCTTGGCCAGATCCGGACCATCCCAGCCAAGCCCGAGCGTGCCATATCCCAGGCGCGAACAATTGATGGCAAGCCATCCGTTGCCGCACCCGACATCCGCCAGTGACGCAGGCGCCGCCGGGAGCCGCTGCTTTACCCAGCGCCAACGGTCCAGAACTGTCGTGTCGCCCAGCAAAAGCAGGGAACGCGGGCCAGCCAGCCGGATAAGAGCTTCCCGGAAGACAATCATAGCGATACACGATAGACGACATCATGTCCCTCGTCGAACCGGCGTGCGGATATGTCAATCTTGTCTTGCTTGCCTGATTTGCTTACCGTGTCTGCTTTCATCGGCCGACAATAGGTTCATGCCTGATGCGGCAAACCCGCGGAAGGCGTCGCTGCCGACGTGCTCCATTTCATGCCAAAATATCACCAACAGACACAATCGAGTGATTGCGGAATAAGCATTTCTCGGTCGCACCAGCTATCGCGCTTATTAAGCGACCTATAGGATTCACAGGTATGAGCGCTATGTTGCTGCTGGCCCTACTGCTCCAGGGCGTTGCTGTCGTCCTGCTGCGCTGTCGCCTCGGAAGGCTTTGGCTGCGCAGACCAGTAGCGATTCTTGTCCTGACCTCGGTGACCTACCAGGGCCTGTCCTCGATACTCCTGCTTCTCCCGTCTATCAGGGAATGGGACACCTATCGCAGTAAACGTTCAGGTCCCCGGCTGATGGCGGTGCTGTCCTGACTTCCGGTGATGTGCGGGATTGAGGCGGGCTTCTTGCGTCTCTTGCGGGCCGAAGCGGGAGCCTTCAGCAG
>Ga0302177_10000694_pt1 | contig 24974 bp, 16 predicted proteins | sample I_Palsa_E1_2_FD_198780 | JGI IMG/M metagenome (GOLD analysis project Ga0302177, IMG submission 198780) | Peat permafrost microbial communities from Stordalen Mire near Abisko, Sweden - I_Palsa_E1_2 | ecosystem: Environmental > Terrestrial > Soil > Palsa > Peat permafrost | place: Sweden... | reverse complement strand
CTGTGGGTAGTCATTTTCGGCTGTATGTTTGCGCTGGGCTGGGTGAACGACACCTTCCCCTGGACAATGCACGCCCCGTGGTTAAGGCCGGTCGCCGTCGGCCTCATGATCTTCGGCCTCGCGCTGCGCATCACCGCCATCGTCACACTGGGCCGCTCCTTCACCGTCAACGTCGCGATCCACGCCTCGCAAAGCATCCAGCGGACCGGGCTATACGGCATCGTCCGCCACCCGTCCTACCTCGGCATCGAAATTATTTTCCTCGCTGTCGGCTTGTATTCCAGAAACTGGGCCTGCCTGGCGCTGATCCTGATTGCCCCCACAGCGGCTGTCCTCTATCGCATTCACGTGGAAGAGCAGGCGCTGGTAGGTGCTTTCGGCGATGAATACGTCGAATACAGCCGCACCACAAAGCGCCTGATCCCTGGCGTGTATTAATTCCGCTCGCTCTATCCGAGATTACTTGACATCGTCAACTAAATCGATGCATCCTCTTGTCCATGGCACCCCAGCCGCAGGACGCTGCCCTCACCGCCGATGCCGCCGCCTTCCGCCAGTTCAACCGCGTCTACACGCGTTTCCTCGGCACCCTCAGCGAAGGGTTCCTGCGCACCCAATTTTCGCTCGCTGAAGGCCGCGTGATTTACGAGCTCGCCACCCGCCCAAAAGCTCAGGCGAAAGAGATTGGCGAAACCCTTGGCCTCGATGCCGGTTATCTCAGCCGCATCCTGACGAAATTCGAGAAAGCCGGTCTTCTCAACCGTAAAACATCGAAGCGCGACAGCCGCGCCGCCGATCTCCAGCTCACCGCCCGAGGCCGCGCCATCTTCCGAACCCTCAACACGCGTGCCGAAAAGCAAGCTCGTGATTTCCTCAAGGCTTTGCCGTCGCCGGCGCGCGCTGACTTCACCGGCGCGGTCCGCACCATGGAACGTTTCGTTACCGGCCGGGACGCCCCGCCATCCTGGACTCTACGCACCCACCGCCCCGGCGACATGGGAACGATCGTCGCCCTCGAAGGCGCCGGCTACGTCGATCAGTTCGGCTGGGACGGCTCCTTTGAAGCCCTCGTCGCGCGCATCGTCGCCGACTTCATCGCCAACTTCAATCCTGGGCGCGAGCGCTGCTGGATCGCTGAAATCCCCGGCCCCTGTACCGCGCGCCCCTGTACCGCACGCCACGTGGGCCACATCTTCCTGGTCCAGCACCCGGAGCAACCTGGCACCGCCAAACTGCGCCTCCTCTACGTCGATCCAGCAGCGCGTGGGCTCGGCCTCGGCAAGGTCCTCGTCGACGAGTGCGTCCGCTTCGCCCGCCAGGCCGGCTACCGCAAGGTGGTGCTTTGGACGCAAAGCATCCTCACTTCCGCCCATCGCTTGTATCAGAACGCCGGCTTCCGCCTCGTCGAAGAGCAGCCTCACCACAGCTTCGGCAAAGACCTCGTCGGTCAGACCTGGGAACTCATATTCCCATAGCCACCTCGGCCTTCCCAGGAGCCTGTTCGTCACATCTCTTGATCACTTCCGGCTCGCGGGAACTATAATCTGCGTTCCCCCCGTTTTTGCTATTCCCATTTTCTCAGGAGCCATGATGCCCAAGTCGATTCGCGTGCTGGCGCTACTCGTCGCAGCCGCCGTTACATTCTCCCCTGCTTTCGCGCGCGCCGCCGGCGACGATAAGCCCGCCGACAAGACCGCAGAAAAGCCGGCCGAGAAGCCCGCCGAGAAGCCCGCGCAGGAAGTGACGACCCAGGGTTCACTCGAAGTAGGAGGTCAGCACGTTCTCTATAACGCCGTCGCCGGAACCATCACCGTCGGCTCATCCAACGGTGAAGACTCGCAACTCGGCCCTGACGGCAAGCCGACGCCCGATACCGATCTCGCCGCCGCCTTCGCCGCTGCCAAGGACGCCAGCCAGGCGCCGCCCCTCGCGCGCATCTTCTACGTCGCCTACTTCAAGCGCGACGCCACCGAGCCCCGCCCCATCACCTTCCTCTACAACGGGGGCCCCGGCAGCTCCACCGTCTGGCTGCACATGGGATCCCTGGGCCCCAAGCACGTCGTCACCGAAATGGATACGCACCTGCCCGGCGCGCCCTACAAGCTGACGGATAATGCGTACTCGCTGCTCGACGTTAGTGACCTGGTCTTCATCGATATGCCAGGTACCGGCTTCGGCCGCCTCACTGGCAAAGATGCGGGCAAAGCTTTCTGGGGCATCGACGAAGACGGCCACGCCTTTGGCCGTTTCATCAAGCGCTTCCTCTCCAAATACAACCGCTGGAATTCACCCAAGTACATCTTCGGCGAAAGCTACGGCACCACCCGCTCGGCGGTCCTCTCCAACATTCTCGAGAACGAGGAAGACATCGACCTGAATGGGGTCATCCTGCTGTCGCAGATCTTTAACTTCGCCACCGATATCGATAGCGCCCATCAGAGCCCGGGCATCGATCTCGCTTACGAACTGGCCCTGCCGACTTACGCCGCTACCGCCCGGTACCACCACAAATTGCCCCAGGAGCATCCCGATCTCCCCGCCTTCATGACAGAGGTCGAGGACTTTGCCATGGGTCCTTACGCCCAGGCCCTGGCCAAAGGTACCGACCTCAGCCAGAGCGACAAGCAAACCATCGCGCAGAAGCTCCACGAGTACACGGGCCTGCCCGTCGACTATCTCGTGAGAGGCGACCTGCGCATTGCCGGCGGACAATTTGAAAAGACTCTTCAGGACGATACCGGCGACACCACCGGCCGTCTCGACACGCGCTTCACCGGTCCGTCCATCAATCCGCTCAGCGAAACCTCCGATTACGATCCGCAAAGCTCGGCTATCTCCTCGGCCTATGTCGCGCTCTTCAATCAGTACGTCCGCAACACACTGAAATACGGGGAAGGCCAGACCTATCTGCCCGAGGCGGACTTCGGCGGCGGATTCATGTGGGACTTCAAGCGCCAGGGCTTCCCACTGTTAAACGTCAGCAACGACCTGGCGAACGCTATGAAGACCAATCCGAAGTTGAAGGTCCTCGTCAACGGCGGATACTACGACCTGGCCACGCCCTTCTACGCTGCGCAGTATGAAGACAAGCACCTGCCCATCTCAGAGAAGATCGCCGCCAACATCGAATATTCCTGGTATGAGTCCGGACACATGGTCTACGTCAAAAACGATTGCCTGAAACAGCTCCACGACCGCGTCGCCACCTTCATCAAGAGCACGGAGGCGGGCAACCAGTAAGTCACAATCGGCGGCGACGACGTTAGACTGAGAGGCAATGTCGGAGTTCCTCCTCTTTCACGGCGTCGCCATCGTCATCCTGATTCTGGCGAACGGCTTCTTTGTTGCCGCGGAGTTTGCCCTGGTCAGCGTCCGTGAGACGCGGATCGAGCAGCTCATCGCGGAACGCAAGCCCGGAGCCCGCATTGTCCGCCGTCTCCAGGAGAACCTCGGCGACTTTCTTCCCGCCGTCCAGCTTGGTGTCACGCTCTGCAGTCTGGCGCTGGGCTGGATTGGCGAGCCCGCCTTTGCGGGCGTCTTCGAGCAGGCCATGGGTCCGCTGCCTCATGCGCGCGTCTACGCGCACCTCGCGGCGGTGCCGTTGGCCTTCGCCCTTATCACCTACCTGCATGTGCTGCTGGGCGAGTTAGTCCCGAAAGCGCTGGCCCTGCGCCGTGCGGATCAAATTGCCGTCGCCATTGCCGGGCCGATGGAAGTCTTCATCCACCTTGCCCGGCCGATCGTTCGGCTGATGAACCGTTCCGCGGCGCTGGTGCTGCGTCTGTTTCGGGCGCCGCTCACGAATGAGGGCGCGGTCCACTCGCCGGAGGAGCTGAAACTGATGGCCACAGCCGCGCGGCGCATGGGCATGCTGCCCGTGTATCAGGAATCGCTCATCCATCGCGCCGTCGAGATCAATGAAGTCGTCACACGCGAAATCATGACCCCGCGCCAAAGAATTTTCTCGTTGCCGTCAGATATGCTCATCGAGGACGCAAGCGCACGCATTGTCGAGGAGCAGCACTCCCGCGTGCCTGTCTACGATCCTGCGCGCGGCTCGGAATACATCGTCGGCGTCGTCTACTCAAAGGACGTCAGCCGCCTCATGCATTTTCGGGCTACGGCCTCCACGCGTTTTTCCACCGCGCCGCTGAGCGATATGCGCCTGAAGCAGGTGATGCGGGAGGTGTTGGTGGTTCCGGAGACCAAGCCCGTCCTCGATCTGCTGCATGAATTTCAGGAGCGCAGGCGACACATCGCCATCGTGGTCGACGAGTTCGGGTCCACAGTCGGTCTGGCTACGGTGGAAGATGCTATCGAACAGCTAATCGGAGAAGTGGAAGACGAATTCGACGTCGGGCCGCGCGCAACGCTGGCGAACACGACGGGCTCCATGATCCTCGACGGCAGCGTCAGCCTCCGTGACCTCGAAACACAAATGAATTGGCATTTGCCGCGCGAAGGCGGCGTCGAAACTTTGGCGGGATTTATTCTGACCCGGCTGGGAAGAGTTCCTCAGGGTGGCGAGTGCATTGAATACGAGGGCCGCCGTCTCACCGTGCTCGAGATGAGCGGGCGCCGCATCAGCAAGGTGCGTATCGAGCAATTACAGCCAGTAGTCGCAGAGAAAGCAAAAGGATGAGACGGCTCCTGCGATCGCTGCTCATGCGCCTCACCTACACGTTGCCTGTGTTGTGGCTGGTCGTATCCGTCGTCTTCCTGCTCATCCACATCGTGCCCGGCGATCCCGTCGAGCAGATGTTGGGGGAGGGCGCGCGGCCGGCCGACATTGTTGCGCTGCGCCACACGTACGCCCTCGATCTACCGTTGGGAACGCAGTACGCGCACTACTGGCGAGGAGTGTTGCATGGCGACCTGGGCCGATCCATCCGGCTCAATGACTCCGTAACGCATCTGGTCCTGACCCGATATCCATTTACTGCCGAACTCACCGCGGCGGCATTATTCCTGGCGTTGTTACTCGCCATCCCAGCCGGTATTGGTGCGGCATTGCATCGAGGTCAGCCGCGAGACCACATTCTGAGCGTCGTAAGCTTGTTCGGATTGTCGTTTCCCGCATTTGCCCTCGGACCGCTCCTGATGCTGCTCGTCTCGATTAAGCTGGGATGGCTGCCCGTCTCGGGCGCCGGCGATCTCGCCCACCTCGTTCTGCCGGCCGTCACCATGGGAGCCGCGTTGGCTGCGATCCTCACACGCATGGTACGCACGTCGATGATCGAGGAACTCGGCCAGGACTACATCCGCACGGCACGCGCCAAAGGACTGTCGGAGCGAGCCGTCGTCTACAAACACGCGCTGCGCAACGCCATGATTCCAGTGCTTACGCTCATAGGCCTGCAATTCGGCGCCCTGTTGGCCGGCGCCATCGTGACCGAGACAATTTTTAGCTGGCCCGGAATCGGCCGCCTGACGGTCTCAGCAATCTCGAATCGCGATTACCCGCTGCTCCAGGGTTGCATCTTAGCCGTGGGACTCACATACGTCCTGGTGAATCTAGCCACCGATGTCCTGTACATGGTCGTCAATCCCAGAATCAGGTCGTAGTTATCGTGAGATGCACAAAGTTAATTGCCGGGCTCTTGCTAACTTCAACTACCGCGCTCACGCAATCGACTTATATCGGTTTCGATAAGAACGCCTACCCGGGCGACGATCTCCTGCCAGCGTTGCATCGAACCTTCGCCTACACCGGTTACTGGCTCAACATTCCGCCGGGGATGACGGCCGATCCATGGGTGGGGAAGCGCACCGTGGTCCGCGCGGTGGGCTTCGGTTTCCTTGTCCTGTTCAACGGAAAGCTCGACGTTCAACTCAAAAACCGGAACGCAGCCGAACTAGGCCGCGAAGATGCTGCGAGCGCGATCAAAGCCGCAAAGCAAGAAGGTTTCCCGATTGGCGCGATCATCTTTCTCGATCAAGAAGAAGGCGGCAGCCTCTTACCTGAGCAGGCCGACTACATTGGTGCATGGATCGCCGCAGTGGCTCACTCCGCTTACAAGCCCGGTATCTATTGTTCAGGCATTGCTGTGCGTTCGGGAACAACAATGGTGTCGACAGCGCAGGGCATCGCGAAGCGCTTTCCCCGCGCGAAGCTCTGGATATGGAACGATCAGTGCCCGCCCGCTCCGGGATGTCTCGCCCCCTCCCACGGATTAGACCCCGCAAAGATCGGGTTTCCCGAGGCCCTGGTGTGGCAATATGCCCAGTCGCCGCGCCGGCCAGAAAACACCGCTGCCTGCCAACAAACGTATGCGGCCGACGGCCGCTGCTATGCGCCAGGCCTGCCGCATTCCGAGCAAACCCAAATCGACCTGAATGTCAGTCGATCTCCAGACCCTTCGCATGGTCGCTGACCGGCGACCGGAGCTATTCGCTAGTGACTTGATGATGTTACCTGACGATAACTCTCCGGGGGGCCAAGATAGCTGTCAGGTATCAGGTTCTGATTCGTATTGGAAATTCCAGAAAATCTAGCCGTGGGATCCGCAAAACCAACCACCAGTTTTTCCAGGACAACGCCCGGATCAATCATCCGAATCTTCAGCGTGTGGTAACCGGGAGCATCGACGGTCAAAGTCGAAGTAACTTTGCGCACTCCATTGCTGACAGCTTCCTCCCAGGCCTTCTGCGAGTTATCCGCCAAAGCATCGACGACCAGTGGCGGCTGATCGTCGAAGGAAATAGCGTAACGAAGTCCGCGCCCCGGAACAAAATTGTTGGTAGACGCCAGAATCGCCTCTACATCGCACTTCCCGCTGTCGAACAGATACATCCGGTATTCGAGCGTGGGCGCAGGCTGCGGTGGCTCAAGACTCGCAGCCGTAACTGGAAAGATGGTCACGCCGCTGAGAGTCTCGCCAAAGCCGGGAATCTTATCCCAGTGCACGGAATCCACTGACGATTGACGGGTGAAATGCTCGGCCTCCACCGAAACGAGGTGGTTCGCCTCCACAAATCCCTCCAGCGAATCACGCGCAGGAGTTGCCGGATTGAGCGCCTGAACGCGAACGGAAACGGCCGGCCCATCTTTCTGCTGAATCGCAATTGTGCCGGAGTCCTCACCCCGCGGGACGGCGGCCCAGTCGATGTTGATGAGCAGTCGCTGATCCGGACCGACCTCGCCAGAAGACTGGCTGAGTTGAATCCAGGGCTGATCCGTTGTCGCCGTGTACGAGAATGGCTGGTTGCCTCGGTTAAAGACGTCCACGGTGCGAGTCTGCCGGTTGAAGTTATCGAAGGCAGGCAGCGCCAGCGGCGGAAACGGGCCCGATGCGGCGAATGCCGATCCCTCGACGGCGACGGCCATATGCGGCCCGGTTAATGGCTGGACCTGAGTGACCGCCGGCATCGCATTTACCGGCGGCTCGTTCCAGAACGTGTAGCCGATATGCGTCTGGTCCATCATGTGGTCCCACTTACCGTTCAGCAGTGTGTGGTTGTACTCATCGGAAAGTTGCGCGTCCTCAGCGAACAGGGCCCGCGCCTGCTCCGCTATATCGTTCGTGCTCGCCCTGCCCTGCTCCGCATAAAAATGGTTCTTCCCCGCAGTGATGTACAGTTCATTCACAACGGCGGAAGCCTTCAGCGGATACATCACTAACTCGAAAAACGCCGCGCGCCGGTCTTCAGGCAGCTCCTGGTAAATCCGCTCGGCCTGCTCGGTCAGCGCTTTCCACTGATCAAAGACGCGGTCAGCCTCGTCAAAATGAACAAGGCTGAAAGTATCCGGTTCGAGCTGTTCCGGCTTGCGGCGGCCGTTGAACCTCGTATATTGCGACATCAAGTCGGCGATCTCGGAGGCATGTTTAGGACCAAATTCCCGCGCCGCCCACAGTTGCGTGAAACCCTGGAGGCTGTCCTTGCCCCAACGCTCGGGATTGCGTGCCATCGACAGGAAAAACTCGATGGGAAACTCCATCGGCTTTAGGTCGCCAACATTCACAACCCAGATCCGATTCGCACCATAGTTTAGAGCCAGATTCATCTGTTCCCATATCTTTGGCAGATAATTCGTGTTCAGCCACTTATACGATCGCGGACCGCCAACATAGTCGAAGTGATAATAAATACCCGCTCCTCCGCTGCGCTTTCGCTCCTCGGCAGTCGGCACCCGTCGCAGATTTCCCCAGTTATCGTCGCTCCACAGCAGCGTTACATCGTCGGGAACGCGCATGCCTTTTTCGTAGTAGCCCTGAACCTCTTTGTAAAGCGCCAACACCTGCGGCACCTTTGTGAGATCCGGATTCACCGTCTCCTTCAGAATTTGTCGCTGGTTCGCGACGATCTTCTCCAGCAGATCGGTATTAGCGGAGGCCGACATCGGCGTATCGTTGACGCCGCGCATGCCCAGCGTGACAATCTGCTCGTAATTCTTGTCGCGCTCCATGCAGCCGCGCCAGTGGTCGTCAATCTTCTGCTGATTGGTGACATAATTCCACGGCCCGTCGCTGTGCTTCCATTCCTTCTCCGCGCACATCATCGGCTCCTCATGCGAGGTGCTCATGACGATGCCGTATTCGTCGGCGAGTTTCGCGTTCAGCGGATCGTCAGCGGCAAAGGAGCTGTTCCACATTGCGGGCCACAGGAAGTTGGCACGTAGCCTCAGCAGTAACTCGAACACCTTCACATAGAATTGGTGGTTGTACCCGCCGTACTTCTCATTGACCCAGCCAGTGAGTGCCGGCGCCTCGTCATTCAGGAAAATACCGCGGTACTTGACTGCCGGTTCACCCTGAACCCGGCGGCCCGGCTCGACATAAAGCGCATCCTTGTACTCAACCGGCACATCGGCCCACCAATACCATGGTGAGACACCGATCTGTTCCGACAGATCGTAGATGCCATAGATAGTTCCGCGCTTGTCACTGCCCGCGATGACCAGCGCGCGTGCAATTCCCGGCAGTGGATGCTCGACTACCTGGATTAGCGTCGATTCCCACTTACCCCGTATCTCGCTGACGTCGATTTTGTGTTCACGAATGAGCCGGTCGATCGCCTGGCTCTTACCTATGGTCCCGATCAGAAGCACATCGCCAGAGGGCGGCCTCGCACCGTCGCCGAACGGCGCAGCGATCCCGGTCACGCGCTGCAAGTCCATCTGGAGATCGTGCGCAGCGCGGATCACGCCAGGCCAGTCGTTGGGATCCACCCACAGCTTCGCAGTCGCCTTGTCGCGAGCAAGAGGGAAGCTCCCGGAAGAGGGGGTCGTCTTCACATAGACCCGCTCTCCCAGTCCAAAGCAGTTTAAAGAAACGCCGACAAGAGCTGCGGCGAGCACCCCACGCGTGATCCACCTTCGAGCCCGGCGAGTGAAAGCGGCGCGCAACGAAAAATCCAAACTCAGCTTCGAGCGAATCGACGAAAGGAACATCGGCACCACGTCCGTTCAAATTCGGGTCCCGAACAATATAGCGCAACCGCGCAGCCGTGGACGTGCTCTTCAGCGGGCCGTCAGGATTTCGGCTTGCTTTGCCCCGAGCAGAACCGTCAGCTCCGATCCACTTGAGTGCAGCACCGCAGACGATCCTACCTCCCCAGTGAAATCCCTACAGCCTTCCAGAGCAGTGCGCTTGAGGTCAAGCTTCATCTCGCGAGGCTGCTCGGAGGAGTTGACGGCAATCACATAATGTTCGCCGCTGTCTGCACCGCATCCCTTCCGCAAATCGGCAGTGCGCACAAAGATCAGCGCCGATTCGTCGTAGAAAATTTCCTGCTGCTCGCCCGTAGCCAAAATCGGGTGATGCCCGCGAAACCCGAACAGTGATGCAACCCAGTCATGAACTCCGGCCTGTTCCGGCGTTCTCCCGGAAGCGGTGAAAGCATTCTGCGCATCGCCGGGAAATCCGCCAGGAAAATCGTGCCGGTTGTCAGGGTCCGCGCCGCCGCTCATTGCAAGCTCATCGCCGGAGTAAATCTGCGGCACGCCGCGCAAAGTAGCCAGCAGCGCAAACGCAAGCTTAAGGTCCGCCACCGTGACCCCCGGCTGGCTCATGAAGCGGCCCGTATCGTGATTTCCGATGAAAGTCACAAGCCGATCCGGATGCGGATAAAGCCAATCCTGACCAAGGATCCCCACAATGGCGAACATGCCGTCTCCGCGAGCCTGGCCGGCAGAATCAGGATGAGAGAGCGCATTGCGCAGCGCGAAGTAGATGGGAAAGTCGAACGGAGTCGAAAGTCCAGTGTCGATGCCCTCATGGCTGATTCCGCCGGCGAAATACGAAGTGACGACCGGACTGCCGTTGAAGACCTCGCCGACCGTCGTCAAGTGCGGATACAGCCCATGCAGCTCCTGATCCAAAGCTTGCCAGAACGAACGCCCGACGTAGGGGAAAGTATCGTAACGAAGCCCGTCCGCGCCCGTATTCTCGATCCACCAAATCACATTCTGGATGAGGTATTGCCGGACCAGCGGATTTTCCTGATTGAGGTCGGGCAGCACGTTCGCGAACCAGCCTTCGGTCACGTCACGCCACTGTTCCCAGGTCGCGTGCGGATCGATGACCGCCTGAAACCGATCGCTGGCGATACGGTGGTCGGCGCGAGTGCCGTGAAACCAGTCCGGCATAGGAGGATCGGCAGCCCACGGATGCATGGCGCCAACGTGATTCGGTACTGTGTCCAGAACCAGCTTCATGCCGCGGCGATGCAGTGCGTCCGACAGCTGCCGCAGATCGGCCATCGACCCGAAGTGTGGATCGGTTTTGTACAGGTCCGTAGCGCTGTAACCGTGATAAGCCTGTGTTCCGCCGTCGTTGTCATAGACCGGAGTCGTCCAGAGCGTGGTAACGCCGAGCTGTTGCAGATAATCCAGGTGTTGCTCGATCCCCCGGAAATCGCCGCCATGCCATCCTCGCGCCAGAGCCCGCTCCGAAGGCTGCGGATCATTGGACACATCGCCATCGGCGAAGCGGTCCGTCATGGCGAGATACAAGGTGTCTGCCGAAGAGAAACCAGCGTGGGGAGCCGGTGTGCGGCGATCGAAGCGAAACCGCACCCCAATGGAGCCCGCCGAGGTACTTATGCGAATCACAACCGACTGCGGAGCGGCAACTTTAGTCGAGAGCCAAAGAAATGCGTAATGCCCATTAGCCATGATCTCGGATTGAGTGATCGAAGCTCCCGTACCCGAAACCGAAAACTTTGCGCCTTTGAGGCGTGCTCCGTGCACAAGCAGCATGGGGGAGGGCAAACCAATCCACCAGTTCGGCGGATCGACCTTGTCGACGCATGGCGCGCCTGCCGCCTGCGTCGGGTCGCAGGCGGGCAGTGCGTTATCAAGTGCTGGCGCGGCTGCAGCCAATGCGGATCCGCCGCAAGCGAGCGACAGCGCAACCAGAGCAAGCAGCCTCCCGGAGCCCTTCATGGCATCACCTTTCAATCTTCAGGCTATCCGTCTCGCGATTGCGCCGAAAATCTGCGCCACGGCGGGAGGCCACACCGTGGCGCATTATAGCGTTAACGGTTAGAAGGTCACACGCAACGCCATTTCGAGCTCGCGCTCGCTGGCCTGACGCAGACTCGTGCCCACCAGTCCAAAGCCCGATGGTGTCCCACTCACCAGATAGTCACTGATGTTGGTATCCTTCGCGCCCTGGAACTGCGGATGGTTGAAGAGGTTGTAAGCCTGAACCCGGAAGTCCGGCTTCACGCGCTCGCCGATGGAAAAGACTTTGTGGAGCGCCAGGTCGACCGAATCATAGCCAGGCCCGTAGAACTCGTTGCGAGATACGGTTCCGGGGCGATAGTAGATACCGGCCGTGTTGGTTGGAGGCAACGCAAATGCTGAGGCGTCGAACAACGTGACCACACCGTCGGCCTTCTTGGTCGTGCCGAAATGCGGATCACCCACCAGGTCCGGCCGGCTGAAAACGCCTCCCGACGAGTTGTTGACAGTAAGGTCAACCGGAGTGCCCGTGCCCAGATAGATGAACGGATCGAGTTCCCATCCGCCCACTGCTTCGTCCAGCGCCCGGTTCATGTTGCTGCCGAACTGGCGTCCACGCCCGACGGGAAGATCCCAGATTCCGGCGAATGTGAAGGCATGGCGCTGGTCGTCGCCCGTGTTGCCGCGGTTGAGGTTGAAGTCCGGGCCATTTGCGGTCGTGTAGATATCGCCGGTACCCCCAGTGGGCGAGAACGGTCCAGTCGAGTTATCGGTTGCATGCGACCAGGTATAGGTGCCGATGAGCTGCAGGCCATTGGACATCCGGCGCTCGACCTTGCTCTGCAGACCATAGTAATGTCCGGTGCCATTGTCCTCGTTCAATGTAACGCCCAGCCCACGGTTCGCGGTGACACCCGGACCGCTGTCGAAGAACTGATATCCGGTTCCGAGTTGCGGCGCCGTATAAGTGACGCTGTTAAACAGATGATCCTGTTTCGTGCCCATCCCGGCCACGGTCAGCACCGTCTGTTTGTCCAACTGCCGCTGCACGCTCACCGAGTACTCCTGCAGCATCGAGTTCTTGTTGTCTTTGGGATACGCGATCGCCGACACGTTCGTCGGGTCCGCTTCGTTCACGGTGAAGTTCGCCGAAGGCAGCAAAGCCGTCGCGTCGGTATTCAGATTGTCGGGCGGAGTCTTGATTGGAAAATTCTGTCCCGTGAACGTAACACGATAACCCTGGTTAGAGGGATACGACGATGCGCCGTTGAAATCCGGATTGTTAGACAACTGGTTGCCGACTCCGCCGCGATCCCGGAAATAGTAGATCCCGTAACCCCCGCGCAGCGATGTCTTGCCGTCGCCGAAGATGTCATAAGCGAATCCAATACGCGGGCCAACATCGCCCCAGTTGGTGTTGATCAGGCTGCGCGAGTCGCCGCCGACGCCGGCCACGAGCAGCGTGCCGCTCGGGATGTCGAAATTCGACTGCCGATTGTCTTCTTCGTAAGGCCAGGTGAGAATGTCGTAGCGTAGTCCAAGATTGAGAGTGAGCTTGTGGTTCACTTTCCAGTCATCCTGCCCAAAGAGTCCATTCTCGAAGTTTCGAGTGTGATAGTAGCCCAGCGGATTGGCGATCGAATAAGTATCCACGAACGCCGCCATCAGCTCGGAAACCTCGTAGCCGGTATAGTCGGCGCCATTGCCCGCGATGTTGAAGAATCCCTTGGAGCGATAGTCGCCCTGGAAAAAGTCCACTTCGCGGAAGATGATGTTGGCGCCGAACTTGAAGCTGTGCTTGCCATAGATCCAGCTGGTGGTGTCCAGCCACTGGAATGCGTGCTGCGGCACTTCGTACGGTCCGCCATCCCCGGTGTAGCCGATCTCGGTATCGTTGCCGCCGATCAGCGCGCCGCCGCCGAGCAGGGAATTGCGATTCGCGTTCAGGATTCCCAGATCGGCCGAGAATGGCTCGCCCTCGAACGGATTGATGTAGCTGAAGAACGGCCGCTGGTAGCCGAAGCGGAAATCGTTCACCGCGTTTGTGCCGAAGATATGCGTCCAGCCGCCGGCCACGCCGCGCGGATGGGTGTTGTTGTCTCCGGAACCGAACCCGGAAGGCAGGCCAAGATACCGCGTATCCTTGGTGTCGTTGTCCATCTGATAGCTGTAGCGGGCGAAGAGCATATCCTTCGAACTCGCGTTGTAATCCATACGCGCGTCGAAGTCGTTGTACCGCTTGGTGTCGAATTGCTCGCGGCCATAATTGTTCAGAACGTTCGTGCTGGTGTGATTGGCTGCGGGAAAGATGTTGAGATACTTGACCGCGGCTGCATTGAGTCGTCCAGCCGGAATCACGTTCGCAGCGCCAATGACCGCGCCGCTCGCGCTCAGACCAAACTGCGCGCACGTGGTTGGATCGAAGATCGCCCCATTATCGAGACTGGCGTTCAGCTGCGCAGTCGTCGTGTACATTCCATGGAAACCGCGGAAGGCGGCGCAGCCTGTGGGACTGTAGGCAGTTCCGCCGCTGACCGTCGGAACGACGGTCAGGCCTTCGCCCAGCAGATCGGAGAAGTCCCCGGTGCGCATCTTTGCCGTCGGTACCGTCGATACGTAGAAGTCCAGCGGCAGTGCCTGACGCAGGCCCTGATAATCCGCGAAGAGGAACAGCTTGTCCTTCAGAATGGGGCCGCCGAGGGTGCCCCCGAATTGGTCGCGGTGCGAGTTAGTCGGTGTACCTCCGAAGTAGTTAGGATTCGCGCCCCACACGCTGTCTCGATAGAAGGCGAATGCGGAACCGTGAATCTGGTTCGTACCCGACTTGGTCGACACTTCCACGATCGTGCCGCCGGCGCGCCCGAACTCGGCGGGAGCCAGACCGACAATGGCTCGGAACTCCGACGTGGCCTCGATGGCGGGCCACACATTGATGCCGTTGGCCAGCGCTTCGTTGTCATCCACACCGTCCATCAGGTAGTTATTCGCCTGCGGACGAATACCGTTCGCCGACAACGCAATGCCGCCCGTATCGCCGTAGCGCAGCTGCTCGGCGTTGCCGCCCGTCCCCTGAAGGATTCCGCCGTACGCGCCGCGAGTGACGCCCGGAGCCAGAAGCGCAAGCTGGCTGAAATTTCGGCCGTTCAGCGGCAGATCGACAAGATTGCGATCGTTGATCACCGTCGAGAGCGACGAATCCGCGGTTTCCACCAGCGGAGCTGCGCCCGTCACGGTAACCGTCGTGCTGGCCGAGCCAGCTTTCAGTTGAAAATTGAGTTGCTGCACCTGCGAGACGTCCAGGGTGAGATTCTGTACCTCAGATTCAAACCCCTGCGCAACGACCTTGGCGCTGTATTGCCCTCGCTGGAGCGCGTTAAAGGAGAAGTCGCCGGCGGCGTCGCTCGTCGCGGTATAAGTTGCCGCGGTTCCCAGGTTGGTCACTGTTATCTTCGCTCCGGAGATCACTGCTCCGGAGGCGTCAGCCACCGTGCCCTGAATTTGGGCGGTGTCGGTTTGCGCATGGACGCGCGCCGTCACGAATACCGGAAGTACCAGCAGCATGCCAAGTGTCAGCCACCGGCCGAGGAAATTCCGGCTACTCTTCGTTGTAAAGATCATTGTGTTGCCTCCAAAAACGTCCCCATCCGCTCCAGATTCGGAAGTGTCTTTTCGAAACTCTCCAGAGCCAGCGTGACTAGACTCGCTTGCCTCAACCACTCGCAATGCACAGCAAGCCTTTTTTCCATCAAATCTCGATCAACAGCCAAGTCACGGCATTTGAAAAGGATGCGCCTGTATTTCACCAGATACCGGACGACCGGGGTGCATTGACCGCGGTGCATCGATAGGGGTACAAAGTAATGTCCCGAGGACCGAACCCATATGCCGGCCCCAGTCGAGCATCAGGAAAAAACGGCGTCCAGGTTCTGCTTCGGTCTTTATGAGGCTGACTCCGAGTCTGGAGAACTGCGCAAGTCCGGTATCCGCATCCGGCTTCAGGCGCAGCCTTTTCGCGTTCTGATCTCCCTGCTGGAGCGTCCCGGCGAAGTCGTGACCCGCGAGGAAATTCAGCAGCTCCTCTGGGGTACCGACACTATCGTCGATTTCGACCACAGTCTTGGCACAGCTATTAATAAGCTGCGCGAAGCGCTGGGCGACTCTGCCGAGAATCCCCGCTTCATCGAAACTCTGGCGCGCCGCGGCTACCGCTTCATTGCCCCCGTCACCGCGACCGGTCCCCGGCATGACGAAAGACTGGGCCACGCGACCGACCTGATAACAGGCCCAAACGAAAGTCCTGGGCCACACCTGGCGCAGCCCGCCGCCGCAGCCGTTGCAGCGGCCCCGCCCATCACACGTTTCCACCAGGCCGCCATCGCCATCGCCTCAATCCTGCTGGTCGCGGCCGGTTTTCTCGCCGGTTCGCGTTCGCGGACTTCGTGGAACGCGCCCCCTCTCATTAGCCAGGTAACCTTCTCCGGCCGCGTTTCCCCAGGCGATCCCCTCTTTGAGAGTTTTCCCGGAACGGCCACCGATGGCTCGCGCATCTATTTTCCGCAAATTGAAAACGGCCGTGGCGTGCTCGCCCAGGCGTTGATCGCCGACGGCGAGACGGGCACTCTGCCGCTCCCCGACGAACTCGCCGCCCCGTCCCTCGGCGATATCTCGCCCGACGGATCCCGGCTGTTGCTCCGCAATCATCTCGCGACAGCGGCCGAGCAGTCGCTCTGGATTGTTTCGACCATCGGTGGTACCGCCCGCCGCATCCCCGGCATCCTTGCCCACGACGCAGCCTGGATGCCCGACGGGCAGCACATCCTCTTTGCCACCGGCAACGATCTTTATCTGGCCCGCGATAACGGATCGGAGAGCCGCAAGCTCGCGACCCTGCCCGGCCGCGCCTTCTGGCTGCGCTGGTCGCCGGACGGTGGCCGCCTGCGCGTGACGCTGCTCAACAGCGAGACCCACACCTCGACGCTGTGGGAGGCCGCGAGCGACGGCACTGGTGCGCACGTGCTGCTGGATAAATGGAACAGCTCGCCGGCTGCGGAATGCTGTGGCAGCTGGACCGACGACGGCCGCTACTACGTTTTCCAGTCGGCACGCGATGGCAACAGCAATATCTGGGCCATCCCTGAACATGGCGGCTTCCTCGGACGCCCCGCGCAGCCGATTCGGATCACCAATGGCCCGCTCGATTATCGTGCGCCAATCATCGAACGCGGCGGCCGTCGCACCTTCTTCATTGGCCTCAACACAGAGTCGGAATTGCTCCGTTACGACCGCACCGCCAGCATCTTTGTTTCGTACGGCGCCGGGCTCAACATCGCCCGGCGCGTTGAGTTCTCGCACAACGCCGACTGGGTCGGGTGGATTCGCCAGGATGATGACTCCCTCTGGCGCAGTCGCGGCGACGGATCGGGGCGCCTGCAACTCACCAGCCGTCCCATGCAGGTCTTCATGATGCACTGGTCGCCCGATGGCCGCCAGCTTGTCCTGATGGGTCGCCAGCCCGGCAAGCCCTGGAAGGTTTACACCATGGACGCGGATGGCGGCCATCTGCAGGAGGTGCTCGACGAAGCGCGCAGCGAGGCCGATCCCGACTGGTCGCCGGATGGCAAGAGTCTGGTCTTCGGGCGTCTACCCGACCTGATGGCCGAAGCCTCGCAGCCCAAGGCCATTTATATGGTGGATCTCGCCACCAAAGCGATGGCGAAGCTCCCCGGCTCCGACGGCCTCTTCAGCCCGCGCTGGTCCGCCGACGGCAAATACATCGCCGCGCTTTCCATCGACCAGAAAAAACTCATGCTCTTCGACATTTCGGCGAAAACCTGGCGCGTCGTGGCCGACGGAAACATCGCCGATCCGAATTGGTCCCACGACGACAGCGCGATTTTTTTCCACGACTTCGCGCAGGCCGATCAGCCTATCTATAAGGTTGTGATTAGAACAGGGAAGATCGAGCGCGTCGCCGATCTGCACGATCTCCGTTCCGCCAACGTCGTCGACTACCGTTTCGCAGGCCTCGCTCCCGGCGATATTCCTCTGGTCAGCGCGCGCCTTTCCGCCGCCAACATTTACGCAGCCGAACTACCGCACTAATCCTCATCGCCGCCTCGCAAAATCACCAGCCATTCTTAGCGGATAAAATGAAGTTACGATGCCCCCCGCCCGCACCGCTGCTCCCGAGACTCACCCTGTAGACGAACTGCTCAGCAGGGGCGAGCTCGCGTCCGCGCCCCATTCTCCTGGAAGCGCACGGCGTCGGGAGTCAGGTCCGCCTCCCCCAGAAATTCGCCCGCAAACCCCAAAGCGCGTGTCTAAATCGAGGATCGAGATCATTCGCGCTCCCGACTGGAACGCCTGGCCCTGGCTGCTGCATGGTTTCAGCACCCGCACCGGCGGCGTCACCACCGCTTACCGTCCCACGCAGCGCACTGGAGAACTGAACCTCGGTTTCACCGAATCCGACACCCGCGACAACGTCCTCGACAATCGCCGCCGGTTCCTCAAAGCTCTCGGCGCACCGCCCTCCATGAAGCTCGTTACCCTGAAGCAGATTCACTCCTCCAGCGTGTTGAGCATCGGCGAGAACAATGCAACAGATTCTGAACCCTGCCAGGGCGATGGCCTGATCACCAGCCAGCCCGGCATCCTGCTCGCCATCCAGACCGCGGACTGCATTCCCGTCCTCATCGTCGACGTGAAGAAGAAAGCCGTGGCCGCGTTTCATGCCGGATGGCGCGGCACGGTCAAGCGCATCGTCGAGAGCGGCGTGGGAAAAATGCGCGTCGCCTTCCGCAGCCGTCCCGAAGATCTGATCGCCGCCATCGGCCCAGGCATCGGCGCCTGCTGCTACGCCGTGGGCGAAGAAGTCCTGTCCGAATTCACCTCTCAGTTCGCGTATGCGCGCGAGCTCTTCCACGAAGTCTCCGACTCCGATCCCATCCGGCAGAAATATCCGATGCTCTTCCTCACCGCGCGCGCGCCAGGCCACAGCGATCTGGGACCGTCTCTGCACCTCGACCTGATGGAAGCCAACCGCCGGCAACTGCTGGATGCCGGCCTACGCCCGAAGGCAATCACCGTCATCGGCGACTGCACCCACTGCCAGAACAACCGCTTTTTTTCCTACCGCGCCGAGCAGGGATTCACCGGGCGCATGCTCTCCGTCATCGGCATCCGCCCCTGAACGCGCCCCACAGCCTGCCCTGAGCGAATAGCGAGCGGCGCGAGGCGAGCCGAACGGGTCTCGAACTTGAGACGTGGGTTCGTGGAACCTCAATCAGCGAAGAATTCTCTGCGACAAGCCCCTAATTGCCGCTGCCCGGCAAGTGCCGAATACTCAGCACCGGCGACTTCGCCTCCGCGATGATGCTGTACACAGTGTCGTCGCCGTGAATCGGCCAGAAACCCCCATCGCTGTTCACGCCCAGCAGGATCAGGTCGGCACTGATCTCCTTTGCCACGTTCAGAACCTCTCCCACCACATCGCCGATCTCCACCTGAGCCGTCACCCGAGTCCAAAGCGGCGCTTCTTCGGGGATGATGCGCTGCATTTCTGACTTGGTCCACTCCACCACGCGATCGGCGTCGGGCTGGCTTTTTACCGCGCGTGACAATACGTGCAGCAGAGTGATGTCCGCGCGATAGAACTCCGCCATCTCGATCGCCATACGAGCGCTGTTCTCGTATCCAGCGCACAGAGAAACCGGATGCAGGATCTTCCGCGGCGCGCCAAACGACGACGCCTCGTGGGCGTGCGGTCCGATCGTGCACACCGGTACTTCGGCCGAGCGCAGAATTTCGTGAGCCACCGACCCGAGCAGGAATTTCTTCAGATGCTTGCGCCCGTGCGTTCCCGCGATAATCCGTCCGGCATGAACTTCCCGCGCCAGCGCCGTAATTTGCTCTCGCGGATTCCCCTCCGTCACGATCATGTCGCAGGGAATGCCACTAGCCTCTGCCTGCGCAGCCACCCGCTTCAGAGTCTGTTCCGCCTCAAGCTTCATTTCCGCTACGTCAAGATACGGAATGGCACTGGCGTCGAGCGGAATAGCCTGACCCGGCGGAATAACGTGCACCAATGTCAGAGAACTGCCGCAAGCCCGCGCCTGGGCTACCGCGTGCGGAATCAGGTAGTCCGTATCGGCAAGATCCGTCGCCACCAGAATCTTTTCAGGTACTACGAAAGTGCGTTTGCTGGAAACAACTTCGTCGAGGGTTTTCATTGTGAAAAACCTCCTGCCGGAGAGTCTCCCGCCACCTTATAGATGGGTCTGTGACTGTAGGCACAAGCCCCTGTGACGGCGATCACGTCCGAATCCCCATCCCCTGTTGCTTAATGGTTTAGCCGGAACGGAACCGCAAATTCCGCTTCCGGTGATGGAAATCACATACAAGCGTTTTTCCCCAGCGTTACGGTCTGTCTGCACTTCTCCAGGGTCCCAAATATCTGCAGGCAGGAGAGCCGAATGGCCACTGAAGAGTCGGTTTTAGAGACATGTCGAAGGCGCGGCATTTCGCGCAGGCGGTTTATAGAGTTCTGCGGCACCATGGCCGCGACTCTGGCGCTGCCGGAAGCCTATACGCAGACCATCGCGAAAGCGCTCGGCCAGCAGCGTAAACCCGTGATGGTCTGGCTGGAGTTCCAGGATTGCGCGGGCAATACGGAATCGATGCTGCGCTCGCCCCACCCAACCATCGAAGACATCGTTCTGGAAATGCTTTCGCTCGAGTACCACGAGACCATCATGGCCGGCTACGGCAAGCATGCGGAAGCAGCCCTGAAGCGCGTGGTCGATGAAGAAAAGGGGAAATACCTGGTCGTGGTGGAAGGCGCCATCCCCACTGCGGACGACGGAGTTTACTGCACCATCGGCGGACGGACCGCCCTGGATATCGCGCGCGAGGTCTGCAGCGGCGCTGCCGCGACCATCGCCGTCGGAGCCTGCGCCTGGGACGGTGGCCTGGTGCGGTCGAATCCCAATCCTACCGGCGCGGTCGGCCTGCATGAGGCCGTGCCCGGAATCAAGATCGTGAATCTCCCGGGCTGCCCACACAACTCCGTGAACACGGCCGCGGTTCTCGTGCATTACCTCACCTTTGGCGTGCTGCCGGCGCTCGATGGCGAAGGCCGCCCGCTGTTTGCCTATGGCCAGCTCATCCACGACCAGTGCGAGCGCCGCGCCCACTACGACGCCGGCCGCTACGTGCAGGAATGGGGCGACGAAGGCCATCGCAAGGGCTGGTGCCTCTTCAAAATGGGCTGCAAAGGCCCCGAGGCCAATTACAACTGCCCCACCGTGCGCTGGAACAACGGCACCAGCTGGCCGGTGAAATCCGGGCACGGCTGCATTGCCTGCGCATCCTCACGCTTCTGGGATACGAAATCGCCCTTCTACGAGCGCCTTCCGCATCCGGCCGGCTTCGGTGTGGATGTCACCGCCGGTGAGATTGGCTGGACCGTAGTTGCCGGAGTTGCCGTGGCCACCGCTGCTCACGCCGTTGGACACGTCGTCCGCGATCATTTCCATCCCGGCGACGACGAGCCTCCCGTAAAAGAAGCGGAAAAAACCACGACGGAGGTGCACTGAAATGGCACGCGTCGTCATTGATCCCGTCACCCGCATCGAAGGCCACCTCCGCATTGAGACGGAAGTCAACGGAGGCCGCGTCACCGACGCCTGGAGCTCCGGTACTATGTTCCGCGGCATCGAGCTGATTCTTCGCGGCCGCGATCCTCGCGAAGCCTGGATCTGGGCCCAACGCATTTGCGGAGTCTGCACCACCGTTCACGCGCTCGCCTCTGTGCGCGCCGTCGAGAACGCCCTCGGCATCGACATTCCCGATAACGCTCGGCTGGTCCGCAACATCATCGCGGGCTCGCAGAACGTCCACGATCACGTCATTCACTTCTACCACCTTCATGCGCTCGACTGGGTCGATGTGACCCTTGCCTTGAAGGCCGATCCGGCGAAGACTTCGCAGCTTGCGCAGTCCATCTCGGAATGGCCTAAGTCGAGCACCACCTATTTCAAGGGAGTCCAGGACCGCGTCAAGGCGTTGGTCGCCAGCCGGCAGTTGAGCCTCTTTAGCAGCGGTGACTGGGGACACCCTGCTTACCAACTGCCGCCGGAAGCGAACCTGCTCGCTGTCGCGCATTACATCGAAGCGCTTGATATGCAGCGGGACTTCATTCGCATCCACGCGGTCCTGGGCGGTAAAAATCCACACCTGCAGACGTATCTCGTGGGTGGGATGTCTACCGCAATCGATGGCAACGAGCCGGAGGCTGTCATTAATCCGGAGCGCATCACGCTCTTTAATGAGCTTGCGGCTCGCGCCAAAACCTTTGTCCAGCAAGTCTACGTCCCCGACGTCCTCGCCATCGCCGGCTTCTATAAGGAGTGGTTCGGCTACGGTGAAGGCCTCGGCAACTTCATGGCCTACGGCGATTTCCCCTCCGGCAGCATCAACGATCCAGCGGATTTCTTCTTTCCGCGCGGCATCCTGATGGGCCGCGATCTCTCCAAAGTCCACCCCGTCGACCCCGGCCAGGTATCCGAATACGTCACGCACTCCTGGTACGAATATTCCGTCGGCGACCAGGTCGGACGTCACCCCGCGGAAGGCGAGACCAATCCGAAGTACTCAGGACCGAAGCCTCCCTACCAGCAGCTCGACACCGACGCCAAGTATTCATGGCTCAAGTCGCCGCGTTACGACGACAAGCCGATGGAAGTAGGTCCGCTGGCACGCACGCTGATCGCCTATGCCTCCGGCGATGCGCAAGTACAGAAAACCGTGAATGCGGTGCTGGCAAAATTCAACGCCCCTCCCACCGCTCTCTATTCAACCCTCGGCCGTATCGCTGCCCGCGCCATCGAAGCGGACATCATGGTCGAAAAGCTGCCCGAATGGATCGCCCAGCTCGACGACAACATGGCTCACGGCGATATTCGTATCCACAACGGTGACAAATGGGATCCCGAGAGCTGGCCCAAATCCTGCGCCGGCTTCGGACTCGAAGAGGCCCCACGCGGCTCCTTGGGACACTGGGTCGAAATCGAGAACAAGAAGATCGTCAACTACCAGGCCATCGTTCCTTCCACCTGGAACGCCGGACCCCGCGATGCGCACGGCCAGCGCGGCGCTTATGAAGCCGCGTTGATCAACACGCCCATCGCCGATCCCGAGCGCCCACTGGAAGTGCTTCGAACCGTTCATTCCTTTGACCCGTGCCTGGCTTGCGCTGTGCACGTAGTCGACGGAAAGGGCCGCAGCTACGGCCGCGATGTTGTGGCTGCGCCGGAACCGAAGGAATCCATGTCGCTTCCTCAGGTTCTGGTCGCGGGAGGCAGATGATGGCGACTCTCGTTGGTCCCGCTCCGAAGAAACATGCAGCGGCCGGCGAAGAGCATCTCGTCCCCGTCTATGTCTGGGAACTGCCTGTCCGGCTGAGCCACTGGGGCATCGTTGCTGCCGTCACCGTTCTCACCTGGACCGGCCTCTACATGAACCATCCCTTCCTCATCTTCCCAGGCCCGCGCCAGTGGACCATGGGAACGGTGCGCTTCATCCACGAGCTTGCCGGCTTCGAGCTGATCGGCGCGCTTCTGGTGCGCATCTACTGGTTCTTCGCCGGCAATCACTGGGCGCGCTGGCGTCAGTTCCTGCCCCTCACCAATCGCCAGTGGAAAAGCCTGAAGGCAATGTTCCGCTACTACACCTTCCAGCAGAGCAAACCCTTCGAGCAGATCGGCCACAATACCCTCGCCGGCCTCACCTACATCGTTGTCTATTTCCTCATCGCCTGCGAGTGCGTCACCGGATTGGTGCTCTTTGCGACGGTCGAAGGCTCGCCGACCCTGCGCTTTTTTGTGGGCTGGATCCCCCGCGTCATCGATATTCAGTGGATCCGCATGATTCACTTCCTCTTCCTGTTCTTCCTCATGGCCTTCTTCATCCACCACGTGTACAGCGCCGTGCTGGTGGCTATGACCGAGCGCAATGCGGAAATGGAAAGTATCTTCAGCGGTTACAAGTTCGTGGACGACGAGACCATCGACGAGGAGATGCAGATCGCGGATCTCGAGCCGCGGCACATCTTCAGCAAACGCAAAATCCACCGCACCCGAAACTGGGATCGATGAAAACTCCCCGCATCGCCGTTCTTGGCCTCGGCAATCTGATGCGTGCCGATGACGCAGTCGGCATGTTGGCAATCCAGCAGCTCCGCGCCGACCCGCGCTTTCCGAAATCCGTCCCCCTCATCGAAGGCGGCACGCTCGGCCTCGACTTGCTCTACCCGCTGGAGGGCATCACGCACCTGCTCGCGCTCGACGCCATTGTTGCTGGCGCGCAGCCAGGCGCGCTGCTCCGCTTTGAGAAGGACGACCTCGCCGATCTGCCCATTTCGAAGAGCGTTCATCTGCTCGGCTTCTCCGATCTGATCGGCGCCATGCGGCTCATCGAAAGCGCGCCCTCGGAAATCGTCGTCCTCGGCATCCAGCCTGACGTGATTGCCTGGGGTACCGAGTTAACTCCCAAAGTCCACGCCGCCCTTGCTACGCTGGTCGAATGCGCGGTCGGGCAGGTGACCCAGTGGTCTCTGGAGATTGCCGAGCAGACGAACCCGGAATCCAGAGTCGAGACTGTACTGCCCAAGTTGGTCGCCGCCGGCGAAACCTGGTATTGGTAGCAGCGCAGTCCAGTTCATCACGCCCACCCCAGAGGGATCGATGATTCATCCACCAGCAAAACGTCCGTCGCTGCCGAGGCATGCCTGATGCACGAAGTCGGCATCGCCAACTCGATTCTCGAAGCCGGCCACACCGAGGCCGCGCGCCGTCCCGGAGCCACGCTGACAGGCATCGGCGTGCGCATCGGTGTTCTGTCCGGAGTCGACATCGACGCGCTGCGTTTTGCTTTCGAGTGCATAACGGCCGAAACTGAGGATGAGAAAGTCGTGCTGACCACAGAGAAGTGCCCTCGCGTGAATCGGTGCGAAGACTGCAATAACGAGTTCGCGTCGCCGCAGCTGTCGCCGTTTACCGATGCGCCCTGTCCGCGGTGTCACAGCACCCGAACTAAATTCGTCAGCGGCGACCAGCTCGATATCGCCTTCGTTGAAGTGGAGGAACCATGACCGTCGTTCGCGTCGAACAAAAAGTCCTGAACGAAAATCAACGCATCGCCCTCGAACTGCGCCACCGCTTCGAGGAAAATTCCATTCTCTGCCTCAACTTCATCAGCTCTCCCGGCTCCGGCAAAACCACCCTCCTCGAAAGCACCCTCGCCGCGTTCCGCCCCGAAGAAAAAATCGCTGTTCTCACCGGTGATCTCCAAACCGAAAACGACGCCCGCCGCATCGCGCGCTACGGATTCCCCGTTCAGCAAATCGTCACCGGCGGTGTCTGCCATCTCGACGGCAAGATGATCGAGCGCGCCCTCGAACCCTGGCCCCTCGAGAATATCGATGTCCTGTTCATCGAGAACGTCGGCAACCTCGTTTGCCCTTCCAGCTACGACCTCGGCGAGGAAGCGAAAATCGTTCTCCTCAGCG
>Ga0302177_10000688_pt1 | contig 25121 bp, 24 predicted proteins | sample I_Palsa_E1_2_FD_198780 | JGI IMG/M metagenome (GOLD analysis project Ga0302177, IMG submission 198780) | Peat permafrost microbial communities from Stordalen Mire near Abisko, Sweden - I_Palsa_E1_2 | ecosystem: Environmental > Terrestrial > Soil > Palsa > Peat permafrost | place: Sweden... | reverse complement strand
CGCGGATCCCGTCGGGGCGCTTCACGCCCTGCGCCGGGGCCTGGTGATCGCTCAAGACAGCGGCAACCGCGCCGTCGCGTCAGCGCTGGCGCCGTTTCTGGCACGACTTGAGGCCGAGCACGGCGGCACCGTGTCCGCGTTCGATTACCTCACTCTGGCAATCCGCGGCTTCCACAATTCGGGCAACACCACGACGATCCGCGTCCCGCTCGCCGTCCTCGCCGTACTTTTCGACCGGCTCGGACGCTACGAACCGGCGGCCACCATCGCCGGGTTCGCGCTCAGTCCTCTCTCTGCATCGGGGGTCCCCGAAATCACCACCGCGATCACCCACCTCCGCGATGTCCTCGGTGAGGCGACCTACGGATCGCTCGCCCGCAAGGGTGAGACGATGACCACCGCCGCGATGGTGACCTACGCCTACGACCAAATCGACCAGGCCCGAACAGAACTCGAAAGCTATGCGCAGCGTGGTCGCGGCGAACGCAAACGGCCCACCAGCGGCTGGGCCTCCCTCACCCCCACCGAGTGCGACGTGGTACGGCTGGTCAGCGAAGGGCTCGCCAACAAAGACATCGCCGCACGGCTGTTCGTCTCACCACGCACCGTGCAAACCCACCTCACCCACGTCTACACAAAACTCGGCCTCACGTCCCGGGTACAACTCGCCCAAGAGGCAGCACATCACGCATGACGTATCAGGTCGGCCGCGAGCTCAGCGCCGTCTCGAAATAGACCGTCTATGCAGCGGGACCCATGATGGATCTTCCCGTCTCGCAGAGCTTTTCAGATTTTCCTGGAGCCAGTACATTAGTGGCGGCGAGGTCAGGACGGGTTCGATAAGCCGGTGCGTCAGGTTCTTTCTCTCATAGATCGCGCATAGGCGAACGCTTGGTGGACTAGCTCGCCGATTGCCTCAACGGTGGGTAAGGCTTCGGGGACCGCTGCCGGTGTGGGTGACCAACGGGGACTGCCCGTGCTGTTAGCGCGCTAGCGCAACTGAGCGTCGGGGTGCGCGGCGTGCCACTGCACCTCGATGCGGGTCACCCGGCGCTGCTCCACGACGATCCATAGCGCTCCAGCGAGCGCTCCGAGCACGGCGATGAGCACCGTGGTGGTGAGCCATTCGTAACGTCGGTAGGCGGCGGCTGCCGCCGTGCAGATCATCCCGAATGCCGACACGGCCAGCAGGATCAAGCCTGGCCAGTAGAAGTTGTCCTTCATGGCGATACCAGCGTGCGGTTGCGTGGTCCGCGAATGATCCGTCGGATCGTGATGAGTGTCGCCCATCACGTCTCCCTCCGTCGTCGGACGAGATAAACAAATGCTACTCACCCGGCACGCTCACCGAAATGCCGAATTCTGCCCCGGCCCGACGGCCATGACGCTCCAAAGGCTCAAGCCGATTGTTTGGTCAGGCCGGGCCGGCGCCTTGGCGGCCTAACAGCTCGGGCAGTGAAACGGCCCCGATCGTTGTCACGAGCCACACCACAAGCGTCGTGGCCACCCAGGACGCCATGCCGCGAACGGTGAGCCCGTGCGTCACTGCCGTGGCCAGGATTAACGCGAAAACGGTCAATACCAGGCCGGTGCCCCCAAGGAGCAGCGACGCATACCCATGGGGCAACTTCAAGATCAACAAGGACAGCACCGCTTGCGCTACCGAGAACACCACTACGGCGACGATGAACCCCGACACCGACAACGAAACTCCGGGAATAACCCACGCGGCCACCAGTAGTCCGATCGCCCACGATCCCAGGAGCAGAGCGCCACGCAACAGGATTTGCCTCATGGCAATAAGCGTAGGTCTCGGGACTGTGCTCATGAAAGACGGATCGCAGAGCCGCCCGAACGGACCCTGATGATCAGAGCCGAGTCAGCTGCCGCCGTGCAGGCCGTCGCTGATGTCTTGCAGGTTGTTGTTGATGCCCTGCAGATCACCTTCGATCGCTTGCAGATTCGTCAGCGACTTCTGGTACGTCTGCTGCATCTGTTCAGAGGCTGTCGATTCGAACTGCGGGCAGTAGGTGATAACGGCAGCGGTGACGAAATCGGCGCTCTGACCGGCATCCCAGATCGTCGACTGCTGCACGAAGTGCGCCGCGTCGGAGACGTTGGGTTGTCGCCCGAGGAAATCGCACACCGCGTGCCCCTGGGTGGTGACGTAGTCGTGGCTGGGAACCGGCAAGCCCTCGTGTTGCAACGTGTCGATCAACGCCTTCTCGGCAATGTCGGCTGGCGAAACGGGCTTAGCCGGCGGAATGAATGGCGCCTGCGCCTGAGCCGCTGGGCTGGCTTGCACATTGGATGGCGGGGTTGCCGTCGGCTGGGGCGTGGGGTGGCGGTGATGAAGGGCGAACATCACGGCGACGACGGCGGCGATGGTGACCAGGGACAGCGGGATCGCCGCGCGCAGCGCCAGGCGCAGCAGCAGACTTCGCCGTCTGGGAGGCGGGCGATTGTCGGCTTCGTCAGCGGGCAAACAGATTTCGTCGAGGATTGCGAGGTCACACTGCGCATCCGCCGGATGGCCCAGGCGCTCGTCGAGAAGCGCGTCGAGTTGCCGGCTGGACGGCCGTCCGCCGCGCTCGCGGATGGAGCGCAGCTCGGCCGCCACACGGCGTAATTCGGAGTCGATCGTCTCGCGATCGCGCATCTTCTGAGCTTAGAACTACTCCCGCGGTCAATGTCCGATCTCGTCGCAAATCGGGCCGACGACGAACAAGCCACCGCGCGGAGTGCAGAACGGTTGACCGGGTGGAGCATGGGGAATTAACCCCATATTTGCCCGTACTCGGGCACAGTGGACCCTCTACTTCAGGGAGTGACGGTGAGCCTTCAACGGCAATTCGGCGCGCTGCTCGTCGGCGCCTCGCTGACGCTGATGGCGTTGACGTCAGCGCCCACCGCCTGGGCAGACGATCCGGCTGACCCGTTGAACGCATTGATGATGGGCGGCTCGTTTATGCCGACTCCCAGCGAGTTCTGGCAAGACACCATCATCACCGATTACGTCGACCCCGCCACCGGCGACATCTGCACCCCGGTGCTGGTGCCGACGCCGGAATCGGCGGCCAGTAGCTCGATTCCGGTTGGCCTGGCGGATCTGCAGGCCGCGATGGACGAGCAACCCGCGGGCCAGCCCTATCTGATCGAGGGTTATTCGCAGAGCGCCCAGATCGCGATCGACGAAAAACTCGACCTCATCGGATCGGGCAACCCGCCGCCTGACGTCACCTTCCTGCTGCTCGGTTCCGGCAATCGGCCCGACGGCGGCTTCCTCGAACGCTTCGCCGGGCTGGTCATCCCGGCCGCGCCGGGCTTCGACTTCAACGGCGCCGAGCCGACTGACGCGGGCATCACCACCATCGACATCGCCAACCAGTACGACGCCGTCGCCGATTTTCCGCAATACCCGATCAACGTGGTAGCCGACGTCAACTCGCTACTGGGCTTCATCTACGCACACGCCGGCTACGGCGATGGCCCACTGCCAGAACCGATTCCGGCCATCTGGCCGGCGTCCGATCCGCTGTCCGGACCGTACGCCGACGAATACGTGCTCGGGTCCACCGAGATCGTCAAACAGGTCGACGGCGACACCACGTTCTATTTCATTCCGACCACCGATCTGCCGCTACTCGACCCGCTGCGCAGCCTGGGCGTGCCCGAACCGGTGCTCAACATCTTCCAGCCGGCACTGCAGGTGATCGTCGAGGCCGGCTACGACCGCTCCATCCCGTTCGGCGACCCCACCCCGGCCGAGTTGATCCCCACCATCGACCCGGCGACATTCACCCTCGAGTTCGCCAACGGCGTGGTCCAAGGCGCCAACAACGCTTTCGAACTGCTCGGCGCGCAATTACCCGACTTCACCGAGCTGGAAAGCTTCTTCACCTCGGCGGAGGCTTGGTCCGAGGCTAACGTCGGCGTGCCCTACGACCAGTTCGACACCGAACTCAACACCGACTTCAACCCGTTCACCGCATTCATCGATATCGAAGGGCCGCTGGGCGCGGACATCCAGAACCTGTTGGAAATCACCGGTATCCAACAGGATCTGCTCGATCCGGTTCTCGGGCTCGTCGGATCGCTGGGCGGAATGTTCACCAGCTGAACCAATTCGCCCAATCGGCCGGGCCGAGATCATGCCGGGGCTTTAATGAGGCCATGGAACTGATGAGTCCACTCGACTCGGTGTTTTTGATGACCGAATCGCGCGAGCACCCGATGCACGTTGGCGGATTGCAGCTGTTCGAGCCGCCGGAGGGCGCTGGGCCGGATTTCGTCCGGGAAGCCCATGACGCGCTGGTCGCCAATCGCGACTTCCAGCCGACCTTTCGTAAACGACCCGGCTGGGTGTTCGGCGGGCTGCCCAACGTTGCGTGGACCTATGACGACCCGGATGACGTCGATGTCGAATACCACGTGCGGCGCTCGGCGTTGCCGACGCCGGGACGGGTCCGCGAACTGCTCGAGCTGACCTCGCGGTGGCACAGCGGCCTGCTCGACCGGCACCGCCCGCTATGGGAAGCGCACTTCGTCGAGGGGCTGAACGACGGCCGGTTCGCGCTCTACAGCAAGTTCCACCATTCATTGATCGACGGGGTTTCCGCGTTGCGGCTCATGCAGCGGACGTTGTCGGCCGATCCCGATGACACTGAGATGCAAGCGATTTGGGACCTACCTCGGCGGCGTCGTGAGACCACGGAGTCGAAGCGGCCGAGTCTGTCCAAGCTGGCGGGATCCGTGGCGGCATACGGTCCGTCGACGTGGTCGCTGACCCGCGCCGCGTTGGTGGAACAGCAGCTGACCTTGCCGTTCGCCGCGCCGCGCACCATGTTCAACGTGCCGATCGGCGGCGCGCGGCGAATTGCCGCCCAGTCGTGGGGGATTGACCGGCTCAAGAGCATCAAGGCGGCCGCCGGAGTGTCCTTCAACGATGTCATCCTCGGGATGTGTGCCGGTGCACTGCGCTACTACCTGCTGGACGAGCAGGCGCTGCCCGACACCCCGTTGATCGCAATGGTTCCGGTGAGCATGCGTTCGGAGGCCGACGCCGACGCCGGTGGCAACCAGGTCGGCGCGCTGTTGTGCAACCTGGCCACCGACGTCGAAGATGCGGCGAAGCGGCTGGAAACGATCAACACATCGATGCGAGGCAACAAGAAGGTGTTCTCCGAATTGCCTCGGCTACAAGCCTATGCGTTGTCCGCGTCTCTCATCGCCCCGCTGGGACTAGCCATGCTTCCGGGCTTCGTCTCGACGGCACCGCCGCCGTTCAACATCGTCATCTCCAACGTGCCGGGGCCGACCAAGCCGATGTACTGGGGCGGCGCCCGGCTCAACGGCAACTATCCGCTGTCGATCGCGTTGGACGGGCAGGCGCTGAACATCACAATGGTCACCAACGCGGACAACATCGACTTCGGTCTGGTCGGTTGCCGGCGAAGTGTGCCGCACCTGCAGCGGCTGCTCGGTCACCTGGAAACCTCACTCAAGGATCTGGAGCGCGCGGTCGGAGTGTGACGACGTGCCCAAGCTCAGCGCGGGCCTGTTGCTGTACCGGGTACGCGACGGAGTCGTTGAAGTCCTGATCGCGCATCCGGGTGGGCCGTTCTGGGCCCGCAAGGACGACGGCGCCTGGTCGATTCCGAAGGGTGAATACGCGCAAGGCGAAGACCCGTGGGCGGCTGCGCAGCGTGAATTCGAAGAAGAAGTCGGCTCGGCGCCACCCGCGGGTCCGCGCATCGATCTGGCTCCGGTCAAGCAGCCCGGCGGCAAGGTCGTCACCGCGTTCGCGGTCCCGGGTGACCTCGACCCGGCCGATGCGCACAGCAATACCTTCGAGCTCGAATGGCCAAGGGGCTCAGGGCAAATGCGCGCCTTCCCCGAGGTCGACCGGGTGGAGTGGTTCCCGGTGGCCCAGGCCAGGGCCAAGCTGCTGAAAGGCCAGCTCGCCCTGCTCGATCAGTTGATGGCGGACCCCCGGATGGCCGGTTTGCCGGAGGGCTGACGGACCTGGCGTATCTTCACACTCATGCAGACGCTGCGGACACCAGACGACCGCTTCACGGATCTACCCGAATTCCCCTATCCCGCAAAGTATTCCGACGTTTCCGACGGCGACGGCGGGACGCTGCGGATGGCCTGGGTGCAAGAAGGCCCGGCCAACGCCGACCCAGTGCTGATGTTGCACGGCGAACCGTCGTGGTCCTTCCTCTACCGCAAGATGATCCCGGTGTTGGCCGCGGCCGGGCACCGCGTCATCTGCCCCGACCTGGTGGGCTTCGGACGCTCGGACAAGCCGACTCGCATCGAGGACCACAGCTACGCGCGCCACGTCGAATGGGTGCGGGAACTGGCTTTCGACGTGCTGGATCTGCAGCGGGTGACCCTGGTCGGGCAGGACTGGGGTGGCTTGATCGGGCTGCGGCTGGCCGCCGAACACCCCGAACGGTTCAGCAGGCTGGTCGTCGCCAACACCGGTTTGCCCACCGGCGACATTCCGATGCCGAAAATCTGGTGGCAGTTCCGCCAGGTGATCCAGACTGCGCCGTCGATCGACGTCGGCCGGTTCGTGCAGGGCGGCTGTCGTCGGCCGATGAGCGACGGGGTTCGCGGGGCCTACGACGCACCGTTTCCCGACGACACTTATTGCGCGGGGCCGCGCGCCATGCCGGGGCTGGTGCCGACGTCACCCGAGGATCCGGCGGCGCCGGCCAACCGATCCGCGTGGGCGACGCTGTGCGCGAGTGCGACGCCGATGCTGGTCGCGTTCAGCGACGGCGACCCGATGACCGGCGGGATGGCGCCGATCCTGCAGCGTGAGATGAAGGGCGCCCAGGGCATCAGTCACCCGGTGGTGGGCAATGCGGGGCACTTCCTGCAAGAGGACGCCGGCGACGAGCTCGCCGGATACATCGTCGACTTCCTGGGTGGCTGAGGCCTCAGCACGACACCGCGATGCTGAACGTCTCGGCTTTGAGCCGGGTCGGCTGCGCGTGGTTGAAACCCAATGCGGCACCGGTGATGTGGTAGGTGGGCCCGGTCATCGTGACCGCGGCCTCGCCCTGCAGCGCGTGTTCGTACGAACCAGTGAACCCGTCGAGATCCTGCAACCGAACGAACTCGGCCTTCAGCTTGTTGGCGTTGGACACCATCGCGCTCACGCCAGATGCGTGCAGGTCGGTGTGAATCCTGGTCATCCAGTCGATCGACTCGCAGCGCACCGAATACGTTTTGCCCACGTCTTTGCCGTCGATGGAGAGCACGGCGGTGCCCGGCGGCAGCACCCCGGGCCTGGCCGGCGCGGCTTGGTCGGACGAGCAGCCAGCGGTCACGCCGATCAACAGCATCGCCGCGGCGGCGACGCAGACGCCTTTTTCCACAGCAGGACTCTACCGCCGCGCTCCCGCCGCCGCGTTGTCGTCTTCGCGGGACCGTAGCTACCTGCAATTTCTTTCAGACCTGCACAATGCAAATATGTCTGCCACGTCGAGTGTCGCCGGGCCGCAGGAACTCCTGCTGCAACTACTGGACCCGGCAAACCGGGCCAACCCGTATGCGGTGTACGAGCAGTTCCGGGACCGCGGGCCCATGCAGTTGCCGGACGGCAACCTCACCGTCTTCTCGTCCTACCGCGACTGTGACGAGGCGTTGCGGCATCCCTCGTCATCGGTCGACCGGTTCAAGTCGACGATGGCCAAACGCATGTTCGCCGAAGGCGCGACGGCGCGACCGCAGGGGCCGCCGATGTTCCTGTTTCTCGATCCGCCCGATCACACCCGGCTTCGCAAACTGGTCAGCAAGGCATTCGTGCCCAAGGTGGTCAACGAGTTGACACCGCACATCACCGAACTGGTCGACCGGTTACTGGACCGCGCCGCCCAGCAAGGCCGCTTCGATGCGGTCAGCGGTCTGGCCTACCCGCTTCCGGTGACGGTCATCTGCCGGCTGCTCGGGGTTCCGCTGGAGGACGAGGCGGAGTTCAGCCGCGCCTCGGCGTTGCTGGCGCAGGCGCTGGACCCGTTCTTCATGATCACCGGCGCACCGGCCGGCGGCATGGACGAGCGGATTCGAGCCGGGCAGTGGCTGCGGGGATACCTGCACGACCTGATCGCGCAGCACCGCGCGCAACCAGGTGACGATCTGATGTCGCGGCTGATCGCGGTCGAGGAGTCCGGCGACCAACTGACCGAAGACGAGATCGTGTCGACCTGCAGCCTGTTGCTGATCGCCGGTCACGAGACCACCGTGAACCTGATCTCCAACGGGATGCTGGCAATGCTGCGCGACCGGTCGCAGTGGACGGCCCTGGGAGCCGACGCCGAACGTGCGTCGGCGGTCATCGAGGAAACGCTGCGCTACGACCCGCCGGTTCAATTGGTGGCCCGAATTGCCGCTGACGACATAGCAATTGGCGACACCAACGTCGTCAAGGGCGACACGATGGTACTGCTGCTGGCCGCGGCTCAGCACGACTCGGCCGAGTTCGACCAGCCGGCGACCTTCAACCCCGATCGAAAAGCGTTCCGGCACTTGTCCTTCGGACGTGGACTGCATTACTGCCTGGGCGCACCGCTGGCCCGGCTGGAGGCCGCCGTCGCATTGTCAGCGGTGACGGCGCGCTTCCCCGATGCGCGGCTGGACGGCGAAGCGGTCTACAAGCCCAACGTCACGCTGCGCGGGCTGGCGTCACTGGAGGTTGTGGTCTGAGTCAGTCGCGCGGCTTCACCGGGCCGGTCGGCGTCAGTGCGACGACCGGAATGACCCGCGACGTCTTGCTTTCGTAGTCGGCGAATCCCGGATACTGCTGCGCCTGCTGCGCGTACTTCTCGTTGCGCTCGGCGCCCTCCAACTCGGTGGCATGCACGTCGACGATGTCGTCGCCAACCTCGATCCGAGCGTCCGGATTGGCTTTCAGATTCCAGTACCAAGCGGGATTGCTGTCGGCACCGGCGTACGAGGCAAAGATCAAATATCGGTCGCCGTCAGCCCGATACATCATGATGTTGGTCCGCGGCTGCCCGCTGTGAGCGCCAACGGTGTGCAGGACGACCAGCGGAGCACCCTCGAAGTTGCCGCCTACCCGACCGTGATTCGCCCGGAACTCGGCGATATTGCGTTCGTTGAAGTCATTGCCGTCACTCATGTCAGACAGTCTTCCCGGTTGAGCCGAGCCCGGGAACGATATCGCCGAGGTTGAACGTGATGGGACTGTCGAGTTGCGCGTAGGTGCATGAAGCCGGCTCGCGATCGGGCCGCCAGCGATTGAGCTGGGCGGTGTGCCGGAACCGCTCACCTTCCATGTGGTCGTAGCGCACCTCGACAACGCGGTCGGGTCGCAGCGGCACGAACGACAGGTCCTTGCCCGCGTTCCAGCGGGAGAATTCGTTCTTGCGCGGTGTGCGCTCGCCCGCTTCGTGAGCCGCCCAGTTCCACGGGTGATCGTCGAAACTCGTCACCAACGGCTGCAGCTCGGCGAACAGTCGCCGGCGTGCGGCCATCGGAAATGCCCCGATCACGCCGACCGATGCCAATGCGCCGTCGTCCTTGTACAGCCCGAGCAACAGCGAGCCGATCGCGTCGCCGGCGGATTTGTGCACGCGGTAACCGGCCACCACGCAGTCCGCCGTGCGCTCGTGCTTGATCTTGAACATGATGCGTTTGTCCGGCTGGTAGGTGATCGTCAGCGGCTTGGCGATGACGCCGTCGAGGCCGGCTCCCTCGAACTCGTCGAACCAGCGCTGCGCGGTCGTCAGGTCCGTGGTCGCCGGTGTGACATGAAACGACGGACGTGATTCGGCGAGCGCATCGACGAGCGCCGCGCGTCGCTCGGAAAACGGCCGCGCGGTGAAGTCGTCGTCGCCGAGAGCGAGCAGGTCGAACGCGATGAACGACGCGGGCGTCTTCTCGGCCAGCATCCGCACCCGCGAATCGGCCGGATGGATGCGCTGCTGCAGCGCCTCGAAATCCAGGCCGTGGTCGGTGGCGATCACGATCTCGCCGTCGATCACGCAACGCTCCGGCAACTCGGCGATGGCTGCGGCAACCAACTCGGGGAAATATCGGGTCATCGGTTTCTCGTTGCGGCTGCCGACCTCCACCTGATCGCCGTCGCGAAAAAGAATCGACCTGAACCCGTCCCATTTGGGCTCATACGACGCGTCCGGCGGTATCGATTTCACCGACTTGGCCAGCATCGGCGAAACCGGCGGCATCACAGGCAAGTCCATGTGCACATTGTGCTGGAACCCTGTGCTGGAATCGGGAGATGGCATCGCCAGCGGAGGAAATCGACGTCGACGGGATCGCGGTTCGGCTGACTAACCCGGACAAGGTGTACTTCCCGAAGCTGGGATCAGACGGCACCAAGCGACGGCTCGTCGAGTACTACCGCGCCGTCGCGGCGGGCCCGATGCTGGCCTCGTTGCGAGACCGCCCGACGCATCTGCAGCGCTTCCCCGACGGCATCGACGGCGAGGAGATCTACCAGAAGCGCATTCCGCAACACCATCCCGACTACCTGGAGACGTGCCAGATCACGTTCCCGTCGGGACGGACCGCCGATGCGCTGCGGGTGACCCACCCCGCCGCGATCGTGTGGGCCGCGCAGATGGGCACGATCACGCTGCACCCGTGGCAGGTTCGCTGCCCCGATGCCGAGCATCCCGACGAACTGCGCGTCGATTTGGACCCGCAGCCCGGCACCGGTTTCGCCGAAGCACGATCCGTTGCCGTCGATGTGTTGCGGCCGCTGCTCGACGAACTGGGGCTGGTGGGTTATCCCAAGACGTCCGGCGGTCGCGGCGTCCACGTGTTCCTGCGGATCACAACCGATTGGGATTTTATTCAGGTGCGTCGCGCCGGCATCGCGCTGGCTCGCGAGGTGGAGCGTCGTGCGCCAGACGCGGTGACGACGTCGTGGTGGAAGGAAGAACGGGGCGAACGCATCTTCATCGACTTCAACCAGAACGCCCGCGACCGCACATTCGCGTCGGCTTATTCGGTGCGGCGCACCGCAATTGCGACGGTGTCGATGCCGCTCACCTGGGACGAGCTGGCAAGTGCGAATCCCGACGACTATACGATCGCGACCGCGGCCGAGCTGGTGGCCCACCGCGACGACCCGTGGGCCGATATCGACTCGGTCCAGCAGTCGATCGAACCGCTACTGGCGATGGTCGCTACCGACGAAGAGCGCGGGCTGGGCGATCTGCCGTATCCGCCCAACTATCCGAAGATGCCGGGCGAACCGAAACGTGTGCAACCATCGCGTAATACTGACCTAAACAGCAAAAACGAGCCGAAGTGACATAGCGCGTCACTAGCATAACGCGCACTCGCCCGATAACCTCAGTATCGTGGCCGAAGAACTCGAATCGCTGCGCGCCAGCTTCTATCGCTCGCTGCGCGTTGAAGGCAAGGCCGACCGGACGCTAGTCCTCTACGGCCAGAGCATCACCTACTTCAGTCGGTGGCTCGCCGAGCGCGGCCAACCGGCGGACCTGTCTAGCCTCGACCGTGACACCGTGCTGCAGTGGTTCGACTACTTGCGTGGACGTGGCCTGACGGCCGGAACCATCCGCACCCGCTGGCGCGGGCTGCGCCGCTTCACCAATTGGTTACTGGCCGAGGGCATCCTCGGCGCCGATCCCCTGTCCGGAATCGTCATCGACAAACCTGAACCGCCGCCGGTGCCGATCCTCACCAACGACGAGCTGGCCGCGCTGATCGGCGCGTGCCGAGGTACGAAGTTCGTTGACCGCCGCGACGAGGCCATAATCCGGCTGCTCATTGATTGCGGGGTTCGCGTATCGGAGGTGACTGGCATCGACCTAGGGCACCTCGATCTCGACGGCGAATCAGTCACCGTCACAGGCAAGGGATCACGGGTGCGGCCGGCCTATTTCGGCGCCCGTACCGAGCAGGCGCTCGACAGGTATCTCCGCGAGCGGCGCAAGCATCGGCACGCATCAAGCGCGGCGCTGTTCCTAGGCGAGCGCGGCCGGTTCACGCCCGACGGTGTTAGGGAACGTCTAAAGGTCCGCGCTGATATGGCTGGGCTGGACCCGGCCGCAATCCACCCGCACCGCTTCCGCCACACCAACGCTCACGATTTCCTGCTCGCCGGCGGCCAGGAGCGTGACCTGAAGCGCCTCATGGGCTGGCGCTCGGACACCATGCTGGAACGCTACGGCGCGTCTGCGGCCGATCACCGGGCACGGGAAGCGGCGCGGAGGATGAAGCGCGGCGACCGGATATGAGCGGCTATCTGGTAACTGTGACTACGGTTAAGCGCCGCGACCGCGGGCGTAAGACTATTGAGCTGAAGACGTTTGAGTACGACAAGCCCAACCGCAGGTGGGTCTACCACCCTGGGCGTCTCGGCCCGACAACTGTTCGACGGGGGCTAGGTCGATTCGGTTCCCGAGCTAAGCCAGACTCCCAGACGGCGAAAGCTGCGGGCAATACACGCCCACCCGGCCTTTCTGAGGATCGCTGAATTGCGATGCGCCGCAATCAGACTGGGGACAGCCTGCCTGGATGCGGATGCGCGGCTCCGCGGCGCCCGCATACAAATCGACCCTATGCGCAGGTCGTTGGTACAAAGGTAATTACTAAACGTCTCGCTGTGAGTTTGCTTATGCGCGTTGCCACGGGCCAAACGAGATGTAGGTTCAATCCTGGGGCTGGGACCAACAGCCTTTGTGCTGCGCTATCCGAAGGCGTCTGGGTTTAAAGGCTCCCATCCGTTAGCTCGGCCGTTCCGCCATTCCGGGGCAAGACTGGCGAAGGCCTGTACATGACTACTGGACACAATGACGTTGACCATGCGCCACCTCAAAACGGCGCGACACTCGTCGATCGCGGCAGACCCTGTATTTGGATCCGCGTCGATGCCGAACTCACCGTGATCACCATCAGCGGCGAGGTCGACGCGTCCGACATAAACGACATGAGCCCGCACGCCCGAAGGCTGGTGCGGGACTGCGGCGTATTGATCATCGACCTGAGCGGCGCCGATTTCATCACTGTCGGCGGTCTGCGTGCGCTGATCGCACTCTGGTCCGCGGATCATCCAGCTACAACCGAGTCACCTCGGGCACATGTCATGCGGATCTGTTCTGAACACATGACGGTGGAGCTCCGCCGCGGCGGATGACGATGGTTTAAGGGAGAGTGAGGGCGGCCCGATAACTGTTCGACGTGACAGCGCCCGTCATGCGCCGGGGCGCCCATCACGCAGTGTCAGACGCAGCACTGGCGCGCTATGGGTGCCCTTCCGCTGATCGGCCGCCTCGAAGATGGCGACCAGGGCCACAACTTCCGCCACTGACAGATCGGCAATCTTGACCCTGTTCATCAAGTCGCGCAGCCGTTCTGTCGCCGGCCAGTGCGCTAACGCGAGGAAGTCGCGGAGGCCGGGGATATTCTGGGACATGGTGAACTCCTAGCTAGTTCGGCAATTAGGGAGCCTAAGGGCTGTACGCAGGTCACAGGCGATAGCGTTCAACGCCCCAGCGCATACGCAGCAGGTTCTACGGGAACGAACAGAGTCGGCCGGGGTCACGGTGTTGGTAATGCAGGCGAGTTCTCGCCCGATAACCTGAGGCACAGCGCAGGTTAGTGACCTGTATATCCGCTGGTCAGAACAGCGCTCAGGGGGGCAGGCACTCCGAAGATGCCGGGCGAGCCGAAACGTGTTCAGCCGAGCAAAGATACCGACCGGAAGTAGGTGCGCTAGAGCCGACTAGCTGCGAATGCCGCGGCTTGGTTTGTCATCCCGTTCGAATCATATAAATGATGTGCGGCCTCGCTCTTGCCTTCAGAACAGATTCGGTCGTCGGGAACGCGCAGGTCAATCGTCTTGGGGCGGTAGAGCGGGCTGACGGTTGTAGGGCCGTAGCAGCGGGTAGCGCTACAGCTTGTGCGCCACAAAGGTCGCGGCCTGGTTGGTCGCATCGGGGACATAGCCAAGGTGCGCAATGATGCTGCCGCCCTCAGCGCAGATGTTGTCGTTGGGAAGGCAGATGTCGATGGTCTTCGGGCTGTAGCCGGGGTCGATCGCCGGGATCTGGCTGTCCGACAGACTCTTTGCATAGCTGCTCTGCGGATTGCCGAAAAGGGCGACGGCGGCAACGCGATTGGCGACCTGAGGGGACAGTCGGTGGCTGGTCATGTCCATGACGCCGGCGCCCTGCGAATATCCACCCAACACGATTTTGGTCTTCGGGCAGCTCGCGGCGGTGCCCTGAACGTGTGCGACCGCGTCGTCGGCGCCGGCGTGGGCGCTGTTGACGTAGTCGTTGGTCGACGGGTAGTCGACCGGGTAGAGATTCACCGTCTTGCCGGGAAGCTGTGAGGTCAGCGAGTCGAAGAAGGCCTGGCCGGGCCCGCCGGGGCCGACGGGCTCACCGGTGCCGCGGGCGAACACCACTTCGGCATCCGGGCAAGCATCGGCAGCGGCGACAGGAACGCCCGCACCAGCGGTGAGAACGGCCAAAACCATCAGGGGCGCACCGGCAACGATGCGACCGACGCTGCGTCTAGTCATGACGGGAATGTTGCCATCCTTTTACCGACGGCGGGCGGGCTACTGGTCTTCCAGCAGCCTGAGCGGGTGCAGACCGTCGACCGCGCCGACGAACGGCGGGTGGATGCTGTAGCCAAGCATGCGACGGATGTCGTCGGACACCGTCCGCGCGGTCTCCCGCGACACCGACAGGGTGAAGGCCTCCATCGGTCGTAGCCACGGTTGGCAGTACTGCGCGGTGACGGCCAGGCGGTCGGCGGTGCTGGAGTTGGCCCCGCCACCGTGCCAGAGGGTGCCGACAAAGAACACGCACGAACCGGCCGGCATGACGACCGGCAGCGCCTCGTCGTCCGGGCCCGGCCGCCGCTTGCCCCAGCTGTGGCTGCGCGGGTAGAGCACTGTCGCGCCGTTGTCGGCGGTGAAGTCGTCGATCGCCCAGATCGTGGCGGCGGCCAACGGCTCGCGGGGACGGGGGACCGGGTAGAAGCCGTCATCGTGGTGGGCCAGCTGCGCGGCCTCACCGGGTTGAATGTTGATGGCCTGCAACGCCGAAAGCAGATAGTTGGGCATCAGCAGCCGATCGAGCACGGCCAGCACCCGTGGATGGTCGACAAGTGGATCGCAGACCCGCGTCCTGCTCAGCACGCTGTAAACCCGCTGAGTCTGCCGCCCCTCGAACGAGTTGCGTCCGGTGTGCCCCAGCCAGGGATTGACGACGTCGCGGATCTGCCCGCACTGCTCGGCGGTGAGCAGGTTCTCCCAGATGACGTAGCCGTCGCGGTCCAGCGCCGCCATATCGGCCTCGACCACAGACGAGTCGACCGAGGTTCCTCCGCTGGGCGTCCACTTGTACCGCAGCGCCAAATCGCCGCGAAGGTCTTCCAGCGTTGTGTCGGACTCGTCGTGGGGGTTCATCTGCACCCGTCCTTGGCTATGACCACACAGTAAGCCCAGTCCGGATCGGCGTCACGAGTTCGGCGCGACCAGGGGCCGACCGCTATAAAGGGAGGCGTGACCACCAGCTTTCAGGACGTAATCAAGTCCAAGTACCTGCTCTTGACCACCTTTACCAAGGACGGTCGGCCCAAGCCGACAGCGATTTGGGGTGTGCCGGAGGGTGACAAGCTTCTGGTGATCACCGACGACGGGTCGTGGAAAACCAAGCGGATTAAAAACACTCCGCGGGTGACGATCGCCAAGAGCGGATCGTTGGGCAAGCCCAAGAGCGAAGACGTCGAAGGCGTCGCCCGGGTGCTGCCGAAATCGGAGACCCGCCGGGTCTACAACGCGGTCCTCAAACGGTACTGGTACCACGCTCCGTGGTTCTACGTGCACTCCGTCGTGCGGGGCGGAATCGACAAGGTTCACGTCGGCCTGGAGATCACGCCGCCTGTTGGTTAGCCGAGCTTCCCAGCCCATGCGCGCAGCCTTTATCGGAGCGTTATAGTAGCCGCATGCGTCTGTTTCGTCTGAGTCTTGCCGTCCGCGCCGGTCTCGCAGCGCTTGCGCTCAGTGCCGCCTTCACCGCCTTGCCCACAGCGTTCCCCCGGGTCGCCTTGGCTGATCCGTTGGGCCCGTGCGCTGCCTGCACGTCCAACGACTCCACCGACGACTTCCCGATTCCGCGGCGAATGATCTCGACGACCTGCGACGCTGAGCAGTTGCTGGCCGCTGCGCGGGACTACGAGCCGGTGTACTACCAGCGGTACATGATCGACTTCAACAACCACCCGAACGTCAATCAGGCCGCCATTGACAAGGCGCACTGGTTCTACGCGCTCTCACCGGCGGATCGTCGTGGTTACTCGGCCAACTTTTACGCACCCCAGGCCGACGGCCTGTGGCTGGCCTGGCCCAACCACATGAAGATCTTCTGGAACAACAAGGGCGTCGTCGCCAAGGAAACCGAGAACTGCCAGAGCTACCCGCGCGGCGACATGTCGGTGTGGAATTGGTCCTAGCCCTAAGCGTTCAGTCCTGATCGGATCTCGCGGACTCGGTCATCAGACCGATGCAGACCGCGGTGATCAATCGCGACATCGCCGAGGTGAAGTCGATCTTCCAATCGGGCGGGACGTCCGTCCGGTTCGCGTAGGCGTCCGCAAGTCTCTTCGGCGGGTTGGCCATCTGCCACAGCGGTGCTGCCAGCGAGTAGGACGCAAGTAGAACGTCGAACGCGCCGGAGCGGCCCAGTGCCGGCAGCGCGTTCTCGATCGCGTCGGTCAGCGAGAGCACGGCCGCGTTGCTGATCTGCTTGAACCCGAGGACCTGCTCGAGCTCGACCTCGTGCTCGAGGTGCACATGCAGGTTGGCAAGCAGATCGCAGAACAGCGGGTCGGCCGCCAGGCCGTTGGCCAACGCGTCGGCAACCCGCCTCGGGGACATCGGGCCGGGCTCACCCAAGCTCTCGGACACGGTTCCCGAAAAACGGGCCCAGCCTTCGGCGGCCAGATGCAGCAGCACTTCCTTGTGCGAGGTGAAGTAGCGACGCACCGCCGAATAGTGCACGCCCGCGCGGCTGGCGACCTCGGTCAGGGTCACCGAGGCGACACCGGATTCCAGCGCCAGTGAGCGTGCGGCCTCCACCAGCGCCGCCGCGCGTTGACGTTTCTTGTCGTCGCTTCGGGCGCGCTGGAAGCTGAGCTGCGGCACGGCGCGAGGATAGCGCAGACGGACGCATTGCGGGCCGCTGTAGAACCCGGTAGCGTCCGTTTACGCACGTAACATGCGTTATATCTGGATCGGTGTTTGAGCGCGATATGGAGTGGACAGTTCGGGCTGCGAGCATGGTTTACTCGTCAGAGTTTGGTGGTGCCTCGATGCCGCCGTCGCTCGGTCGAGACGACTGTCACGCAGACGCTCTGCGACGCCTCGCCGCGTTCGGAGTGCCGCCGGGTAGCGTGATTTGCCGACCGGTTGGTGAATGTTTTAGTGCAGGTGAGACGACGGCGACCGGGAACGCGGCAATGGGTGAAGGGGAATTCGATTTTCAGGGTGCTGGAGCGGGTGTGGATTCCGCTCGTGATCGTGGTTGTGATCGCCCTCGGGGGTTTCACGGTGTGGCGGATTCACGGCATTTTCGGCTCTGAAAGGCGTCCTGCGTATTCCGACAGCGCGACAGACGACAGTAAGCCTTTTAATCCCAAACGGATCACCTACGAGGTGTACGGCCCGCCGGGAAGCACAGCGGACATCAGCTATTTCGACACCAACGCCGACCCGCAGCACGTGGACGGCGCCAAGCTGCCCTGGACGATGAACCTGACAACAAAGGCGGCGTCAGTCGTGGGAAACATTGTGGCGCAAGGTACCGGCAACACGCTGGGCTGCCGCATCATTGTCGACGACGTGGTTAAGGCCGAGCATGTCTCGCACGAGGTGAACGCCTTCACGTATTGCGTTCTCAAGGGCGCATGATCAACCACCAGCCGAGGCGCACGATCAGCTACCAGCCGAGCCCCGAGGGCGCCAAACCGCCGCGGCTCCCGAGGATGATCCACAAGTACGCGCCGTTCGTCATCCTGGCGTGGTTGGGGATTATCTTCCTGATGAGCGTGGCCGTCCCGCCGCTGGAGCAAGTCGCCGAGCAACGCCAGGTTTCGCTGAGTCCCAAAGATGCACCCTCGGTGCAGGCGATGGAGATCACCGGAAAGCTATTCAAGGAATCTGATTCCGACGATTTCGCGATGCTTGTTCTGGAAAGCGATAACAAACTCGGTGACGACGCCCACCGTTACTACGACAGCATCATCAAACAACTGCGGGCCGATCCGGCGCACATCCAGAACGTGCAGGACTTCTGGGGGGATCCGCTCACCGCGCCGGGCGCGCAAAGCTCCGACGGCAAGGCCGTCTACGTCCAATTGAATCTCGCCGGCAACCAGGGCACCACCCTTGCCGAACAGTCGATCAAGGCTGTCCGGGACATCGTGAACCGCACTCCCGCGCCCAAGGGCGTGACGACCTACGTGACCGGCCCCTCGGCGCTGGTGTCGGACATGCACCACAGCGGCGACAGCACCCTCGTCAAGATCACCGTGGTCACCATGCTGGTGATTCTCACCATGTTGCTGCTGGTGTACCGCTCGGTGCGGACAGTGGTGTGCCTGCTGCTCACGGTCTTCGTCGAATTGACCGCGGCCAGGGGGATAGTCGCATTCCTGGGTTACCACCAGCTCATCGGGCTCTCCACCTTCGCCGTGAATCTATTAGTATCGCTGGGAATTGCGGCGGGCACCGACTACGCCATTTTCTTCTTCGGCCGCTATCAAGAGGCACGCCAGAACGGCGAAGATCGTGAAACCGCGTTCTATACGACGTACCACGGCGTCGCGCACGTTGTGCTCGCGTCCGGTTTGACGATCGCCGGCGCTACCTTCTGCCTGAGCTTCTGCCGCATGCCGTACTTCCAAACCATCGGTGTGCCGTGCGCAGTCGGCATGGTCGTCGCAGTCGCCGTCGCGACGACACTGGTTCCGGCCGTGATCGTGGTCGGCGGTCGGTTCGGATGGTTCGACCCACGACGGAGAATCCAGACCCGAGGCTGGCGGCGGGTAGGTACCGCGATCGTGCGCTGGCCGCTGCCCATTCTGGCTGCGGCGTGCGGGGTTGCGCTGATCGGACTGCTGACCCTGCCCGGATACCAGACCAGCTACAACGACCGGCTGTACATACCGCATAACATCGCGGCCAACAAGGGATACGACGCGGCGGAGCGGCACTTCTCTCAGGCCCGATTGATGCCGGAAGTCATGACGGTCGTGGCCGACCATGACTTGCGCGATCCGGCGGACTTCCTCGTCATCGACAAACTCGCCAAAGGCATCTTCCGCGTCCCGGGAATCTCACGCGTGCAAGCGATTACGCGCCCCGAGGGCACCGCGATGGAGCACACGTCGATACCGTTCCAGCTCAGCATGCAGAACGCCGGGCAGGTACAGACGATGAAGTTCCAGAAGGCCCGCATGGACGACATGCTCAAGCAGGCCGATGAGCTCGAGGACACCATGAACCGGATGAGGCACATGTACGGCCTCATGAAGCAACTCACCGCCACCACGCACAAGATGGTCGGTGAGACAAAGGAAATGCAGGCAGTCACCGAGGAATTGCGCGATGACATCGCCAACTTCGAGGACACCTGGCGGCCTATCCGCGGCTACTTCTACTGGGAAAAGCACTGCTACGACATCCCGATCTGTTATTCGCTGCGATCCGTCTTCGATGCCGTTGACGGTGTCGACGAGATCGACGACAAGTTCCAGATCCTGACAAAAGACTTCGATCAGCTCGACTCGCTAATGCCGCAGCTGATCGTCGATTTCCCGCCGATGATCGACAGCATGGAGAACATGCGGACCATGATGCTGACCATGCACAGCACCATGTCCGGGATCTTCAATCAGATGGACGACATGAGCTCCAACGCGAACGCCATGGGTCACGCGTTCGACCAAGCGAAGAACGACGACTCGTTCTACCTACCGCCAGAAGTCTTCCAGAACAAGGACTTCAAGCGGGCGTTGAAGAACTTCTTATCGCCGGACGGCAAGGCCGTGCGCTTGATCATCTCGCATCGGGGCGATCCCGCATCCCCGGAGGGCATCGCGCGCGTTGGCTCGATTCGGCAGGCTGCCGAGGAGGCGCTCAAGGGAACTCCGATGGAAGACTCCAAGATCTACCTTGCCGGCACCGCGGCCACCTTCAAGGACTGGAAGGACGGCTCCAAGTACGACCTCTGGATTGCCGGAATCGGTTCGCTCTGCCTAATTTTCATCATCATGCTGCTCATCACCCGAAGCCTTATTGCCGCTTTGGTGATCGTGGGCACGGTGGCGATCTCGTTAGGCGCCTCATTCGGCATGTCCGTGCTGGTCTGGCAATACCTCCTTGGCATCAAACTGCACTGGATGGTGCTGGCGATGTCGGTGATCGTCCTGCTCGCCGTCGGATCCGATTACAACCTGCTGCTGGTATCTCGGTTGAAAGAGGAGATCCACGCCGGGCTGAAAACCGGGATCATCCGGGCCATGGGCAGCACCGGCAAGGTGGTGACGTCGGCCGGTCTGGTGTTCGCGTTCACCATGGCGTCGATGGTAGTCAGCGACCTGCGCATCATCGGGCAGGTGGGTACCACCATCGGTCTTGGTCTTCTGTTCGACACGTTGGTGGTGCGCTCGTTTATGACGCCGTCCATCGCCGCGCTACTCGGGCGCTGGTTCTGGTGGCCGATCAAGGTGCGCCCGCGGCCGGCCAGCAGCATGCTCCGGCCGAGCGGACCCCGACCGGCGGTGCGGTCGCTGCTCGGTACCAGTTTCAGCGAGGATCGGGACATCCACACCGCCCCGCTGCCGAAATCCACTTAGCGGCAGGACCATTCAAGCTGACCGGATCCCGTGGATGGTCCACGGCAGACGAGAGCCGCCGTAAAACCGGTTGGCAGACAACGGCGACCGCTGCTACTTTTCTCCGGAGACCGTGCGACAAAATGAGGAGGTGGTACCCGTGAACGTTTCGACATGGGTGCTCCCTTCTGGGGTCACGGTCGGGCGATAGGTCGTCCGGGAGCGCCGTTAATGAGCACTCCCGAAAGGCACGACCATGCAATTCACTTCTGAACAGCGCCTCGATGACGGCGTCCTCGAGCGCGAATTCATCCTCGGTGAGATCCCCGGAGTCCTGTGGACGTCTGGATCCGCACCGGCCCCGCTGATCTTGAGCGGCCACAACGGCGGCTTGCACAAACGGAATCCGCGGCTGGTGGCCCGGGCCCGGCACCACGCGGCGGAGTATGGCTTCGCGGTGGCCGCCATCGACGCCCCCGGGCACGGTGACCGACCTCGGTCGGCCTTCGACGAGCAGGCCCGCGCCGACCTCCGCCGGGCGATGGCGAGCGGCGAGCCAGTCGAGGAGATCGTCGACGCCTTCATCGTCCCGCTGGTCGAAAGGGCGGTCCCGGAATGGCGGGCCACGCTGGATGTCCTCCTGTCGCTGCCCGAGATCGGCGGCCCGGTCGGGTACGCGGGGATGACCGCCATCGGCATTCGACTGGGGGTGCTCGAGCCGCGCATCTCGGCTGCCATTTTCTTCGCCGGGGGTTTCGTGCCCGATGTCCTGCGCGACGAGGCTCAGCAGGTGACCATTCCGCTGCAGTTCCTGCTGCAGTGGGATGACGAAGGAATGGCAAGGCAGCCCGCCCTGGATCTGTTCGACGCCTTCGGCACCAGGGACAAGACGCTGCACGCCAATCTGGGCGGCCACGCCGGTGTCCCGTGGTTCGAGGTGGACGACGGGGCCCGGTTCTTCGCCCGGCACCTGAGGTGAGGCCCGGTCGTTAGGCCAACCGAAGACCGCCGAATCAGCCTGCCGCGCAAGGCAACTAGACCTTCTCTACTACTCCGGCTTCAGTTTCGTCTTCGATGTCACGGTGGATCAACTCGCGCACCGCGGGACGCGATCCGAACGGCCGCAGCATGACGCTGGCCGGGCGCGGGCGCACATGCTGCGGCCACCAGAACCAGCGTCCCAGCAGGGTGGCCAGTGACGGCGTCATGAACGACCGCACGATCAGGGTGTCGAACAGCAGACCCAGCGCGATCGTGGTACCCACCTGGGCCATCACCTTCAGCGGACTGAAGGCGAAGGTGGCCATGGTGGCGGCGAACACCAGACCGGCAGAGGTCACCACCGAACCCGAGCCGGCCATGGCGCGAATCGTGCCCGTCTTGAGCCCGGCGTGGATCTCTTCCTTGAACCGGGATATCAGCAACAGGTTGTAGTCCGACCCGACCGCCAGCAGCAGGATGATCGCCATCGCCAGCACCATCCAGTGCAACTTCATTCCGAGGATGTACTGCCAGAGCAGCACCGAGAGTCCGAACGAGGCGCCCAGCGAGAGCAGCACGGTACCGACGATCACGAAAGCCGCCACGACGCTTCGGGTGATGATCAGCATGATCACGAAAATCAAGGTGGCAGCGGCAATTCCGGCGATCAATAGGTCGATGTTGGAGCCGTCGTGCATGTCCTTGTATGTCGCGGCGGTGCCGCCCAGGTAGACCTTGGAACCCTCCCACGGCGTGCCCTTGATCGCCTCGTGCACGGCCTGCTTGATCGGGGTGATGTGGCTGACGCCCTCAGGGGTAGCCGGGTCGCCCTCGTGCGAGATGATCAGCCGGACGGCATGGCCGTCGGGCGACATGAACTGCTTGAGACCGCGCGCGAAATCCGGGCTCTTGAACGCCTCCGGCGGAAGATAGAACGTGTCGTCGTTCTTCGCTTTGTCGAACGCATCGCCCTGGGCAGTGGCGTTGTCGGACTGCGCCTTCGCCTGGTCGTTGAGACCATTGGTCGTCGCATAGTTCGACATGATGGTATCGAGGTTTGCTTGCTGGCTGGCGATCTGCGGCGGTATCAGCGCCACCAGCTTCGGCTGGATCTGGTCCAGCTTGTCGAGATTCGCGCTGAGATTCTCGATGTTCTCGCTGACCTGGTCGATGCCGTCGAGAGCGTTGAATATTGACCGCACCGCCCAGCACAGCGGTACGTCATAACAGTGCTTCTCCCAATAGAAGCCGCTGCGAATCGGCCGGAAGAAATCATCGAAGTTCGCGATGTCGTCACGCAACGACTCGGTGATCTTCACGGTTTCTTTTGTGAGGATGACCGTTTGGTGCGTCGTGTTGCTGAGATCTTGCGTGACCTGCATCTGCTCATGCAGAGTTGCCATCGTTTTCCGGAGCTCGGCCGCTTGCTTGAGCAGGTTCTTCGCCTGCTCCTCTTGGTAATGCTGGGTCTGGATGCGGCCCGCGGCTTGCGCGCCCATCTGGAAACCGAGGGTGCTGTGGTCGAGCGGCGTCCCCAGCGGCCGGGTGATCGTCTGCACGCGGCCGATACCGGGGATGTGGAAGACCGCTTTGGCAACCTTGTCCAGGACCAGGAAGTCGGCCGAGTTGCGCAAGTCGTGATCGGTCTCGATCATCAACAGTTCGGGATTTAGCCGGGCCTGATTGAAATGACGGTCGGCCGCCGCATAGCCGACGTTGGCCGGGGTGTCCGGCGGCAGGAAGTGGCGAGTGTCGTAGTCGGTTTGGTAGCCGGGCAGAGCCAGCAGACCGACCAGTGCGATCGCGATCGTCACCGCGAGAACCGGTGCGGGCCAGCGGACGATGGCGGTGCCGATGCGACGCCAGCCCTGGGTCTGCAACTTGCGCTTCGGGTCCAGCAGTTTGAAGAAGCTGGCCACCGTCAGCACCGCCGGGCCCAGGGTCAACGCCGCGATGACCGCGACCAGCATGCCGACCGCACAGGGCACGCCCAGTGACTGGAAATATGGCAACCGGCAGAAGCTCAAGCAGTACATCGCGCCGGCGATGGTCAGTCCCGACCCCAGCACGACATGCGCCGTGCTGTGGAACATCGTGTAGAACGCTTCTTCACGCGTCTCGCCCAGACCACGGGCCTCGTGGTAACGGCCGACCACGAAGATCGCGTAGTCCGTTCCGGCGGCGATCGCCAACAGCACCAGCATGTTGTTGGCGAACGTGGACAGCCCGATGATTCCGTAGTTTCCCAGCGTCGCGACGACGCCGCGGGCCGCTAACAACTCGACGAAGACCATGAACAGCATGATGAGAACGGTGCTGACCGACCGGTAGACGAGTAGCAGCATCACCAGAATCACCAGGAGGGTGATGAGGGTGACTTTCGCGACGCCCTTCTCGCCGGCGTGGGACTGATCGGCAATCAGCGGACCCGCCCCGGTGACGTAGGCCTTGATTCCCGGCGGCGCAGGCACCGAGTTCACGATCTTGCGGACGGCCTCGCTGGACTCGGTGGCCAAAGTGCCGCCCATGTTGCCGGCGAGGTAGACCTGGACGTACGCGGCCTTTTGGTCGTGGCTCTGGGAGCCCGCGGCGGTCAGCGGATCACTCCAGAAATCCTGGATGTGCTGAACGTGTTTCTTGTCTTGCTCGAGTCGCTTGACGATCTCGTCGTAGTAGCGGTGCGCCTCCGCCCCTAGCGGCTTCTCGCCCTCCAGGAGGACCATCGCCGAGGCGTCGGAATTGAACTCGTTGAATGTTTTTCCGACGCGCATCATCGACTGGAAGGATGTTGCGTCTTTCGGGCTCTGCGACACCGAGTGGTTCTTGGAGACGACCTCCAGCTGCGGGGCCACGGTATTGGTGATGAAGACAATGCCCAACCAGATCAGGACGATCGGCAGCGCCAGCCGGTGGATCATCCGCGGCAGGAACGGCGGGATCAGCGGCTGGGAGACGGGCGGCCGTGAGACAGGAGGCTGTGCAACCTCGGTCTCGCTCATGCGGACTTGTCCAGGCAATAGACGAAGGCATTGACGTTTTCGTTCGGGGGCGAGTGATTCGGAGTCTTGATGACGTCACCGCTCCCGTCGTGCTTGTTCACGACGAATTGGCAGGCGATCCAACTGCCGTCTCCTTGCGCTACCAGGTTGGCCGGGATGCCGGGTTTCGTCGAACTCAATACTTTGCTCCAGGGCAAGGGCACGTTGAGGGCCTGCTGCGGATGGGAGTTCTCGTCGAGGTAGTTGATCGTTGCC
>Ga0302177_10000687_pt1 | contig 25155 bp, 24 predicted proteins | sample I_Palsa_E1_2_FD_198780 | JGI IMG/M metagenome (GOLD analysis project Ga0302177, IMG submission 198780) | Peat permafrost microbial communities from Stordalen Mire near Abisko, Sweden - I_Palsa_E1_2 | ecosystem: Environmental > Terrestrial > Soil > Palsa > Peat permafrost | place: Sweden... | reverse complement strand
CGACCAGCCGCTGGCCAGGGCGGTGGGATGGCTCCAAATCCAACGCAGAGGGAAAAGATCACCCTCATTCACCAACGCCGGCTGCCCCAGGCGGAAATTTTGCATGAGCAGAGCGCCGGTGCTGGCTGTGGTGAAAACACTCACGATCAGCAGGCCTAGCGGTAGCCAGGCAAACGATCGCGGTGGCGGTTGAGGAAAGTCCGAATGATCGGCAGGGCCCGGAAGGAGCGGATGATCCGCTGTGGTCGGCATTGCGTTCGAAGCTAAGAATCCAGCAGGTGAAGTTCCTTGCCTGGCTTGAAGCGAACAGCCTTGCCCGGAGTGATGTTGACTTCGGCCCCGGTCCGCGGGTTGCGGCCAATGCCCGTCTTGCGCGGGCGGACATTGAAGACTCCAAAGCCGCGCAGTTCAATCCGGTCGCCCGAAGCAAGCGCTTTTTTCAGGCTTTCAAAGACCGTGTCGACAGCCGCTTCCGCCTTGTTGCGCGGGAGACCGGTCTTGGCGATCACTTGATGGATGATGTCCTGTTTAATCAAAGCCTTTACCCCGAGGGATGAATGGGAACAGCAGGGGCCTAGCTACGTCCTCATCCTATAGCATTCAGCCGTTTCGGTGGATGAAGATTGTCAACTAACCCGGCCTACCGTAAGATGCAGGTTCCAGTCTAAGGATTTTTTTATCCCGCATTACCATCCTGTAAGGAGTTGCATGTCTATCCAGTCCGACCGGTGGATTCGCGAGCAATCGCACAAGGGAATGATTGCACCGTTCAGCGAAAAGCAAGTGCGGGAAGGGGTCATCTCCTACGGGCTCTCTTCCTACGGCTACGATCTTCGCGTTTCCGATGAGTTCAAGATCTTCACAAATGTAAACAGCGCTGTTATCGACCCCAAGGCGTTCGACGAGCGTTCTTTCGTCACCGTGACTGCCGAGTCGGTGTTGATTCCGCCCAACTCGTTCGCCCTCGCTCGATCGGTCGAATACTTCAAAATCCCCCGTGACGTACTCACCATCTGTGTGGGCAAATCGACCTATGCCCGGTGCGGCATCATCGTGAATGTCACCCCATTCGAGCCGGAATGGGAAGGATTTGTAACCCTCGAGATCTCAAACACGACCCCCCTGCCGGCCCGGATCTATGCCCACGAGGGCTTGTGCCAGATCCTCTTCTTCCGTGGAGAGGAGCCCTGTGAGATCAGTTACGCGGACCGCAAAGGTAAGTACCAAAAGCAGCAGGGGATCGTGCTTCCTAAACTGTGATGGCGGAGCCGGCGAAACTACTTCCCCGCTTACGGGTAGCACTGCTTGAGCCCGAGCCCATTCGCGTGCAGGGTTTTGTCACCCTTTTCCAGGACCACCCGCGGATCGAATTCGTCGTTTTTGAGCTGGCCCAGTTCCTGGCCGACCAGGAGTTTAAGCTGGCCCTGATTGGTCTCCACGGAGATAAGCTTCCGCTGCCACTGGTCGGCACCATCCATGGACTGCGGCCCGACGTGAAGCTGGTCGTGATGGGCCCGGACGCTGACGACGAAGTCATTCTGCAGGCGATCAGTGCCGGGGCCAAGGCGTACCTGGAAGCGAGCGCCAGCCCGCAGCAGGTGGAACAGGCGATCATGATCGTGAGCCAGGGGTCCATCTGGGCTCCGCGCCGGGTGCTGTCGATCTTCGTGGATCGCGCGACCAAGCCGTCCCGGTCGGCAGTTCCCTCGTCCGCTCAGTTCACCGCTCGCGAAACAGAGGTGCTTAAGCTGCTGGTTGCCGCTCGATCCAACCGCGAGATTGCCCGGACTTTGGGGATTGAGGAACGCACGGTGAAGGCGCACGTGGCTAAGCTCATGCGCAAGGTGGGGGTGGAAAACCGGATCGCGTTGTCCATCTACGCGGTAACAAATTCCATCGTGGCCCCAAATTCGGAATGAGGCTGCCACAGTACTTAGGTGCATAGTACCTTAGTGACATTGCCCGGTTACCTTTCATGCTTGAAAGTTACTTTAGAAACAACGCAGATCTGGGGACGGGGCTTGTGACGGCGAGGTTTGCTGTCACCAGCCCCCCTTTTTTGACCTTCACACCAGTTCTCTCGCCGTATTTCCTTGCCTTTTCCAACTTCCAGCTTCATTCCTGCATCCCAGCAACGTCAACCCAGTGTTGAATGTGGCAATTCAGAGACTTTTCATCGGAAAAGCCTCGCCAACGTCAGCGATTTCGGTACCGTGCGGACAGAATGTCCCACTTGGAGATTTGAAAGACCATGAAACAGCTTCTTGCAATTTTTTGTGTTGTTGGGATGTCCCTCAGTAGCTTGTCTGCCTTCGCGGCGGAAGACAAGACAAGTCTCGAAGCGCGTATTGAAAGCGCGAAGGACGTTTTGGACGCGATTATGGCCGTCCCAGACAAATCGATTCCCAATCAGATTATGTCCCAGGCCACTTGCGTGGGTGTTATCCCGAGCGTGAAGAAGGGTGCCTTCCTGGTAGGTGCTGAGTATGGCCAGGGCGTGGTCACTTGCCGCACCGGTCACGGCTGGAGCGCTCCTGCCTTCATCCGCATCGCCGGCGGAAGTTTTGGTTTTCAGATCGGCGGCCAAGCCACTGACCTGGTGCTGGTAGCGGTTAACGACAAGGGCTTTCAGGACCTGTTGAAGAACAAGTTCAAGATCGGCGGCGATGCCTCAGCGGCTGCCGGGCCGGTAGGGCGCGACTCGCAGGCCGCGACTGACTGGAAGCTAAACGCTGAACTGCTCACCTATTCGCGCGCCAAGGGCCTTTTTGCCGGCGTCGACCTGACCGGGGCCGTGGTGGATGAAAATGTAGACGCCACACGCACGTTTTATGGTGTGTCCTATCCAAGCGCCCAGATCCTGAAGGGTCAAGTAGCCGTCCCGCCGAACGCGCGTCCCTTTGTACGCACAGTGGCCAAGTACTTCACCGACTCACAGAAGTAGCCGCTTTCCCAGTTTTGTTCGAGCGCTGCCCGGCAAGCTTTTGCCGGGCAGTTTTTTGTTTAAACTGACGAGGGAGAGGAACTGCTGTGCAAGCGGATGCGGAGACGACTGGAATTTGCGCTGGTATGGAGCCTGGTGAAGCTTCTTGGCTTACCACCCAGGAGGACTGCGCGTGCCTTGGGCGCGGTGGTCGGTCGTTTGGCCCTGCTGCTGACCCCGAATCTGCGACGCACCGGCGACCTTAACCTTCGCCTGGCCTTCCCCCAAAAGACCGCGCCCGAGCGGCAGCAAATCCTGCGCAGACTGTACCGCAATCTGGGCTGGTTGCTGGCCGAGTTTTGCCAGATGCCGCGCTATACGCCGGAATGCGCGCAACGGTTCATTCGCTACGAGGGCCTGGAACACTACCTGGCGGCTCGCGAGCACGGCAAGGGCGTGCTCATCCTGACCGGCCATCTGGGCGCGTGGGAACTGTCGAGCTTCTACCACTCGCTGATGGGTTATCCCATGAGCATCGTGATCCGGCGTCTGGACAATCCCCTGGTGGACAACCTGGTGAATCACATTCGTTGCCTGCACGGCAATCAAGTGCTGCATAAGGACGATTTTGCCCGCGGTCTGCTGGCCTCCATGCGACGGGGCGAGACTGTGGGAATTTTGATGGATACCAACATGACTCCGCCCCAGGGAGCGTTTGTCGACTTCTTTGGCCATCCGGCGTGTACCGGTTCTGGCCTGGCGCGGGTGGCTATGAAGACCGGGGCTAAGGTGCTGCCCGGGTTCCTGCTGTGGGATGAGGCAACGAAGCAATATGTGCTCCGTTTCGGCGCTGCACTTGATCTGCCGGTCAGCGACGATGCGGAGGCCGACGCCCTTGCCCATACTGCGTTGTTCACCAGGGTGATCGAGGAGTACATTCGCCAATACCCAGACCAGTGGCTTTGGGTGCATCGGCGTTGGAAGACACGTCCGCAGGGCGAAGCCGCCATCTACACTTGAGTCATGCCCATCCCTCTCAGTCAATTGGCTGACCAACTCGGCGCCGAAGTCGATCGCGTCCCCTTGGACGTGATGATTCACGGGGTTTCGAGTATTCCGGGGGCGCGCGAGGGATGCCTGGTGTTTGCCGAGGAAGAAACTTCGCTGGCTGCCGCGCTTGCCTCCAGCGCGGCAGCGGTGTTGGTTGGGAGGAGTATGGTTTCCGCCGGCGCAGATAAGCCCCTGCTGCGGGTGGGGCAGCCGCGTCTGGCGTTTGCCCGCGCTGCCGCAGTGCTGCGTGCGCCGCCGCCGTCCGGGGAGATCGATGCGACCGCGGTGCTAGCGCAGGGAGTGGAGATAGGCCGCGGGGTCTCGATCGGGGCTCATGCCGTGATCGGCGAAGGAGCTGCCGTGGGCGAGGCAACCGTCATAGGCAGTGGAGCGGTGATTGGCGCCGGCGTACATATTGGCCGCGATTGCCGCATCTATCCCCGGGTGGTTATCTATTCTGGCGTAACGCTGGGCGATCGAGTTAAGGTGCACGCCGGGGCGGTTCTGGGGGCGGATGGATTCGGCTATGTACGCGATCGGGCGACCGGGGAATACATCCAGTTCCCTCAGCAAGGTACGTTGGTGATTGAGGACGATGTGGACATCGGCGCCAACACCACCATCGATCGCGGCGCCCTGGACGAAACCCGTATCGGGCGTGGCACCAAGCTGGATAATCTGATTCACATCGGTCACAACTGCAGCATAGGGCGCGACGTGGTGATCGCCGCACAAACCGGCATCTCCGGTTCCAGTGCGGTGGGGGATGGGGCGATCCTGGGCGGTCAGGTTGGAATGGGCGACCATGCCATGGTTGGACCGGGAGTGATTCTTGGCGGACAAGCGGGGATTCTCCCCAAGAAGAAGCTTCTTGGGCCGGGAATTGTCTTTTGGGGAACGCCGGCCAAGCCGGTGCGACAGTACCTGAAGGAACTGGCGATGCTGGCGCGGTTGAAAAGGTAAGACGAATGGCCATCGTTGTGGTGGGCGGGCACTCGCGCAGTGTGGGCAAGACGTCGGTCGTGGCCAGTTTGATCGCGCGCCTTCCTCAGCGCAACTGGACGGCTTGCAAGATTACGCAATTCGGTCACGGGTTCTGCAGTGCAAATGGGGAGCCCTGCGATTGCCAGACCGATGAGCACACGATTGCCATCAGCGCCGAACGGGATCCAAAAACCGGGACGGACACTGCCCGCTTCCTCGCCGCCGGCGCTGTGCGCTCGCTTTGGGTACGCACCCGCATTGGCAATCTGGCGGACGCCATGCCGCGCATTCGCCGGGAGATCGAGGCGGCTGAGAATTTTATTATCGAGTCCAACAGTGTGTTGCGCTTTCTGCGTCCTGATCTGTATCTAACAGTTCTGGACCACGCCACCGCTGACTTCAAAGAGTCAGCGCGCTTGTTTTTGGATAGAGCCGATGCTGTGCTCCTGCGCGATTCCGGCAAAGACCTTACCCCGCACTGGAGCCAGGTTTCACTGAAGCTGGTAGCCGGCAAGCCACGTTTCCTGATCGCGCCACCCGGTCTGGTTGGAGACGATCTGGTCGCGTTCGTAGAACAGGGGTTGGCGACCGCAGCAACTGCAGATCCACTGCGCTCCCCCGGATTTCCTGTCGAGACCCGTGGCGTTGATGGTCTGCATGCGGCTCTCTTTACGGAGAGCCGCACACGTGGACGTCGCTAGCAGCGCGAAGTAGGAAATCCGGGTGCGCTCTGCAAGAAAATCAAGCCGCAACCTCCAGACTTTTGAGTGGGTGGCCCAGGTCTCGCTTTTGAGACCTGGGTTTCTCCTGAGAAATCGGTCCTACCGGAACACCCAGGTCTCAAAAGCGAGACCTGGGCCACCCACTCAATATTCGTCCGCGCCATTTTCATCTTATTAGGTGGGCCACAGGGCCATCGAAACTTCGGTCGGCATCTGCAGTCGTTGCTTCAAAGAGAACGGTTCGGTTTTAAGAAAACCGTGGGTGAAGTCGAAGTTTTCTAGAAAGCGTCGCAGAGGGATCTACAGTTGTTACTTCAAAGGAAACGGTTCCGCCTTAAGAGAACCGTCGCGTTGCTTGAGCAGGATCTGCACTTTGTTCTCGGCGCTATCCAATTCCTGCTTGCACTGCGCCGACAACCGCATACCTTCCTCAAACATTTTGATCGAATCTTCCAGCGGCAAATCACCACGCTCAAGCTGCGCGACAATCCCTTCAAGCTGTTTCAGTGATTCTTCAAACGTTGCCAACGCCCGCCCCCACCACTTCTAAAATCTCCACCGCACAGGAATAACGTCCAAACGGCGCGCTTACCTGGACTCCCTGGATCATCGGTCGCGCCGCCGCCAGCATCTCGCGGGCGATTTCAATTCCTTCCGCACGCGCCCGGTCGGGAGTGTCCGCCTTCTGCATGCGCAGTATGATCTCGTCCGGCATAGAAACGCGCAAATCGTTCTTCATGAATTCCGCGTTGCGCAGGCTGGTCAGCGGCCAAATGCCCGCAATCACAGGGATGCGAAACTCCTCAATGCGCCGGAGGAACGCTTCCAGCAGCTTGAGGTCAAAGACCGGCTGGGTGATCGCATATTCCGCCCCCGCCTCGACTTTGTAGGCGAAGCGGCGAATTTCGTTGTCCATGTCCGGCAGGCCAGGATTGGCGGCTACCCCGATGGTCACGCCGGCGGAAACCCCGACCGGATTGCTTCCTAAATCCAGGCCGTGGTTCAAACGGCGGACGATGTTTACCAGTCCAATCGCATCCACGTCGAACACTGCCGTAGCATCCGGATAATTGCCCAGCTTAGGCGGATCGCCCGTCAGGCAGAGAATATTCTTCAGCCCGATCGAAGAGGCTCCCAACAAGTCCGACTGGATGCTGAGCAGGTTCCGGTCGCGGCAGGTATAGTGCAGCAGCGTCTCCATACCAGTCTGCTGAATCTGGATACACAGACTCTGCGCACTCATGCGCGGCGCAGCCCGAGAGAGGTCCGGAACGTTGATGAGGTGGACCCCGTTTTTCAACAGCATGCGCGCGCCGTCGAGCTCGCGTTCGCAACTGATGCCCTTGGGTGGGACCATCTCCACCATGGTGACAAAAGTGCCGCTGTCAATCAGCCCGCCAAGACGCGATCGCTCGGCCAAAGGCGCCGGCTCGATCTCAGAGGGAGCCGGCACGTGTTTCACCCCATGATGAGGGACTTCCTGGGCGCCCATGGCGCGCAGGGAAGACCTCATCGAGCGAATGTGGCTGGGGGTGCTGCCGCAGCAGCCGCCCACAAATTGCACCCCGGCCTTGACCAATTTGCGAGCAAAGCTGGCCATGTACTCCGGGGAGCAGAGATAAATATTCCGCCCATCCACTTCCCGCGGCATGCCGGCGTTGGGCATGGCAATCAAGGGTAGATCGGTGGCGCCAGCCATGCACTCAATCGCGGTGAGCACAGTCGCCGGCCCGACGCTGCAATTGCAACCGATCGCATCCGCCCCCCACTCAGTCAACTTGATGGCGGCTGTCTCCGGGGATGAGCCGTCCAGACAGTTGGCATCCTCATCGACGGTGACCATCACCAGCACCGGCAGCCCAGGGGCCACGGACCTGGCGGCAAGGATAGCCTGCTCTGCCTCATTCAACGCCGATACAGTTTCGATCAGCAGTAAATCGACGCCGCCCTCGGCGAGACCCCGAATCTGCTCCGCAAACGCTGCGCGCGCCTCCGCCAGGCTGGTCTTGCCCAACGGCTCCAGGCGCACGCCCAGGGGACCGATGGCGCCTGCAACCCAGGCCTTTCCACTTTGTTTGTCGGCCCGCTGGTTCACTGCCTTGCGGGCCAACTCGGCTCCTGCCCGGTTGATTTCAAACACCTTGTCGGCGAAGCCATAGCGCTGCAAACGCAGGGCGTTGGCCCCAAAGGTGTTGGTTTCGATGATCTCCGCACCCGCCTGCAGGTACTCCTCGTGAACGTTGCGTACCAGCTCCGGCTGGGAAAGATTCAATTCGTCGTAGCACCGGTTGATAAAGATGCCGCGAGCATACAGGCTGGTGCCCATGGCCCCATCGCAGAGCACATTGCGCGTCCCGAAGATCTCCCTGAGCCGATTCGTCATAAGGTAAGTCTAATTATGCTAAGCCACTCGGAGCGCGAATGCCAATCGGCCCTTTGTTATACTTGGGCTTTCCCGCTCGTCCGCCGCGTGGTGATTTTGGTGAGGTCTTAGTTGAAGAAAAGAAGTCTCCGGTCGTTCTGTGCCCATTCTGCGCTAGCTTGTTTTGGATTTGTCGTTCTGGCCGGATGTGGTCAGAGCTATTACTTTGGCGGCCGGGCTTTGCCCCCCAGCGGAATTCTTAACCGCGTGTTGATTGCCGTGCAAAATCCCGGTCCGCTGACCAAGGGAAGCTTGCAGATCGTCGACGCCTACTACGACATCCGGCACAGCTTTAACGACAAGGTCGCCGCCTTCTCCATGGCTGGATACTCCGGAGCTGATCCGATCACCATCCAAAACATGCCGGAGGAGCAGGCAGGCGCGGTTTATGGGGCGGGCGACGGCAGCTACGCCTTGTTGAATTACGCGAGCGAGAAGCAAAGCACCAACGTCAGCTTGCCCGGCGCTTCCTCGAGTGTTTATATTTCCCGCGACCAGAGGTACGTTTTCGCGGCCAATCAGACCGCCCATACGCTCACCGTGCAGGACCGTGTGCTTGGCGCCAGCTATGGGTTGAACGTGCCCAATGTGTATCGCGTTTCCATCAATCCCAGTGGCTCGGCAGCGTTGGTCTTCGTCCAGGACAGCAACTCGGTCTACAGCATTTATAAGCTGCAGACCAACCAGAAGACACCCGCAAATGCAGTGGATTGCGAACCGCAAAATCTGCCCGTGTATTGTGTGCTGCCGGTGCCGGGAACTTTTGACCGGCCCACCAAGGCCGTCTTTTCTCCCGATGGCACCACGGCGTGGGTGCTCAACTGCGGTCCGGAGTGCGGCGGCAAGCAGGCCAGCGTGAGTTTCCTGCCGGTTGCGGGAATCATCATCCAGAGCGGCGCCCCGGTACCGCCGGGGGCTCCCACTGCGGTCACGGCGACGGTGCCCGTTCCGGGCGGAACGACAGACGCCATCGCCAATGGCAATTTGCTCTACTTGGCAGGCCAGCAGCTGCAGCCCGATGGGTTCTTCGCCGGCTTTCTGTCTATTCTCGATACCAATGCGAAGGCAGTCACCGGGGCCTACTCCATCTCCGACGGAACCCACTTGAAGATGGTGTTTGCCGACGACAATACGCTCTGGATCGGGTCGCAACTCTGCACCCAGGGCGAGCGTTATCACTTGGGAGCCACCACCAATCTGGGCTGTCTCACCATGTTTAATACGTCCAGTAACTCGGTAACCATGATTGATTCCTATAAGGGTGACGCAACCGGCATCGCTGCCGTGCTCACTCTGCACAAGATCTACACCGCCGAGGGCGGGCAGGTGTATATCTACAACACGACGAATGGCGCCTCCATGGACAACTCGCAGGTGACAGTGGTGGGTACGGCCTACGACGTGGCTTACATGGACGCCGCCAGCGATGACGACAACACCACCTATTGATGTCCTTGCGATCGCTGCCCACCGGGACGATGTGGAGCAGACCTGCGGCGGAACGCTGTTGCGCATGCATTCGCTGCGGCTGCGCACGGCCATTCTCGATCTGACGCAGGGCGAAGCCGGTACTCGCGGATCTGCCGAGGAGCGGGCCGCCGAAGCAGAAGAAGCAGGCCGCATTCTCTGTGTGTCGTGGCGAGGAGCGCTCGACATTCCCGACGGCCGGGTGGAAAATACCTGGGAAAACCGCATCAAGATTGTTCGTAAACTACGCGAGCTGCGTCCTCGGGTGGTCATCCTGCCCTACTGGCAGGGACGCCATCCCGACCACTACAACAGTGGCGCCTTAGGGTATGAGGCTTGCTTTCTTTCCGGCTTAGCCAAGATTGAATCTGGCGAACCGCCTTTTCGTCCTTTCAAGATCGTTTACGCCAGTCTTTATGCCGATGTTCGGCCGAGTTTTGTGGTCGACATCACCTCGTTCATCGAAGAGCGTTTTCGCGCTTTGCTCGCGTATCGCTCGCAATATGCCGATCAACCCTCTGGCGGAGGCCTCTTTGTGCCCCATGACGAAATCCGCGAACGGACCTTTTCCCTGGCTCGGCACTACGGCCTTCTTGGCGGGGTTCGTTATGCGGAACCGTTCGTGCAGAAGGAAGTTGGATTGGTGGATGACCTGACTCTGCTTCCTGTCTCCTCCATCTAGAACCAAGTCTCGACGCGAATTGCGAGGCGTCAGGACGATTGGACCGATCTTACGGACTTTCGGTATAGATCGTCCGCCTGCCGAGACCCATCTAGTGATAGGCGGCGAAATAAGCCGCATATTCGTGGGAATTAAGGAGACACATCATGCGTATCTTTGTGACCGGGGCACCGGGATTCATCGGTTCGGCGCTTGTTCCGCAGTTAATTCAGGCGGGGCATCAGGTGTTGGGGCTGACGCGATCGGAGGCCGGCGCCGAAGCTCTGCGAGCCGCTGGGGCCGATGTGAAGTATGGCAACATCGAGGACCTTGACAGCCTGCGCGAAGGAGCGGCCGAATCGGACGGCGTCATTCATCTGGCCTTCAATCACGACTTCTCGCAGTTCCAGAAGAACTGCGATGACGACGGCAAGGCGATCCAGGCGATCGGCGAGGTGCTGCTGGGCTCGAATCGGCCCTTCGTGATGACCTCGGGTACGGCGATCGCGGCCAATGTGGATGGCAAGCCATCGACGGAAGACGGTCCGACTGCTGCGTGGAACCCGCGTGCGGCTTCGGAAGCGGTGGTGAAGGAGTTGATTGCGCGCGGCGTGAACATCTCCGTGGTGCGGCTGCCGCAGGTTCATGACACCCGTAAACAGGGCCTGATTCCCTACGTCCACGCGGTAGCTCGCGAGAAGCGCGTGTCGGCCTACATCGGCGATGGCGGCAATCGCTGGCCGGCAGCGCACGTTTCCGATGTGGCGCGGCTGTACCGTCTGGCGTTTGAAAAGGCGGAGCCGGGCGCGATCTACCACGCGGTCGACGAGGAGGGTGTGTCGATGAAGGCCATCGCCGAGGCGCTGGGCCGCGGGCTGAAGGTGCCGGTGGTCAGCATCAAGCCCGAGGAGGCTGAGGCACACTTCGGCTGGCTCGCCCGCTTCGCCAGGCATGATATGCCGGCCTCCGGCGCGCTCACGCAACAGAAGCTGAACTGGAAGCCAACGGGGCCGGGCGTAATCGCCGACCTGGACGGCATGGACTATACGCAAGCCTGAATCGTTGACGGTGGAATGAGCGCTTTTTTCTCTACCCCCGAAACCAATTGACGGGTGCCCCATCCTTCGCGCTCTTTGCGAAGGGTGGGAATGCGGATTTTTCCTTTAGGAGACTTGGGGGTTCCAGCGAGGATCATTTGCAAGGAGAAACTCAGGTCTGCTTAAACCTGTTCTAAGCGAGCGAGAGGGACACTGGACCGCTGACTCCGTGCGGCTCCGTTTTCTGGCGCGCCGGTCGTAATGGTCGCCGCAGCCGGACCGAGTGCCGGAAGACAAACCCGCACCGCCGCTCCTGGATACTCCGGATCGGTGCTATTGGTGAGCTCGATTGTGCCGCCGTGCTTCTCCACGATTCCGCGGCTGACCCAAAGGCCAAGACCGGTGCCCAGTTCCCCCTTAGTGGTGAAGAACGGCTTAAAGAGCTTGGCTTGAACATTCTCGGGAACCCCAGGTCCGCTGTCGCTAACGGTCACCAGCGCGCCTGGGCGGGGATCCTCAGGCAGCTCAGACTCGAGCAGAACCTGCACCCGTCCGTGGGGACCGGCCGCTTCCGCTGCATTTGTAATCAGGTTGGTGAACACCTGCCGCAGCTCGCCAGGAAATCCCTGGATAAAAGCGTCCTCTTCCAGTTTCCGGTCTACGGTGACGAACTGGTCCTTGAGCTGCCGGTCAAGCAGTAGCAGCACGCTCTGCAGCAGCTCGCGCATATTTACTTCGACCGGCGCCTTGGGTTCGCGGTAAAGCCCGAGCATGGCGCGGCTGATCTGCAGGGTGCGATTCAACTCCTGCTGCGCCATGGCCAGGTATCGCTGCTGCAGGGTAGCGTCTGATTCCTTTTCCATCAGGTAATGCAAGTTGGCCACAGAGTCGAGCGGGTTATGAATTTCGTGCGCGATGCTGGCGGATAGACGCCCCGCTACCGCCAGTTTCTCGTGCGCCATCAGGGCCGCTTCCCGCTTGCGAACATCGGTTACATCGCGAAACACCAGCACCACACCGGCCACTCTGCCTCTGGCATCGCGAATTGGGGCGGCGCTTTGATCGATCAGATATTCGGCGTCGTCTTTCGCCAGCAGCAGAGCGTGATTTTTTGCTGCTGGATCGTCTGTCTCTTCGCCTGGATTCTTCACCGGCTCGCGTGTTTCCTCATCGACCGTGCGGAAGACGGTTTCAAGCCGCCTGCCTTTGGCTTCTTCCAGTGTCCACCCGGTGAGCCGCTGAGCCACGGGGTTCATGAGCTCTATGCGGCGCTGCTGGTTGCAGGCAATCAAGCCATCTCCCACAGATTCGAGCGTAGTCTGCAGCCACTGCCGGCTTTCCACCAACTCGTCGGCGCGTTCATGCGCTTCTTCGAGCGAAGTCCGGAAGGCGGCCGAAACCTTCTTCATGTTCCTTTGCGTGTAGATTCCGAGGACGATCCCCACCCCAATCGACGACGCTATCAGCACCGTCATCAGCGTACGAACCTGGGAATTGGTGGACTCCACCTCCTCGTCGCGGCGGTGGACCTCAACCTGGGTCATGGCGCCTAATTGAGTGCGCAGGGCGGCCATCCGTTGGGCGCCGTTGAGATCCAGCCCCGTATCGCCAAAGAGTTTTCCAGCACGCAGATTGTCCAGCGCCCGCCCGGCGAACCCCATCCAGAGTTCATGGCTGTCGCGTACCTGGCGTAATCGCCTTAGCTGGTCAGGATCCTCCCTGACCAGCAGCAGCAAGCGGTCCAGGGTTTGATGCAGTTGGCCTTCGGCATTCTGGTACGGCTCGAGCGTCGTCGCATCGCGAGTGAGCTGATATCCCCTGAGGCCGGTCTCCTGGTCAACCACCAGCCGCTCCAACTCGTTCAATTGGGCAGTAATGCGGTCGGTATGGTCGATGCGGCGTTGTTCGCTCAACGTGCGCTGGATCTGCCAGGCCAGCACCAGGGCTAGGAACAGCAGCAGGACCAACGGGAGCAGAACGGTAGTGATAAGAATCTGCCGGAACTGGTGGAGATTCACCGGGAGCCCCCCCGGCCCTCGGGCGCATTGGTCTGCAACAGCCCCTTCAATTTGTCGACCAGGGTGAACGCACCGTCCCCTTTCGTGGCAGAGATACTGATCACCCGCATCACTTCTTCGGGAAGGGCCACATAGGCCGAGAGCATCATGATAGGGATATCGGGGCGGCGCTGGCGGAGGATTGCGGCCACCTTGCCTCCGTCCATCCCCGGCATGGCATAATCCAGCACCACGGCGTCGATCTGCTCGGTATCAAAAACGGATATGCCGCTTTGGCCGTCCTTGGCGGTCAGGACGGTGAATCCCTCGCGTTCGAGAACCATCTTGCGGATCTCCAGGCCGAGATCTTCATCGTCGATGCACAGTATGACTGGACGTGACACGGGTACCGTCCTTGACCTCGGCCGCGACATCGCAGCCAAGCAAAAGCTTACTCTACGTCTGCCTTAAAGGTACCCGGTGTGTGGCAGTTCGGAACTTGCTCTTTGGGGGGATGTCGCGATTTCGCCAGCATGCCAAGGATTCACCGTACTTTTGCATTCTTATGGCCCGTTTGGGGTACGCTAAACGCATCCGCGCAGTGTGTGACCGTATGTTGATAGGCCTGAACGTGGGGGAGAGAGACAGTTGAGTCAAACCATTTGCGTCCTGGAAGATGATCCGGACATTTCCCGCCTGGTACAGCATCATCTGGAAGCCGCCGGTTTTGGGGTACGCGTCTACAACACGCCCACCAACCTGGTACCTGATTCGGAACGTCAGGCGCCGGTCTTGTTTCTGTTGGACATTATGGTTCCCGGCGGAGACGGGCTGGACGTATGCCGGCGGCTGCGCAGCAATCCTGCGCTCAGTTCTGTACCGATTATCTTTCTGACCGCCCGGGCCGGCGAAAACGACCGGGTCCTGGGCCTGGAATTGGGTGCGGACGATTACATCACCAAGCCATTTGCCACACGGGAGTTGGTTGCCAGGGTGAAAGCGGTGCTGCGCCGCTTTGAACGGCCTACTGCCCCGTCGATCATTTCCTTCGAAGAGGTCGTGATCGATGCCAGCGCGATGCAATTGAAGGTAAAGGGAGAGCTGACGACCACCACGGCGACGGAATTTCGTCTGTTGGACTACCTTGCCCGGCATCCGGGCCGGGTGTTCAGTCGCGACCACTTGTTGGATGCCGTCTGGGGGGATGCCCGTTTCGTGACCCCACGGTCGGTAGACGTATATGTGCGCCGCATTCGTGAGAAAATCGAGACCGATCCTGAGAGTCCACGCTACCTCAAGACCGTACGCGGCGCGGGTTATCGCTTTGAATTGCCCCGGCTTGCGGAAGAACCTCGCAAAACAGCCTCCTAGGTGGCATCCTTGGCAACGACAAGGCTATGCTTTTATGGTGGGGCTCCAGAGCCTATGTGAGTACCGGGAAGAAACCGCAGGACCCTCCACTCCGCTGCGCTCCGGTCGGGATGAAAAATTTATTGCAGAAAATGACACGGACGAAAGTTGAGTGGGTGGCCCAGGTCTCGCTTTTGAGACCTGGGTTTCTCGCGCAAATGGGTCCTGACCGGAACACCCAGGTCTCAAAAGCGAGACCTGGGCCACCCACTCAAAGTCTGGAGGTTGCAGCTTGATTTTCGACAGAGGAAGCGTCGTGGACTCTGTTAGCCCAGCGCTTCTAACAATGAAGGGCACGGGCTTTAGCCCGTACGTCAACCCCCAGCAGGAATGGGGGCTTTAGCCCCTAAGGGAGCGACTCTCCTATGACCGAGAATGGCCACGTAACGGGCAAGGTTTTCACTAAGCTATTCTTCGCGTTCGTGGTGGTGCTTTTCCTGGGGATGGCGGTACTGGACGTCTCGCTCCGCCAGGTGATGGAGCGGTCGCTGCGTGCTCAGGCAGAAGAATCCCTGGCCAGCGAAGCCCGGTTGCTGGCAGCGCAGATAAGTAATACCGCGTACCCGGAAGTGGGCCCTTTGCAGCAGACCGTCCGCCAGGCTGCAACCGCCGTCGCAGCAGATGTAGCCGTTTTCGACGCCCAGGGCCGCCTGATTGCTTCATCGCAAGACCACGCAACCGAGTCTGAAATCCCCCCCGAAATCACCGCGGTGCTCCATCAACATGAGCCCGTGGGCCGTGCTCGCCGTGACGGCGCGGTTTATATCGCTGTACCGGCAGGCTCGATGGTGGTGCGGTTGGCGGTGTATTCTCCGGCCGACCTTCCTGCGCCTATTCATGTACTGCGCCGCGGGATTGTGCTGGCATCGTTGCTCTCCCTGCTGGTTGCAACCTTGTTGGCGGCCTTGCTCGCGCAACGGGCGGCCAAGCGTCTTTCCCGGATCGTGGTGTTCGCGAATCGTATCGCTGCGGGCGATCTGACTGCACGCGTGGAAGAAGGCAATCTGGATGAGATTTCCGCCGTTGCCCACGCGCTTGACGTCACGGCGAGCCGCCTGGAGCAGAGCTTCCACGCCCTGGAAAGCAGCCGCAGCGAGCTAACAGCCCTGCTCGACAGCATGCAAGAGGCGGTCATCGCCATCAATCCGCAGGGACAAGTGAGTTGGTGCAATGCGGTTATGCAGCGTATCGCGGTCAGTCCCGTTCAGTCGGGGCGCGCCCTGGTGCATTCCATTCGCGATCCCGAGGTTCTTTCTTCGGTGGCGGCGGCCCTGACCCAGCGTCAGGCCAGCCGGCGGCGCGCCACTTCCGTCTCGCCGGGAAAAATATTTGAGGTCAACGCAGCCCCCATGCCTGGTGGCGGCGCAGTTGCCGTGCTCCACGACGTCACGGAAAAGGAGCGCTCGGAAACGACCCGGCGGGATTTCGTGGCCAACGTCTCTCACGAACTGCGTACACCGCTTACCTGCATTACCGGATATGTCGAGACACTGCTGGATGACAACAGCCTGAGTAGTCAGACGCGTGAGTTTCTGCAGATCATTCTCAAGAACGCATCCCGAATGAATCGCCTGACCGAAGATCTGCTGGCGTTGGCCAGCGTGGAGTCTGGAGATTACAAGCTGAATCTCCAAAAAGTTCCGGCATCCACGCTGGTGGAAGAAGCGGTCGGATCTCTGGCCGGACTCGTGCTTGATTCCGCGCTCACGTTGGAGGTGGGAGAAACCACCGACGAGCCCGTTATGACTGATTTAGACGCCCTGAGTCAGGTCTTCGGAAACCTGATTGAGAATGCGATGAAATATGGCAAAGCCGGGGGCCGCATCCGGGTGGGGGTGCGCAAGCAGGATGGGTTGATCGAATTCTACGTACAGGATTTCGGTTCCGGCATTGCCTATGAGCATCTGCCCCGCATCTTTGAGCGCTTTTACCGCGTGGATAAGGCGCGGTCGCGTGAGTCAGGCGGGACTGGCCTTGGATTGGCCATCGCCAAGCACATCGTGCACGCCCATGGCGGGGATATTCGCTGTGAGAGCGAATTGGGGTTCGGCGCGACCTTCCTTTTCCGCTTGCCGGCGGTGGCTCCAGCAGCTCCCGCGCCTGTTCCGGTCGTGCCCGCGCAAACCGTTGAAAAATAAAAGCCTTTCCCGATCTTCGGAGGGGCTTTTCTCGCCATATTCACGGTTCCGTAAAGAACCATTCACTTGAATCCCAGAGAATCAGGACTACTTTTCTGAGGTGGAACGTGAGAAAGACGATCTGGATGTTAGCTGTTGCCATGAGCGCAACGGTCTGCGCGGGGCACGCGCAAAAGCTGAATGGAGCCGGGGCGACCTTTCCCTATCCTATTTATTCAAAATGGTTTAGTGAGTTTAGTGCCGGCCATCCCGGGGTCCAGATCAACTATCAGTCGATTGGTAGCGGCGGAGGCGTTCGCCAGGTCACGGCGGGCACGGTTGATTTCGGCGCCAGCGATAATCCCATGACGGACGAGCAGTTGAAGGCCTCCAAGGTGAAGATCCAGCACATCCCCACGGTTCTGGGGGCGGTGGTGCCAATTTTCAACCTGGATGGCGTGAAAGATCTGCGCATTGGACCGGATGTCTTAGCGGATATCTATCTCGGCAAAATTTCCAAGTGGGACGACGCCCGCATCGTCAAAGACAATCCTGGGGTCAAGTTGCCTTCGCTGGATATTTTTGTTGTGCATCGCTCGGACGGCAGCGGCACCAGCTACATCTTTACCGATTACCTTTCCAAGGTGAGCAAGGATTGGGCAGGCGGTCCCGGCAAAGGCGGGGCGCCAAGTTGGCCCCGCGGCATTGGCGCAAAAGGGAACGAGGGCGTAGCAGGATTCGTCCGCCAATCGCCGGGCTCGATCGGTTACGTAGAGCTCATCTACGCCATGCAAAACAAGATTCCCTTCGCCTACGTCAAGACGGCGGGCGGAACCTGGGTCAAGGCGACCATCGAAGGAGTGTCAGAGGCGGCGGCGAGCGTCAAGGATATCCCGGCTGACTATCGCGTCTCCATCACCAACGCGCCGGGGAACGCCTATCCAATCTCCAGCTTCACCTGGCTTCTGATCCCAAATCCTGCCAAGGATGCAACCAATGGGAAAATCCTGGTTGATTTCCTGAAGTGGATGCTGGACCACGAGAACGAGGCAAGTTCGCTCTACTATGCTCCGCTGCCTGCTTCTGTTGCGAAAAAGGTCGCGGCTACCATCACCACTCTGAAGTAATGCGCCTTGCCTGAGCGAACGACGCAAGCCGTGGAGCACGCAAACTCGCTTCGGACGGATGTTATGCTGCAAGCATCAGGCGGCATAAGTCTTTTTCATTTCAAATGGTTTGTTCCGCGCCTCCGTTTAACCTGCAATTCACTTAAGCTAGCTACGGTATGAGTGGTGAAATCAGAGACTCAGGTGCCGCGAGCGGCTGGCCAGGCTGACGTGACCCAGCGACCCGAAAGCAGTGCGTCTGGCGGCGCTGACCCGTCGCCCTCTCCCGTTCGCACCTACCTTCTCAATTGCGGCAGTTCCGCGCTCGCGGATCGCGCCTTTGGCGCCCTCATGCTGGTGTGCGCTCTGAGCATTTTCGCCATCGTTCTGTTGATTTTGATCGAATTGATTTCCGGCTCCAGGCTCAGCATCCAGAAATTCGGCATGTCGTTTTTCTTTGGCTCGGCATGGGATCCGGTGAACGGCAACTTCGGTGCGCTGCCTTTTATCTACGGCACTGTGGTTTCTTCGATCCTGGCGCTCATCATCGCCGTGCCCCTGGCCGTGGGCGTAGCCATCTTCCTAACCGAGATGTGTCCTGACTGGCTGCGCGGATTTCTCGCCTTCTTTACGGAATTACTGGCGGCCATTCCCAGCGTGGTCTATGGATTGTGGGCGGTTTTTGTTCTGATCCCGCTACTGCGTCAATATGTAAACCCAGTGCTTATCAAAACACTGGGATGGACTGGGATCTTTGCCCCTCCGAACTACGGAATCGGCATGTTTGCCGCCGGCGTAATTCTTTCCATCATGATTCTTCCCATCATCTCGTCGCTCACTCGTGAAGTGATGTCGGCGGTTCCCCACGCGCAGCGGGAAGCGGTGCTGGCCCTGGGCGCCACGCGCTGGGAAATGATCCGTATGGGGGTGCTGCGCAACGCGCGCATCGGTATTGTGGGCGCCGTCATTCTTGGCCTGGGTCGCGCGCTGGGCGAAACCATGGCGGTTACGATGGTGATCGGCAACCGGCCGGAGATTGCTCGCTCGTTACTCGCCCCGGCCTACAGCATGGCCAGCGTCATTGCCAATGAGTTTACTGAAGCATCGGACGAGCTCTACCTGAGCGCGCTGGTCGAGATTGGGCTGGCGCTCTTTATTGTCACCATCATTGTGAACGCACTCGCCCGGGTGCTGGTCTGGGCGGTGACCCGCGGCGCGCCAGTGAGAGGTACTTAGCAAATGGCTACGACCCTCATGCCGCCGCCGTTACGCGCACGTAATTCGAACCGTGTACTGCGCGTCCTGATGAACCACCTGGCAACGGCGGCTGCCGTCGGCAGCACCATCTTGGTGATGGCGCCGTTGATTGCCATCTTCGGGTACCTTCTCTATAAAGGCGCCAGTTCTCTGAATCTTGCCTTTTTTACGCAGATACCGAAACCGGTGGGTGAGCCCGGTGGCGGCATGGCCAACTCCATCCTGGGATCGGGCATTCTGCTCGCCATCGCCAGTCTGATGGGGGTACCGATAGGGATCGCCGGGGGCATCTACATCGCGGAGTTTGGCCGCAACAAGCGATTGGCCAACATGGTCCGGTTTACTGCCGACGTGCTCAACGGTGTGCCTTCGATCGTCATGGGCATTGCCATCTACACTTTGATCGTGGTGCCGCAGAAGCATTTTTCCGCATTGGCGGGCGGTGTAGCGCTGGGCATCATGATGATTCCTACGATTACCCGAACCACCGAAGAAATGCTGTTGATGGTGCCGCTCAATGTACGCGAGGCGGCGCTTGGGTTGGGTGTGCCGAACTGGCGTTCCGTCCTTTCCATCACCCTGCGGACCGCCTCGCCGGGCGTTATCACCGGCTGTATGCTGGCATTTGCCCGGGTAGCGGGAGAAACCGCGCCGCTGCTCTTTACGGCGTTTGGAAACCAGTTCTGGAGTACCAGCGCGAACGAGCCCATCGCGGCTCTTCCGCTGCAGATCTTTGTGTATGCGATTTCCCCTTACGACGAGTGGCATCGTCTAGCCTGGGCCGGCGCATTGGTGCTGATTGTGTTGATCGTCGTGTCCGTTGCCCTGGTCAGGTATGTAGCGGGCCGGGGCGTCTTGAAAGGGGCAAGTTAGTGGGTGTAGCCATCGAAGTTACGGATCTGAATGCATGGTATGGCACCAACCACACTCTGCAGAGCATTAGCCTGAAGATCCCGGCGAATCATGCGACAGCGCTGATCGGACCCTCGGGCTGCGGCAAGTCCACGTTTGTGCGCTGCCTGAACCGCATGCATGAGACCAATCCCATCGCCCGCGTCACGGGAACGGTTCGCGTGGGCCCGACCGACATTTATGCGCAATCCTCGCCGGTGGAAATTCGTCGTCGCATCGGGATGGTCTTTCAAAGGCCGAACCCCTTTCCCACCATGTCAATCTACGATAACGTAGCCTCTGGGCTCCGTTTGAACGGCTACCGCAATCGTAAGATTCTGGATGAAGTGGTGGAGCGTTCGCTGCAGCAGGCCGCTTTATGGGATGAGGTGAAGAGCGACCTGAAAAAGAAATCGGGCGCCAGCCTGTCGGGTGGGCAGCAGCAGCGGCTTTGCATCGCCCGGGCGCTGGCGGTGGATCCGGAAGTGATGTTGATGGACGAGCCTGCCTCGGCGCTTGATCCGGTATCGACAGCCAAAATCGAAGATCTGATTTTTCAGCTTAAGTCGCAGTACACGATCGTGATCGTGACGCACAACATGCAGCAGGCCGCGCGAGTTGCTGAGAATACCGGGTTCTTCTTGAATGGCAAGCTAGTGGAGTTCGATGCTACCCATAAGATCTTTACCAATCCTACGGACAAGCGGACTGAGGATTACATCACGGGCAGGTTCGGATGACGCGGATTCGTTTTCACCGGAAACTCGACGATTTGAAAGAGCGGCTGTTGGTCATGGCCGGCATGGCAGAGCAGGCGATCCAGCGCGCGGTCGAGGCGTACCGGGTGCGCGACCTCTCTTTATGCGACCTGGTGGTGCGCAGCGAAATTTCCATCAACAGCTTTGAACGCGAGATTGACCAGATGGCGCTTGATTTGTTGGCGATGGAGCAGCCCATGGCCATTGATCTGCGGTTTATCCTGGCGGTGATCAAGATCAATGCAGATCTGGAGCGGGTAGGGGATCAGGCGGTAAGCATAAGCGAACGGGTGCGGGATCTGCAGGCGTTTCCGGTAGTGGATCTGCCGGTGGACATCCCGCGCATGGCATCGTTGGCGTCGGCCATGGTTCGTAAAGCCTTGCAGGGCTTCATCGAGGCCGATGCTGAGATGGCCACGTCTGTATTGACCATGGACGACAGTGTGGACAAGCTGAACGACGCTGCCTTTTTTGCGCTTTCCAACTTGATCAAGGAGCAGCCGCGCTACACGCCACAGGCACTGCACGCACTGATGATTGCCCGCAATCTGGAGCGCGTTGGCGACCACGCCACCAACATTGCAGAAGACGTCATCTTCTGGGTGCGCGGCGCCGACGTCCGGCACCACATAAGCACCTAAAGACTCATCGGCGAATTGAGTGTGGAATGAACGCGCTTTTTGGGATCTATCCTCGCCGCTCATCGATGGGAATCAAACCACAGTCCCACCTGAACTCCACACATCCCGATCGCAGCTTTCCAGGTAAGCAACTACCCTCCCCTTGTCATCCCGACCGAAGCGAAGCGAAGTGGAGGGATCTGCAGTTCTCCCCCCCGCAACCGGTCCCCACCTAAAGACTTGATCGGCAAGTTGAGCTTGGCCGCTTTGCGCTCCATCGCTTGAGATGACAATGGGGGGTCCGAAAACGAAAGGCTGAGGTGGGGCTTCGCTCATCGTTTCCTTACCACGTACACTGTCGCGAAGTGGGGCACCCGGCGATGGTGGCGGGCATAAAGAGCAAAGCGGGGCCACGCTCAACTTGCCGATCAAGTCTTTAGGTGGGGACCGGTTGCGGGGGAGAACTGCAGATCCCTCCACTTCGCTCCCCCGGATTTCCTGTCGAGATTCGTGGCGTTGATCAACATCATGCGATTTTTCTTGAGGAAAAATCGCATACGTGGTCCTTGCCAGCAGCGCGAAGTAGGAAATCCGGGTACGCTTCGGTCGGGATGACAAGGGGAGGGTCGTGGCTTACTTGGGAAGCTGCGATTGGGATGTGTAAATTCAGAGGTTAGTTTGATTCCCCACCGATTGGTGGCGGCGTAGTGGAGAGATCTGCGGTTCAGCTTCCTTTCTTAGAAATGTTTTTCTTCCGCAGCCGTTCAGAAATGCTTCATAGCTTAACGAAATAATTCACGTCCTTCTCTAAACTAAAGACATGTCCCTTCTGCAAGTAATCGTCCTGGCCATAGTGCAAGGTCTGGCCGAACTTCTTCCCGTTTCAAGCTCTGCGCACGTGGTCGTGGCCGAGAAGCTTATGGGGCTTGATCCCTCTTCCCCGCAAATGACCCTGCTTCTTGTCATGCTGCATACCGGGACCATGTTTGCAGTCATCGCATACTTTTGGAAGACCTGGAAGAGTGCCTACTTTTCGAGCATCGATGCATTCAAGCGTTTCGCGCTTCTCGTGCTATGGGCAACAGTGCTTACCGGGGTAGTCGGAGAAGCGCTCAAAAGGATAATCGAAAGGACTTTATTCCACGGCGCACCAAAGGCCGAAATCGAGCAGCTTTTTAGCCATCTTGAACTAATCGCGCCTGCCCTCGCCGCCGCCGGAATATTGATCCTCATCGCAGGGCTGCTTGAGAAAAGGCAGCAGACCAGTGCTTCCTCAGACGCGAGAGATTCTCTAACCTTCTCTCAGGCTGGCTGGATGGGCTTTGTACAGGGTCTGGCACTGCCCTTTCGAGGTTTCTCCCGATCTGGCTCAACCATTTCCACCGGCATGTTGGTGGGTGCAACCAAGGAGCGTGCGGAGCGTTTCAGCTTTGCTTTGGCAGTGATACTGACGCCGGCAGTGGTGGGCCTGGAGGCGCTGCGGCTTCAAAAGGCGTCCCACGCTCCTCAACTTGCGGGTGCTCCCATTGATCTGAGAGCTTCCCTGGTGTTCAGCGTACTCGGGATGGGATTTTCTTTCCTGGCAGGGCTGGTAGCGCTCAAGTGGCTAAGCAGTTGGCTGGAGAGCGGCCGCTGGTATTTGTTTGGGATCTACTGCCTACTCGCTTCAGGTGGTGTCTTCTACCTGCACGCGAGAGGCTTCTAGCATTCACTCGCGGCTGAGGTTTGCGCAAGGCAAGCAAAACTGAAGTGCCGGTGGCAAGTCGAGGGTGGAATAAACGAAGCTGCTAACTCTACCCCGCAACCAATCGAGGGTGGGATAGCAAATCTCACCCTTCCAGCTCCCACAACAGCAGATCTAATGGAAAGAGGATGTGTTCATTAACAGGCAAAGACATCTACTAAGCAGCGTGAGAAGTTCGACTGCGGCCGCTGCGGCGGGAGAAGGACTGAAGGAGGGCTTTTGTGTACACCGCGAGTTCGCGATCGTTGTGTATGACGCGGGGAGCGCCCCGGGCAATCATTTCCGCTGGATTTGCGAGCACTGTCCTCATCTTGACCCGAACTTCCCATCCCATTTCGTTTCTAGTTTAATTAGGCCAAACACAGCGGAGGCGGCTCATAACCAAAATTTGACTCAATGGCCGCTGCAATACCAAGCACACGCTCGTCTTCAAACGGACGCCCTGCAATCTGCACCCCAATAGGCAAACCTTCCGGCGACCTGCCCACCGGCACAACCGCTGCCGGGCCGCCCAGCAAATTGAACCACTGCGTGTAGCGCATGGCATCCAGGTACTCGATTCGCTGCCCCTCGACAACCCAGGAACGTTCTCCGAAGCGAAAAGCTGGGATCGCACAGACCGGACAAAGAAGAATGGGAAACTTCTCCATCTCGGCTAACAGTCTTCGGCGCACGTGATCGCAATCCATCCAGGCCGAAAGCAACTCCTGTGCAGAGAGCGGCGGCTCGCGGTGAGCAATAGACAGAAAATCAGCAAACGTCGGGCTCACATCTGAGGACCGTCGCTGTACCAATGGGTCGAGGAGCATGGCCCCGCCGCGAACAAAAAACTTCCACCATAAATGCCGCGCCTCTTCAAGCGCCTGCGGTCGAAAAGGGTGTACCTGGAATCCCTGCTTTTCGAGCGCCCGCGCCGCGTCTCGTACTGCCTGGCGAGTCTCCGGGGTGACCGGGCCGTCCTCCTCAAAGAAACCGATGGGTATGCGCTTTAAATCTTCCATCGACTCATTTCTAAGTCCGACCGGTGGGCTTACCGGGTCGAGGACATCTTGTCCGGAGAGAGTAACGAAGAGCAGCGTCACGTCTCGAACCGTACGCGCCATGGGTCCGAGAGCGCCAAGGATCGCAAAGGGTCCGTCGCAAGAAGGCAAGTGACCGCGACCCGGAATACGGCCAGGTGTGGGCTTAAGCGAACATATGCCGGTATAGTGGGCCGGCTGGCGTACCGATCCGCCGCTGTCGCTGCCCAGTCCCGCGGCGGAAAGCCCGGCAGCCACCGCAGCCGATTCCCCTCCGCTCGATCCGCCCGCAGTGCGTTCCAGATCCCACGGATTGGCTGTGCGCCCATAGAGCCGGTTGTCAGTTTCGTAGGCCATTAAGAATTCAGGACAGTTGGTGGTTCCCAGGATCACCGCACCGGCGCGCGTAAGTCGATCCACAGCGGTTGCGTTTTCGCGTGGTCTGTTCCCCCGGTGCAAGAGACTCCCGCTCTCGCAGCGGTATCCCGCAGTCGCGATCGATGACTTGATGGTCATGGGCAAACCGAAGAGCGGGCCGCTGGAGCCCTCGAGCGCACGCGCCTGCGCACGTGCTCCCTCGGCATCAAAATCAACCAGCGCGTTCAGTTGCGGATTCAGGCGTTCGATCTGTTGAATGTATTCATCCGTCAGCTCGAGCGGAGAAATTTGTCCTCGCCGCAACATCGACAAAAGCTCGACCGCGGGCAACACCGTGAGGCCGGTCATGGAGCCGTGTTCTCGTATTTAAATCCGTAATGCTGCGCGGCACGGCCGGAGTCGAACCGGTCGTTCCACTCCAACTCATAGCGCATGCGCTGCTCATCCAGTGGGTAATGCTCGTTGGCGGGATAAGGATACGTGCTCATGCCGTGGAACGGCATGTCGGCGACCGTGAAGGGACTCGCTTCATAAAAATCCATGTCCTTCACAAAGCCATTCGCATAGAAGAAGTAATCCCGCTTCCATCCTG
>Ga0302177_10000683_pt1 | contig 25210 bp, 30 predicted proteins | sample I_Palsa_E1_2_FD_198780 | JGI IMG/M metagenome (GOLD analysis project Ga0302177, IMG submission 198780) | Peat permafrost microbial communities from Stordalen Mire near Abisko, Sweden - I_Palsa_E1_2 | ecosystem: Environmental > Terrestrial > Soil > Palsa > Peat permafrost | place: Sweden... | reverse complement strand
CCGGGCGTGCAGATTAGGGTGCACCGCATGTTTTCCCGGGACATTCCGCACGAAGTTCTGAACTATCGGCTGGACGTAGGGGCAGTCTCTTTTGTTCCGCGGGATGCGCAACTGCAAGCCACGGAAATTCTCAAAGATGAGTTGACGCTAGTGGTGCCTCAGAAACACCCACTGGCAAAGAAACGCGAAATCGACATTGCCGACCTCCGTAACGAAATTTTTATAGGCCACATCGTGGAATCTCCTTTCCGGCGCCGGGTCATCGAGCTTTTTGCCCGGCACCGCACCGAACTGAATATGCCCATCGAAATGCCCACCATCGAAAGTATCAAGCGGTTCGTGCAGATGGGCATGGGCGTGGCCATCGTGCCGCGAATGTGCGTGCAATGGGAAATCGAGCGCGGATGGATGAAGGAAGTAAAAGTTCGGCAGCTGAGTATCCCGCGACACCTCTATTTGATATCGCGACGCGGGGCTCGATTACCGCATGCCGCGGCGGAACTAGTGCGAATCCTAAAGCAGGAGTAGCTTCGGTTCCAATCAAGCTGAGCTGCCGAGCGGAACCGGTTTACCCGGCCTAGACGTCACCTCGACCTAGCCGCCGCCCAGCGATTGCGTTACGATGAACCCTCGATCAGCAAAGACAGAGTTCGGCACACCTCGATCCAATGAATAGCGGACTCGCTGTTCTCGCCGTCGGATTTCTACTCGGGATGCGCCACGCCACAGATCCCGATCACGTGATCGCGGTATCCACGATCGTGAGCCGGGAGCGTTCCATCTCGAAAGCGGCGTGGATCGGTATCCTTTGGGGCGCTGGTCACACCCTTACTATTTTGGTAGTCGGAGCCGGAATCATCTTATTCGGCTTGGCCATCCCAGCACAGGTGGGCCTGACCATGGAGTTTTCGGTCGGCTTGATGCTGATTCTTCTGGGTGTACTCAACCTGACTGGCGCCATAACGTGGATCGGTGAGAAGTTTTCGCCAGCGCATCCTCAAGTTTCCGGGGAGCACGCCCACATCCACAAGCACGATTCGAAACTTCACATACATTGGCATTCTCATCAAGAAGGGAACCAGCATCACGCCGATGCGCTGGCCCCGCCGACCTGGGCGAAGCCTGCTACTGCCAAGTTGGGTGCGTTTCACACCTTTCGGCCACTCCTGGTCGGCCTGGTCCACGGCTTGGCGGGCTCTGCAGCGGTGGCGCTGCTGGTACTCAGCACCATCCGGGAGTCCCAATGGGCGGTACTATACCTGCTGATTTTTGGGGTCGGCACGATCGCCGGAATGATGCTAATCACCGCCGCGATCTCGCTGCCGTTTTCGTTTGCAGGCTACAAATTCGCATGGTTGAACCGGGGCCTGATTGTTGGTTCCGGTCTGCTCAGCCTGGCATTCGGAATGTATGTCTGTTACCAGATAGGCCTGGTGGATGGGCTGTTCAGCAATCATCCCCATTGGACGCCCAGCTAGATCTACTTCGCCGGGTGATCGCTCTTCCCGGGTATGCCCATCACGGTCGCCAGCATAGTTGCGCACTGCGTTTCGGCCTGGTCCTTGCGCGCATACACTTCGGCCATGCAAATTTTCAGGGTTCTGCCAGAACGTATGACTCGGGCTCGCGCAATCAGCTCCTCGCCCTCGGCCGGAGCCAACAAGTTGATCTTGTACTCCACGGTCAGCACTGAAAAATCTGCCGGCATCAGCGTATAGGCGGCATAGCCGCAAGCGCTGTCCGCGATCGCTCCGGAAACGCCTGCGTGGAAGTAGCCGTGTTGTTGGGTGAGCTGCGCGCGATACCAAGCACGTATTTCAATGCGGCCGGGTTTTACGGCAAACAGCTGAGCACCCAAATGTTGCATCAGGCCCTGGCGGTCAAAGCTCTCTTGGATGCGACTCGCAAAGCCGGGATCAACGGGATGAAACTCCATCGGTTGGTTCATGGGGCGAGTATAGCAGTCACTTGAAATTGACTGCGTCACTTGCGTGCTCTGCAGGGACTTAGGGGCGCTGCAATACGGCGGCCTGGACGCTGGGGAAGATCGGGAGGAGCTTGATCAGGCCCGACACTTGCATGACCGCATTTCCTTGCTGGGTCAAAGCCGCGAGCGCTAGCGTCTTGCCGTGATTGCGCCGACTGACAAACATCGAAACCAAAGCGCCGACGCCGGCAGAGTCCAGAAAGGTGAGTTGACTCATGTCGAGAATCACGCGCCCAGCCTCTTCCGCGCGCATCTGGGTAGAAAAGTCATGAACGGTCTCAAGGCTTAATTTCCCAGAAAGCTGAATAACCAGCGGTTCGATGTCGGTTGCGGGTTTTCGATGGATTTCCAGGAGCGGCGGCATTGACGTCAGAGGGTAGCCGAAAAACGTCCAGGCAACATTAACGTTCTGTTACAGCTCTGCTTCCGATGGCGAAGCCTGGTTGTCGTCCCATTAGGGACCAATGGTTATTTGATAGTCGTACATCTTACAGAAAGATTGCCGGCGCACCCCTGCGCGGTTATGACGCTAGTTGTCGACGATGGCGCGCGCTGCCGATGAAAACATGGCGCCCCATGGATATGAAACGAGACGTTAACTAGCGCCCGGCCGAGACGCGATAAATCACACCGGCTGCATCATCGGAAATCAGCAACGATCCGTCCGGCGCCACGGTCACGCCCACCGGCCGCCCGTTGACAACTGATTTCGATGGGTCCGGTACCAGGCCGGTTAAGAACGGTTGGGGATCGCCGGAAGGCTTGCCATCCGCGAAGGGGATGAATACCAGTTGATAGCCGACGCGCAGCGAGCGGTTCCAGGATCCGTGCTCGGCTAGGAAGACACCACCATGATAGCGTTCCGGAAACTGCTTGCCGTTGTAGAACACAAATTGCAGCGGGGCACGATGCGCGCCTAGCAACACGTCGGGCACGATGGCTTTCGCAACCAGATCGGGGCGCTGCGGTTTCACGCGCGGGTCCACGTTGTCACCGATATAGCTGTAAGGCCATCCGTAAAATCCGCCTTCCTTGACCGAAGTGAAGTAATCGGGAGGAAGATCATCGCCCAGGCCGTCGCGCTCATTGATGCTGGCCCAGAGTTGGCCGGTCGTCGGTTCAAAAGCAATATCGACCGGATTCCGCAAACCGGTCGCGTAGAGCCGCGCATTCTTCCCATCTGGATCGCAGATGGTCACGGCGGCACGGTGGGCATCGGTCTCGATGTCTATGTTCGAGCTCGAGCCGATACTTACAAACAAATGCTTTCCGTCGGGGCTGAATGCGAGACCCCGCGTCCAATGTCCTCCATGAGGAAGGGTCATCAATTTTTCGGATTCGCCCATTCGCTTGGAGGTTTTCGGGTCGTACGGGAATCGAAGCACTGCGTCGGTATCGCCGACGTAGACATAATTATCGTGGAACGCGATGCCGAAGGGACGATTCAAGCCTTTTGCGAAGACGTCGGCCAGGCCGGCGGTGCCGGGTTTCTGCGAGCTCCGCAGGATAAAGATTGTTCCAGCGCCGGAATCCGCCAGGAAAATGTCGCCGTTGGGCGCCACGGTCAGCCAGCGCGGCTCCTTAAAATCTCTTGCGAATACACTCACCTTGAAGCCGTCCGGCACGATGGGAAGGAAATCTCCGGGGGGTTTGGTTTCCTCCGGCGGGTTTGGCGACGATTTCGTGGCAAAAGGCGGTGGCAGATCCGGTTTTTTGCCGTTAGTTACCTGCGCCGGCAGAACCATCGGTACAATCAAAACGCATCCAAGGCAAAAAGTTCTTGAACTCCACGAAAGCATTGATCAATCTCCGGTTTTACGCCTAGCAGCTACCCACCCGCTCGCCAACACAGGTTAGGATGCTCCGGGTTGCGCTTTCGTTCCATCTCCTGGTCGGAAGTGGTCTAGTATCGAACTTATAATTCGAACTCGGCGCCGTGGTTTTCATCCTCGCAGTAACGTCGGTATGGTAAGAACGTGGCACGATCACATCCGCCGCCAATCTTGCTTGGTCGGTAAACGAGGGACAATGAAAGTTACCGCTGTCATATTCATGATTGTCTTGCCTTTCTGCGCCGTCGCGCAGCAGAACTCTGGCTCGCCTGCGAAATCAGTCACCGTCAACTTCAACAATGCCGAAGGTCAGGATGTCGGTCACGCGTTGCTCTCACCGACTTCCCACGGCGTCAGAATTAAAATAGACGTGAAAAAGTTGCCCCCGGGTGAGCACTCCCTGCACATTCACCAATTCCCGAAATGCGATACGCCCGATTTCAAAACCGCAGGCGCTCACTTTAATCCTGCAGACCAGACCCACTCCAGTCACGATCACACCGGTATGCCCGCCGGAGACATACCGAATTTTTCGCTCATTGTCGCGGCGGACGGAACCGGCCATGCCACGGTCATCGCTCCTAATGTCACCATGGGCTCGGAGCCAAACTCCGTTTTTAGCAACGGAGGAACTGCCATCATCATTCATGCGGTTAGCTCGCAAGACCCGGGCTCCGCACCGCCGCGCATTGCGTGCGGTGTAATCGCTAAATCGGAATAACAATCGGCGTACCCGCTCGAAGAAACACCATCCGTGTCCGGCGCCTGCTCCCGCGCATCCATTATCTGTTCCGGGACGTATACTTAGACGTGTACTCGTGGTTCGCTCCAAGGAGATTTATCGTGCGCAGCCCATTCATTGGACGCGGTATTGCCGTCGCCTTCATTCTCTTCCTGATTGGTTGGACCGTGGTCCGGAGCATTGGCGTCAAGCCTGCCGATCCAAAGCATCCATTCCCAAAGCCTACGGTGGATGCACCGCTGGCTTCCGCCAATAGTAAGGAAACCGCTGTGCTAGCCGGCGGGTGCTTCTGGGGCGTGCAAGCGGTCTTTGAACATTTGAAGGGTGTAAGGAATGTCGTCGCCGGTTACTCGGGCGGTCATACCGACGATCCTAGCTATGAGATGGTCAGCACCGGAACGACTGGGCATGCTGAATCCGTCAGCATCACCTTTGATCCGTCGCAGATTTCCTATGGGCAAATCCTGATGGTGTATTTCTCTGTGGCCCATGATCCTACCGAACTTAATCGCCAGGGGCCGGACAGCGGCTCTCAATATCGCTCGGCAGTTTTTTATCAAAGTGAAGAGCAGCATAAGATCGCGAGCGCCTACGTGTCTCAGCTCGATGCCGAGCACACCTATGACAAGCCCATCGTAACTCAGATCGTTCCCTACCAAGCTTTTTACCGGGCCGAGGAATATCACCAGGATTATTTGAAGAACCATCCTGACCAGCCTTACATCGTCTTCAACGATTTGCCCAAGCTCGAGAATCTGAAGCAAGAATTCCCCGGGCTGTACCGCGAAAATTGAACCCAAGCGGCGAACGCTGATCTCCAGTAACAGCAGCTAAGGCGTTCCCCCTCTCCCGGTGACCATTTTGTCGCACCGCGGGTACCTCGCAGAGAAACCCGTCGACTGGAACAGCTTGCAACCGTGGCCACTCGCGCTACATTGAAACCGGGAGGGCACCATCATGTTGCAAAGGAATATGTTGTCAATTTTCGGAGTGATTCTGATTTTTGCTTTCAGCGCGTCGCTTGCCGCGCAAAGCGAGCCTTGGGAATATCTGGGCAACGCCCACGTAGATGGCCAGCAGGACCACGATAAAATCAAGGTCGGCCGGCACGACGGACGATTTCGTGCCATTCAGCTTCGGGTCAGCGGCGGCGCCATTTACTTCGAGAGGGTTGTGGTGCACTACGGTAATGGCTCGAACGAAGAGCTGGTGATCCGTGACCGCATCCCCGACGGTGGTGTCACCCGCGCCATCGATCTTCCGGGCGAGCGTCGCGTGGTGGAAAGCGTCGAGCTTTGGTATAGCAAAGACAGGTGGGAGCACCGTCCCAAGGTTAGTCTGTTTGGAATTCGCTAAGATCTTGCTTGCAGCCGTCGGAATGCGAACCATCCTCGGTTGAGCTTTGTACCGGACTAATCGACCTTCGGTCGTCCCAGCAAACGCTCAACCGCGTTCACAAATTTCCCGGTGTCCCTGTGGCATGTTCCATTGTCGTCGTATTGTTTACCCCGCTTAGCGCAGATGTAAATCAGCTCGGGAGCCGATAGGGTCCCTGGCTTACCTCGATGTACCCCAGCGGGAAAATATGGTGATCAAGGGTTAGAGGAAAGCAGCGAGGCTTCGACTGGGTCAGAGATGATCTTGTGCACACGGTCGCGCAGTTCGGGCACCGCGTGCTTTTTCATACCTTCGGTGGAGATGGTGTCGTGCAGGTAGACCGTGATGGTGGCGGGCCAAAGCATCCAGTGGCCGGTGCGGTGATGTTGAAAGGAGCCCACCAGGCTGACCGGCACAATGGGAACGCCAAGCTGCTGAGCAACGCGAAATCCACCATCCTGAAATGCGCTGAGGTGACCGCTGCGGGTGCGCATCGCTTCAGGAAAGATGATCAAACTGGTGCCGCCATCAATGGCGTCCTGGGTCATGCGCCACATGCGTTTTAGATCGGAGGGACGGCGAACATCCGGCACCGGAACGTTGCCGAAGCGCTTCATCAGCCATCCATAGGCGGGAATCTTGAAGTGGGATTCCAGCTCCCAGCCGCGGACCAGCTGGGGAATCGCGCAGTACAGCATGAAAGGATCAAACAGATTCACGTGATTGGCCATGAAGAAGCAAGTCAGGTCTGGGTTGAACCCCGGCGCGCGACGGACTTCCACTCTAGTTCCCGAGAAAAATGCGATGCGGCGGCAGAAGTCCCGCTGGAGCCAATCGTGCTCGCGGGGATCGAGGAAAATCCCGAGGAAAACGAGAATTGGGGCAACGATAAAAAAATGGAGCAGGGTGACAAACCACAGCAGCCCGCTGCGGACGGCCAGCAGCGGACGGCTCATACGTAAACGTCCACGGCGCCGGGAATGATATCGATGGAGCGGCAGGCGACCCGGGCAATTTCGCCGTCGATCATCACGTCGACTGGGGTAGCCAGGTCGAATTCAACGCGGCGAACAGCGCAGCGTGAGGCGAGCGGATGGGAAATATGAGAGCCGTCGTAAAGCTTGGGAAGCATGCCAATCAAACCAAGGCGTCCGATGGGTCCCCAGCGCACGAATTCGATCATACCGTCAGTGGCATCGGCGTTGGGCGCGATCATCATGGTGCCCCCGGTGAATTTGCTGTTGCTGAAGGTCAGAAAGAGACATGGGCGGGTGTCCCAATCGGTGTTGGCGTCGCAACGCAACGGAAATGCACGCCGATGCAGCTGAATAACGCGGACAAGAACGCCGAGCAAGTATCCAAGCGGACCGAGGAACTTGAAGTAGCGATTGGTCAAGGCGCCGACATCGGCGGTGAAGCCGACGCTGATTAGGTTGAAAGAGTAGATTTCGCCCGCGGCGTGCCTGAGGCGAAGCAGATCGGCAGGGCGCGACCGGCCCGCAAGCAGTGAGCGGATTGATGACTCGGCACCATCGGTCGAGAAGTCGCGCAGAAAGGAGTTGCCGGTGCCCAGAGGCAGGAAGCCGAGAGAAATTCGCGGAGCGGTGGAAGTCCCGGAATAGATGCCGTTTAGGATTTCGTGAGCGGTGCCGTCCCCACCGATGGCGATGAAGTGGCGGTAGCCTTGCTGGTAGCCTTGGCGCGCCAATTCTGCCGCGTGGCCGGGAGATTTGGTGGTGGTCACATCGATGGCAAGTCCTCCCTCGCGGAGCCGGGCGAGAGCGGGGGCCGCGAGTTTGGATGAACGGCCGCCACCGGCTGCCGGGTTTACCAGGGCTAGAAAGCGTTGCGACAAATCGGCGGCGATTTCTCGCGATCGGTTTTCGGCAATGCTCACAAGGGCACTACGGCGGTAGCGCGATCCAATAAGGCCAGGCGCTTTGCCAGAACGTTTCGCTTGATCTTAAGTGATGCGGTGCGCGGAAAATCTTCGTCGTGCAGCACGATCCCATGAACACGCTTGTAATTCAGCAAGCCCGCGTTGCGGGCTGAGATATCGCGTTTGAGATCATCGGTGAGCGTTTGGCCCGGGTCGAGATGAAGGACCAGCACCAATTGCTCTTTGTGCATGGAACGCTGGGGCCACACGTAGTTGCCCGCGAATACACAGAATTCCTTGACGCCCAAACTCTCGAAAACAGTTTCAATGTCCTCGGGATAGATGTTCTTGCCTTCCTCGGTGACGATCATATTTTTCTTACGGCCAAACAGCTGAAGATGGCCGGCCAGATCGAAGCGCCCCAGATCACCGGTCATCAGCCAGCCGCCGACGATGGTTTCAGCAGTGAGCTCGGGATCCTTTAAGTAGCCGGCCATGACGGTCTTGCTTTGCACGGAGACCTCGCCGATTCCATCGGCATCGGGATTCACGATACGGACGTGGGTCCCGGGGATCGGCTTGCCGACCGTGTCGGCGCGAAAAGGCTGTAGATCGTTGACGGTGATGCCCATACAGCCCTCGGTGAGCCCGTACGCGTTGGCTACCGGAACGCCCAGATCGTAAAAAAATTGCAATGTCTGCGGCTCGGTAAATGCGCCGCCAACGATGATAGCGCGGAGCTCGCCGCCGAATGCCTGGTGCACTTGGGGAAGTAAAAGGCGGCTCAATCCGACGCGGCACCTGCTTTTGGTCAGAGCTTTGTTAATGCTGACGAGCGCGTTGAAGATTTTTCGCCTTCCGGCAGGGAGCTCGCCAAAGCGAGTCTCCAGCCCCTTCTGGAGGTTTTTCAGGATGAGCGGAACCAAGGTCACGTAGGTGATTTTGTAATTGGTGAAAGCTTCGCGGACGAATTCCGGGCGCAGCGTTCGAAGATGCACTACGGTCGCGCCGCTCACAAATTGATAGAAAAAGCCGAGCATGAAATCGATGGCGTGATTGGTGGGAAGAATACTCAGATAGCGGTCGTTGCCGCGGGATAGCGGATATAGGGAGGGGAAAGGCGCGCACTGTTCGAGATAATTTTCGTGAGTCATCATGCAGCCTTTGGGACGGCCTCCGGTGCCGGAGGAGTACACGATGCAGGCCAGGTCGTGGCGCACCCGGGGCACGAAGGTGGGCTCGCCTTCACCACGAAGGTCTTCCCAACGTTCCGCGCCCGCGAGGTCCGCGACGGGTGGTGCCTCGGTAACCAGGACGCGTTTCAGGAGGGTCACGGCTGCCCGCCGCGCGGAGGTGTTGAGTTGCCGCCAGATGGGAAATTCGGTGATTAACATGGCCGTATCGGAATGGGCCAGGAGCTGCCAGTGCTCGTCGGAAGTTAGCTTGTAGTCCAGAGGAACGAGCACGCCGCCGCAATAGAAGATCGCATAGGCGGACATCAACCATTTGGACTGGTTGGTCATGATGATCGACGCGCGGTCGCCGGGAGCGAAGCCTGCGTCCTGCAATGCCCTGGCGAACGGAAGAGCGCGGGCCTTGAATTCGCGGTATGTAAAGCGCTCCTTTTCTTTGCCGCGGTCCGATTCGATCAGGCACACTTCTTCGGCAAATTCTTCCAGCGCATCCTTCAGCGCGGCCCCGATGGATTGGTAGTGAGAAAGATCCAGCATTTACAAGCGAGATTGAATGCGGGACGCTAAAGTCCGGAAATCGCTCACACCCTGCACTTCGTAGTCGGGCAGCTCGACACCAAAATGATTCTCGAGACGGCTGAGCAATTCGAGCGCTTGCAGGCTGTCGATTCCGAGTTTCTTGAAGAAGTCGTCGTCCGGCGCGAGCGCACCTGGGGCGGCCTGAAAGTGTTTGCACGCCAGCTCCATTACTTCCTGAGTGGTTTGTTCAAGGGTGCGCATCAGCAGCTAAATTTACCATTCTCGGTGCGAGAAGAACAATTCCGTGAGTAGAAGCGCGGACCCGGGATGGTTCGATGCGAGCCCTTACAGCAGAACCAAGCCCCGACGAATGCCAATTGCCACAGCCTCGGTGCGGCTTCCGGCGTTGAGCTTTCCCAGGATCGAGGCGACGTGGAACTTTACGGTGTGCTCCGAGATCTTCAGGCAATCGGCAATTTGCTTATTGCCGAGACCGCTGGCGAGCAGGTAAAGAACTTCGCGTTCGCGCGGCGTGAGTGGTTCTTGCAATGCAGTTAAGAACGCCGATGCTTGTGTCGAGGTCGGAAACTCACCGGCCACATTCGCGGACTGCGACACGTAGAGTCCCGCTGCGACGGCTTGAACCGCGGCAATCAACTGATCAGAGTCGACATCATTGGATAAAACGGCGCGAACGCCGGCGCGCAGCGCAGGTTGCATGGCGGTGGTCGCGGCCTGGTCAATGACCAGGATGATGGGTGTGTCCGCGGCGCCGTTCGCGAGAGATGCAAGGCTGGATTCGAAGGATTCGCCGGAGAGGTCCGCGATGATTACATCGGATTCGGCCTCGAGACCGCGGTCCCCTCCAAGCATGCCGGCACTTGCCACACTCTCGACAATGGCAAGGTCGGTGCCGGTGAGCAGATTCTTCAGTCCGGCACGCGCCAGCGGAGACGCAGCGACGATGGAAACGCGAATCAAGCGGCCTGCGAACTCCCACCGGACTGACCGGTGTCGATTCGAATGGCCGCCAGGCCGAAGCGGGAATTGCGCGACTCGACGATGCCGCCTATGTCGCGGCCGTCCCAGAGCTCGATACGCACCTGCGAGGCGCGAACCACATGCGCATGGGTGACGATTAAGCCGCCATTGGACAGAAGGGTTCTGGAACCGTTGCCCTGGCGTCCGCCGCGAATGAGAACGGTCGAGCCCCGCAACTGTTCGGCAATTTCACCAAACCCGACGACCGCCATATCAATGGCCTCCAGGGGGACGCTCGCCGACCACGATGGATGCGTCCTGAACGACGCCGCCACGCACAAAACGGAGCAGCACGGGCTTTCCAATGGCGTCCGCGCCCAGTTGAGCGTGAACATCTTCAAGCCGCGTAACCGGTTGGCCAGCGAATGCTACGAAGATGTCGCCAATGACCACACCTGCTTTATCCGCCGGACCATCGGGGGCAACTTCCAGAACCATGGCGGCAGTTTTCTCATTGCGTTGCAAGGTTTGACGGAGGGCCTCGGGCAGGCGGACCGGCTGTAGACCCACCCCGAGGTAGCCCTGCGGGATGCGACCTTTTTCAAGCAAAGTTCCGACCACATGGTTGACCACCACGGCGGGAATTACAACGCATCCGAATCGTCCGAAGCGGGGAGTGACGATGCCGAAGGTCTTCCCATCAGCGCTAGTCGCTGCGCCGCCGATGGCGGTGTGCTGCAAATTCACGTCGAGCCGGATATAAGGCGCGAGCGATGCGCCGGTCCAAGTGCGGCGCTCCGCAGCGACCAGACTGACGATACCGAGTGCGGCGATCGGCCCACTGACCCTGGTGCGGCCGACTACCATGATCAGACTGCCAGGCCTGAGAGTCGTCGCCTCGCCCAAATCCGGCAGGGCGGTGTTTGCCTCGGGAGATTTCAGGACGGCGAGGTCGGTGGAAGAGTCGCGTCCCACTAGAGACGCCAGTACGGCGCGCCCGTCGGGCAGGGTGACCTGAATCTCTTCGTCACGCCGCAATGTGTGTTCGGCGGTGACGATGACGCCAGGGCGCCAGATGACGCCGCTGGATGAGCCGCGCGAGTCGGTATGAACCGCTACGACTGTTGAGGCGGTGCGCGCGGTCAGGTCCGCGAGGGCACTGGATAATTCGATTAAGGCTGGAGACATCTTGTTCGTTCCTCCAGGAACAAGATGCCGTAGCGGTAGGGGCGTCTACATCCGCCGATTGGCTAGGTAAAGACCGGGAAAATGGCTAGGTAGGACCTAGGGCGGTGCGGCGGCCTCTGGCGGCGGATTCACCGGACCGTCTCCGGCCCAGGGGGCCACGCAGAAATAACTGCCGTGCAGGCCCGAGGCGAGAAACATCAGTGCTGCGAGGACCATCAGGATTGCTAGTTGAAAGATTTTCTTGTTCATTTTGGGCGAACCTAGGGCTCCCCTAGGGCAGGTAGGGCATGGAGTCGGTAGCTTCGTAGAACTTTTTGAGAGCGGCCATAACTGCGGGCCGAGTGAAGAGTTGGCAGAACAGGTCGATTTCCTGCTGCAGCTCAACGTGAGGAATCGGCTTGATAAATTTCTTGGCTTCCGCTCGAGTGACGGCGTCGAACTTGGTGATTTGCGCGGCGGTCGAACGTGCTACTTTCAGGACTTCGCCTTCGGCGGTTAGCTGCGCGACCAGTCCAACGGCGTGTGCCCGAGTGGCATTCACACTGCGCCCAGTGAACAGCAAATCACGGACGAAGCCGTTGCCGAGATCGCGCTTTAAGCGCGGAATCCCCCCAAAGCCAGGGATTAAGCCCAGGCGAAGCTCCGGAAAAGCAAAACGCGCCATTTTGTCGGCGATAATCAGATCGCAAACCAGTGCGAGTTCCAGACCGCCACCGAAGCACACGCCATGAACCGCGGCGATGGTAACAAAGGGCGCCGCATCGATGACGTTAAAGGCAGCGTGAATGCGCTGCAGAAACTCGCGGACGCCCACACCGCGCTCGCGTTCCGGTAGGGGTTCGGCTCGTTCATAAAGTTCGCGGAGGTCGGCACCCGCGGAGAAACCATGCTTCTGGGCGCTGGAGAAAATGCAAGCGCTGACGTCCGGCGCCAACGCAGGCAGAGCAGCGACAAATTGCTCCAGTTCGTCGAGCATCGCGGTGCCAATTTCGTTGGCCGGGGCGCGGTCCAGCGTCAGATCAATGACGCCGTCATGGCAATCCCAACGTAACCCTTTGCCGGAGAAGGATTTCATTTTCGAGGATGCGATCGGACACACAGCATCAGAGTCTACTATAGGCTTGCGAAATCAGTGGCCAGAGCTTGATTGCGCGGCAGAGGGTTGCGTGCGGCCAACGATTGTACGGATGAAATCCACTTCCTCCTGGCGGTAAGGCTGGCCGTCGGTGCGAAAAACTTCGTGAAACCAGACCGCCGGTTCGCGGTCGACGTACGGCTTGGACCATGAATCCCAGGGCAAATAGGTTTGCGTTTTTCCGGCGACCAAGCCCCAGTTGTATGCCGCGACGTGATAGCGCTTGGCGATGGGCAGGGTGCCTTGAAAGGTGCTGCTGTTCCCGCGAGCCATGTATTCGGTGCACAGAATGGGGCGATTATATTTTTGTAAGGACAACACTCGTTTCTCAAAAATGTCTGGCTTGTCGTAGTTGTGGAAGGAGATCACGTCCGACAATTCGAGCTGAATTCTTTCCATTGGGCTGACTTTGTCGAAGGAAGCGGGATCAACCTTCCAAACGCCACTGGTCAGAGGCTGAGTTGCGCGGGCGGCGCGGGCCCAGGCGAAGGCCTTCGGCAAAAGCGCCAAGACGAGACCCACTTTGTAAGGCGGTTCGTCTGCCTGGTAACTGCTGCGGTTGGTATTATCCGGCTCGTTCCAGATATCCCAGGCCAGCACGCGCGGATCTTCCGCGAATGCTCCGACGACACCTTTTACATAAGCCTCAAGCCTTGGATATTGCATCGGGTCCTGAAGCGCAGCGGCTCCGGGACTTTGCACCCATCCGGAGTTGTGAACGCCCGGTCGCGGCGCGCGCTGCCGGCCGAGATGTGGGTTGGGATCCCAGCAGGAATCGAAAAGCACGAAGAGCGGCTTGATTTTGTGTTTAGCGGCAATTTTCAGAAATGTGTCGATGCGCATCTTAAAGCCGTCGGGATCCTGTTGCCAAAGCAGATCGTGCAGAAAAACGCGCATGGTGTTCATGCCCAGTGACTCGGCCCAGCTCAATTCGAGGTCGATGCGCTGCGGATCGAAAGTAGCGGCTTGCCACATCTCCAGCTCGTTGATTGCGGTGGCCGGAATGTAGTTGCTTCCAACTAGCCAAGGTTGCTGCTGATACCAGTAGCTGGCGGATTGCTCCGACCAGCGCGAAGTTTGCGCTGGGATGCCCAACGAACCTGTCGACAGAAGGACCAGAAATAACGTCGCGCTGCTGATGGTGGCAGCCAGCCAAGGTCTGGAGATCCTTCTACGAACTTTAAGTTTGGCGATCAAGAATGACCCCCCGCTTCGAGCCTTAGTGCGATGGTTGTAGTTGTTGCATCAATCGAGCGAGCAATTCGAACTCCGCAGGATGCATTTTTTCGCGCGCGCCTTCAAAAGAGAAGAACGCCGCTCGATCCACTTCGAGAAAAGTTTTTTTCTTTCCCGAGCGGGGTGGCCATTCCATCTCAAAGGTATTGCTGCGCAAATTGGATGGATCGAAATCGTCCTGGAAGGCCCACGCGATGACGATTTTGCCGCTTCTCTGGGTAACGCTTCCGAGCGGAAGAAAAGTGCCTTGGGGAAGCAGTCCGGTCTCTTCCTGGAACTCCCGCTTGGCTGCGGCCAGTTGATCCTCGCCAGAGTTTACCTCGCCCTTGGGAATAAACCACGCGCCAGCATCTTTCTTGGCCCAAAATGGTCCACCAAGATGCACAAGCAGAAATTCGTATGCTTCCGCCCGCTTTCGAAAGAGTAACAATCCGGCGCTGGTTTTGGCCATGAATTCGAATGGCGGAAGTTTGCATCCGCCCGCAAGATTTAGCACGACAGTTCAGCGGGCGACAGCTTGTTAAAGACTCAGCCGGATTCCCGGCAGCACCCGGCCTGCGCGGGTTTCCTGCCAGGTGTACACAATGCGATGAATGACCGTGATCGTCGAAATCACCGCGATCACCCACAGCACCGGCGCCATGCGATTGAATAAGCCGCCGATAATCAACAGCACCAAGCGTTCCGGCCGCTCCATAAAGCCGACCTTGCACAGAGCGATCAGTGACTCAGCACGGGCCCGCGCGTAACTGACCATCACCGATCCGGCTGTCGCTACCGCCGCCAGCACCACGTATGGAGTTCTTCCGCTTACGGAGTAATACACCAGCAATCCCATGTACAAGGCCATGTCCGCATAGCGATCCAGTGTGGAATCGTAAAAAGCGCCGAATGCGGTTACGCGCTTTTGGCGCCGGGCCACCTGTCCATCCAGCATGTCCAGGAAGCCGGCGAAAAAAATGATCAGCGCGCCGGTGCGGAAGTGTCCGACCGCGAACGTGGCTGCGGCGCCAAAATTAACCAGCAATCCGAGAAATGTCAGGAAATTGGGATTTACCCCGGTCGCCGCCAGAGCTCCAACAATGCGGTCCAGCAGCCATTTGCTCCCCGTTCCGATTGCGCCTGTCAGTGTGGCCATGGGGTCTGGGTTACGTTACCGAGGAGCCTCTCAATTTCCGCTATAAATAAGTGGACACGCGGGTTATTCGGCATCGTACACCACCCCATCTCGAACGCCAACCGGCCCGTCCGGGGATTTTTCACGCACCGATCGTTAGCCTCGTCGCATTTTAGTTCCTGCGTCCCAGCCGATCTCAGAGCTCGCCGCATTTTCGAATTCACTCGATTCATGCTTTTCCCTTGACCGTCGGCGCGCCCCGCCCTATAACATGTCGCGTTCGCCCGATTCCCATTCCATGACCGACCGCCCAAGCCGCCGTCAATTTCTTTTACAAGGGAGTACCAGGGTGACCGCCGCTTTGCTCGCGGCTCACTGGCCTGCGATGCTTTCCGCCGCGGAACGCGCCCACGCCGCGGCGCAATCGGCTGCACCTTACAAATTCGAATTCTTTAGCGCCGACGAAGCCCACGAAATCGACGCCATCAGCTCGCGGATCATTCCCACGGATGAGACCCCTGGCGCGCACGAGGCGGGGGTCGTGTACTTCATCGATCGCGCGCTGGTGACCTTTGCCAGCGACGATCAGAGCACCTATCGCGAAGGGTTGGCCGATCTTCTGAACCGGGTGCGAAAGTCTGTGCCCGGGGTCGATAAATTCTCCGCCGCGACGCCGCTACAACAAGACGGCATCCTGTATGAACTCGAGCTGCAGCAAACCAAGGGTCGCCAACTCTTCGCCGAACAAGGAGCGCGCTCTTCCTTTTTTGACGCGCTGCGGACCCATACGATCACGGGTTTCTTGATCCTGCCCGAAGCTAGCGGCAACCAAAGTGGTGTGGGCTGGGAGTTGGTCGGCCGCGATCGCGATCACACGTTCCAGCCTCCCTTCGGTTATTACGACAAGAATTATCCTGGATGGCAGGCGGGCACCACGAGCAACGAAGACAACACCAAGCCATGACCATCGAACAGCCCAAGTACAAAACATCTGACGAAGTTGATTTCGTAATCGTGGGTTCCGGCGCTGCCGGCGGCATCCTTGCAAAGGAGCTTTGTGCCAACGGATTCCGGGTAGTGGTATTGGAACAAGGCCCGTATTTGACCGAAGCGGACTTCACCCACAATGAAGTCAAAGTTTTAAACGAGGATCTGCTCACCAATCATCCCAAGTTGCAGCCGACTTCCTTTCGGAAAAGGCCGGACGAAAAAGCTAAGCCGCAGCGCGTTCTTGCGTATGGGCGCCTAGTTGGTGGCACCAGCGTTCACTTCACCGCGAATTTCTGGCGCTTTCACGAAATCGATTTCATCGAGGGTAGCAAGATTGGTCCGATTGCCGGCGCCTCGCTGGCTGATTGGCCCATTACTTACGCCGATCTCGAGCCGTATTACACCAAGGTGGAGTGGGAAATCGGGGTATCCGGATTAGCGGGGGCCAGCCCCTTCGATCCTCCGCGCTCCAAGCCCTACCCCATGCCGCCGTTGCCGGTGAAGGGTTCCGGCGTAATTTTCGAACGCGCGGCACGCAAACTTGGTTGGCATCCATTTCCCGCGCCGATGGCGATTCTTTCGCAGCCGCGAGCTGGACGAAGTGCTTGCGTGAATTGCGGTTTTTGCCTGGCGTTCGGTTGCGAAGTCGGCGCCAAATCCAGCTCGCTGGCTGCGGCCATTCATGTTGCGGAGCGCACCGGCCGCTGCGAGATTCGTCCGAATTCCTACGTGCATCGTATCGAGATCGACCGTCTGGGGCACGCTACCGGCGCGGTGTACTTCGATGAACAACGCAACGTGCACTTGCAGAAAGCCAAGGCGGTTATTCTCAGCGCCAACGGCGCGGAAACTCCGCGCCTTCTTCTTTTGTCTGCCAGCAAGGATTTTCCGAATGGTCTTGCCAATTCCAGCGGCATGGTCGGCAAGCATTTGATGCTCAACAGCGGTGCTGTGTCGATGGCGGTCTACGACCAACCGCTCAACGATTACAAAGGGTTTGCGGTCAGCCGCATCTTTCACGATTTCTACGAACTCGATCGCCAGAAGGTTGGCTTCTACGGCGGCGGAGGCCTAGATGCGCGTTTTGACCTCACGCCGGTGACCTTTGCGCTCAACGCTTTGCCGCCAGATACCCCCCGATGGGGTAAAGGCTTTAAGGATGTTATGCGCAACAACTTTACTCGCACCATGGAGGTGTATTGTCACGGCTCGTCGTTACCGGTTGAAAACAATAGTTTTTCCCTGGACCCCGATCTCAAGGACGCGTGGGGACTTCCCGCGCTATGCATGACCTATAAAGATCATCCCGACGATCTGAAGTTGTGTAACTGGATGAGTCTGCGCGCAGGCGAATTGCTGGACGCTTCCAACGCCACGAGGAAGTGGAGTTTTCCCGTTGAGGAGCAGAGTTTCGCGGTGCATTTGCTGGGCACCTGCCGCATGGGCAACGACCCCGGGACGTCGGTGATCAACAAAGATCATCGGACCCACGATGTGAAGAATCTTTTTCTCTGCGATGGCAGCAGCCTGGTCACTTCCGGCCGCGGCCAACCCACGATGACCATCGAAGCACTGGCTTTTCGTGCCGCCGATCGCATCACGGATTTGGCCAAGCGCGGTGAAATCCGGGTCTGACCACGTTCCGCGATTCCCACGGCCCCGTTTGCAAGTAACTTTGGTACACTCCTCGGGAAAATCCCGGATGAGGTATGTACATGACGGCAAAATCATGCAAAATTTCGCTGCGGATTGGCGGCGCAGCCGTCACGATCGTTTTGGTTGTCCTTGCAGCCCGGGGGCAGTCCGCAAGCGGGCCTGCATCGCAAACTCCCAAACTTGCCGAGCAGCAATTTAAGAATATTAAAGTTTTGAAGGGTATTCCTGCCGATCAGCTTATTCCCGCCATGCAGTTTATAGCCGCGTCGCTCGGCGTCGAATGCGAGTTCTGCCACGTACACGAGGGCCGTGGGATGGCCTTCGACAAAGACGACAAGAAACAGAAAGTAACCGCCCGCAAGATGATTGAAATGATGTCCGCCATCAATAAGGATAATTTCGACGGAAAGCGCGAAGTCACCTGTTACTCATGTCACCGTGGCGCCGCCGACCCGGTCGCGACGCCGATCATCGGCGCCGATCTACCCACGCCAGAAAGCCCCGACAAAAAGCCCGGTGAAGCTCAACCCTCCTTTCCGCCTGCTGATCAGTTTTTTGCCAAATACTTATCCGCCGCAGGCGGGCCCGACGCTCTTCGAAAGATAACCAGCCGCGTTGAAAAAGGAACTCTATCCATCGGCGACCAGCACTCCGCCGCCGACATTTTCCAGAAAGTCCCGGATAAGCGACTCTCCATCATGCATCTGGCCAGCGGCGATAGTGTCACTGCGTTCGATGGGCACAGCGGATGGATGGCGGTCCCGGGGCGCCCGCCCCACATGATGACCGAGGCGGAAAATGAGGCTGCGCGGATGGACGCCGATCTTTATTTTCCCATCGACGTCAAAACGATGCGCCAAAAGTTCACTGTTGAATCAGGGGAAAAAGTGGATGGTCACGAAACAAATCTGGTGATTGGCGAAACGGAAGGGCAAAACCCACTGAAACTTTACTTTGATACCCAGTCCGGCCTGCTGGTTCGCCTGGTGCGCTTCGCTGAAACTCCACTCGGGCGTCTTCCCACGCAGATCGATTACGCCGACTATCGCGAAGCCGACGGCGTCAAAATCCCGTACCGTTGGACGCTGTCCCGGCCCGGTAACCGCTTCACTATTCAGGTCGACCAAGTTCAGCAAAACGTTCCGGTCAGCGACGCAAAATTCATTCCGCCTCCGCCCGGTCCACCCCCGGGCCAGCCGCCAGCGAACTAATTATCGGCGCAAAATCAGTTCTTCAGTTGCTGCCGGCAGCCCGCTGCTGGGCATCTCTATCCGTCCCGCGGAGCGTGGCGCGCATCATGTCCGCGTACTGCCGGTGCAAAAAGCTCACGCGGAAAAGATAGCGGCTGGGATGAGGGCGTCGCAGCACTCCAGCCAGGTCTTTGCCGGCCAAGCGGTCGGCATCAAAGAAGCCCACGACGATATCTGGCTGGTGAGCTTTATGGATTATGATCTGGGATACTTCGATCTGGAGACTCGGGTGCTCGGACCGCTCGAAAATGCCTTCGGTCCAAAAGTGTTACCTATGTCTTAGGTACGTTGTGACCCAAAACCCAAAAACGAGACAGTTTTGAAGTTGAGAAGGGCGAGCTGGATATGGTTCTCTGGGCGAAAGCGAAGGAGGAGGTATGCCAGGGAAACGACACAGCGAAGAGCAGATTCTCTATGCCTTGCGGCAGATCGAAGGGGGCAAGAAAGTCAACGAAGTTTGTCGGGAGATGGGGGTGTCGCAGCAGGCGGTTTACAGCTGGAGGCGACGATATGCGGGGCTGGGATTGCACGAGCTGCGGGAGCTCCGGCAACTGCGCGAAGAAAACCGGAAACTGAAAGGGATCGTAGCGGACCTCACGTTGGACAAACACATTTTGCAGGAGGTGCTCTCAAAAAAGGCCTGAAGCCCGCCAAGCGTCGCGAGTTGGTGCGCCAAGTACGACAGGCGTACCAGCTGAGTGAAAAGCGTGCTTGCGGGCTGATGCGAATCACGCGATGGTCGAATCGTTACCAGAGCCGTCGCGATCCTCAGACAGAACTACGTATCCGGCTGCGGGATCTGGCCGGCACGCGGATCCGGTACGGTTATCGAAGGCGAGAAGGTTGGCGCGTAAATACAAAACGCGTTTATCGGCTGTATCGAGAAGAAGCACTGCAGGTGCGGACGAAAAAGCGGGTCAAGAGTGCCGCGCAAGTGCGGATCACCCTTCCAGAAGCCACTTTTGCGAACCAGCGTTGGAGCATGGACTTTGTGAGCGAACGGCTGGCGGACGGACGATGGTTTCGAATTCTGACGATCGTCGATCAATACACGAGAGAGTGTCTGTGCATGCAAGCCGACCGCTCGCAGATGGGCGAGAAGGTCGTCGAACAACTGGACCGGCTGATAACACTCCGCGGTGCACCGGGATCGATCACTTCGGACAACGGCAGTGAGTTTACGGGCAAGGCGATGGACCTCTGGGCACATCTAGCGGGCGTGAAGCTAAATTTTATTCGTCCGGGGAAACCTGTCGAGAATGGCTACATCGAGAGCTTCCATGGCCGGCTGCGCGATGAATGCTTGAATGTGGAAGTTTTTCTGGACCTGGCCGACGCGCGACGGAAACTCGACAAGTGGAGAAGCGACTACAACCAACAGCGTCCGCACAGCGCACTGGCGGATCGAACGCCGAACGAGTTGGCCAACGCGGCCATGCAACTTTCCTTTGCCCTTTCCGCGGCGGAAAGGGCAAAGGACCTCACCCAAGAGGCCGTTTGTGTTGAGAGGTTCAAGTGAGTTAGTTTAGGCCGCAGCAGGCCGGGAAAATCGACCCGAGGACCATCCACAGCTTCTCGGATTCAACTTTGCTGCTGTCTCAAAACGCGGGGCAGGTCATGTCACCCAATTAATCGCTTCCTCGGTGTCTCAGCTTAGGGGTGCAGTCCAGGGTGCAGTCCATTGTGTCACCCATGTCTCCGGGCCGGACCCTGATTTGAATGGTGGGCCTGGGTGGACTTGAACCACCGACCTCGCCCTTATCAGTTGTCGGCGGGCCGCTTACGAGGCACGATGATGAATCACGAGGCCTCGTGATTCGCCAATGCTGATGCGGCTTTCGCGCCGCCGATCGGTGCTACCGAGTGATACACGATGGGGTGGGAATTTAACGATGTGTGAACCAAAACGTGAACCAAGCGAGGGCCAGCGATAACAAGGCCGCTCCCGGAGCACCGCGAGTCCATTGTCCGTCATAACTCGTAGAGCCTTCGAAACCAAGCGACAAACGGTGATGCACTTGCCGAATGTGGATCGAGAACCTTCCTAGTCAGCGATTGGCCGGGCGATTGGCCGGGCGGATCTTGCCACGCCAGCCAGGTATAGAGATTCGCCTTCGAGATATGAACGTCGTGGCAGGGACAGCCGATCGCCTTTGCTCCGCGCATTGACTCGACAGCATGCTGCCAGACCGGTTCCGAAACGTCTGGCACCAGATGACGCAGAAATGTCTCCAGGCACCCTTCCGCGGAATTGTCGGGCATTATCCACACGCCAAACCGCTTTCCAGATATAGGATTATCGACGACCAACCCCTCGGGCGGAAGATCAGGCGGCATCGCTGGAAAAAGTGAAAGACATAACGTGTGAATCCGGCTATACCGCCCACGGGGTTTTGAATCCGCATCCAGCAAGACACCAAATGTCCTAACTACGCTCCCCTTCAGAAAGGCCGTTAGAAACCCGTCTTTCAGAATCTCGTCAGCCCCGTTTCCCATGTGGATATAGACCGGAGCACGATTCTTACCAGATGGCCACGAAACGTGTGCACTCATGAGGCCAACGACTGAAAATAAATCATCCCAACCTTCAACTAATAATTGATTGGGATTATTTGTCGCCGACAAGACTCACCTGACCTCGATGTTTTTTTCGGCGGCGATTTCGATTTCATCCTCTGTGTACGGAATAGCTTTCGGGTTTCCCACTTCGATTCTCTGTAAGGTCACATTTTCGCGGGCATCAGTCTCCGTGTAGCAGAGCTCGGCCAAGCTCTTAATACAGTCGTAGCTATGCGTCGTAGCGAACACCTGTACATCAAGCTCTTTCGCCGCGCCGTAAATCAGCCGCCACATTTTCGCCATCACTGTGTAGTGCAGCCCGGTGTCTATTTCATCGACTAGCAGGACTCCGCCCTTGCATTGCGCGATGGCGATCGCCATCGCCATCATTCGCCACATGCCATCCCCCATGCTCCCGATGGGTACAGGACGCTCATGCCCTTGCATCCTGATTATGAAGCCCCCCCGCTGGGCTGCGTAGTAATTAGGCGAAGCCGCCTGAGCCGCGATTCTTTCGATTCCAGGCTCCAAGAATTGCAGAGCAAGTAACACACGCTCTTCATTTGATGTAAGCGCGACCCGATCCCAGAGCCCCACTAGTTCATTTCCGCTCAAGGATTCCGTGGTAATGAACTGCGAGGGCGTCTCTTGGTCAAAAGACCTCACCCGGACTCGACGCGGGAGATCTAGGGAATCGGCCGTAACACCGCCAGCGCGGGTCAGCGGAATTACTGCAACCGCCGGAGCGGGAACACCTTTCACATGCAATCCAAGACGCGAGGCAAGCTGAACGCCCTCGCGCACGGTTGTTTTGGAAGTGTGATCTTCGCTCATCTCACCAATGGTAAAGGTTAGGTGTCTTTCCGGAGTTTGATTCGTAGCCGCAAGTACAAACTTGGCACCCATATGCAGGTCGTGTCCGCGAAATAAGTGGCATACATCCATCTCGGGGATATTGTTTGGATCACGTTCTAAGAGCCGCTCGCCACGGCGGGATAGGACCTGCCACAGGGCCCAAGGGGCTCCACGCGACGTCAGCAAGTAAAGTGCCTCAAGAACGGAAGTCTTGCCGCTATTATTGGTGCCGACTAGGAGGTTGATTCGCTCGAGACCGCCCATCTCGAAATCTTCAAAACCGCGATAACCGCGTATTTGAATAGACGAAATCATTTTCTTGACCTCCGATTCCTTTGATCCATTAATCGCAACCAAATAAGGCCAGACCGCGGGGACGCCGGTTCCTGTCTACCATGCTTTCCCGCGGGAGACCAGACTGGCCTTTTGAACGAGTTGCGATAGGCAGTCTACAGTACTGCCCGGTGCACAAATCCGATCAATTAGTTCCCTGACGGAAGGAGGTAACGCCTGGGGTCGGCATAACCGGGAGGACGGTCCGGTCCTCTCCGTCCCGTGCCAGAGCATCCCCGTACCCCATTAGCATTCTGAAAGCACCGCTGGTGAGTTGCCAAGCCCTGAGCAGTCGATTTACCGAACATGTCAATTATGTTCATTTGACAGAAGCCTTTCGACAAACTGGTGATTGTCGAACGCTGCGAACGACCGTCGAGCTCCACTAAGAATCAGTCACTTGCGAGGGACGTTTTAGAGGGGTTTTTCGAAGGTCTACGGGCGGACTGGAACACCGTACCGACGCTAGCACCCAACTCCACGGCAATCTTTTGCCACGAGGCGCCTGACGCACGTAGAGCCGTGATTCTCGCAACGTCGACCACGACACGCGGCCGTCCGAGAGTCTTACCTTTTGCCCTCGCGGCTGCGATCCCAGATTTCACTCGATCCCGAATTAGCTCTCTCTCGAACTCCGCGATGCTGGCAAATATACCGAAGACGAGCCTTCCATTAGGTGTGCTGGTATCCACGCCCTCATGCAGGCTGATGAAGTCGATCCCGAGCGCGCGAAACTCTTCCAAGGCGTTCACCAAGTGCCGCAGACTCCGAGCGAACCTGTCGTAGCGGTACACCAGTACGATATCCACGCGCCGACGGCGGCAATCGGCCAGCAGACGGTCGAGTTGCGGCCGGCGCTCTTTGGTGCCAGAGATACCGGAGTCTACATACTCGTCCGCAACCTCCCAGCCTCGGCGCAAACAGTGCTCCCGTAGTTCCCGAGTCTGCATCCGCGGGTCTTGACCGTGATTGCTGGTCGATACACGCGCGTATATGGCGGCTCTCATTTCTTCCGTGCCTTCGGGCCGGGTTTCTGTGCGGCCTTTACCTTCCGTCCCTTTGCTAGATCGGCGTCGGACCAGCGCCAGAGTTTGCGGCCGTCGCTGAACGGGATAGCTTGAGAAGGGCGAATCTTACCGTCCGCCAGCCATCGGTTCAGCGTTCGAAACGACACGCCAATGCGTTTGGCCGCGACTTCGGTGCTATACATTTTCTTCATCGGCTTCCCCTTTGATTTCACAGCGTCATTAGCTCGACTTCCAGACGTCCGAGGCAATCGCGCACGTTGTTTCTGCATTCCTTGGCGAGACGTACGAAGTCTGGCGCGTTTCCATTCCCACCCTCCGCGTGCCACACCTTGTCGAGATACTCGGAAATGTCTCCGGCCATACCGTAGCTTGAGAAGTCGATGGGTAGGCATCGGCTCAGGAATCGCGGCTCTAATCCGTCGGTGCTATTGCACGTGAACACGAAGACTGTGCCTTTCGGCGCGTCCGTCGAATCCAGTCTGGATAGCAGAGCCAGTTGCGCCGCGCGGGACGCCGAGTCGACCTCGTCAATCAGCACAAAGTGGAATCCGCCGGATAGCGGCACGTACTGGCAAATGCGGCAGATCTCTTCCAGATTATCCAGATTGCACTTCTGCGAGCCCAGGTGGTGAAACTCCGCACCCATTTCAGCGGCCATCGCCATAGCGATGGAAGTCTTCCCGACACCCGGCGGCCCAAAGAATAGGAATGAGCAGGCATAGGGATTCCCCACAAACTTGGCCAGTACGCGCTTCGCCTTGGGGAGTCCGACAAACTCACCAACCTTTCGCGGGCGATACTTCTCGCTAAGGCGAACGGGAAAGGCAAACGTAGGGGTGGTCATCGCCCACCCCCGTTTATCGCTTCGGTTTGCGAGACGTGGAACACGGTCGTATTCCACGCGAGGCGAATTACCTTGGACTCGCCAGTGCCCTTGTCGACTTCCTTGCTCGCGCGGTTGATAAACGTGAGCACTTTGACACCATGCTCGCCGCGTCGAACCGTTCGCCCGAGAGCACGCCACGCGTTGAACGTGAAGACGTTCTCGCGCGGGCGAATCTCAGATTCCGGAATACCCTTAGCGATGAACCCTTGGAATATCACCGGGTAGTTGCTCATGGTCTGGCCGGAGATTGCGCGTGTGAGCGCTTCTTGCCTTAATGCCTCTGTACGAGAATGGACTGCCTTGCTGGCTGAATGGACGGCTGATAGATTCGATGTAGCTTCCATCGTGACACCTCACTTTGGGAGTTAGGCTCTGTCGGATGCTGATACATCCGGCGGAGCCGTTCTTATTTATGTCATTACATATGACACAATGCAGGAACGGCGTCAAGGAGAAAGTGATTTAGT
>Ga0302177_10000676_pt1 | contig 25365 bp, 19 predicted proteins | sample I_Palsa_E1_2_FD_198780 | JGI IMG/M metagenome (GOLD analysis project Ga0302177, IMG submission 198780) | Peat permafrost microbial communities from Stordalen Mire near Abisko, Sweden - I_Palsa_E1_2 | ecosystem: Environmental > Terrestrial > Soil > Palsa > Peat permafrost | place: Sweden... | reverse complement strand
CATGCTCCCGTTCCGCGAGGCAGGAGCCGCCCCGCCCGCCGTCCCCGGCCCGCCCAAAGCCCGTGACCTGGCCCGATGGATCACCGCCGACCCGGACAACCTCGACGACGAGGAGAAGGCCAAGCTCGCGCAAGCCCGCGAACGGTGCCCGCACCTGAACGCCCTCGCCGGCCACGTCACCGAGTTCGCCAAGATCCTCACCGGACGCCACGGTGACCGCCTCGACGACTGGATCACCGCGGCCGAGGCCGACGACCAGCCTGACCTGCACTCCTTCGTCCGCGGCATCAAGCGCGACTACGACGCCGTCCTCAACGGGCTCACCATGCCGTGGAGCTCAGGCGTCGTGGAAGGCAACGTCAACCGGGTCAAAATGCTCAAGCGCCAGACCTACGGCCGCGCCGCATTTCCCCTGCTCCGCAAGCGCGTACTCCTGGTGAACTGACCAGGGTCTGTGATCATCACGAAATACGGGCCAGATCCAGGTCGCCCTGGTAAACCGGCGCCAGCTCCGGTATAGGCCTCGCCGCGGCTCAGGGCTTTGCGCAAGCGGGTGCCAGCGTGGTGCTCGCCGACGTCAATGAGCAGGCGCTGCAGGCGACGGTGGATGGATTGACGTCGACTGGGCACGTTGTCCTGGCCGTCAGCTGCGACGTGTCGGACGAGGAACAGGTCGCCGCTACAGTGGAGCGAGCTGTGGACCGCTTCGGGCGAGATCGCCGGCGCCGTGTTGTGGCTCTGCAGCCCCGGGGCCAGTTTCGTGCTCGGTGTCGCGCTTCCGGTCGACGGTGGCTTGACGGCGCACTGACCGGCTCCAGGTAGAGTCTCGCCGGTCAGCGCTTGGCTGGAATCATGGTCGCGACCATGGTCGCGGGCTTGTCGGAGCGGTTGCTCCACGCGTGTTTGATGCCGCGGAGGATGATGCTGTCTCCCGGACGAAGCAGGACCTCGCCTGTCTCCAGCACGCAGTAGATCTCACCCTCGAGAATGACGTCGAGGTCGAAGGTGTCCGTAATATGCATGCCCATTACGGTGTCGTCGTGCGCGTTCGCATCGGAGCCGTGCAGGTTGCTGATGGACTCGTCGTAGGCGGCCCTATCGACCTCGCTGTCCGGCGGGAAGGTAGCGATCCGGAACACCAGCCCGGCAGCGGGCGGGTCCAGCACGACCTCCTCCGTCAAGGTGTCGAGCTCGTCGACATGCGTCGGCAGGCTGTCGACCCGCCAGAGGTCGTTCACGGTGAAGCCCGGTAGCGCGACGCGCGTCGCGGTGTCTTGATCCGAGACGACCGTCGACTTACCGTTGGCATCCACTCCGGTAACGACCCGGCGGGCCTGCCTGGTCAGGTGTTCGCCTGCCACTGTGCACCTCTCCTTGGGAGTCTGGAGAACACAATCTGATGGACTAATTTCTCAGCCGTTCCGACCGGCCCGCCGTCGTCACCCGGTTCTGGTGAGCTCCTTGGCGGCGGCGAGGAGCCCCTCGCGGTGGTCCGGGTGGCTGATGTTCGCCAAGGCCTCCGCCCGTCGAGATGCCGACAGGAACCGAAGGTCCGCCACGCCGAACTCGGTCACGACAAATTGCACGAGCGTACGCGGCGCTGTCACCAGGCCCTTGGTGATGGACGGCACGATCCGGGAGACGCCACGCGACGTGATGGACGGCAGCGCGACGATGGACCGGTTGTCGGCGAACATCGCACCCATCATGAAGTCGACGCTCCCGCCGATGCCGCCCGCCTGTCCCGTCCGCAGTACCTCCGAGTTCACCTGACCGAACAGGTCGACCTCCAACGTCGAGTTGACCGACACGAAGATGGGATACTCGGCCAACGCCTGGAGGCTGTGGGTGTGCAGGCCGTCCTTGGCAACCATCGCGGGATTGCGATCCACCCACCGATACAGGTCCGGAGAACCGCATACCTCGCCGACGACAATGGCCGGCCCATCGGGCACGCAGCAGCCGGCGTCGACTAGCCCGCGCCCGGCGTCCGTGAGCATCCCGGTGATGCGCAGGCCCGAACGCCCTTCCTCCGCCAGGCGCCGTGCGACAGCCTCAGGGATCGTACCGACGCCACACTGAAGCATGGCGCCGTCGGGGATCAGGCTGGCCACGTACCGCCCGATGACCGCGTCGAGATCACCTGGCGGCCGGAGAGGGTAGGGCGGCAACGAGTTCGAGTGCTCGACGATGAAATCGACCTGCGACTCGTGCACCAACGAGTCGCCCAGGGTGTACGGCATCTCGTCGTTGACCTGCGCGATAACGACGCGGGACCGCTTGACAAGGAACGAGTTCAGGCTCGAGCTGATGCCCAGGCTGTAATACCCGTTCTCGTCAGCCGGCGACACCATAACCAGGCAGACGTCGATCTCAAGCGTCTCGACGTACCGACATACCTGCGTCCACGTCATCGGCAGGAAATCGACGTCCGGCCCCATCCCGACGTCACCGAGCAACGTCAGCGGCATAAACCACGTTTCGAGCCGGAGCGCGTTTCCCAAGTGCGGTGACAGCGCACGGTAGCCGTCGATGAACATGCCGCCGAGCAGCGTCACGGAGGAGGTCGCGCTCGCCCTTTCGGCCAGCGCCTCGAGCAGCACGATGGGCTCGGCGCTCAACCCGCCGCTGGCGACCAGCATGCCCGACCGCACCTGGAGCAGCGCTTCGGAGGCCGATACCTTCTTAGGACGATCTGGCATGCCTTCCACCCTCACTGCTCAACCGTGTGCGGAACTGGCCCGGAAGGAGCTACCCGTCGCACGTCAATCGCCCCCGCCGAGCCACTCGCGCAGGACATCGTCGGTGTCGGCGCCCAGCAGCGGCGCCGGCGCCGGCGCCTCGTCCGACATGAGGCTCGAGTTCAGGGGGTTGCCCGCCACTGTGACCGACCCCCAGGCTGGATCTTCGAGTGAGACGATCATGCGACGTTTCTTGGCGTAGTCAAGCTTGACTACCTCGTCCACGTTCCACACGGGAGCGGACGGGATATCGAACTTGCTGAGCAGCTCGAGGACCTCGTTGGTACTGAACTGGCTCATCCACGCGTTCACTACGGGAGTCAGGGTGCGCCGGTGTTCATGCCGGAGCAGGCCCGTCGCATAGTCGGGGTCGTCCGCGAGCTCAGGACGACCGATCGCCTGGGTGAAGCGGATCCATACGGGCTGGCCCAGGATGCCCAGCACCACCTGTCCGTCGGAGGCCGTGTACGCCCCGAAGGGACCGCCGAGGGCGTGCGCACCTGGCGCGGGAAGGTGCCCGAACGTGGCGTGAATAATGAGTGCGAGCTCGTTCATGGCGATCGCGCCGTCGAACATCGACACGTCGATGTATGCGCCTTGGCCGGTACGCTCCCTGTTGAACAGCGCCTGGTAGACCGCCGACTGCGCGTTGGCCGCCGCGAAGATGTCGGCCAGCGGGTAACCGGGGTAGACGGCGCCCGACTCTGCCCCTTCGGGTCGCAGCAGCAGGCCGCCCATGGCCTGCGCCGTGATGTCGAACGCCGTGAGGTAGGGAAGGCTCCCCTCGTTGAACTCCGGCAGACCGAAACCCGACACGGCGCAGTAGATCAGGCGCGGGTTGTGCTTGCTGAGCTCGGCGTAGGTGAGGCCCAGCCGCGGAAGCGCAGCTGGGTTGGCATTCTCCAGGAACACGTCGGCCTGGCGCAGGAGCGCGAGGAAGGTCTGCCGGCCGTCCTCGGACTTCAGGTCAAGCGCGACGCTGCGCTTGTTCCTGTTCGCTCGGATGAATGACAGGCTCTGGGAGCCGCTCCCTGTCCCCTTCATCGGCGGGACATTCCGCGCGGTGTCCCCCCGGGCGGGAGACTCGATCTTGACGACCTCTGCCCCGGCGTCGGCGAGCCACATCGAGGCCATGGGCCCGGCGATAAAGCTCTCCACGGTCAGGACGCGAATGCCGTTAAGCGGACCTCTCACGTGCGCCACTCCGGGATGTTGTCGTTGGGCCAGAATTCTTCGAATCCGAGCGAGTGCAGGGCCGGGGCCTGTCCGAACACGGGCTCCCGCTTCTCCGCGAACGCGGTAAAGCCCTCGAGCGAGTCCGCCGTACGGAAGCTACGCTCGCTGACCTCAAGCTCCCAGTCCAGAGCCTGGTCCCAGGGGAGATCATGGTTGTCGTAGCACAGCCGCTTGGTGCCCTGGACCGCATCCGGGCTGAAGGACGCGATCGTCCGCGCCATCTCCATCGCCTCGGCCAGCGCGCCGCCTGGCTCGGTCAGCCGCTGGGCGAGACCTATGCGATAGGCCTCGGTACCGTCGATCCACTTCGATAGCAGCAGCAGATCGAGCGCGTTGGCCATGCCTATGAGCCGGGTCAGGCGGGTCGAGGTCTGCTGGCCGTTGACGACGCCGCGCTTGAGGCCGGCCTGTCCGAACGTTGACGTCGTGGACGCGACGCGCAGGTCACAGGCGACCGCCAACGCGAATCCGCCGCCTACGCAATAGCCCTCGATGGCAGCGATAACGGGCTTGTAGATGCGCCACGGCTTGGGCAGCGGCTGGCGCTGCTTGCCGGCGTCCTCACCCAGCACTCCGTCGGCCACGTACCCGGAGATGTTGGCGCCAGTGCTGAACGCGCCGTCACCAGCTCCCGCGATGACCAGGACGCGCACGTCGCCGTTCGACACAACGTCCGCATACGCTTCATCAAGCTGCTTGTACATCTCCAGGGTGATGGAGTTCTTCTTCTCGGGGTTATTGATTACGATCTTGGCGACGTGGTCTGTGACGTCGTAGTCGATCTGGGCCATCTCACTCCTCATCAAGCTGCGGTGGGCCGCAGGGTTTGCGGCTGGTACCCGGCCGTCGGCCGGTCAGTAGCTCCGGGGAAGGCCTAGGATGCGCTCGGCCACGTAGTTCAGGACCATCTGGTTGTTGACTGGCGCGATCCGCTGCAGCCGGACCTCGGTCCAGTACCGTCCGATGTGGTACTCCCGGGCGAAGGAGTAGCCGCCAAAGGTCTGCATCGCATCGTCGGCTATGCGCCACGCCGCCTCCGAGGTGAGGTACTTCGCGGCGTTGGCGATCGGGCCGATGGCCCCGGCGCCCTCCTCCTGGCACGCGGTGATCGCGGATTGCAAGACGTGCGCGGCCGCGAACAGGGCCAGGTAATCGGCGGCCAACGGGTGCTGTACGGCCTGATTCTTGCCGATCTGCCGGCCGAACACGACGCGCTCGTTCGCGTAGCGGGTGGCAGCCGCAAGGCACCAGCGTCCGATGCCCATGGCCACAGAGGAGAGGTAGAGCCGCTCGACGTTGAGGCTGTGCAGGAGGTGGTAGAAGCCCTTGCCTTCCTCTCCCACCATCTCGGCCTGCGTCACCGGATGGTCCACGAAGTTGACCTCGGCCGAGCCGAACGCGTTCCGGCCGATCTTCTCGATGGGGCTGATCTCGATCGTCGGCGCCTGAATGTCGGTCACGAACAGGGTGAGGCCATCACCCTTGCGATCCCCGGGCCCCGGGGTAGAGGTGCGGGTGAGGACCAGGACCTTCTGTGCGTACATCGCACCGGAGTTCCACACCTTCAGTCCGTTGAGCACCCAGCCGTCGTCAGTTTTCCTGGCCGACAGCTTGATTTTGGTCGTATCCGTCCCTGCGTCGGGTTCGGTGACTCCGAACGTCACCAGCATCTCGCCCGAAGCGATCTTAGGCAGGAGCTCGCGCCGCTGCTCTTCGGTACCGAACGCGAGGAGGGTTGGCACGCACAGGTTCGGAACGTGGACGGAGGACGCGGCGTTCATAGCGCCGCCGCTGGCCGCGACTTCTTCGAGGGCAGCGCAGAAGTCTGCGACGGTCCCGCCCCCGCCGCCGTACTCCTCGGGGATGACCATCCCGAGAAACCCAGCGTCGGCGAAGTCTCTGACGAACTCGGCAGCATACTCGTGATCTCGGTCGTGCTGCTCCCAGTACTCCGCCGGATATTTCGAGCACACGGCCCGGACTGCCTCGCGGACCTCTCGACAAGAGTCCAGGTGCGGGAAGAGCGGAGTCGGCATAAGGATCCCTCGGCGCCTGGTAGGAGCGAGTCACGGAGCGTTTCCGGCTGGGCGCTCGACCTACGATGATCGACTATGTACATCATATATCTTACTTAATTAAGGGCCCCTAGGCAAGACCATTCCGGCTGCCGTCACGTGGCCGGGAAGACCGCTAGAGGAGCCCGGCACCCGTTCGGAGGACCTGCGCACGAGACGCGATGCCGGTAACCTGCTTCTGCGTACGGCCTGCATCGAGAAGGGCGGCCACGTCGATCCCCGTGGAGACGCCGGCCCGCTCAAGCGCCACGACGAGATCCTCGGTCGCCACGTTCCCAGCCTCCCCCGAGTGGTTCTGCTCCACGGAAGGCGGCTCTCCGCCCAGCCCGCCAAGGCAGGTGTCAACGGTGGTGACCCCGCTCTCAATCGCGGCCCAGGTGTTCAGCAGACCGGTGCCGCGGGTGTCGTGGAAGTGGGCGATGAGGTCCAGGGACGGGAAGTCCCGCCGCGCGCGCCGCGCGAACCGCCGTACGGTGACCGGATCGGCCAGGCCGGTCGTGTCGCTCAGCATGATCCGGCTCACACCGTAGTCGACCAGGGTCCCGGCGATACCGAATACGACCTCCTCGTCCACCCGGCCGACTATGGGGCAGCCGTACGCGGTGGCCACGGCCGCCATGACCGCGATGCCGGCATCGAGCGCGAGCTTGACCATTTCCTTGATCTCGCCGAGGTGCTGGGAATGGGTGCGTCGCACGTTGGCCAGGTTGTGGGCCTCAGACGCCGAGATCGGGAAGCCGATCGCATCGATCGCGCCGATCCTGGCGTTAGCCTCGACGGCCAGCTGAAAGCCGCGCAGGTTGGGGGCCAGCACGCGGACGTAGACATCGCGACCAGCCAGGTGCTCCAGGACGGCGATGTTGTCGAAGAACTGCGGGACGACCTTCACCGGGACGAACGACGTGGCGTCCAACTCGCGCACTCCGGCGTCGAGGACCTGGTCGAGCACTTGGAGCTTCTGCTTGGTTGGGACCTCGGGCAAGGACTGGATCCCGTCCCGGGACCAGCACTCGCATACGCACACTGATGCCGGGAGGGTGGTACCCGGTTCGTTCTGTTCGGTCACGAGGAACCTCCGTGGTCTTGACGCCCCGCGGCCGACACGTCCCGCTCGAGAACCCGCGATCGCAGCGCACGGACTAGCTGTATCAAGTATAATATATGGGTGGTGCCAATAAGGTACATGGCTCGACTCCGAGCCGCATCGGCCGCCATGGGCAGGAGGCACGAATGACCGAGTCCGACGAGACTGTCCCGCTCGAGGTGCGCTACGCGGTTCGGGATCACGTGGCCTGGGTGACGATTGACCGCGAAGCCAAGCGCAACGCGCTCTCATTCGACACCCTCACCCAGCTCCTCGACTGCTTTCGCCGGGCCGACCGGGACCGGGACGTTCGCGTGGTGGTTCTCACCGGAGCGGGCGATAAGGCATTCTGCGCCGGTGCCGACCTCGGAGGGATTCGAGGCGGCGCCGACCCGGAGCAAGCCCACGCCGGACGGGGCAACCTCGCCGCGCTCTTCACGCAGATGTATCAGCTCGGCAAGCCGACGATCGCACGAGTCCAGGGCTACGCTCTCGCCGGGGGCTTCGGCCTGGCCCTCGCGTGCGACTTCGTCGTCGCCTCCGAGAAGGCTGTCTTCGGGGCCCCCGAGGTCAACGTCGGACTCTGGCCCTACATGATCACCATTCCGCTGGTCCGATCGATGCGCCCCAAAGACGCACTCGACCTCATCCTCACCGCGCGTCGGGTCTCCGCCAGCGAGGGCCGCGAACTGGGCTTCGTGAGCCGGCTGACGACTGCGGCTGAGCTCGATACCACGGTCCGCGAACTCGCGAGCCACCTCGCGACCCGCTCCCCCGCGGCTATTCGGCTCGGCCGTCCGGCATTCTATCGCGCGCTCGACCAGACATCGGCGCAGGCGCTGCCCGAGTTGCAGGCCATCCTCTCAATCGCGACGTCGACCCCGGACGCGGCCGAGGGCGTCGCCGCCTTCACGGAGAAGCGCGCTCCCGTCTGGCCGACCTGACCGAAGGTCACGGGTCGGCGGCACGAGCGGCACGGGTGGGCGTCGCGAACGATACCAATGGGAGGCGGGCGCGCCTATACATGTATGATATATTTTGTGGGGAAATTTGGCCTGCGCCAATGAAGGAGCGTCTATGAAAGCCGCACGCTTCCACGGAATTCGCGACCTCCGCTGGGAGGACGTCGAGGACCCCGTGTGCCGCCCGGGCGCGGTGAAGGTCCGGCCCGCGTTCAACGGCATCTGCGGAACGGACGTGCATGAGTTCTTCGACGGCCCCGTCTGGTCGCCCGTCGAGCCTCATCCGCTGACTGGCCAGCACCTGCCGGTCACCTTCGGGCACGAGTTCTCCGCCACCGTCGTCGAGGTCGGTGACGAGGTCACGTCGCTCACGGTGGGCGACCGCGTCGCCGTCGAGACCACTGTGTGCTGCGGTAAGTGCCGGTGCTGCACGAGCGGCCTTTACCACCTCTGCGTCTATCCCGCTTACATCGGCTTGTCCGCGCCCGGCGGCGGTCTGGCGGAGTACTGCATCGTCGACGAGGAGCGGGCCCACTACCTCCCGGAGTCCGTCACGCTGGAGCAGGGCGCCATCGTCGAGCCGTTCTCCGTTGCGCTGCACGCCGTTCGCCGTGCCACCCTCTCGGAGTCCGACACCGTCGTCGTGCACGGCGCCGGAGCGGTCGGAATCGGCATTGCCTACGGTGCGAGCGCGGCCGGCGTGGACGGGATCATCATTTCCGAGGTCTCCGAATACCGCCGGCGCGTCGTCGAGTCCCTCAACATACCTGGCCTCAAGGCCGTCCTGGACCCGACGGCCTACGGCGTCGACGGGGCGATCCGAGAGCTCACGGGCGGCATCGGGGCCGATGTCTCCTTCGATGCCGCGGGGCCCGCCATCGCGACCGCCGCGGACGGGAGCCCGGCCCACGCGTTCATGGCGGCATGCTCCTCGACGAAGCGACGCGGCTGGATCGTCAACGTGGCCAACCACCCGACGGAGTCGTGGCAGCCAAGCGTGTTCTCCTTCAGCGAGATCCACATCACCGGCTCGGCCGGCTTCCAGGGAATCGACTACAAGACCGTCATCGAGCGGGTGGCGGACGGGACCTATTCCGCCGAGGGCTGGACGCAGCATTTCCCGGCTGACCGTCTCGAGGAGGCGTTTACCCTCCTGCACGAGGGCAACGCCACGAAGATCCTGATCGACCTGCCCCAGTAAGTAACCCGCGAAGGACATTAATGAACCCGGAAGCGACCGCTGGGCTGCATCCGTTCCTGACATCCACAATCGGACACTGGATCGACGGTCGTGTCGTCGAATCAGCTTCGGGCCGGGTATTCGACACCGTCAACCCCGCCACCGGGCAGGTGCTGGCACGGCTGGCGGAGGGCGATGCGACAGACGTCGACCGTGCGGTCAGGGCTGCTCGCGTGGCGTTCGAAGGATCCTGGTCGAGGTGGACGCCCTATCAGCGTCAGGCCCTGCTGATGCGCCTGCACGATCTCGTAGCCGCACGGTTTGAGGAGATCGCGCGACTCGAGACCCTCGACATGGGATCCCCGATCAGCCGCACCCGCAATCTCAAGGACACCGTCCTTCAGGCCATCGCCTACTTCGCGACGCAGACGATGAACGTGGCTGGCGAAACCCTGCCGAACAACCTGCCCGGCTCGATCATGACCATGACCGTGAAGGCACCGCTGGGGGTCGTCGGCGGCGTGCTCGCCTGGAACAATCCGCTGGTCGGCCAGTGGTTCCTGGTCGGTGGCGCGCTCGCCACCGGTTGTACCGTCGTGCTCAAGCCGGCCGAGCTCGCCTCCCTCTCGGTACTCAACATGGTGAGATTGCTGCACGAAGCCGGAGTGCCCGAGGGCGTTGTCAACGTCGTTACGGGATACGGCCCGGTCGCGGGAGCCGCGCTCGCGGCTCACCCGGGCGTAGACCGAGTCGTGTTCACAGGCTCGGTCGGCACCGGCCGTCGCATCGTCGAAGCCTCCACGAGCAATATGAAGCGGGTCCAGGTCGAAATGGGCGGAAAGTCGCCCGACATTGTCTTTGCTGACGCGGATCTCGATCTTGCGCTGCCCGGTGCCGCGATGGCAGTGTTCAACAACAGCGGGCAGATCTGCACAGCCGGAACGCGACTACTCGTTCAGCGGAGCATTCACGATGAGTTCGTCGAGCGGCTCACCGGTTTCACGAAGGCGCTTCGCGTCGGGAACGGTCTCGATCCCGACGCTCAGCTGGGCCCGCTGATCTCCCAGCGGCAACTGGACCGGGTGCTGGACTACGTCCAGGGTGCCTCACCGGAAGGGGCCAGGCTAGCCGCAGGCGGCGAGCGAATCGGTGGTCAGCTGGCCAACGGCTACTTCATGCAGCCGACGGTGTTTGCCGACGTGACTTCCGATATGACCATCGCGCGTGAAGAGATCTTCGGACCCGTCATCTCAGTCTTGCCATTCACCGACGAGGACGACGCTCTTCGCATGGCGAACGCGACCGAGTACGGCCTGGGCGGGGCCGTGTGGACAAGCAGAGTGTCCACTGCCATGCGGATGGTGCACGGTATCAAGGCCGGCAGCGTCTGGGTGAACTGCTACGGATTGCTAGACACCGCCGTCGGCATGGCGGGCTACAAGCTGAGCGGATATGGCACCAAGGGGGGCCCGGGTTACGTCGACGCCTTCCTCTACGAGAAATGCGTCTACATCAACATCGCTTGAGGATCCATCTGCTGTAATGCACTTCGCGGGGCCTGGCGGTGACAACGCCGATACCTCGCCCCTTTCCGTACGAAGCTGCCTCGCAGGCACGCAACGCACCCTGGCGGCAGGCTCAGAGCTGGACCACAGCACCGCCGTTCACGGGATGAATCTGCAGTTCATCGCCAGCCCGCCGGGCCCTCGCGGTTCCTGTCTAGCCGTCACGCTTTCAGGGTTGGATGACGACCTTCAGCGCTGGGTCGGTGTCGGAGGTGAGTCGTTCGAAGGCGTGCTGGAGCTGGTCCAGTGACATCACGTCGGTGGCGTACTTCTCAGTGTCGATCGTGCCTGCAGCGATCAGCGCAATCGTCTCGGTGAACTCCACCCGGGTACAAGAGACGCTGCCGATGAGGCGGACGTCGCGCAACACGATCCGGTTGATGTCGATCGGGATCGGGCCGGGAGGATTGCCGACGGCGACGATCTCGCCACCGGGCTTGACCGCGTCCAGGGCAGTCGCGATCGTGTCGGCGGAGCCGACGGCCTCGAAGACGACGTCGAACCCGCCATCGGTCGCCTCGTACATGAGCTTGGCCCGGTCGAGGTCGTTGCCGTCGAAGTAGGCGTCGAAGTCGCCGGTGCTGCGGGCGAACGGGAGCCGCTTCTCACTGACGTAGGACAGGGCGACGTAGGAGGCGCCGGCCTTCTTGAGCAGGTGGCCCATGAGGTAGCCGATCGGGCCGGTCCCCACCACCAGGGCGGTGCCATGCAGCTTGAGGCTGGACTGCTTGACGGCGTGGTAGGCGACCATCAGGGGGTCGATGAGGCCGGCTGCGATATAGGAGACGTTGTCGGGCAGCTTGTAGGCGTTCATCGCCTTGCCGACGTACCTCTCGGCCAAGGCGCCGTCGGTGACGAAGCCGATGTACTTCTCCCCGTTGACGTAGCGGCACAGCTGCTCCTGGCCGGCCCGGCACATGTCGCACTTCCCGCAGTACAGGTTGGCCCAGAACACGACTCGGTCGCCGACCTGGAAGTCGCTATCACCGGGGTTGGTGACCTCGCCTGCGAACTCGTGGCCCATGATGAAGTCGGACATGTCGGCGGCTAGACCGCCCTTGCCGTTGTTCCACATGTGCACGTCGCTGCCGCACACCCCGCAGGCCTTCACCGCGATCTCGATCAGCCCCGGCCCCATGGGGGGAACGGCTACCTCACGCATCTCGATCTGGTTCGGCCCCACCAGCACAGCGGCACGCATGGTGTCGTGGGCTTTCTGCTCGCTCACGTCTTCTTCTTCCTTTCGCTGCTGCGCAGGACCGCGACGGCTGAGGCCGCGATGTCGTCCCAGTCCGGGTCCAGGTCGAGGGCTCGCGGATCCAGGAAGCAGAACCGGGCCGGATTGGCGGGCTGCTCCGCGGGCCGGCTGGGTATCCGCACTCATCGGGTCGCCGTGGTCAGACCTGTACCACAGCACCGCCGTTCACCATGAGCGACTGGCCAGTACACCACTCGGCCTCCCTGCTCACGAAGTACTTCATGGCCGCATAGAGGTCGGACGGCTGCCCGAGGCGCTTGATGATGTAGTCGGCCTTGGCGGCCTCGAACGCGTCCTCACCGCCCTTGTCCTGGCGCGCCGTAGGGACGTCCATGAGGCCGGGCGCCACGCAGTTAACTGTGATGCCATACGGGCCGAGCTCACGCGCCAGGTTCCACGTGACCTGATGGACCGCGAGCTTGCTGGTCGTATACACGCCGGCGGGCTTGAACGCGCCGTGCGAGGACACGTTGACGATGCGCCCCCAGCCGGCTTCCTTCATGAAGGGCGCGACGGCACGCACGCACGCGACTGGGCCCCAGACGTTCACCGACATGACGGCGTGCCACTGGGCCTCGGTCACCTCGAGCATAGGCCCGGTCCACGCAGGGTTCCCGTAGAGCCCGGCGTTGTTGATCACCGCGTCGATGCGGCCGAACTTGTCTACCACCGCTTGTGCCATGGCGCCCGCGCTGGCCTCGTCGGTGACGTCCACCCCGACGCCGAGTACATCAGACCCATCCACAGCGATCTCCGCGGCCACCTGGGCGGCCTTGTCGGCATCGAGGTCGGCGACAACGACCGCCCAGCCGTCGGCGGCGAACAGCTGGCACAGCCCGCGACCGATGTGACCAGCGCCGCCGGTCACGATCACGACAGGTCGGTCAGTCATGAGAGCCTCACAGCCGGGAGCAGGTCGACGAACAAGCTGCCGAGCGGAGGGACGGCGCTCATGTCATTCGCCTGGTGACGGGTCACGTAGGTGAACGGCTGGCGGACGTGCACGCGAGAACCAGAGATCGCGCCGAGGATGCTGCGAAGCTTGGGGCCCATCGGGCTAGCGTCACCCTCGAGGGTGTCGTCGATCGTGACCCAGGCGCGAATATGGCCGCCGATGGGGTTGACGTACTCGACGAGGTCATCACCGGTGACGCCGATGCGCCGGGCGAGATCCGGGCTCAGGCGCGCGACACGCTTGGAGCCGACGGTACCGGCGTACTCGTCGTCGTCGGCTTCGATGACCTCGACGTACTGGCGCGATTCCAGCATCGATCGACGGAGATCCGCGGTGGCCATGTCGTCGACCGCCCCGTCGGTGATGACGACGCCGTAATCCTCGCGCGCACCGTCGGCGCTGACGTACCCGTCATGGAAGTCGGCGAGAACCTCCTCGGTCGTGCGCTCGAGCGGGTCGCCGTACCCACCGCCGCCGGCGATCAGGTACAGCACGATGTCGCCGGGTACCACCTTGAAGCCGCCGGTCTTGAGCGGTAGTTCGGCGGTCTTGAGCGGCTTGCCGTCCCTGATGATGCCCACCCAGTTGAGCGCGCCACCGAACCCGCCGGCGATGCCGGGGCGAGGCAGGATGGCGTCGGAGCCGAGGATGGTGAACTCACCGGGCTTGAGGACCTCGAACGCCCGGCGCACGCCGAGCCCGCCGCGCTTACGACCTGGTCCCCCGCTGTCGAGGTACAGCTCGTTGAACTGAACCCTGATGGGGTTGAGGGCCTCGATGCGCTCAGCAGGCATCAGGCAGGGTACGTCGCCGAGGTACCACTGCCAGCACATGAGGCTGCCGTCGTTGTCCTTGGTGGCACCCCAGCCGCCCGGCGGGTATTCGTAGAGCAGCCAGTACTGATCGCCCTCCCGCTTGTCGTCCCACGCGCCGGCGACATTCATGTTGTTGGAGCTACCCGGGGTGAAACCTGGCAGTTCACCCGGCATGACCTGGGCGAGGCAGCCGATCACGCAGCCGTGGATCGCGCCGAACATGACGTTGGCATAGGCGCCGTTGGGCGCGGGAAACCGCGTGTTGACCGCACAGCCCGCTGGGGCCTTGATGGTCCACGCGCGGGATGCGCCGGAGTTGGATACACCGCCCGGCGACAGGAAGGTGTCAACGGACTCGAAGACAGCGGAGTGAGTGTCGGAGATGGTGCAGTTTCCAACGCCCGGGTTCTGCGGCGAGGTGCCCTCGAAGTCGAACGTGAGGTGGTCGCCCGCAACAGTCATCGTGCACGAGATGCGCACGGGCTCCGGCTGCAGAACGCCGCCGTTCTCCATATAGTCCTCGTAGTAATACACGCCGTCTTTGAGCTGGGAGATTCGTGTGCGCGCTCGGTGCGCCTCGTTCTCCAGCAGGATCTCCACGGCGCGGTGCACCACCTCGGTTCCGAAGTGCTGACAGGTCTCGTCCAGGCGCTTGGTGGCCAGCTTCATGCAGGTGGACTGGGCCGCAAACACGCCCTTGATCTCGAATGGCTGGCGGAAGTTGGCCAGCAGGATCTCGAGCAGTTCCGGGGAGACGCGAGTCAGCGGGAAGCGCACGCCCTCCTGGAACACGTCGGTGGCAGCGCCGTTCACGCTGCCAGGGACCGGACCGCCGACGTCACCCCAGTGCACGGTGCAGGCCAGCCACATAAAGAGCTCGCCGTCCCGGAAGTACGGCATGATCAGGCTGACATCGTTAAGGTGCGACCCGCACTCCCACGGATCGTTAACCAGGAACTGGTCACCTTCGTGCAGGTCGTGGCCGTACTTGCGGAGCGCGGTCGCGACGGCGAAGCGGATGTCAAACATGTGCATGGGCAGGTCATCGTTCATCGCGACGATCTCGCCGTTGGCGTCGGTGATGGCGCACGCGAGATCGTGTGTCTCGGTGACGATGGGCGAGTAGGCCATGCGGATCATCGTGCTGCGCATCTCGCGCACCGCGTAAGTGATGTGGGCGTCGATTACCTCGAGGGTAAGGGCGCTGATCCCGGCCTGTTTGGACACGCTGGACATTTCCACCTCTTCTGACTGGGAGCCCGGCCGCGATCAGGCGGTAGCGAGGCGAGTGAAGATCAGGTTGCGGTCGCTGTCGACAGCCGCGTTCCATCCCGGCAGCAACAGCGCGGTGGAGTCGTACTCCTCGATCACAGCCGGCCCCTCGATCGCCGCTCCAGGAGCGAGCTTGGAGCGCTCGTAGATCGGAGTGTCGGCAAACGCACCGTCGAAGTAAACAGCACGGCGCTCCTTCAGAGCGCTTGCTAGGTCCGTGCCACCGACCACTTCATCTCGCCGCACGGCTCGGTGGCCGCTGCGCCCGGTGGCGACGACGCGCAGGTTCACGATCTCCGAGGCCTCGGGCTCTCGCCGGAACTCATAGCGCTCCTCATAGGCATCTCCGAACAGACGACCGAGGTCCGCATGGTCGAATTCCAGCGTGTCGAGGATGATCTCCTCCTCCCACGTCTGGCCCTGGTAGCGCATGCCCACCTTGTAGGCGATGTCGATGTCGCTGTCCTTCAGCCCGTCGCGGCGCAGCTGCGAACGGCCGTCCTCGCCCATCCCGGCGAGACGCGCCTTGACTAGGTCCAGATCCGAGCGCATGAGTCCCCGGATGTAGCTGCTCACGAAGTCGTAGCGACGGTCCGCGACCAGCATGCCGAAGGCGGAGAAGTTTCCCGCGTCGCGCGGGATCACTACTCGCGGCATCGACAGTCGCTCCGCGATCGCCACCGCGTGCAGGCCGCCAGCGCCGCCGAAGGCCACGAGCACCATCTCCTCAGGGTCTTCGCCACGCTCGACGGAGACCTCGCGGATCGCGCCGTACATGTTGGTCACGGCGATCTCGATGACACCCGAGCAGAGCTCGTGCAGGTCCTCGATCCCTGACCGCTCCCCCAGCCGGGCGGCCGCCGCCGTCGCGAGACCGACGTCCAGGGTCACGGCGCCGGCCAGGAGCGACTTGGCCCCGAGCCGCCCGAGCACCAGGTTCGCGTCAGTGACGGTCAGCTCGGTACCGCCGGCACCGTACGCGGCCGGGCCCGGGGAGGCGCCCGCACTCTGTGGACCCACTTTGATCAGGCCCTCGTCGGTCAGCCAGGCGATGCTGCCGCCACCAGCACCGATCGACTTCACGTCGAGATCGGGCAGCGCGATCGGGAACGCCTCGATGACCTGGCTCGGGACAACATGGGTCCGGAAGTTCTTGATGAACCCCACGTCCGAGCTGGTGCCCCCCATGTCGAATGTCGCAACGTTCGGAGCGGAGATCCGCTCCGCCAGATACGCGGACGCACTCACTCCACCTGCGAGACCACCCATCAGCAGACGCAGCGGCTCCTGCACGACCAGGTGCCGCCCGATCAGCCCACCTGACGACGTCATCCACATGACGTCGCCCGCGTAGCCGCGCTCCTTGAGCCCGGACTCCAGGGTCTGGACGTACTCCGCCAGCAGCGGCGACACCGACGCATTCAGCACCGCCGTAATCCACCGCGAGTATTCACGGAACTCAGGGATCGTCGATGACAGCGCGAAGTGGGCATCCGGCAGTTGCGGAGCGAGGAACTCATGGACCGCCTGCTCGTTGGCGCCATTCGTGTACGAGTTGATCAAACAGATCGCGACCGACTCGATCCCCGCCCGAGAGAGTTCGTCCGCGATCGGCTGCAGATCGCTCAGTACTGGCTCGATGTCGACCTCTCCGGTCGCCGACATGCGCTCGGTAACCTCGAAGCGGCGGCTATGCGGGACCGGATAGGGGCGTGACCGTACCCAGTTGTGGTCGAACAAGCCACCGGTGTAGCGCCGGGTGTCGCCGATCTCGATCTGGTCCCGGAAGCCCTTCGTCGTGACGATCGCCGTCTCGGCGCCCTTGTGCTGCAGGATCGCGTTCAGCGCCGCCGTCGTACCATGCACGATCGACGACACATCGCGCAGATCGACGTTCTCCAGGCCGCGCAGTACGGCGCCAGCTAGATCGTCCGGGTCCGTCGCGACCTTACTCACGTCGCCATGCCCGTCCTCGTTCAGGAGGACGAAGTCCGTGAATGTACCCCCGACGTCGATACCGATGTCGATCACCCTGGTCACGCCTCCCGCACATATGGCACCGGGCTCCGACACGCGGGCGCAGGCAAACCGCCGAGCCAGCCGGACCCCACCTGGACTATTTTTTGTGGACCTTAGACATCAAGCCCGCCTACGGCACACCCTCGGATCGACGTTACCGCCTGGGTCGCTTATATAAAATATAGCATATAGTTTACAAGCACAAGAAGGGCAATGACCTGGTAAGACTCCGCACTCTTCGACTCGCGAGCGACACGAAACGGCTTGCACCGCCCCGGGCTGACCTGCGCGGTGCGGCCGCCGGAAGGCAAGGCGTTGCTCCGTAACACCGTATGATATATGATAGATATTATCTCTTCATGACAACGCGAACTATGCCTTGCGGCTGTCATGGTGTTGGTGGTCTGCGATCAAAGGGGGGACTGTGCTCACGGCAGGTCTGCTCGTGCCGGTTCGGCCGGAGCGCAGTCATGTCGGCAACCCGCCGTGTGATCGGAGCCGACTGGAGTTCATGGAGTCAGGTCGGATCGGGTCAGATGTGCGGCCGGTGATAGCGCGATCATGGCAGCGGTCCCGGGCAGCAGGAGTGAGGTCGACGGCGGCGAATTGGACCTTGGTTGAGGCTCCGTCAACTGTCTCACCGCTCTTGGCGGCAGTCACCGCTGAACTGAGTAGTCGCCTGCCCACGCTGAATCAGCTGGGTCTGTTCGCGATCCTCGTCGATCCGGCCGCAGTGATAGTTGCTCACTGGGGCACCCCAAAGGGGGCGAACAGCCAGCACCGCGTTTCTTCGGGCGTGCCGCCGCTAGGCACATCGTTGGCGGAGCGCAGCGTCGGCACCCACGCGGCCAACGTGGCATCGGAGTCCGGAGCGCCCGAAGAGGTTGTCGGGCACGAGCATCTCCACGAGCGCTATCTGGGCACCCATTCGGTGGCGGTCCCCATCGTCAGCCCCGTGACCGAGCGCGCGCTCGGCCTTCTGGTCCTCGAAAGCGCGGCTCCGGGCGGCCCCTTGCTCCTGCCATGGGCGTGTGAAGTGGCACAGGCCGTCCGGTTGCGGATTCGCCACGATAGCTCGGAACGGGAAATGCAGCTGATGCGGGCATTTCTTTCCGCCCGGGCCAGGAGCCGCCAGCCGGTCATCTGCCTGGACCAGCAGACTCTAGTCTCCAACGTCGCGGCCACCCGACTGCTCGGCTGCGGGCACCAAGCGCTCCTGTGGGAATACGCGCATCGCTTCCTCGAGGGCGAAGCTCCGGCCACCACGATCGTCACCTTGAATGACGCCGGATCCTACGTCGCACGCTTTGAGCGGATCGAAGGCACCGTGTGCACTGCGGGGGTCCGCATCACTCTGCAGGCAGCCACCAAACGCGTTGCGCCACCTGCTCGGCGCCCTACGCCCGTATCGAAGGTCGTCGCGTCGCTGCCCGGCCAAAGCCGCCGGTGGTCCATGTTCGTCGAGGAACTTAATTCAGCGCTGGCCGCTTCGGATCCTGTCGTGCTCGTCGGTGAGCCAGGGGCCGGCAAGCGTCACATCGCTCGTGCCCTGACGTCGGCTACTGCCTTGGAGGTCGACTGCGCCTCATGGGCCGACACGCTCGACCTGCTCAGGAGTCGAGATCTCGTTCCGCGACCTCTTGTCGTGACCCACCTCGAGCGCCTGCCGGACGCCGCTCTCGCCGAAGTCGAACAAATCGTGCTCGGCTCACGGCACCAACAGGTACCGCTGATATTCACTCTTGCTCAGGACCGTGCCGCCATCACTAGCCTCGCACCGCGGGGCAGCGGGGTGGCGCCCTGGGTTCGCGTGCCCGCGCTACGCGACCGTCTTGACGACCTTCCAGAGATTGTGACCGCGCTGACGGCCGACCGAACCGAGACCGGACACACGCAAGTCCGGTGGATGCCCGACGCACTTCAAGTGCTCGCCAGGGTTGATTGGCCAGAAAACCTCCGTTCCCTCCAGTCCGTGGTGGACACCGTCAACCAACGCTGCTGTACCGGTTACGTTGACTCGCAACAGCTTCCTGAAGCTGTTCGGGCCCGAGCGGCCGGCCGACACCTCTCCCGCCTCGAACAGCTCGAGGCCTCAGAAATGCTCGCGGTCCTCCGCGAATCCGACGGGAACAAGCTGGTTGCCGCGCGGCGACTAGGCATCGCCCGTTCGACGCTCTATCGGCGCATGCGCTCGCTGAGACTGGATCTCTCGTCCGTCAACTACTGAAATGACGGCACGAATGCGTTCAGCTCTGTAGCCGGGTAGCTTCGATGGCTGCATTCAGGCGGTCGGGATCGACGGCGATCTCGACATCGGCCCGCTCGAGCTGCAGCTTCAGGTACGCACGCGAGTCCTGATCTCCCAAGCCCCGCGCCAATGCCTCGGTCATCTCAGCGTGAGTCAGGTCCGCCATCCGCATGGCCACCCCCAGCTCGTGACCGAGCATGGTTCCCAGCGTCATGTCCTTATGGCCCAGCCTAAGGGCCATGGCCGGGGTCTCATACAGGCCCGGGAGGAATTGCTTAGTCAACATGTCAAGCGGCGACTGCTTTCCCACCACGCCCATCCGGATCGACTCCCACAGATCAAGCGGGTCAACGCCTGCCTTCACGGCCATCGAGAAGACCTCGGCCAACGAGAGCATGATCATATAGCCAAGCATGTTGTGACTCAACTTTGTGACGGTGCCTGCGCCGAGTCCGCCGACGTAGCGAGGCTTGTCGCCAATCGACCGCAACAGTGGTAGATGACGGTCGTACTGCTCCCTCGCACCACCGACCCAGATAGCCAAGTCCCCTGACGTCGCGCCAGCCGGCCCGCCGCTCACCGGCGCGTCCAACATCGCCGCGCCTCGCAGTGCGAACGCGTCGTAGATCCGGCGCTGGAGCGATAGGGAGTTGGTGGACAGATCGAACAGGACGAAACCTGGCTGCAGGTTGTCCAGGATCCCGCCAGAGCCGAAAACCACGTCCTCGACCTGGGGCGGCCCCGGGAGCGACGTAAAGACGATCGTCGAGGAGCGGGTGAGTTCCTCGATGCTGGACGCTGCGATGGCGCCGATGCTGACCAGTGCATCGACTGCCTCCGGACTGGTGTCGAAGACCATTACCTCTTCCCCCGAGCGGCGGAACAGATTCGAGGCCATTCCCCGTCCCATCCGGCCGAGGCCGACAAAACCGATCATGTGGTCTCCCCCATCTCCGGACGATCGACGTCGATCCGGTACACCCGGGCGGCGTTGTCGCGGAACATCGCCAGCTTCTCGTCTTCGGAATAGGACCGGGTGATGTGCTTCAGTGCGTTCCATAGCGGCACATAGCCGCAGGAACGTCCATCGGGTGGAAAGTTGCTTTCCATGATGCAGCGATCCACACCGAACAGTTCGATAGCCGTCTCCACGTACGGCCCCCAAAGCGTCGCCAGCTCGGCGTACCCGATTTCATCTGGTCGGTCCTCCAGACCGAATCCCCAGAACGGCAGGCCCAGACCTCCCACCTTGCACACGACATTGGGATGCCGGGCCAGCCGGCCGAGATCATGGCGCCAACGGGCGAAGACCTCGGCACGACCGACCTCGTCCATGTCCAGGCCCAAGGCCATCCCCAGATGGCCCAAGATGATCGTCGTATCCGGGAAGTCGCGCGCGACGTCGCCTAGGTCGTTGAGCTGGTTGTGGAAGATTGACGCGTCGTACGTGAGCTTCCTCGGCGCCAGGTGCCGGAACCCCTGGCGGAACGCGCTGCTCGCCAGCAGTCCGCTGACCGGATCAAGCGGCATGATCACGAATCGGAGCCAGGTCGTGTCATCAGTCTCGAGCGTGCTCATGCGTATCCCCCGGAAGCGATCGGGAGCGCAAGACAGGGAGCGGTCGAGCAGCTCCGCGACGGCGTCGCCCTGGGCGAGGTCCGCGTGCCCGACGATAGCGGCCGCGACTCGACACGAGCCGTAGCGACCGCTCGCTGCCATGGCCGCAACCCCGTTGGCGAATTCAACCTCGCCAAGCGGACGGAGCACGTCCGGCCCGTCCGGACGCGCCATCTCCTTCGTCTCGACGTAGACCGAGGCCACGATGTTGTGACCAGCACCGGCGTCAGACAGGAACTCTTCGAACATGTAACGCAGGCCGGATCGATCGAAAAGGTGGTGATGCGCGTCGATGATGGGGAGCCCAGGATCGATGATCTGCTCGTCACGTCCTTCTCGCATCTTCGGCAAGGCTGCCGCGTTCTTACTCAAGGCGAGTCGACGCCTTGGTCGGCACGGGCATGAAGGACTTGACCGAGTATGTCGGCCGCGGTCACCGCGCAAGGCCAGCCCGCATAGAACGCGAGGTGAGTCACGACCTCCTTCAACTCTTCCTCAGTGACGCCGTTCTCAAGGGCACGCTGCATATGAAATGGCATCTGCAGCGGATAATTGCCCGTGATAAGCGCGGCCACTGTCACCAGGCTGCGGTCGCGCTTGCTCAGTCCCTGCCGTTCCCACACATCACCGAAGAGAACATCGCGGCCAAGTTCGGCTAGCTTGGGTGTCGTCTCGGCGTAGCTTCGGGCGTGATTCTCGCTCATCGGTTCTCCTGGCGTGAGTAGGTGGCAGGGAGTAAAGTCGTTTGCGAACAGCGGCTTTATTCGACAATCGCGTTTAGCTCGACCACGAAGGTCCCTCATCTCCACAAGCGCGAATGCCGAGCCCTAAAGCGGCGCAACGGCTTGATGACACAGGCCGACTAGTCGCGTAGCTTGCACGTGCCACCTGACCCGATCGCGGTCAAGCCAGCCGTTCGCAACGGCCTAGGTAGCACAATGTATTATGTTCACGAGCCTCAGATCAAGTGCCGCCCGGACGGCTAGCGCCCGGCCCGCGGCACCGCGCCAGCCGCGGGCATCGAGGATCAGCCTGGTCGCTTGTAGCTGGCGACGGTCCGGCAGACCGGTCGCCGCGACTAAAAGTCCTCGACTATGCAGGCACGATCCCGAACCAGGTCGCCACGAGCGTGAGGCCGGCCGGGTATCAGCCGCAGCATGCTGCCCGGCGGTGGCGCCGCTAGCAGTCAAAGCGAACTCGGGGCTTCCCTCAGGACCCCGTATGATATATAACATAAAACATGAACGTCCGGACATCGTCGTCGAGCCCCGTACCGGGTCCCCGGGCACCTCGCCGGTGCCCTCGGCCAGCACCGTCGTTTACCGCGACTCTCTCCCTGGGCGGCGACGCTCATCATGCTCGGGCCGGAAACACCGTTGCCGAGACAGGCCCGGGGACCGTGCTAGCGCGCACACGGTGCGCGAGACCGAATTGTTACCCGATCACGACGACTTCAAGCGAGTTTTGTGCCGAGGCTGACGACTGTCGCATTGTCGAACAGTCGCGTAGTCGAGTCTCGGACTATGGTTCAGCCGCGTTGTGTAAGCCAGCTGATGGGACGCCCAAAGAGGACTCATCCGATGGGACAACCAAGGAGGACAAAGCATGGTCAATAGACCCAGCATGACTAATAGACGGTTCGCAGCCCTGGCGGCGGCAGCCGCGGCAACAACGCTGGTGCTTGTCGGGTGCAGCAGCAGCGGCAGCTCCTCGGGTGCCGGCTCGACATCGACGTCCACCAGTTCTACGGCGGCTGCCGGTAGTGGCAGCAGCGTCCAGACAGAAGCGAAGGCGAAGGTGGCCCAGTACGAGAATTTGAAGGTCACCTACCCCGGGCCGACGACACCGGTGAACCCCGGCACGGGGAAGGCCGAGGTGCTCTCTTGCGGAAACACCGCTCCTGTATGCGAAGAGCAGTCGGCCGATGCGGTCGCTGCGCTCAAAGCGATGGGCTGGACTGTCCCGCCGGCCACCGACGGCCAGACATCACCGCAGGTCGAAAGCGCCTTCATGGCCCGGGCCGTCCAGCATAAGGATAACGCCGTCATCCTGATCGCGGTCAACGTCAACACGATCACGGCGTCGGTCCAGGCGGCCGTGGCCGCGGGCATTACCATCATGTGCACGCAGTGCCTGTCAGGACCCCAATGGGCTGGCAAGGTGTACGACGTCACCGTTAACTTCCAGGCGCAGGGCGGGATAGAAGCCTGGAAGGTGATCGCCGACAAGGGCGACCACGCCAAGGTCTTCGGCACCACTGACCCGCAGTTCAGTTCGGCAGTGGCGAAGGCGGATGGCCTCAAGGCGGGGATGACCGCCGACTGCCCGACCTGCACGATCACTCTTCTTCCCTTCCCGAGCAGCACCGCCGCAGAGCCGGGCCCGCCGGAATTCACGGCGTTTCTGGCCGCGCACCCGGTGGGCACCGTTGACTACTATGTGCCCCACTTCGACGGCCTGGCCGTGCCGATCGCGACGACGATGGTGAACGCCGGCCGGAAGGACTTCCTGATCGGTGGAACCGATGGAAGCACGGCCGGCCTGAACAAGCTGGCAACGGCGGATCCGCCGATGGCGTTCGATGTCGTCGAGCCGTTCACCTATGAGGAATGGTGCGCTGCCGATCTCATCGCCCGGATCAAGGCTAAGGCTCCACTGTGGAGCGGGTACGGCACGATGCCGAGCACGCTGCTCGACAGCACGAACATCAAGCAGTTCCTCGCCGAGTTCCCGGACGAGTCTCCCGCCCCCGCGGGATACCAGGCAAATTTCGAGAAGCTCTGGGGCAAGTCGTAAGTGCATAAGCGGACGTAGGCACGAGGGTGTGCGTATGAGCTTTCTGGCGCACACCCTCGCCGCCTGCCCGTTTGAGACAAAGGATCTCGGAGATGAGTATGGCTGGCCACTACGACTTGGGCGTATCCAAGCTGCGCAAGTCCTTCGGGCCCAACAAGGTGCTCAAAGGCATAGACCTCACCATCGCCGAAGGTGAGTTCGTCGGTCTTATCGGCCCGAATGGGGCTGGCAAATCGACATTGATAAAGATTCTTGCCGGGGTCTACGAGGCGTCTTCGGGGGAGATCCGGCTGGGCGGACAAGCGATCCGGTCCTTGGACGGCCATCCTGAGGCGGGTTTCATCCACCAGGACCTCGGGCTCGTAGACGCGCTCACCATCACCGAGAACTTGTGTCTCGGGACCGCGCCCAGGAAACGGTTCGGGCCCATCCTCGACAAGGGTGCCGAGCGCCGAGCCGCTGAGCAGGCTCTCAGTCGTATCGGGCTCGACTTGCCAGTGGATACGCTGCTGTCGAGCCTTACGCCAGCCGAAAAGACCCTCGTAGCGGTGGCTCGAGTCATGGACCGCGGAGCCCGGCTGCTCGTCGTCGACGAGGCCACCTCTAATCTTTCGCCCGTCGATGCCAGGCGTGTGGTCGAGTTCCTCGCGGCGACGGTCAAGAACGGGTCGACCGTGATCATGGTGACGCACAAGCTATCGGAGGTCCTCGAAGCCACGAGCCGTGTGGTGGCGATCGTCGAGGGCCAGATCCTCAGCGACGCACCAACAAAGGGACTCGATCGTGCCGCGCTCGTCCAGATGCTCGTGCAGCAGGAGACGCACGCGCGCGGCGAGCTGCCCGAATTCGATGACGGCGGACGAGAGACCCTCATCGAACTCCGCGACGTACACGTGGGTAACCTCGGCCCGGTCAACCTGCGGCTCGACGCGGGCGAGGTGATCGGAATCAGCGGCCTGATGGGATCAGGCATCCATGACATCGCCTTCGTTGTGAACGGCACCCTCAAACCAGACCGCGGAGACGTGGTCCTATCGCGCAGCGGGCTCAGCCGGGCCATGGTGCCTCCTCATCGAGAGAGCCAAGGCGGTTTCGGCGAGCTGCCCATCGGCGCGAACATGTCAATAACAGCGCTGCAGCGATGGAGGCGGTTCGCCCGGCTTATCGACCCGCGTCGTGAGAAGCAGGATTCCGAGCAGATCATGACCGAGCTGTCAGTGAAGCCGGGCTTCATCGGGACGCCGTTCGAGGTGCTATCGGGCGGCAACAAGCAGAAGGTAATCTTCGGCCGAGCGATGCTGAGCCGCCCCGATGTCTACATCCTGTGCGAGCCGACGCGCGGTGTAGACGTCGGGACACGCTCGGAGATCTATCGGTTGATCCGCGAACTCGCAAGTCAGGGCGCGGCCGTCCTCGTCGCCAGTTCGGACGCCGAGGATCTCTTCGCCGTATGCGATCGCCTCGCGCTCGTGAGCGACCGGCAGCTACAGCCGCTCAGGCAGGTCTCTGAGCTGACTCCGTCCGAACTGGAGATGATGGTCT
>Ga0302177_10000666_pt1 | contig 25540 bp, 23 predicted proteins | sample I_Palsa_E1_2_FD_198780 | JGI IMG/M metagenome (GOLD analysis project Ga0302177, IMG submission 198780) | Peat permafrost microbial communities from Stordalen Mire near Abisko, Sweden - I_Palsa_E1_2 | ecosystem: Environmental > Terrestrial > Soil > Palsa > Peat permafrost | place: Sweden... | reverse complement strand
CACCATCGACGGCCGCGACGTCTGCATCTTCAGCCAGGACGTCACGGTGTTCGGCGGCAGCCTCGGCGAGGTCTACGGCGAAAAGATCGTCAAGGTGCAGGAGTTGGCGATCAAGACCGGCCGGCCGTTGATCGGGATCAACGACGGCGCGGGCGCGCGCATCCAGGAGGGTGTGGTCTCGCTCGGCCTGTACAGCGCGATCTTCCGCAATAACATCCTGGCCTCCGGCGTCGTCCCGCAGATCTCGCTGATCATGGGCGCGGCCGCCGGTGGCCACGTCTACTCCCCGGCGCTGACCGACTTCGTGGTGATGGTCGACCAGACCAGCCAGATGTTCATCACCGGTCCCGACGTCATCAAGACCGTCACCGGTGAAGACGTGACGATGGAGGAGCTCGGCGGCGCGCACACGCACATGGCCAAGTCCGGCACCGCACACTACGTCGCCTCCGGCGAGCAGGACGCCTTGGACTACGTCCGCGATCTGCTGAGCTACCTGCCGCCAAACAACTTCACCGATCCGCCACGCTATCCGGTGCCGGTTGCCGAGGGCGCCATCGAGGACAACCTCACCGATGAAGACCTCGAGCTGGACACGCTGATCCCCGACTCGGCCAACCAGCCCTACGACATGCACGAGGTAATCACCCGCATCCTCGACGATGACGAGTTCCTTGAGGTGCAATCCGGTTACGCGCAGAACATCGTGATCGGGTTCGGCCGCATCGAGGGCCGGCCGGTGGGGATTGTGGCCAACCAGCCCACCCACTTCGCCGGCTGTCTGGACATCAACGCCTCGGAGAAAGCCGCCCGCTTCGTGCGGACCTGCGACTGCTTCAACATCCCGATCGTCATGCTGGTCGACGTGCCCGGCTTCCTGCCGGGCACCGGCCAGGAATACAACGGCATCATCCGCCGCGGCGCCAAGCTGCTGTACGCCTACGGCGAGGCCACCGTTCCCAAGATCACGGTCATCACCCGCAAGGCTTACGGCGGCGCCTACTGCGTGATGGGCTCCAAGGACATGGGCTGCGACGTCAACGTCGCCTGGCCGACCGCACAGATCGCAGTGATGGGTGCCTCCGGCGCAGTCGGCTTCGTCTACCGCCAGCAGCTGAAGGAAGCCGGCGAGGACGGCCAGGATGTTGATGCGCTTCGCTTACAACTGCAGCAGGAGTACGAGGACACTCTGGTCAACCCGTACCTCGCCGCCGAGCGAGGCTACGTCGACGCGGTGATCCCGCCGTCGCACACCCGCGGCTACATCGGAACCGCGCTGCGGCTACTGGAGCGCAAGATTGCCCAGGTGCCGCCGAAGAAGCACGGGAACATTCCACTGTGAGCGACGACATCGAAACACCCGACGCCCCACCGCCACACCAGCCACACATCCGGGTGCTCAAGGGCAAGCCGACCGACGACGAGGTGGCCGCGCTGATCGCGGTGCTCGGCAGCGCTGGTGGCGTCGGCGGTGAAGTGGGTCAGCCGGAGATCACCCGGTGGGGACTGCCCGTCGACAAACTGCGTTACTCGATCTTCAGCTGGCAGAAGCTCACCCTGGTGCAACGGACCCACATGCGGCGTTGACGCGCGCCGACGACGATGGTGCCGGCGCGGCCGGGATCGTGCGGGTACGCCCTCTCGCCGCTACGCGGCTGGGGGGACCCCCACCCGCTTGCGAGGGAGAGTGGAGCAATTGACCCGGTTCGTGCTCGGCTCCGCTTCGGCGGGCCGGCTCCGGGTGCTGCGCCAGGCCGGTGTCGACCCGTTGGTCGTCGTGTCGGGCGTGGACGAGGACGCGATCATCGCCAGCCTGGGGCCCGACACCGCTCCGGGCGACGTGGTTCGCAGCCTGGCCGAAGCCAAGGCCGATCACGTCGCGACCATCGTGGACGCCGCAGTTGCCGCGGATTGTGTTGTCATTGGCTGTGATTCGATGCTCTACATCGACGGCCGACTGGCCGGTAAGCCCGTATCGACCGATGCGGCGCGACGCGAGTGGCAATCGATGGCCGGTGGTTCCGGTCAGCTGCACACCGGACATTGCGTGGTGCGGCTACGCGACGGCAAGGTCAGCCAGCGGGCAGCCGAATCATTCTTCACCACAGTGCATTTCGGTACACCAACGGCAGCGGATCTGGATGCCTATCTCGACAGCGGCGAGCCGTTGGCGGTCGCCGGAGCATTCACGCTGGACGGGCTGGGCGGTTGGTTCATCGACCGCATCGACGGCGACCCGTCCAACGTCATCGGCCTGAGCCTGCCGCAGACCAGGGTGCTGCTGGAACGTGTCGGTGTCTCGGTCGCCGAGCTGTGGATGGCCAACCCGGCCTGAAGGTAACTGTCGCTCGCGTCAACGCCGCGGCGGCCGAGGCTAACCAGCAGGTAGGCTCGCGGTGTGCCTCTACCAGCAGATCCCAGCCCGGCGCTGAGCGCCTACGCCCACCCGGAACGGCTGGTCACTTCCGACTGGTTGGCCGGCAACCTGGGCCGGCCCGGACTTGCCATCGTCGAATCCGATGAAGACGTGCTGCTCTACGACGTCGGCCACATCCCCGGGGCGGTCAAAGTCGACTGGCACACCGACCTCAACGACCCACGGGTGCGCGACTACATCGACGGTAAGCAGTTCGCGGAACTGATGGACCGCAAAGGGATTTCGCGCGACGACACCGTGGTCATCTACGGCGACAAGAGCAACTGGTGGGCGGCGTACGCGTTGTGGGTCTTCACGCTCTTCGGCCACCCGGATGTGCGGCTGCTCAACGGCGGACGCGACCTGTGGATGCACGACGGGCGCGACACCACGCTGGATGTTCCGAGCCGAGCCTCCTCGGGCTATCCCGTCGTGGAGCGCAACGACGCACCGATCCGCGCGTTCAAAGACGAGGTGCTGGCCGTCCTGGGTTCCGAGCCGCTGATCGACGTGCGCTCGCCTGACGAGTACACCGGCAAGCGCACCCACATGCCGGACTATCCCGAGGAAGGCGCGTTGCGCGCCGGCCACATCCCATCGGCGCGCTCGATCCCGTGGGGGAAGGCCGCCGACGACAGCGGGCGGTTCCGCAGCCGAGACGAGCTGGCGAAGCTCTACGAGTTCATTGAGCCGGACGACAAAACCATCGTCTACTGCCGCATCGGCGAGCGGTCCAGCCACACCTGGTTCGTGCTGACACATCTGCTCGGCGTCCCCGGCGTGCGCAACTACGACGGCTCGTGGACCGAATGGGGTAACGCCGTGCGAGTGCCGATCGTCGCCGGTGAAAGCCCCGGGGCCGTCCCCGCCTGATGAGCATGCCCGCGCCGCTGGCCGAGGTTGTCTCCGACTTCGCCGAAGTCGAAGGCCAGGACAAGCTCACGCTGCTGCTGGAATTCGCCAATGAACTTCCAGCTCTGCCGTCTTATCTGGAAGAGTCGGCGATGGAGCCGGTGCCCGAATGCCAATCGCCGTTGTTTATGCACGTCGACGCCAGCGACGTCAACCGGGTGCGGCTGCACTTCAGCGCTCCGCCCGAAGCACCCACCACGCGGGGTTTCGCCTCGATACTGGCCGCCGGCCTCGACCAGCAGCCCGCCGCCGACATCCTGGCAGTGCCGGAGGATTTCTACATCGAGCTCGGCCTTGCCATGTTGGTCAGCCCGCTGCGGCTGCGCGGATTGTCGGCGATGCTGGCCCGAATCAAGCGCCGACTGCGCGATTCCGGCTGAAGTAGACACCGGGTCTTGTCGCCCACGGCGCGCCGCTTAAACTTCCCCCGACACGACTTGTAAGAATTTCTCTTAGACATGTGAGAAGTGTTCAGCCACACAGGAGGCGCAGTGCCTAGTCACGCCAGCTCGACGATCGCCAAGGTTCTTGTCGCCAATCGCGGCGAGATCGCGGTGCGGGTGATCCGCGCGGCCAAGGATGCCGGTCTGCCCAGTGTGGCGGTGTACGCCGAGCCGGACGCCGACGCTCCTCACGTGAAGCTGGCCGACGAGGCTTTCGCGCTGGGTGGTCAGACCTCGGCGGAGTCCTACCTCGACTTCGGCAAGCTGCTGCAGGCCGCCGAGAAGTCCGGCGCCAACGCGATTCACCCCGGCTACGGCTTCCTGTCCGAGAACGCCGAATTCGCCCAGGCGGTGATCGACGCCGGCCTGATCTGGATCGGGCCCAGCCCGCAGTCGATCCGCGACCTCGGCGATAAGGTCACTGCGCGCCACATCGCCGCCCGCGCGCAGGCTCCGCTGGTGCCCGGTACCCCCGACCCGGTGAAGAACGCCGACGAGGTGGTCGCCTTCGCCAAGGAGTACGGCGTGCCGATCGCGATCAAGGCGGCCTTCGGCGGCGGCGGGCGCGGCATGAAGGTGGCCCGCAGCATCGAGGAGATCCCCGAGCTGTTCGAGTCGGCGACCCGCGAGGCGGTCGCGGCGTTCGGCCGCGGCGAGTGCTTCGTCGAGCGCTACCTGGACAAGCCGCGCCACGTCGAGGCGCAGGTGATCGCCGACCAGCACGGCAACGTTATCGTGGCCGGCACCCGTGACTGCTCGCTGCAGCGCCGCTTCCAGAAGCTGGTCGAAGAGGCGCCCGCGCCGTTCCTGACCGACGCGCAGCGCAAGGAGATCCACGAATCCGCCAAGCGGATCTGCAAGGAAGCGCACTACTACGGTGCCGGCACCGTCGAATACCTGGTCGGCCAGGACGGGCTGATCTCGTTCCTGGAGGTCAACACCCGTCTTCAGGTCGAGCACCCGGTCACTGAGGAGACCGCGGGCATCGACCTGGTTTTGCAGCAGTTCAAGATCGCCAATGGCGAGGCGCTGAGCATCACCGAAGATCCCATTCCGCGCGGACACGCCATCGAGTTCCGGATCAACGGCGAGGACGCCGGACGCGGCTTCTTGCCGGCACCCGGTCCGGTCACCAAGTACGAGACGCCCAGCGGACCCGGAGTCCGGCTGGACTCCGGCGTCGAGGCCGGTTCGGTGATCGGTGGGCAGTTCGACTCGATGCTGGCCAAGCTCATCGTGTACGGCGCCACCCGCGAGGAGGCCTTGGCGCGGTCACGCCGCGCGCTCGACGAGTTCCACGTCGAGGGACTCGCCACCGTCATTCCGTTCCACCGTGCCGTGGTGTCCGACCCGGCGTTCATCGGCGACGGCAACGGCTTCACGGTGCACACCCGCTGGATCGAGACCGAGTGGAACAACACCGTCGAACCGTTCACCGGCGGCGAGCCCATCGACGAGGACGAAGCCCTGCCGCGGCAGAAGGTCGTCGTCGAGGTCGGTGGCCGCCGGCTCGAGGTCTCGCTGCCGGGTGACCTCGCGCTGTCCAACGGCGGCGGCGACGCGGCCGGCGTCATCCGCAAGAAGCCCAAGCCGCGCAAGCGTGGCGCGCACGGCGGCGCTGTGGCGTCCGGTGATGCGGTGACCGCCCCGATGCAGGGCACCGTGGTCAAGGTTGCCGTTGAAGAGGGACAAGAGGTCTCGACCGGCGACCTGGTCGTCGTCCTGGAGGCGATGAAGATGGAGAACCCGGTCACCGCGCACAAGGACGGCGTGATCACCGGATTGGCCGTCGAAACCGGAGCTGCCATCACCCAGGGCACGGTGCTCGCCGAGATCAAGTAGCGCGGCCCGAGGAGAAGCCGGACTTGGATCCAGTCGAGATCAACGCCGGGCAGTGGTACCTGCGCGGCCTGCGGGCCGACGGCCGCATCGACGACCGTCCCGCGTTGGCCGATCTCGGCGTAACCGACCAGGAGTACGTCGCACGCAGTGACGCCCAGTGGGCGGCGGACTCGCGCTACTCGTGGGCGGTGTGTGAGCCCACGACCGGTGAGCTGCTCGCCGAGGTGACGCTGGATCCGGCGACCGGAGCGATCGCCAGCCGAGGGCGCGCCGGCCACGACGACGCGGCTGACGCAGCAGCCGAGTCCGTTCGGCGATTTGCCGCCGCAATCGTTGCGCCCAAACATGATTCGAGCTGAAGCCACCGACCACAGGCTGCTGACCAGGCTTCCTGAGAAACACTCACATACGTTGTGGGCACCCAGTAGTCGGGGTAGTGTCTTAAACAGGTTGAGTTCGCAGCCGCCCTTCGAAGCGTTAATTGACGTGAGGGGAAGGCTGGATTTCCCAGTGTCTCCTCACGCGCGGAAGCCAACCGCTTGACGTGATCCACAGAACGCTTGTCGACTGATGGAGTCACTAGATGTCTGCTCTGCACCCGAACTTTGCTTCGCCGGTTCATGGAACCGACGCGGCACTCCCACCGCCTGCATGGGAGAACCATTCCGCACGGTTCACTGCGGAGTGGGATTCGTCCCGCGTGGTGATCACCGTCCACGGTGAGCTCGACGCCTCCAACGCCAGTCAGCTCGCCGACTACTTCGACCTGTGCATGGTTCACTGCACGCCGCTGATGCTGGACTTGAGTCGTCTGGAATTCTTTGGCACGGCCGGCTTTTCGGCGCTGCACCTGATCAATGTCAAATGCGCGGGCGCCAATCTGCGCTGGGCCGCGGTCCCGAACAAGGCGGTGTCCCGGCTGCTTCGGATCTGCGACCCTGACAGCACGCTGCCGCTGGTCACGTCGATACACGATGTGCCGGACGCAGACGACGAAGACCAGGATCCGAACCGGTTATTCCAACTCGTCCCGTAACCGCGCCAGCGATTTAGCCAGCAGTCGCGAGACGTGCATCTGCGAGATGCCGACCCGCTCGGCGATCTGCGTCTGCGTCATCGAGTCAAAGAACCTGAGCACCAACACGGTTCGCTCGCGCTCCGGCAAACCTTCCAGGAGCGGTCGTAACGCCTCGCGGTTCTCGATTCGCTCCAGCCCGGTGTCGACATCGCCGAGCGTGTCGGCGATGGCACGGGCTTCCTCATCCCCGCTGCCGCTGCCGCCGCTGTCGATAGACAGCGTGTTGTATGAGCTGCCGGCCACCAGACCCTCGACGACTTCGGCGCGGTCCATCTCGAGCTCGCGCGCCAGTTCAGTCGCGGTGGGCGCGCGGCCAAGCCGCTGCGAAAGATCCGCGGTCGCACCGCCAAGCCGTAAGTGCAGTTCCTTCAGCCGCCGTGGGACTTTGACCGACCAGCTGTTGTCACGGAAATGCCGGCGGACCTCCCCCATGATCGTGGGCACCGCAAAGGAGACGAAGTCGGAGCCGGCCTCAAAGTCAAACCGCGTGACGGCGTTGACCAGTCCGACGCGAGCCACCTGAACCAGGTCGTCGCGGGGCTCGCCGCGTCCCTCAAAACGGCGGGCGATGTGGTCGGCGAGCGGCAGACACCGCTCGACGATCTTGTCCCGATGACGCTGGAAGTCCGACGATTCGGCGTCAAGACCGGCCAGCTCACGAAACATGTCGGGAACGTCGGCGTATTCATTAGGACGAGATGACGAACCACCGACAGCTCGCGCTGTCACCTGTTAGAGCCCGCCCGTCGGGTGGTCAGCGTGACACCGAAGACGCGATGGCCGTCAGGGCCGGTGCCGTCCTGAAAAGTCTGGACGTCATCGGTCAGCGACGTCAGCACATGCCAACTGAAGCTGCCCGGTGTCACGACGTCGTCGCTGTCGCATGTCGTCGACGCCTCGACCTTCAGTTCGCCGTCGCGGGGATCGACCACGATTGCCAGCGTGGCGTCCGGAGTGGCCGAGCGAATCAACCGGGTGCACACCTCATCAACCGCGAGCCGCAGATCGGCCACCGCATCGAAATCCAGGTCCTCGAAGGTGCCGACTGCCCCCACCAAGGTCCGCAAAACCGCCAGGTTCTCCAGCTTCGCCGCAACGCGCAGTTCAATCGCGCCTTCGCCGCGTTGCTGGTTCTCGACGGGCTTCGCAGCAACAGTCATCGGGCCTCCCAGCATTGTTTGACCGACATTACCCTCGCGCTCCAGCTGGTTAGTCATCATCGCCGCAGGGTATGCCACGGGCCGTGGATTCGAGCGAGACGACGGAATTCGAGCGCACGCGCCGCATTCGGCGCATTGCGGTGATCTCCGTCGATCACGTTGGTGGTCCTCGTACTGATCGCAGTGGGCATCTATCTCATCGCATTCGTGATTTTGTCGCCCATGATCGGGTGACGGGCGGTCCCTCCGCCGACAAGCTCATCATGGTCACAAGCAGATACCCATTCGCGGCGACAACTAAAACCCGATCCGACTGGGAAGGAGGGCACGATGCCCAACCCCTCGATTAAGGACGAAAAGCTCTACCAGGATCTGCGCAAGCAAGGCGACTCCAAAGAGAAGGCCGCGCGCATTTCCAACGCTGCAGCGGCGCGCGGCCGATCCAGCGTCGGCAAGTCAGGCGGCGACTCGGGTTCCTACGACGACTGGACCGTTCCACAACTCAAGAAACGCGCCAAAGAGCTTGGGATGTCCGGTTACTCGAGCCTGACCAAAGGCAAGCTGATCAGCAAACTACGAAACCACTGAGCGATCAACGCGCCAAGATCGGCCCGGCGATCGGGGCGCCCATGGTGAGCGTGACGAACATCAGGATCATCAAAAACCACCCGGCGCCCTGCCAACCCCACCAAACTCCGCGGTCACGCCAGACGCGATAGGTTCGCACGAAGGCCCAGATGCCGGCGGCCAGCAGGATCAGAGGGGCGCCGAAGGCCAGGATGGTCAGCTGTGGGGCCCCACACGCCACCGTGTCGATGGACATGGCGCCCTTACAGGTGCTGTCCCACAGCGCGGCAACGATCAGAAATGCGACCCCTGCGACCGCGGCCAGCACAGCGAACCTGACAGCGGCGTGTACTTCGTGGTCCTCGCGCCCAAGGCGGTCGCCGGTTGAGGGGTGCTGTTGTATTTGCATCGGGGATCCTCTATCGGTATCACGCGCGGACACACGCGCCCCATGCGTATACCCCTTGACCCGGGGGCGGTAAACCAGCGTCCGAGGTGAGCTCAGGCGTCCTCGGCATGCGTCGGCGCTGCACGTCGCGAGCTGTACCGGATCATGAAGATCGCCGCGGCGATGCCGATGACCAAAAGTCCCAGTGCGCCCAGTTCGAACAGAAGGCGGTCGAGTTCCTTGTCGGAGTGGACCTGTTCGGATGCCGCGGTCACGATCAGGATCCGTCGCACGCAGGCAATCAGGCCGATGAAAAGGAAAGGCTCTGCGGCGATTTCGTGATACAGCAGCACTGCGCGCAGCGTCGCCGCGATCTCGGCGATGATCAGCACCATCAAGACTCGGTCGAGGACCAGGACGCCACCCTGCAGCGTGTTGACCTTATGAGTCGCGGCCTGCACGACCGCCTCTGCGCCGCCGATCACCACCAGCACGGCAGCCGCGACCAGGAGTACGAAGGCGATGGCGTAAATCACGGTCTCGAAACCGTCGACCAGTACGCCGATGCGCTGACTCAGTCCGCGGCGGGTGGGCTCGCTTCGGGCATCCATGGCTCACCGATTCTATTGCGCCCGCGGCGTGCATGGGAGTGAGATCGCGGGCAGCGCGTGTTGCCCGGCGAATGGCCCGAAATAACACCGCGAACCGCCGACTACTTCGCTGAGGTGACGAACATGCCGCTAGACCGGCAGTCAGGGCTTCGCGACGACCACGGGCTGATGATCGGGAATTGATGAGCGCATGGGCAACAAGAAGTTTGCAGTGGCTTCCCGGGCGTTGACGACCTGCGCAAAGGATCGACAAGTACCATCTGCTCTATGCGAACGCCCCGGCGCCGGTTATCCCCGGATGACCGGCGCGCCGAGTTGCTGGCATTAGGCGCGGAGGTCTTCGGACAACGGCCCTACGACGAGGTCCGCATCGACGAGATCGCCGAGCGGGCCGGTGTATCCCGGGCGTTGATGTACCACTACTTCCCCGACAAGCGGGCGTTCTTCGCCGCCATCGTCAAAGGGCAAGCCGACCAGCTGTTCGAGACCACCAATACTCCGCCCCCCGGGCAGAACCTCTTCGAGGAAGTGCGGGGCGGCGTCCTTGCCTACATGCAGTACCACCAGGAGCACCCGCACGCCGCCTGGGCGGCATACGTCGGACTCGGCCGCTCCGATCCGGTCTTACTCGGCATCGACGACGAGGCCAAGGACCGGCAGATGGAACACATCATGAGCCGCGTCATGGAGGTCGACGGATCGGGCAATCCGCTCGATCCCGACGTCGAACGCGACCTGCGGATCGTGATCCACGGTTGGCTGGCACTGACCTTCGAAGTGTGCAGGCAACGCATCATTCACCCGGACACCGACGCGGGCCACCTCAGCGATACCTGCGCTCATGCGCTGCTCGACGCGATCATCCGGGTCGACAACATCCCCGATCGACTGGCCAAGCCGATGGCATCCGACCAGCGCTAACAAGCGTTGTCGTACCCCGTTGTCATGATGGCTGGGTGAACCCTGTGCCTGACGACGCACTCGCGCGGTTCAGTGTTGTCACCCGGGACTGGTTCGCGGGTACGTTCGCGGCGCCCACCCCCGCGCAGGCCGAAGCGTGGTCGGCGATCGCCGACGGCCATAACACGCTGGTCATCGCTCCAACCGGTTCCGGCAAGACGCTGGCCGCGTTTCTGTGGGCCATTGACGCCCTGGCGGGTGCACCGCGCACTGAGCGATCTGCCGGCACCCGGGTGCTCTACGTCTCGCCGTTGAAGGCACTGGCCGTCGACGTCGAGCGCAACCTGCGCACACCGCTGGCCGGGATGGCCCGGGTCGCCGCACAACGGGGGCTGCCCGCGCCGGAGATCACTGTCGGGCTGCGGTCCGGCGACACCTCACCGGCCCGCCGTCGACAGCTGATCAGTAACCCGCCCGATGTGCTGATCACGACGCCGGAGTCGCTGTTTCTGATGTTGACGTCGGCGGCGCGACAAACTTTGGCTGGCGTGCAGACCGTGATCGTCGACGAGGTGCATGCCATCGCCGGTACCAAACGGGGTGCGCACCTAGCCCTTTCACTGGAGCGGCTCGACAACATGTTGCAGGCGCCGGCGCAGCGAATCGGGTTGTCGGCCACGGTGCGTCCGCCCGAAGAGGTGGCCCGGTTCCTGTCGGGAGCATCCCCGACAACGATCGTTTCCCCGCCGGCGGCCAAGACTTTTGAATTGACCGTGCAGGTTCCGGTCCCCGATATGGCCAACCTGGCGAACACTCCCCCGCAAGCGGGTGGTACCCCCAGCATCTGGCCCGATGTCGAGGCGCGACTGGTCGACCTCGTCGAATCGCACAACTCGACCATCGTGTTCGCCAACTCCCGGCGGCTGGCTGAACGACTGACCGCCCGGCTCAACGAGATTCACGCCGAACGCACGGGCACCGACGACCCGGCGACGATGCAGTGGGGGTACCCCCAGCCGCGCAGCGGCGAGGGGGACGCGAAGCGCGATGAGGTGGGGGTACCCCCAGCCGCGCAGCGGCGAGGGGGCAAGCCGGGCAATCGAGCCTTGCCGTCCGACGCCAACCCGAAGGTTGCCGGCGGCGCCCCCGCACACATGCTGGGCAGCGGCCAAACCTACGGCGCCCCAACGCTACTGGCACGTGCCCATCACGGCTCGGTCAGCAAGGAACAGCGCGCCATCGTCGAAGAAGACCTGAAATCCGGGCGGCTGAAGGCGGTCGTGGCGACCTCGAGCCTGGAACTGGGTATCGACATGGGCGCGGTCGACCTGGTGATTCAGGTGGAAGCACCACCGTCGGTGGCCAGCGGACTGCAACGCATCGGGCGCGCCGGACACCAGGTCGGCGAGATCTCCCAGGGGGTGCTCTTTCCCAAACACCGCATCGACTTGATCGGATGCGCGGTGACGGTGCAGCGCATGCTCACCGGCCAGATCGAGACGATGCGGGTGCCGACGAACCCGCTTGACATCCTGGCCCAGCACACGGTGGCCGCGGCCGCGTTGGAGTCACTGGACGTCGACCGCTGGTTCGACACCGTACGGCGCAGTGCACCGTTTGCGACGTTGCCGCACAGCGCATTCGAGGCCACCCTGGATCTGCTCTCCGGCAAGTACCCGTCAACCGAATTCGCCGAACTGCGGCCACGGCTGGTGTACGACCGCGACAACGGCACAGTGACGGCGCGGCCCGGCGCGCAGCGGCTCGCGGTGACCTCCGGTGGCGCCATCCCGGACCGCGGCCTGTTCACCGTCTATCTGGCCACCGACTCCGAAACCCCCTCCCGGGTAGGCGAACTCGACGAGGAAATGGTCTACGAATCGCGGCCCGGTGATGTCATCGCGCTAGGTGCCACCAGTTGGCGAATCACCGAGATCACCCATGACCGTGTCCTGGTCATACCGGCCCCGGGCGAGCCGGCCCGGCTGCCGTTCTGGCGCGGCGACGATTCGGGCCGCCCCGCCGAACTCGGCCGTGCGGTCGGCCAGTTCACCGGCGAGCTGGCCGGGCTGGACCGCAAAGCGTTCGAAAGCCGTTGCGCTGAATTGGGATTCAATGAGTACGCGACCGACAACCTGTGGCGGCTGCTGGACGACCAGCGCACCGCCACCAACGTCGTGCCCACCGACACCACGTTGCTGGTCGAGCGGTTTCGGGACGAGCTGGGCGACTGGCGGGTGATCCTGCACTCTCCTTACGGCCTACGGGTGCACGGTCCGCTGGCGCTGGCGGTGAGCCGGCGGCTGCGTGACCGTTACGGCATCGACGAGAAACCGACCGCGTCGGACGACGGCATCGTGGTGCGGCTGCCCGACACCATTTCGGAGTCCGGACCCGATTCCAGCGACGCGCCGCCGGGTGCTGAGCTGTTCGTGTTCGATGCCGACGAGATCGACCCGATCGTCACCGCGGAGGTGGGCGGTTCGGCACTGTTCGCCTCGCGATTCCGGGAATGCGCCGCGCGGGCGCTGCTGCTGCCGCGCCGACACCCCGGCCGCCGGTCGCCGCTGTGGCATCAGCGTCAGCGCGCCGCCCAGCTGCTCGACGTGGCCCGCAAATACCCGGATTTCCCGATCGTGTTGGAGACGGTGCGCGAGTGCCTGCAGGACGTCTACGACGTGCCGACGCTGGCCGGGCTGATGACCGACATCGCCGCGCGCAAGATTCGCGTGCTGGAAACCGAAACCGCAACGCCATCGCCGTTCGCGGCCTCGCTGTTGTTCGGCTACGTCGGGGCCTTCATGTACGAGGGCGACAGCCCGCTGGCCGAACGCCGCGCCGCCGCTCTGTCGCTGGACCCCACGCTGCTGGCCGAGTTGCTCGGCCGAGTCGAGCTGCGCGAGTTGCTCGACCCCGACGTCGTCGCGGGCACCGGCCGGCAGTTACAGCACCTCTCGCCAGATCGGGCGGCCCGCGACGCCGAAGCGGTCGCCGATCTGCTGCGGCTGCTCGGCCCGCTGACCGCCGACGAGGTCGCCGAGCGCGCCGGCGGCGCTGACGTCGGTGGCTGGCTGGAAGCGCTGTTCGCCGCCAAGCGTGCGCTACCGGTTTCGTTCGCCGGTCGCAGCTGGTGGGTGGCGATCGAGGACATCGGCCGGCTGCGCGACGGCGTCGGGGTTGCCGTGCCGGTCGGCGTTCCGGCCAGCTTCACCGAGGCCGTCGCCGATCCGCTGGGTGAACTGCTGGGCCGATTTGCCCGTACCCACGCTCCGTTCACCACGGCCGACGTCGCCACCCGGTTCGGGCTCGGGCTGCGCGTCGCCGCCGACGTGTTGGGCCGGTTGGCCGCCGACGGGCGACTGGTCCGCGGCGAGTTCTCCACCGAGGCGACCGGCGACCAGTGGTGTGACGCCGACGTCCTGCGGATCCTGCGGCGCAGATCGCTGGCGGCGCTGCGCGCCCAGGTCGAGCCGGTCAGCACCAGCGCCTATGCGCGTTTCCTGCCGGCCTGGCACGGCGTGGGCGCCGGCCACGGGTCGGCCGCCAACTCCGGCGTGGACGGTCTGGCGGCCGTCATCGATCAGATCGCCGGCGTCCCACTGCCGGCGTCGGCGATCGAATCGTTGGTGCTGGCGCCGCGGGTGCGCGATTACTCCCCCGCGATGCTCGACGAACTGCTGGCCTCCGGCGAGGTGATGTGGTCAGGCTCGGGCACGATCTCCGGCAGCGACGGCTGGGTGGCTTTCCACACCGCAGATTCCGCGCCGCTGACCCTGGCCGCCGGATCGGAGATCGAGTTCACCGCGACTCATCGCGCGATCTTGGACATGCTGGTCGGCGGCGGCGCGTTCTTCTTTCGACAGCTGGGCCATGACGGAGTCGGCGAAGCCGAGCTCAAAGCGGCACTGTGGGAATTGATTTGGGCCGGATGGGTCACCGGCGACACGTTCGCGCCGGTGCGCGCGATGCTGTCCGGTGCCCCGGGCGCGCGTAAGCGATCGGCCCCGGCCCATCGACAGGGACGCAGCAGGCGCCCGCCGCGCCTGAGCCGCTACAGCGTCGCGCACGCGCAGTCGCGGGCCGCCGATCCGACGGTGGCCGGCCGCTGGTCGGTGCTGCCGACGCCCGAACCGGACTCCACCGTGCGGGCCCATCACCAGGCGGAGCTGCTGCTGAGCCGGCACGGCGTGCTGACCAGGGGCGCGGTGACCGCCGAAGGGGTGCCGGGCGGGTTTGCCAACCTGTACAAGGTGCTGACCGCTTTCGAGGATTCCGGCCGCTGTCAGCGCGGCTATTTCGTGGAGTCGTTGGGCGGCGCCCAGTTCGCGGTCGCGTCCACGGTCGACCGGCTGCGCAGCTACCTCGACGGTGTGGACCCCGAACGACCGGAGTACCGGGCGGTGGTGCTGGCCGCCGCCGACCCGGCGAACCCCTACGGCGCGGCGCTGGCCTGGCCGCCGCGCTCACCGGACGGCGACAGCGGGGCCCGGCCGGGCCGTAAGGCCGGAGCGCTGGTCGTGCTGGTCGATGGCGAACTGGTGTGGTTCCTCGAGCGCGGCGGGAGATCCTTGCTGAGCTTCGCCGACAACGACTCCGACGCCAACCACGCTGCGGCCGTCGCACTCGCCGACCTGGTCTCCGGCGGGCGGGTCAACTCCATCCTCATCGAGCGCATCAACAGCGCGCCGGTGTTGGCGGCGCAAGTCTCGTCGACGGTGGTTGCGGCCTTGACTGCCTCCGGCTTCGCCCGGACTCCGCGCGGACTGCGACTGCGGTAGCCAATGCCTGAGGGTGACACCGTTTTCCGCACCGCAGAGGCACTGCGGAAAGCGTTGGTCGGTCGCACGCTGACCCGCTGCGACGTCCGAGTCCCCCGCTATGCCACGGTCGACCTGAGCGGTCACGTCGTCGACGAGGTGTGCAGCAGGGGCAAGCACTTGCTCATTCGCGTCGGACCGGCCAGCATCCACTCGCATCTGAAGATGGACGGTAGTTGGCGAGTCACGTCGCGGCCGAGCCGCGTCGACCATCGGGTCCGGATCATCTTGGAAGCCGGCGATATCCGTGCGGTTGGCATCGACCTGGGCGTGCTGGAGATACTCGAACGCGCCAATGACGGCGAGGCCGTCGACCACCTGGGACCCGATCTGCTAGGCGAGGACTGGGACCCCAAGGTTGCCGCCGCCAACCTGACGGCAGACCCGGATCGGCAAATCGCAGACGCCCTGCTGGACCAGCGGATCGTGGCCGGGATCGGCAATGTCTACTGCAACGAATTGTGTTTCGTCAACGGACACCTGCCCACCGCGCCGGTGAGCGCGATCGCCAACCCCCAACGACTGGTCACCCGCGCCCGCGACATGTTGTGGGCCAACCGCTTCCGGCAGAATCGCTGTACAACCGGCGACATGCGGGCTGGCCGGCAGCTGTGGGTGTACGGACGAGCGGGCCAAAGCTGCCGTCGCTGCGGCACGCCCGTTAAGCGTGACGACAGCGGCGAGCGGGTAGCGTACTGGTGCCCGGCCTGCCAACGTTGAACGCCCAGGGCATGTCCAGGCGGTTAACGATCACACTGACCCGCGTCGACCTCACCGCGCGCTTCAAAAGTCCGGGCGCGGCATGCGATGATCGCAATGTCAGCGGTTTCGCTTGCTGTCAGCAACACTCACGCTTCTGCTTAGCGGACAGGATGAGAAAGGACGACCACCCCAGTGCGCTCGCCCAAGCCTGTGCGATCAATCCTGACCGGCCTAGTCCTGGTGTTCGCCCCGTTCAGCGTCATGGAAATCGCCGCGCCAAGCGCGCATGCCGACGCCGTCGACTCCAACTTCTTGAATGCGCTGAAGGCCAAGGGGATTACCTTCGCGTCCGGACAGGCCGCGGTCATCGCCGGTCATCAGGTCTGCGACGGACTCGATGGCGGTAGGGCATCGAGCGACGTCGCGAACGACATCATGCAGCAGAGTGGTCTGGACGGCTACCACGCCGGATTCTTCGTCGGCGTCAGCATCGCCGCGTTCTGCCCCCGACATGCGGGAGCCTGAAAAAATCCGCATACTGGGGTATCGACCCCAACGGAGCATCTTTGATCATCGAGAAATTAATGGTGGGCGCCGCGATCGCGCTCGCCACAACGGTTGTTACCGCAACGCCGGCCGACGCGGAACCCAGCCAGTTCGGCACCCTCAGCTGTAGCTGCAACCCGGCCACCGGGATGCCGGACAGCACATCAGACCTCAAGAGCCAAGTGGATGAAGGTATCCAGCGCGGTCTGGGCTCTCTGCACACCAGCCCGCCGCGTCCCGGCGATTGAGTCGCTGACGGCGATCTCGCTTATCCCGCCGACGGCGGCGGTTTCATCACTTTGCCCTTGAGCTCGGCGCCGATCGCGATGTCTTCGTACTTCTGCGGTTTGCGCTTGCGCCAGCCACTGCCCGGTGAAATCGGCGGCGGCATGAGCGGCGGCATCGGCATCCCGGCGGCTCCGCCCGCACCCAGCGGGCTGGCCGCCGACGCAAGCTGTACCGGTGTCGCCAGCAATGGCGCAGCGCTGGGCGGCGCGGAAAGATTACCCATCGGCACCGCGGCGCCTAGCGCCGCCGAGGTGTTGATCTGACCGAGGCCGGCTGCGCCCAGCGCGCCCAGACCGCCCCCGCTCTGGCCCAACGCCCCTAACGCTCCGGCGGCACCCCCACCCAAATTTGCCGCGGCCCCACCCAGCGCGTTCTCGCCCTCCGAGACACCTTGGCCAACGGCGCTGTTCACACCCTGCAGGGCCTGGGCCGACTGGCTCTGGGCGAGGTAGCTGAGCAGGTTGATCGGGAATCCGGACGAGACGAACTGGTTGACGTAGGTGTTCACCTCTCCAACAATGCCGGCGCTGGGGTCGAAGGCAGTGGGCAAGGCCGCGGCGGGGGTGGCCGCCGACACGGTGGGGCCCGACGAGGTGGTCGCGGCAGTTGTGGCGGCAGGCGTCGCCGCACTGGCTTGCGTTTTCAGGGCCGACGGATTGGTCGTCGAGGTCGGCGACGTCAACTGCGGCAGGGTGGATGCCTGGGAGGAGGCCGCCTGATAACGAGTCATCGCCGCCGAGTTGTTCGCCCACATGGTCTGGTACTCAGAATCAGTCTGAGCGATGGCCGGAAGATTTCTGCCAAATACGTTGGTGGCCAAAAGCTGTGCCAGACGCATCCTGTTGGCGGCGACGGTGGCCGTCGGAACCACTTGCGCCTGTACGGAATTGAAGGCGGCCGCTGCGGTCTGTGCGGCCGCTGCGGTCTGCTGAGCCTGCTGCGCGGTGGTGCGCAACCACGTCACGTACGGCGTGACGGACTGGAACATCGCCGCCGACGACGGGCCGTACCACGTCTCGTCCATTGACGACAGCGACGCGGCATAGTTATCCGCCGCGTCTTCCAGGTTGGCGCCGAGTTGTTGCCACGCCGCGGCGGCATTGGCCAGCGATTCCGCACCGGGTCCCGAATGAATAAGTGCGGAGATCACCTCAGGGGGCAGCGTCGTGAACTCCATGATGCAAAAGATTTACTACCGTGGGAAAACTCTTGGAACACCGGGTTGACTACGGTGAAAAATACCCTCGAACATTGAGCATCGACTCCTCACGAGACGGCGTTGATGGAGTTTAGTAGTCGCGGCTTGAACTCTGTGGGAATTGGAATGTAACCGGCGCCGATCAAACCGTCCTGACCCGGACCGATAGCACTCTGCAGGAAAGCCCGGACGGCCGGGCCTACCTTCGGATCCTGATACTTCGAGCACACGATCTCGTACGTCGCCAGCACGATCGGGTACGCGCCGGGCTGGTTGGGCCGGTAGAACGAGATGGTGTCGAGGGCGAGATCGTCGCCCTTCTTGATGAACCAAGCCGTGGAAATCGTCTTGCCCACTGACTCGGGACTGATCTTCACCGGATCCGGCCCGGCCGACGTGATGATGCTGGCCACATTCAAGTTGTGCGTCTGAGCGAACGACCACGCGAGATAGGTGACCGATCCTTCGGTGTTTTTGACGGTATCGGCGGCGCCATCGTTGCCGACGGCGGGCTGACCGACTCCGCCGTTGAACTTCCGCCCGGCCGGAAAGCCCCACGTGCCCTTGGAAGTGGTGTCGAGATACTTCTGGAAGTTGTCCGTGGTCCCGGACTCGTCGCCGCGGAACACGACGCGAATCGGCTCATCTGGCAGCTGCACACCCAGGTTCTGCAGCGCAATTGCGCCGTCGTTCCACATATTGATTTGTCCGTTGAAGATCTGCGCCGCGGTCAACCCGTCGAGGTTCAACGACGTCACGCCCTTGACGTTGAAAGCGATCGCGATCGGGCTGACCACCATCGGCAGGTTCCACGTGGGCGAACCGCACCGCCGCTGCGCCTTGGCGTACTCGTCGGTGGTCAGCGTGGAATCGGACCCGGCGAAATCGCTTTTACTGTCGAGAAAGTCGCTGATCCCGGCACTGGAATCATCCGCGGTGTAATTGAGCGACTGTCCCGGGCAGGCCTGCGCGAAGGCCTTGATGAATTCGCTCATCGCGTTCTTCTGAGCGGTGGAGCCACTGGCGATCAAATCCGGCTTGCCTCCGCAGGTCACTTTCACCGGAGCCGGGCTCGTCGTCGTTCCCCCGCCGGAGGCGTTGTTGTGACCGCCACACGCCGACAAGAGCAGCACACCAGTCACGAGAATGCTCAGTGCGGCGTTAAATCGATTGAGCTTCAATCCAATTCCTTCAGACGGCACAGAGAAGATGATCGACCGGCGCATCGCACGCCGCACCGCTAGTCGCTCGCATCCATGAGGCATGGTAACAAGATTCGCACTTCGGTCATCATGCCCAGCTGCCGCTGAAGGCGCGATACTGACGATTTCGGCCCCAGTTTCCCGCCCGTTCATGTTCCCGACGCGCAATCCCAGCGTCAGCCTGCGTGCGCAACGAAAAACCGACCGATAGCCTCGATAATCGGCCGCAGTTGCGAACGGGCCTAGCGGATATCACGGTCGGCCCACGCTGACGTTTGATATCGAAAAGATCACAGGTCGGTGCTGTTAATCACACGTCAACTAGTTCTCGGCCACGTTTCGAATGCGGCATTCACCCAGGTTGACGCGGTGGCTATGCCGTCATGGAGGGCCGGCGCGCCCAAGACCCGGCACGCGACGCGCTGTCACGCACCCGGCCCAAACGCCTCCCGGGAGTTACCGTGGGAATTGCGCACGCCGATTGGCGGTTGGTCATAGCAGACCGGCCTGTGACGCCGATCACCGAATTGAAAAGTCTCCGCGCCAGTCACTGCGAGACGCCCCGACCACCGCGTCGGGTCACTTAAGGACAGAAACGTGCTGACGACCCTGAACCACGTCAAACTTGGCAATCTGGCAAATATTCGCTCCATCGATCCCGGCTACCTGAAGACAGCAGCCTGGGGCACTCTGCGGGCTGTCGTTCAAGGTGTGACACCCACGAAGGCAGCGGCCCCTGTCCCGACCGCCACCCTCCCGGACCAAGACGCGGCCGCCGCCGACCTGCAGGTATGGGTTGCTCCTGGCCTCACACACATGCTCCGCGGCGCTGAGCGCTGCTAGGGCTGACGCACCAGCCGGCGCGAACTGACGAAGCGGCGCCGAGCCCCGCTGACGGGATCGTCGAATTCAATGCGCTGCGCCAGCAACTGCAATGGCGTGGAGAAGTCGTCGGCAGCTACATCGATGACGTTGGGATACAGCGGGTCTCCGTAGATCGGCAGGCCCAGCGACGCCATGTGCACACGAAGCTGGTGGGTGCGCCCGGTCCGCGGTGTCAGCCGGTACAGACCATCGGATGACTGGGGGCACGCCCCCTCGCCGCTGCGCGGCTGGGGGTACCCCCACCCGCTTGCGGGGGACAGCTCCACCAACGTCTCGGCGTTGGGCTCGCCGGCTTCCTCGACGGCCTGAAAATTGCCGCGGCGCTTGATGATACGACTACACACCACCCGCGGCAACACGATGTTCGGGTCGACCGCCGCCCTCGCCACATACGTCTTGTGCACGGCGCCACGGGCGAACAACGTCTGGTAGGCCCCGCGAACCTCGCGGCGAGTCGTGAACAGCAGCACCCCCGCCGTTAGGCGATCCAACCGGTGAGCCGGGCTGAGCTCGTCTAGGCCGAGTTGCCGTCGAAGCCGCACCAGCGCCGTCTGCGCGACGTGGCGCCCGCGCGGCGTCGTGGCCAGGAAGTGCGGCTTGTCGGCGACCACGATGTCCTCGTCCTGGTACAGCACCGGAATGTCGAATGGCACCGGCACTTCGTCGCGCAGATCGCGGTAGAGGTAGACCACAGCACCGGCCGGCAGCACGGTGGCCGGGTCGAGCACCGCACCGTGCCGATCGACAACCTCGCCGGCGATCGCCTTGGCGGCAACATCGGGCCCGAACCGCCTGGCCAGCTCGTCGCCCAGCGGTCCACCATGCACCCTCAGCCGCGCCGGCCCCAATCCGTCGCGTGGCGGCAGCGGCGGGCGCCTCAAGTCAGCGGCACCGGCTCGAGGATCTCGGCGCGCGCCTCCGGTGCGCTGGCCCGCAGCGCATCAGCGGACGCGTCGTCCGGCTGGGCCTGGGACAGCACCTCGGCCTCCACCCGCGCGATGTAGGTCTCGACCTCTCGGTCGACATCGGCCGCGGTCCAGCCCAGAATCGGCGCGACGATGTCGGCCACCTCGCGAGCGCAGTCGACGCCGCGATGCGAATACTCGATGGCGATGCGCGTCCGCCGCGCCAAGACGTCTTCCAGATGCAGCGCGCCCTCGGCCACTGCGGCGTAGGCCGCCTCGACCCGCAGGTAGCCCGGTGCCGCGGCGATCGGGTTGAGCAGGTCTCGCTGGTCGGCTGCCAGCGCGAGCACTTCGTTGAGCAACGACCCATACCGGTCCAGCAGATGACGCACCCGGTACGGGTGCAGTCCCGCGATCGCGCCGACGTGCTCGGTCTGGTTGATCAGCGCGAAGTAACCGTCGGCGCCCAGCAGCGGCACCTTCTCGGTGATCGACGTCGCAACCCGGGCCGGAACATATTGCGCCGCAGCGTCAATCGCATCGGACCCCATCACCCGGTAGGTGGTGTACTTGCCGCCGGCAATGGCGACGAGACCGGGCGCGGGAACCGCGACGGCATGCTCGCGGGACAGCTTGGAGGTCTCCTCACTCTCCCCCGCCAGCAGCGGCCGCAGCCCGGCGTACACGCCGTCGATGTCGTTGTGCGTCAACGGAGTAGCAAGCACGGTGTTGACGGTACCGAGGATGTAGTCGATGTCGACTTTGGTGGCGGCCGGATGCGCGAGGTCCAGATTCCAGTCGGTGTCGGTGGTCCCGATGATCCAGTGGTTGCCCCACGGGATGACGAACATCACCGACTTCTCGGTGCGCAGGATGATCGCGGCGTCGCTAACGATCCGGTCGCGCGGAACGACGATGTGCACTCCTTTGGAGGCTCGCACCCGAAATCGCCCGCGCTGCTTCGACAATGCCTGAATCTCGTCCGTCCATACCCCTGTTGCGTTGACGACGACATGGCCGCGCACCTCGGCGACCGCGCCGTCCTCGGAGTCGCGCACCCGCACACCGGTCACCCGGTCACCTTCGCGCAGCAGCGACACCACTTGGGTGGACGAGCGCACCACCGCACCGTACTGCGCCGCGGTCCGCACGACGGTCAGCGTGTGCCGCGCGTCGTCGACGACGGTGTCGTAGTAGCGGATCCCGCCGATCAGCGCGCTGCGTTTCAAACCCGGGGACAACCGCAGGGCACCGGCGCGGGTCAAGTGCTTTTGCGCCGGAACGGATTTCGCGCCACCGAGCTGGTCATACAGCAGCAGACCGGCAGCGGTGTATGGCCGTTCCCACCACCGCTTGGTCAGCGGGTAGAGGAACGGCAGCGGCTTCACCAAATGAGGCGCCAGCGTGGTCAACGACAACTCGCGCTCGAAAAGCGCTTCACGCACCAAGCCGAATTCCAGTTGCTCCAGATATCGCAGCCCGCCGTGAAACATCTTGGAGGACCGGCTCGATGTGCCGGAAGCGAAATCGCGTGCTTCCACCAGCGCCACCTTCAGCCCGCGGGTGGCGGCATCCAGCGCGGATCCCGAACCCACCACGCCGCCGCCGATGACCACGACGTCGAATTGCTCGCTGCCAAGGCGCTGCCAGGCCGCGGCCCGTTGCTCGGGCCCGAGAAACGAACCCGGCCGGGTCTGCGCGCTCGCCGGGACGCGAATCGGCTCGCTCACGGCACAGTCTCCTGTCGGTTACTCGTCAGTAGGTCGTTGGGCCCAAGGCTACCTAACCTGGACTAATTGCCGCGCTTCTGCTCGGGCCGCAAGGCCAGCATCGTCGCCCGGCGGGTCAGTCCAGGTCATCGTGCGCCATCAGCCGTCGTGCCGCCTCGGTGATCGAGCCCGACAGCGACGGGTACACGCTCAAGGTCTGCGCCAAGTGGTTGACCGTCAGGCGGTTCTGCACGGCCATCGCAATCGGCAGGATCAGCTCCGAGGCGATCGGCGCGACCACCACGCCGCCGATCACCACACCGGTGGCCTGCCGACAGAAAAGCTTGACGAAGCCGTGCCGAAGCCCCGACATCTTGGCCCGCGCGTTGGTCTGCAACGGCAGCATGATCGTGCGGGCCAGCACCGACCCGTCGTCGATGGCGGTTTGGGGAACACCCACCGCGGCCAGCTCGGGCCGGGTGAACACCGCAGCGGCGACCGTACGCAGCCGAATCGGGGTGACGGCCTCGCCGAGTGCGTGCCACATCGCGATCCGGCCTTGCATCGCAGCGACCGAGGCCAGCGGCAGCAGGCCGGTGCAGTCGCCCGCCGCGTAGATGTTGGATACCGACGTCCGGGAGACCCGGTCGACGGTCAGGTAGTTGCCGGGTCCGAGTTCGATACCCACGCGGTCCAGGCCGAGACCGCTGGTGTTGGGCACCGAGCCGATCGTCATCAGCGCGTGGCTGCCCTCGACTGTCCGGCCGTCGGCCAAGGTCACCAGCACGCCGGAATCGGTACGGGTCACCGAGTCGGCGCGGGCATTCTTGACGAGCTGCACTCCGCGCTCGGCGAAGATCCGCTCCAGCACTGCGGCCGCGTCGGCGTCCTCGTAGGGCAGGATCTGGTCGCGGCTGGCGACCACCGTGACGTCGACGCCCAATTCGGTATAGGCGTGCACGAATTCGGCGCCGGTGACACCGGAGCCGACCACGATCAGATGCTCGGGCAGTGCCTGCAGGTCGTAGAGCTGACGCCAGTTCAGGATGCGCTCGCCGTCGGTCCGCGCGGTCGGCAGCTCGCGGGGGCTGGCGCCGGTGGCGATCAGCACCGCGTCGGCGTCGTGGGTGCTGGTGCTGCCGTCCGGCGCGGTGGCCTGGATGCGATGCGATGCCAGACCCGGCGTCACATCGATCAGCTCACCCTTGCCGGCGACCACCTCGACGCCCGCGTTCTGCAGCTGGGCGTTGATGTCGGCGGACTGGGCGGCGGCCAGGGTCTTGACCCGCTCGTGGATTTCCGGCAGCGAGATCTTGGCGTCGTCGATGTCGAGGTCGAAGCCCAGCTGCGGAGCACGGCGCAATTCGGTACGCACACCGGTGGACGCGATGAAGGTTTTCGACGGCACACAGTCGAAGAGCACCGCCGCGCCGCCGATGCCGTCCGAGTCGATGACGGTGACGTGTGCGTCACGTGCCGCTGCGACGAGGGCCGCCTCGTAACCGGCCGGCCCTCCCCCGATGATCACAATGCGGGTCGCCACAGAGATAACCTAGCCAACCCGTCGGATGACCGCCGCTTCAGCGGTAGCCGTTTAAGCTTTGTCCGTGCCGCTCTACGCCGCCTACGGCTCAAACATGCATCCCGAGCAGATGCTGCAGCGTGCACCCCACTCGCCGATGGCCGGAACCGGCTGGTTGCACGGATGGCGGCTGACCTTCGGCGGCGAGGACATCGGCTGGGATGGCGCGCTGGCCACGGTCGTGGAGGATCCGACCTCGAAGGTGTTCGTCGTGCTCTACGACATGACGTCGGCCGACGAGAACACCCTGGATCGGTGGGAGGGGTCCGAGCTCGGCATCCACAAGAAGATCCGGTGCCGAGTGGAACGGGTGTCGTCGGACACGACGACCGATCCGGTTCTGGCGTGGCTGTACGTGGTGGACGCCTGGGAAGGCGGTCTGCCGTCGGCGCGCTACATCGGCGTCATGGCCGACGCCGCTGAAATCGCCGGCGCCCCAGACGATTACGTGCACAAGATCCGGACCTGTCCGGCGCGCAACGTCGGACCCGGTCACGGCGAATAACGCCGCAGTCCCATCCGCCCCGTGAGTCTCCGCCTAACCGATCGCGGCGGACTGCTCGACGATGTTGACCATCAACCGCACCCCGATCGGCAGCGCCCGCTCATCCAGGTCGAACGTCGGCTGATGCAGGTCCAACTGGGGTCCGCTGCCTGACCACACCCCGAGCCGGGCCATCGCGCCGGGCACTTCCTCCAGGTACCAGGAGAAATCCTCACCGCCACCGGATTGTTTGGTGTCGGCCAGCGCGTCCGGGCCGAGCGCCTCGATCGCGTGGGTGATGATGCGCGTCGAAACCTCTTCATTGACCACCGGCGGGACGCCGCGGTTGTACTGCAGGGTGTGCTCGATGCCCAGCGGCGCCAGTAACGCCGTCACCGTCTCCCGGACGATGTCCTCCATGCCCAGCCACGTCTCGCGGCTGGCAGTGCGGACCGTGCCGGCCAGCGTGCCGCTCTGCGGAATGGCGTTGGCGGCTACGCCCGCATTGACCGCGCCCCACACCATCACGGTGCTGTTGCGCGGGTCGATGCGGCGGGACAACACCCCGGGTAGTCCGGTGATCAGCGTGCCCAGCCCGTAGACCAGGTCGCCGGTCAAATGGGGGCGTGAGGTGTGTCCGCCCGGCGAGGTCAGACTTATCTCGATCATGTCGGCCGCCGACGTGATCGGCCCCACCTTCACCGCGATCTTGCCGACCGCCAGCCGGGGATCGCAGTGCAGGGCGAAGATTCGGCTGACTCCGGACATCGCGCCCGAAGCGATCGTGTCGATCGCGCCACCGGGCATCAGCTCCTCGGCCGGCTGGAAAACCAGCCGCACCCCGACCGGCAGCTCCGGCGCCCCGGCCAGCGCCAGCGCGGTACCCAGCAGGATCGCGGTGTGCC